>JACCDP011083568.1_pt1 | contig 36262 bp, 31 predicted proteins | sample 7445841 | NCBI WGS metagenome assembly JACCDP01 (sample SAMN15323441, study PRJNA562643) | freshwater metagenome | isolation source: river surface water | place: USA:Blue River Watershed | collected 2017-08-17 | reverse complement strand
CAGGTCAATTGCCCGAAGCGGCGAATGGGTCTTTGGCATGAACCGATCAAGCGCTTTGAGCAAAAACCGATGCCTGCCGCGATACCAAAAGTGCCGCTCTTGCATATCCCACAGCGTGTCAAACCCGACTTGGTCGTATTCGTCGTCGCGATGGGCGACGGGAATGCGCGGCTGGAAGATACCGGTGGGGAGGAGTTGGTAGGTCATCGAAAACGCCTTAAGCGAACAAGGATGGCATAGAACACCGCCGTTTCTATCCAAGGAACTACCGGGACAAAATACCGGTGTTCAAGAGCGAAAAAAAGAAACACGTGCAGAAAAACGGACGCCATTAGAAGGGCCAATGACAACAATATTAACTGAAACACCGACGCATTGAACTCAACATTCGCTCTGGCGACTTGTGAACCAGCTTTAGGTATTGAGGCTTTCAAATTCGAAGTAGCGGAACCTGCAGATAACGACCTCTGTATATTCTTCCTGAAATTATACCAATGACACAAAAGACTCCTAACCGCATAAAGAAAAAAATATAAAAAAAATATAAAAATACAAAACTTATAAACAAACAAAATAGCTTTGCCAGCAATTTTATAGATGAAGTCCTTGCTAGCCCATTCCACCGGCCTCTCAACTGAAAAGCTTAACGGAAAGCCCCAACTATTCGCGGGATGCAACAACACTGCTGCAGTCTGCCCTGCACGCAGAGCGATAAATTCAAAAAGACTCTGGTGCTCTAAGCGGCTTTGTGCAAGTAAGTGAAACCTTGAGTCAAGTGCTGCATCCCACTTCCCAGCCCCAGCAAGATGAGCCGTGATCAGTGATCTAGCGTGCGATGCCTCCGACTCACTTAGAAAGAGATTCTTCTTAATTTGCACGTCATACGGCTCCCCCCCCCAAACCGGAAACGTTGCATAAGCGCGTTCATACTCGGTAGTAACCCATGTCTTAAGCCAGAAATGGTACCCTTTAACGTCCGGGTAGATGTTAGAAGTGCCCGATAGAAGACTCTCATTACCAAGATTGCGGTTGCGAAGTTCCCAAGGCAGCACTGCAACGAATAATATAAGAGCTGCCATCGAAAAAGGAAAGATAAATTTCGATTTCTTTAAGATGCCAAAAACCATCAACAATGGCGCAACAAAAATAACTGCTGTGGGTTTGAAGTAAACCGAAATCGAAATCAATATTAATAAGAATAGCAGATCGATTTGTTTTTGTCGTTTCAGATAAATGAGTGACTGCGCCAAGACGAGAACACTAAATACAGTCAAAATAGGCTCTATCAAAATAAACCTTGAAAAACCTAGCGTCAAGGGAGACAACCCAAGAGCAACACAAATTAATAAGGCAATTCTTACGTTCCCCGTGAATACTTCTATCGAGCGTCTAAGATAAAGTATGCTCAATACGAAAATTACAGCCGTTGCCACAGCCACTGTCTTATTCGAAAAGTCAAAATAGTAGAACAATGAGAGGAAAAATGGATATCCGGGAAAATAGCCACCGATGATTGGCTCGCAAATGCTAGGCTCAGAAGACGCTGAGAACCCACACCCGGATAGGATGTTGGTAGCTATTCTGCTATACAAGGCTGTATCGCCTGCCGTCTGATCGGTTAAAAGAACATAAACAACGCGCGGGACGCAGAGGACGAGAAAAAGCGAAATATTACTCATTAAAATCTAACTGGCTACACTGGCAGAGAGCATACTAACCCTGATAGACAACAGCACGCAGGCAACAACTATTGGCGTAAAAACTATGAGACTTAGGGAACGCGATTGGATAACCTCCGCACCCTGGAGACAAAAGCCTACCAGCCCACAGGCAAAGATCAGAGCGAAAGGGTAGCTATGGCCAAGTAAATGTACGGAGAAAGACTGCTGCAATACAGCCACAGTAATTAGCAATATCAACGCAACTGGGAATAGCAGCGGACGTGTGGATGGCTTCCTTCTTAGTAACCATATGACTCCCAATACCGAGAGAGCGGAAAGGACGAACATGCTTAGCGTAGTGGCAGCGCAATTAAAGGCCGAAATTCTGGAGATTAAACTTGCCCCTTTAATACTCTCGGCGCCCGACATTGAGATGCACTGTGTAACACGTACCCCTCCGAGAAACTGCAAGGCACCCACTATTCCACCGTTGTGTATGTCATCACCCGAGATTCCAATTCGAAATAGAAGGGACGACCCCTCGCCAACGTGACCAGATGAGGCTGTGTAAAGGGCACGAAGACCGAGGTGAATACATGCAGGCATTAAGGCACAAAGCGAATAAAGCCAAACATGCCTTTGCTTATGGAGAACATTCGGCATAAACGATATAAAAACCCGGCGTTCTCCATAGATTATTGAAAAAATACTGAAAGCTAATAGGACGAAAGCCAAAACGAAACCAGATAGGTAGTGCATCAAACCTCCGGCGAACACCAGAGCGCCGCCGAGCAAGAACTTGCTGCGCAAAAGGGCTGAGAGAGAAAGGCAGAAAAATGCAAAAAACCAAATCTCCTGCCACATCGCTCGCTGCATCTGATAGGCCCAGATCGACGTAGAAAATAAAGCAAACACCGCGAGACCAAGCCACCAGAGTGGCATAGGAGGCGATTGCTTATCTAATGATTTTGACACCACATTGAACTTGGGCGAAACGACGAGTCGAATTAATAATTCAGCAACTAGTGCTGCAGAGATGAAAATGACCGCCTTATCAATGATTGGCCCAACAAGGAGGAGAGTTTCCCTGCCGAATAAATGATTCACGGTGATGTAGGGCCAAAGGGTAAGCAGGGCGGACCCCGATAAGTAAATTTTATCTCTCGACTTTTCCAGCGAGTGACTACAATCGGCGCAGCTAGACCAAATAGAGAATCCATAATCAGAGAAGTAGCTATTCAGCCGCAAATACTCAACAGCATTAAAAATTCGATGCGCATGATACTCATACCAGCCAAGACCGCCTGGCGCATGTAGTTCCATGAAATACACGTAAAGAGACATCACACCTAAGTAAGATGCTAAGCGATAAAAGATGCTCATGATCTCAGGAATTATTTCCGAGAGCTAGCCGTGGGTTGCTGGGCATCAGTATCGAAACCAACTAGCTTCGAGGCTTTTTTCCCTAATCCGTATTCATGAGGTAGCGGCAGCAGTAAAGCCAAGGTCTTTACAAAGTCCAAGATAGAGGCCACCAATAACATCAGGCAAAATCTCGCCGGAAAAAGGCTCAGGAATGGAACTCCTCGCCGCAACGGCAAATAAATCGCACGAACGAGAACATAAGCTATTGGGCCAGCAATAGCTAACCCAGTAGTGATATGTGGGACAACAAGAGGACTTCCAAGAATGGCAGCAGATATTTTATAGTTCCAATTGAACGCGAGAAATAAGAGCGCAATATAAATGAGACCAAAAGATAGCCAACGATCCCTGTTATTTACGGGAAGGTGCCTTGAGTAATGGTAGTAGCGCCACCACTTCTTTATAAAAAAAAGAAGCGACTTATTGTCTAGCCCCTGGTAGCTGTGATTAGACTTTTTTGGCATCAAGAATAAGAGCTTATGAGCCTCGATCCGGTGCATCCAGTCACCATCTTCACCAGCTGGCGTCCAAGAAATCATTTGCCCAGTCACGGAATATACTCGTCTTCTAAAAACCGAGCCAGCAACGGACCTAACTGGTCGTCTGCCGTGGATAGCATCGCGAATTAGACCGGCAAGTACAGTATTGCAATCATAGCTGCGGCTTCCCCAAACGCCATCAATACTAGAGTCTTTGAGGTTCTCGCAAGCCCTCTCAAGCCAATTCTGCTCAGGGATAGTTTTTACATCTAAAAATGCGATTAAACCGCCTCGGGCGTGATTTACTCCTATATTCCTCGCCTCTCCAGGAAATGCAAAATTCACGTCATATATCTGAATGCCCAGATGATCAACTTTTGACAGCCCATCTGCAGTAAGTGCATCCAAAAGAGGTGTAGATGGTGCATCTTTCTGCGTTGACGTCCTTGAACCAGATCGGATAATTAAGACTTCCTTTGGAAGAAGGGTGCCTGAAAATACAGCTCTAAGTAGAACTATGAGTTCTTCTCGCGAGTGATTGCAAGGAATAACCAAAGACACGTCCGAAATTCTAGGACGCTCAGGGCTATTTAACAGGGTCATAAACGTTGAAATAGTTTCGCGTCGCAACAACAAAGAGCGTAGCCAAGCATAAATCGCTTATTACCATCGCTAATGCCGCTCCAAGTGCACCATACTGCGGTATTAACAAGATATTTAGAAGAACACTCAGTAAAGCCGTAAAACCGGTGAGCTTTAAGTTGATCCAAATAAAATCACGCGTGGATAGAATACTACCCAGATGAAAAACTAAATAACGGAAAGGTATACCCAGGCTCATTAACGTAAGCAGCGGGACTGAGGGGTAATAGCCTTCACCAAGTATTCGCGGGATTAAGTAAGATGCTCCGTGAGACATTAAGAAAGTTATTAGAATTCCCACAAGAAACAACAGAACCGCCCCCCTTTGTATAAACACCCTAAGTTGGTTCCTCTTCTCGTAAGCCCAACGGTGAATTTGAGGTAATAAGTACTTCTGATAGAGAACGCTAGGCAAAAGGTATACAGCAGCCATAAAGGTGACACTCGCACCGTAAAATCCAGCGGCCTCCTCATTAACTAAATATCGGAGCAGAATAACATCCGTTTGATAATAGAAAAGGAAAAGAACGCTCTGAAGGCCGAATGGCGAAGTTCTCAGTAAAACGCTCTTTAATGATGACTCCTCCGCATACCCTTCGGTTTTTAAAAAATTGGTTTTCGAATGACTGGCGAGATGAAGTTCTCCATTATAGAATCCAGCCAAGCAGAAATAGCCCATCAAGAGAACAAGTGCCGAAATAGCCAAATATAAGAAGGCCACGTGAAACGCTGTGAGAAGCGGTAGGTAAAGAATTAATAGGATTAAGCCTACCAGTCGAAGTGGATGAGAGACAAGTTGCCAGGCTGCAAGGCCCATGTGCTTAGCTTCGAGTTGAAACTTGGCGTTTACCAAATCGATGGTCACCTGGGCTAAGACCACCCCGGTCAGGGCCGCTATGAGCATTCCCATTAGATTATCGTGTGGGCCAAGGCTTGCCCAAGCTATAAGAAGAGCAACAACAGAAAATGAACTTATAGCAGCGAACTTAAGCGATGCTTTCACCCAGCGCTGAGCGGAATACCCCTCCTCACCAAACACTCTAAGCCACCAACTACCGACGCCAAAGGCAGCGATTGGCGAGACTAGCGTAACCATTGCCAAAGCGGAGTAAAACGCCCCAAATTCGAACGGTCCTAGCGTTCTTGCAAGCACAAACTGAACGGTAAAATTTGCGAAAGCAGCAAGCGCTGTAGCCCCGAGGATAATAAAGAATGACTTTGCTCTGGGAAGGCCTAGTGCTTGAGAGATACTATGTAAAATTTGGCGCCTAATTAAGTCAATTAAATTTTGGCACGGCAATTAACATTTGCTGAAAACGGTTGCCCGGGTCATTCATCTTAACTAAAGATAACTCTTGGTAAAATACCGACTGGAAAATCTTTTGAAACACTTTTGGAATTAAGCCATGCCCAAAATTGAAGTTCTCCTCAACCGCAAGAATGTCATACCCATTTTCTATTAAGAAGACCACGGAGGGGGCAGGAGACTTAGCCTCATCAGGATGTTGCTGCTGCTCGAAAATAACAATCGGCTTTTGACTAGTTAATATTCTGGACGCCCCCCTCAAGACATTTAATTCATGACCCTCAACATCAATCTTGATCAGCCTGATATCTTTGTCTATTAGTTCAACGATATCATCTAGTTTCTTGACGCGAACAGTCGGTGACGATTCATCTTTGCGGGCGATCGGTTTGTAAATGCTTGGTATCAGCCTTGCGCTGCCTATATTTTTTCTATTCAACTCCATCTCAGTATAACCGTCCGTATCTCCCAAAGCATAGTTTCTACAATGAATCTTTTCTAGATTCACATTTCGCTTCAAGAGCTGACAATTTAATTCGAGCATCATAAAAGTAGACGGATTCGGCTCGTACGCATAAATGTCTTTAAAAAACTTTGTTAGGAAAATAGAGTGGTTACCTATGTTGGCACCGACATCTAAGGCCACGCCGTTCGGACTATGACCCAATAGAGAGGTCAAGAGTAACCCTAGTACATTTAGCTCCTTATCTTCGTAGCGACCGAGTGTATTTATTGTAAGACCAATATGATCAAATGCGAAAATTCCTAACTGAGGGTGTTTCTTTACATTTCGGGATGCTATGAAATGATTGATTCTATTTAAAATAGGGTATAAGAATATTAGTGAATCGCGAGACTTATAAGTTGTGATAGTTTTTTTTTGCAATTCTGTTTTACTTCACATTTTTATTCTGGTTTGCCTTAAGGTGATGAGCACTGTTCCTACGAATACCGCCAGCAGTAAAGCTTAGCAGTCGCATGTTAAAAAACAATTAGCCTCTGGCAAACCCGGGTTGTTTCACTGTACTTATTGTTCTAAATTTACACCAAATCAAGCTCTCTTTTTAGCCAAGCCTGAAACATCAGGATGGTCCAAATCTTCGGCGTATGGTCACGCCGCCCCGTTAGGTGTTCTTCCCAGACCTTACGAATGGGCTCTGGGTGAAAGTAGCCCTCTTGGCGAAGCCTGGCTTCCCCCAGCAAGCTCTCGGCCCAGTCACGAAGAGGAGGCCCTCGCAGCCACTGCCCTATGGGAATTGCAAATCCCGCCTTAGGCCGCTCGATTAACTCTTTTGGAACGTATTTATACAGAATCTGCCGCAGGATCCATTTCCCAGTGTTGCCACGAATCTTCATATTAAGGGGTAGAGACCATGCAAGCTCAACAACCCGGTGGTCGAGAAAAGGCACACGCGTTTCGAGGCTGCAAGCCATTGCAGCTCTATCTACCTTACAAAGAATGTCGTCGGGCAGGTAGGTAACGGTGTCACGAAACATCATGCGCTCAACCGAGTTAAGACCCTCTGGCAAACCATTATTACTCTCCCATGGCGATGGGCTAGCCTGACCAACACGCCTTACCAGCGAAGCGGGGTCCCATTCAGAAACTAGGCTCCAGTAGAGGTCGTCCATACTTTTTACCGAACCCAAGCGCCTGCCTAATTTATGAGCCTTATCACCCAGGCGGGAGACACCTGTTACCCCGCTCGCACCGTCCCAAACCTCAGCTGGAATTGCTTCAACAGCACCACCCAATAATCGACGCAGGGGAAATGGGAGCCAAGCTAGCCGGTTCCATATCTTTGAGGCCCAGAAGTACCGGTTATACCCACCAAACAGCTCATCGCCACCGTCACCACTTAGAGCAACTTTGACGTGTTGCCTCGCTGCCTTGCAGACCAGATGCGTTGGAATCTGAGAGGAATCCGCAAAAGGTTCGTCGTACATCCACGACAACGACGGGATGACATCTTGCGCAATCTTTGAAGACACCCGAATTTCCTGATGATTGGTTCCCAGATGGTCTGCAACCGCTAGTGCATGGGGCGACTCATCAAAGCCAGTCTCATCAAAGCCTACGGTGAAGGTCTTCACTCGTTGCGAGGACTGACTCTGCATTAACGCTACGATAGTTGAAGAATCAACCCCGCCGGAGAGAAAAGCGCCTAGAGGGACGTCTGCTGTAGACTGGCCCTCTAAAGCTTGCGATAGCGTTGACTCTAGTTCATTAATTGTGGCAACTTCGCTCCCAAACTGTTTATCACGGCCACGAACCACGCCTTCTTCAAGTGACCACCAACGACGTATCTCTAGTGAATCGTAATGTTGACCAGCCTGTATTGGGTCTGTTGGCGCATATCGAGGCGGTGCGTCCTTAATACTTAGCATACAGCCGGGTTCAAGCTTAAAAATGCCTTCGTAAATACTCAATGGTGCTGGAACATAGGTAAAACGAATATATTGAGAAAGAGACGCTCTAGAGACAGATGCAGTAAAGCCAGGATACGCGCGAATAGCTTTGAGCTCTGAGGCAAAGACAAAAGCACTCTTTTCTCCACTACCTGACCATCCATAATAAATAGGCTTCTCGCCAAATCGGTCACGCGCCAAAGTGAGCTTGCGACTTTCACTATCCCAAAGGGCGAAAGCGAACATACCCACACTGCGCTTCAGTGTGTCTTCTACCCCCCAGTGCTCGATCGCAGCAAGTAAGGTTTCTGTATCGGAGTAGCCTCGCCACTTTCGTATACCGCCCGCCTCTTTTAATTCGGCTCGCATCAATAAGTGATTGTAAATCTCACCGTTAAAAGAGATGGTATATCGACTGCTGTACGATTGCATCGGCTGATGACCCGCAGCGGACAGATCGAGAACTGCTAATCGCCGATGCCCAAAAGCAATGCAGAAGAGAGGGTCGACCCATGAGCCTGAACCATCGGGGCCTCGAGAGTCCAAAACGCTTGCCATACTAACGACAGCGCTATTCAGCTCATCGGTCGATGACTTATTACCCCCCACACCCCAGAAACCAGCGAGACCACACATAGTTTTAAATCTTTACCCCGACCGCACACCAGTAAGGAGCGGCTTCCGAAAATCGAATATCCCCCAGTCCCGCATTTCGCATCATGTTTTCAATCTCTATCCGAGTAAAACGCTGCTCTAAGGGAGTACCAAACCTATCTCGTGCATCAGTGCGCATGGTAAAGAGACTGTGGTCTCTATAAAATGACAAGGGAATAAAATAAACAGAACAACCAAGCTTCGCAAGCAACTTACTTAGTCTGGCTAGGGGCCAATAAACAAAAACGGCAATCGTATCCGTGATTATATGTTTGATACCTGAGGGCAATCGACAAATCAATCGCCTTCCCCAGTCTGACATGCGCCATACGACACGAAACCAGCCTGGACGATTATCAAATGCATAATATAAGTATAGTAGAAAAGGTGCGCCGACTTTAAGCAAATTGGTGCAGGACAGGAGAGCTGCGCCGGTATTCGGCACATGATGCAGCACCCCAAGCGAATATCCAAAGTCTTGGCTCGCAGGCAGTAAACCTGATGAATCAACCGAAGCTCGATGGAAGGATATATTTTTATGACCATCAAGCATACGCTCAGCTAGATTGATTGCCCCCGAGGGATCGATACAATGCAACCGCCCAACCCTCGGTGCTACTAGTTTTGCCCAACGACCACTGCCACAACCCATATCGAATCCTTCCGCAGCACTAGGCAAAGCCGCCCACGGAAACAAAGAAAAATATTGTCTAAAGACTTTGTCTAACTCACTCTCGGCCATACGACTCTGGTTGAATCGAGACCATTCGTCTCCAAAACTCTCTACCGTTTTTGGGTCAAGATTTTTCATGGCTCTTGACATTGCGTTTATTCCTACTCGCCATATCCTGTATTATCGCTGAGAGCAATGGCAAATTCCTATTCAGCGAGTAATGAGTTACTACCCTCCTTCTAGATGAGGCCCCCATACTTTCTCGTAGGAGAGGTTGCTCCCATAGCTGTCTAATTGCATCCACCCATTGCTCAGCAGTGTTTACTAGAAAGCCGCATTCTTCTGTAACTAGCTCAATATTTGCGCCTACACGAGAAGCCACCACTGGCACTCCACATGCCATGTACTGAACCAACTTAAAAGCAGACTTTCCGCGCGACCACTCATCGTTGGTAAGAGGCATGATCCCCACATCGAATGTATTTATGAGCTCAACTTCTCTTTCCTCTGACCACGGAATCTCTTGTACTGCAACATTTTTAATGGGCGGGGCTTTGCCTCCTATCACAATAAGCCTTAAAGGCCCGAGTATACCTAGAGTTTGCAATGGTATAACCAAGCTCCCTAAGTATGCCGCAGTAGAGGGTGAACCTAACCAGCCGATCGTAAACGTAGAATTTTTAGATCGCCTATTTGGGGAGAATTTTATAGTGTCAACAACCGATGGTAAGATCAGCACGCTATCATTAAACCTCTTAGTGTATGCAGCTAACGTCTCGTTTCCCGCTGTAACAGCAGAGGCCTGCCTGATTACATTCTCGAACTTGTTGCTAACGAAGGGCCACAACCAAGATGTCGCCGCAGACTTATAGCGTAAATAAAAAGCATCATCGATATCATAAATATAAGGGATCCGTAACAGTGCTCGCTCACCCCATCCAGGAATGAACGGCAATAATTCACAATGCACAATAGCCAGATCAAAGTGGTTATTAACTAGCAAAAACCTAACTCGCTCCAGACCTGCCTTAAAAATAAGTAGAGCTGATCTTTTGTTAGTCTCAAAACGGTGCTTTATGTAATCATCCCCTAATAGGGATTGAATTTGTAAATGTATCCCTTCCTTTTTTAGGCCCTCATAATACTGCGCTAAACGCACCCGATGACTTGCAGCCAGTGGGCCATAAAGAGACAAACCAAGTACTTTAAGCATCGATTGTATTCAACGTAACTAAGGTTCTTGCAAAATTTCTTTGTAAAGTGATAAGTATGCCTTCGTCCCAGCCTCCAGGGAAAAAAGATCCTCTGCCGCCCTACGGCAGCGGGCTTGGAGATCTGGGTCGCGGAGGAGTTCTAGTAACTCATCCCATGCCGCGTTCATCTCAGCTTCACCCAAACCTAAAACCAACACACCCACTCGATAGTCGCGAATAATTCCAGCGACATCTCCGATCCCCTCGTTTGTAACAACTGGGAGCCCACATGCAAGTATTTCGGCCATCCTCGTAGGCGATCGACCCAGTTCAGAGACTTCTCCGCCTGAGTAAAACATCACTGATGCTATTTGCCCCTTTAATACTTCCGGAACCTTCTCGGAAGAACATGAAGAAACTGTCAATCTTGAACGCATAGCAAAACATCCCCCAAGTTCGAATTGCACGCGGGCAGAATCATCACGGGTAGTAATCTCAAAATAGATTCCCGGGTCACGGCTTGCGGCTATAGAGAAGAAGGCAGCTAGCCAGTCGAGACGAAACCAGCCACTTAATACCGTACCCAAGCAACCAATCACTCGTCTCTGTGGAGGTCTTGTCGCAGGCTTAAATCGTTCGAGATCAACACACGTTGGAATAACCTCTACTCGCGTACGTTTAAAAGCCTCTGGATAAAGTTCCTCGAGGTAGGGCAATGCGGCATGGGTCAAAGAAATTACAGCTGTTGCCTGCTCAAAGCAAATTTTTTCGAGTGAAGTAATACATCGATGCAGAAGCGAGCCTCGCCTCAGACGCCTTGCGGTTATAAGCTCCTCAGGCCAGAGCGCACGCATGTCAAAAATAAACGGTACTCCAGTGATACGGCCAACTACTAACGCTACCGCAGCAGGAATGTAAGAACGTGCATGTATCAGGCAGACTCCATGAACTCGGACTTCGCGAAACGCTAACCACATCATACCGATCGTGCTAAAGAAAGGAGCGGCCACCTTTGGTGATGACAGGAAGCGCTGTGGAAGCCAACGAATATCCATGTCTGAAAGCAGCGTTTTAACTTCCTGAACACGAGTAATGTCCGCACGATCATGATCCTTCTCGTAGGTGATAACAGTCAACCGATATGCGTACGAAAGGCCGCGCAAATAAGAAAATATTTGGCTCTGACCGAGGGGTTCTAAAAGCCCGTTACGGGTGAGGTAGAGTACGGTAGGCATAAAGTTAAGTCAAAGAGAATCTAGCAAAAACTCTCATTGATGGCGCATCGAATGAATCTGTTGAAGCTAATCACACAGACGTTCTATCGTATTTGTTTCAAACATGCGGCCGCCTTAAAAGTACTTTTATAGTATTACCCCGCCCAATCAAATTTAATAAAAAATTAGATAATTGGACAATTTTTCTAACACTCCGGGAGGAGTACATCAGGGATCTAATCGACTCATCATTTGACGCAGTAGACAACGCTCTTTCGTTAGATGAATTTCCCCAAAAGCTATGCGTTAAGCTTTTTATCGAATGGGTTGAAAGATTGTGTGTCTCGAGGCGCTCGATTAAAAACCCGGAGCTTGCCTTTACAGCCGTTTTGAGCGTGCTTGGCGTGAAGTAGGTGAGGTGCTCCCTATGAATTGCTGACCATTCCTTGCCGAGGACTCGACGGTCTATCGAGCCGAAATTTGGAGTCGTTAAATAAACTAAGCCCCCTGGTTTGACCACAGCTTCTGCACGCTGGAGAAAACTCACCGGGTCCGGGAGATGCTCTATAACCTCAAACATGGTGATGACATCGAATGATTTAGGTCGGATAGAATCACAAAAAAAATCTAAGTTTTTAACAGGCAATCCGAAACTCTGTGCGATTTCAACCGCCGGTTTTGACAAATCAATTCCCTGCGGGTTCCATCCAGCGCTGGTGCAGGTATCTACGAATGCACCCATACCACACCCAACATCTAATATGTCTTTTCCTCGAGTATGATGCGCTAATAAATTCAGCAGCTTCCTGTAACTGTAGGCTGTAAAGGGATTAAATAGAATTTCCTTCGATGAACCTTTATACTTTTCATAGTAATCATATAGAGGGGCATCAAATCCGGATGTATAAGATCCCAAATGTACCGTTTGACAGTTATTACATTGGAATATGGAAATAGTTCCACTCCGCCTCCCATCGCGATCTTTAGCTAAAATAAAGCGCCTGCTTGTGCTTTTACAGATCGGGCAGTGTTGAAATATTTCTTTCATGTTCAATAAAGTTAATGCCTTTCATTTTAAGGAGGAACAGAGCAGTTCCGTCATAGCCCTGTTTACTGTTCAGACACAATTTCCTGCTAGCGGAAGGGATTACTGCTAGGGGAAGTTGGTCCTTTAATAGAGGGTTTAGGCGACGAGGTTATGAAAAAATATTGTTCAGTGTAAATTTCTCGAAGTAGCTAGACTCAAAAGGAATCCCCGTGACACAGGTCCCATTCGTACATCCGCGGCATCAATCACCACTTGTGGCTATCGGAGCTAAATATATTGATAACCAAACCCTAGAGGAATTTGATATTTTAAATGAAATTCCAAGGTTTTGTGCAGTAGAAAACTACTCCGAAAGCTTCGGTTATCAGTGGAATCTTTTTGATCAGACCCAGCTCGATTCGCACCTTGGCGGAAAATTCAGCATTCAGCGCTTCTATGCGGAGACAGGCTGGAAGCCCGACACACTTGATAACAGTACGGTACTAGAAGTCGGATGTGGTGCTGGGCGCTTTACAGAGGTGTTTCTTAGCACTACGAAAGGAAAGTTGCATAGCATCGATTATTCGAGTGCGGTAGATGCGAATTTACGAAACAATAAGGGTTTTGGGAGCAGGCTAATTCTCGCTCAAGCGTCTATTTACGAGTTACCTTTTCCGGATCACAGTTTTGATAAGGTGTTTTGTTTGGGCGTTTTACAACACACGCCATCATTTTCTCAAGCTGTAGCGGCATTAGTCAAGAAAACCCGGATCGGCGGGGAAGTAGTAGTAGATTTTTATCCAGTAAATGGTTGGTATACAAAAATTCACTCAAAGTACTTCCTTCGTCCAATCACGAAACGAGTCCCTAAGAGGACTTTACTGAGAATTATTCGTTTTAATGTTCCGTGGATGCTCCGCATGTTTGATTTTCTCTGTCTTTTACGTATGGGGATTCTTACGCGTTTTATTCCGATAACTGACATTCGAGGTTTCCCGCAAAATTTAACGCCCAAGCAACGTACAGAGTGGGCCGTAATGGATACCTTTGATGGTCTTTCGCCGCAGTATGACAATCCTCAGCGCCTTGAAGCAGTGATAGAAATGTTTCATTTAAATGGCTGTAAAGTTAATTTTGCAGGACTCGTTAAGTACGAGAGTGGAAGCGCAATGGTAATCAGAGCCGTGAAGCAAGTGGACACTTAGTACGCAGGCAATGCATTTATGTTGTGACTTGTCTGGTTTTCTCGAACTAATTTCATTCAAAAAATTTGGCCGAGGTTACTGATTCGGGTTTTCATTACTGTCTCTCAGAATAGAGAAGCTATTGCTTCTAAAACACTTTGGTCCAAAAATTCCGGGGCAGATCACTACTTCTGCCCCCTTCTAAACAGCGGAAATATAACCATTTTGTTCTTTATTGCTATTCTGCCGGTACCAATTAAATGTTTCTAATAAGCCAAGCTCTAATTCTATGTCTTCAACGATGAGCTCCCCAGATGCAAACCTAGGACATATATCACCCATTTGTAATTTAGGAGAGTAGGAGACGTTTTTAAGATTGAAATTCTCTTCGGAAACTAATCGTAATGTTCGGAAAATTTGCGCTATTGTGGACGAATGCCCACCGTTGAGTGTTAGCAATTTTTGGCTCGCCTGTTTGCGATTATCGACGAGCCACATCAGAGCCTTGGCCAGCGTAAAGCTGTATATAAATTTCCGGGACTCCGTGAGCGGGGATCGAAATATAGGCTCCTTATTTTTAATAATTGAATTTATTATCGAAGGAATCAATCGTTCAGCATTCCGATCGCCAGGTCCGTAGACGTTTCCACATCTCAAGGCTATTACTTCTAAACCATAATTTAGATTATAACTGTCTGCAATCATCTCGACCGCTCGCTTACTTAGAATATATGGAGTATGGTTTTCTCCGTCTCTCGCCCCTTCTTCAGTCCCAGCGGTAGTGGACGTAATTAAAATCGGGATATTTAGTGAATTGCGAACTGCACCACTTAGAATATTAACCGTTGAGAGAATATTTATCGCAAAGATTTCCTGTGGATTTTCAGGTTTGAGTCTGGTGTCGTTATTTGCTGCCAAATGTAGAATGAGATCTGGCTTTATCAGGCCCATTACAGCTCTTACTGCTTTTGCATCTGTAAGGTCAACGTAAATCGAGTGTTTTTTACACTCCCGTGAATACCACGCAGGTAAGGCGGCGCTCCAGTAAATCGGATGAACCGAGTAATCACGCTCTAGAAGGAGATTACAAACTGCATTCCCTACAACGCCGCTCGCTCCCGTAACTAATGCTTTCTTTTTCAAGCTCTTTGTCAGATGCTATGCCTTTGGATTGTCTCGGGCCCAAATCTCTTACAAGTGTAAGCCTGAAAATCCTGATTTATTTCCATGATAAATCTTTCCTATTAATGACACTAGCATTTATCCACTGCGAGGCTCGCTTCTTGCGCGATGATTAAATCGAACGCCAACTCGAATTTATTTATGTGTTACCAATATATGTAACTATAAAAATGCTTCTCCATTTAGTCCCACTTTTTCCAAGGGGCATTGCCGCTTTCCCAAAGATCTTCGAGAACTTTCTTATCACGAAGCGTGTCCATCGGCTGCCAGAAACCAAGATGCTCGAAAGCCATCAATTGCCCCTCGCCGGCCAGGCTATGTAACGGTTCGATTTCCCAAACTGTCATATCGTCTTTAATGTAATTTAGTACCTGCGGGGATAAGACGAAAAAACCCCCGTTCACCATTTTACCATCTCCCCTTGGCTTCTCTGTAAAACTCATCACTTGCTTATCTCTTATGTCTAGGGCGCCAAAACGACCCGGAGAGAAGGTAGACGTCAGTGTTGCCAATCTCTTGTGATCCTTGTGAAACCGAATGCTTTCGGAAATGTCGACGTCCCCAACACCGTCTCCATAGGCAAAACAAAAGCAGTCTTCATTCTTAACGTATTCAGCGACCCGCTTTAGGCGGCCCCCGGTCATCGACTCTTCACCAGTATCAACCAATGTAACCATCCACGGCTCTGCCCGCATATGATGTACTTCCATCTTGTTCGCCTTCATATCAAAAGTAACATCCGATGTGTGTAAAAAGTAGTTGGCGAAATATTCTTTTATAACGTAACCCTTATAACCACAACAAATTACAAAATCGTTTATTCCGTGGGAGGAATATAATTTCAGGATGTGCCACAGGATTGGCTTGCCCCCAATTTCGATCATAGGCTTAGGCCGGGAATGGGTCTCTTCGCTAATTCTTGTTCCATGACCACCCGCTAAAATTACCGCTTTCATGAATAAATCCCAGTTTGTTTTTAATATTGTTAGTACAGACAGCATGCCAAAAAAGTCGGGTTGGCATGAAGAAAATTGTCAAGAGGCTCTAGGAGATATACCGTCGTTTGTCCTAAAGTAAGCCTGTTCGTGATTCGACATGAAGTGCAACAACCAGTTCGTGGAAACAATGCTGAATTGTGTCATTTTCGCGAAGCTCGTATGTTTTGCCGAACAGAAAGCGTAGTGAGAAAGATGCTATTCTTGACAAGTGTGACTCACCCAAATAGAAATTAGGGCGAATTGTGTAAAATTTGTAATCTTGTTTTTTTAAAAATTCCATCGCTGAACAGGTTCCCAACTCAATTTCTTCCTTTTGAACCTCAAATAATATGAGTGGTCTGTCTCGTTTTATTATTCCTATCGCTCCTTCTAAGACTTTTTTTTCGTAACCTTCGGTGTCTAGTTTAATGAGTCCAACGCGTTGATCTATGAGGTCCGTAATATCATCTATTTTTCGAATTAAAATTTCCTTTGCTGCGCCCATAGGATGTTGATAGCTATCTAGTACCCTCCCTCCCCCTAGGTTACCGGGCTCGTAATGAAATGGAACGGATCCGTTGGCATTTCCGAGCCCAAAATTCATCGGAACGATGTTGGATTTTTCGGCTAAATATTTTGCGTTGTGAGACATCAAATCGAAAATTCTCTCATTGGGCTCAAATGAATAGACTTTGCTAAAGTGCTTGGAAAAAAATATACTGTGGTTTCCGATATTTGCCCCGACATCCAGAGCTATGAGTTTTGAGCTATTAGGGAGGGAACATATAATTAGCTGTTCCAGTAGGCAGAGTATGTGATTTTCAAATCTACCCTCCAAACTAATTGTTAACCCGACATAATCAAACGCGAAGATCGCAATCTGAGGTTGTTTATCTTTCAAATATTTCCTCGATAAACGTATTAATACCCTCTCTAGTATATATTTTAGCAATCGAGTGAATCTTTCGCCGTCTATCGTTGTTGTAATAGTTAACTTTGACATGACTAGTTCTTTAATCCTCGTTCGTAATCCGCGAATATAATTTATTAAATTCTTTAGCGATGAGGTTAGCGACAGTATCAAATCCCATTTCTTACCCCGCTCACTCCACGGGGGGATAAAATCTTGCTCTCCGGACGAACAATTTTTTTAAAATGCTTGAGCGTAACCATTGTGATTTTATTAAATAAATTGGTGTTCTGGTTAGAAGATATAAGAGAAATTTTCCGGAAAATCGCTTCTTTTTTGAAAAATATACGGTTCTCCGCACAAAGAGATACAGTCCTAGATGTAGCTTATTAATCAAGCTCGGATACTCATTCAGCACTACATTGAAAAAAGCTTTATACTCCAAAACCCCGCAAGTTTGCGATAACGCCGCATCGTGTTGGCGAATGTAAACTAACGGCATCGGCAACCAGTAGATTTTATTTTTGGTCGAGATACTAGCGAGAAAGATAGTATCGAAATATAAACGACCTTTCGAAAAGTCCGGGAAAAGTCCATTTAACCTGTGGCTGTTGTAGGCGTAAGCTGAGAACGGCGCAGCTCCTCCTTCGTCCTGCGACAGATATGCGTTGAGCAATCGATCTGTAGTTAATGGTACCGCGTAGTTCTTGTGGCTTGTAATAATTTGGGTGTTGTTTCGCTTTGAGCGATCCAGGTGCCCCTCTACTACATATGTACCATTAACTCCTATTGCGCATGCATCTGAATATTTTATATGGAATGCTTCATAAATTTTCTCTACATAATGCGAATCAAGTATATCGTCATCATGGAATACTACGAAATACTTAGTTGTAGAGCTTTGGAAGATTTTCTTAAAGTGGTCTTGCGGTGTGAGAACGGGTGATTGCCTCTGATATATGACAGACGGAAATTCTTTTTTTACTATCATTTCAGTCAATCTGTCAGTTGAATTGTCTGAGATTATAAATACGAAATCTTTTCTCGTTTGATTTAGAATTGAGTGAATTGCCTCTCTTGCAAGCTTCGGTCGGTTATGACAGAGCAAGAATATTGTTAATTCAGCCGTATCGGACTTCATTATATTTGTAAGTTAGAGAGCATCGCTTCAGATGATGCTAAAATGGTAAGTCAGATTATTGTTCCTATCTTGACAAAGGAACAATGTAGACCTAACAAAGAATCAATTTAGTAGGATTTCGATTGCGTCACACACAACCCTGTTTTATGACAATACTGATTGGAGCTACCGACTCATAAGATAACGGAATATCGGGGTCCGTAGAATCTTCAAAAGCAGTACTGACCTAATAAGCCGGAGTAAAGAGTCCTTTTTCCTAATTTAACATACGCCTTCAATCTGACGTTCTTCGGTGATGGTATACATACTCAATGCTAAAATGTGCGATCGCTTACGGATCGTGCCGCTAACACCACAATTCCCCCCACCTGAAACCCCGGTGTTAGACCTATAGACTACATAAACTCATCTGATTGTGCTGACAACTAGAAGCCAAAATCATTCGTATGATTCTATGGGTTCCTGTTATCTCTTTGTAATCGCCGCGTACTAATTGTACTTGTCTACTTAAGTGCCTCTTCCTCTCAGTAACCGTGTTTTTAACAAAGGAGCCTTAGAGAGCTACGGAATGTAGTGCGGTTTTGGAATCGGATGGAGAAATTTAACGCCATTCTCTCGGAGCTCAAATTGTTGTCGAATTATCTCGTCAGCAAAGTTCCAGGCAAACAAAAGAATTACATCGATGCGTTCAGCTCTGAGTTGGTCAGGGCTTGTTATGGGGATGTGCGAACCGGGAGTAAATTTCCCGATCTTATTCGAACTTTTATCCACAATGTAAGAAATCAAATCGGAATCTAATCCACAGTACTGAATCATACATTGCCCCTTTCCAGAAGCGCCATATCCGACGACTTTCTTGCCAGCAGCCTTCAACTTTTTTAGCTCGTCTCTGAGCAATACTCTCTGTGTAACTACTCGATCAGCGAATTCGTACCAAGATATGGAATTGAGGATCCCGGATTGACGCTCTGACTCTAGGAGTTCACTAACTGAATGTCTCACTTTTGAATGTTCATTATCGTTGCAAACATAAGCTCGGAGGCTGCCACCATGTATCCACGGGGTTTCTACATCCCAGACTCGCAGTCCATACATTTGAAACAATCGCATGATGCTGTCCAAACTATGATAACCAATATGCTCGTGAAATACTTGGTCGTATTGCAAATCTCTGAACGTTGTAAGTAGATGCGGTACTTCGATAACTGCCGTACCGTTCGGCGCGAGTAAAAGTTTTATGCCTTTGATGAATCCATGCAGATCAGCGACGTGGGCAAGTACATTTCTTGCGACTATTAAGTCTTGCTTTCCATAGTCTACCTTAATCTCACGAGCAACTCTCTCACAAAAAAAATCGGGTATTGTTTTTATGCCTGATATATTGGCCTTTTCTGCAATATTTTTTGCGGGGTCTACGCCTAACCCCCTACATCCTCTTGAAACAAATTCCTTAAGCATCGTGCCATCGTTACTTGCTATTTCAAGCACGGACATCTGATTAACTCTACCAATTCTCTCTACAATTGAATCGACAAATTCGATGCAGTAACTTTTGATTGATGCGGGGATACCAGTTTCCCAAACATAATTACTAAATAACACCTTTGGGTCTAAAACCTCTTTTATTTGAACATGCGAACACTGATTGCAGAAAACTAGAGTAAGTTGATATTTTTTTTCCTCCGACACGTCATCTATGTCAGTCAAAAATGAATCGGCAAGCGCGACTTGACCGAAGTCCAGAATAACCTCATGATCATCCGAAAAACAAACACGGCATGTAAATTTTTTCATGAAGTTATCAGCTTATTAACTCGATTTTCGAAATCAGTAATCTGTCGAGATGAAAAATCCGTCATGTCGCCGTCACTTATTGAAAACTGATGTTTAAACCAATCCGTGGTTATCTCCATAGTATCGCCAAAGGACAATACGGGTTTCCATCCTAGACGTCTCCGGGCCTTCGTACAGTCAAGAGATAGCAATTGACTTTCATAAAACGTATCCCGGCTGTGGCTCATGACTTCACCTGAACCCCAGGCATCTACGATAATCCTTGCGCTCTCCTCAACCGTATTCGTGCTTTCTACAGCTGGTCCAAAATTCCATGCGCCTTGAAATTCCTTCCCAAATTCGAATAATCTTTTTGCAAGAATAAGATATCCCAGCAGTGGGTCAAGGACGAATTGCCAAGGCCGAGTCGCATTCGGATTTCTAAGTAAGATAGGACGGCCGTCTCGGAGGCTCCGAATACAATCAGGAACTAATCTGAAATCTGACCAGTCGCCACCGCCAACTATATTCCCAGCTCTAACGCTTGCAATATTTGTACTTGCATGGCCCATAAAAAAACTGCGCGTGTATGCAGAAATTGCAACTTCGCTGCCTGCTTTGCTTGCGCTGTAAGGATCAGACCCCCCAAGTTGATCGTACTCTCGATAACCCCAAATTTGCTCAACATTTTCATAACATTTATCAGATGTAATGAGCACAGCAGTAGAGATTCCGGGGCACACTCGTAAGCACTCCAACACATTTACTGTTCCCAGGGTGTTGGTCCTAAAAGTGGTCATCGGGTCTGCGTATCCGTTGCCAACAATTGCCTGCGCAGCAAGGTGAAAAAGAAACTCAGGCTTGACTTCTGTAACAGTCTCTCTTAATGATTCGAAATCAGTAATGTCGGAAAACCGGTCTCTGTAGAGACCATTGCTCACTCTGAGATTAGCAGCATTAAACATACCAAGCCTTGATGCGGGATGGAGAGCAACGCCAACGACTTTGGCGCCCATCTTTCTAAGCCAAAAAGTGAGCCAAGAGCCTTTGAATCCCGTATGACCTGTTACTAAAATCCGTCGCCCTGAATAAAAATTGCCGAGTGAATCGGCTAAAGACTTCATGACTTATTTCCTTTACTTTTTTTAACTTTTTTATTCGGTATCTTAAACCGATTCACAGATCAAAAAATTATATTATATTTAAAAAGGGTGAGGAGATATTTAACGCTCTTTTTCATCTTGCGAATCAAATAAATTTGCATGCGCCCGAGAGATCCTAACAAAATCAAGAATACCTTACCGCTTACTTATCAACTGAAGGTTTCTTGAATCAATTAACATAGCGATAACGTCACTAGGCTTTGACTGGGGAATATTGAACCGTTTACAGGTGTCCTCACTATCTAACTGTACACGGCCCCCGATTGGGAATTTTAGTATTCTACCTGCGGAGTCGGGAACAACTTCTGCCCCCAAGGTGTCTAAATTTTGTCTCAGCAATCTAGCAAATTCGAAACAAGTTACCGGCGATGGTCTACTGTACTGATGGATTCCGTAATGACGACCACTGCCGATAAGATAAATCAAACCTAATACAACATTGAGCTCCACTGGTGCGAACCATCGATCGTCGAACGCAGAAATGCCCTATTTTGCGAAAGCTGGTCCTTACAATATTGAAATAAATTGTAATCTGGATCGATTATTTTTCCTAGCCTGATAATTGCAGTCTCTGTTAGCAGATTTTCCAACAGGAAGTCTTCTACGATCGACTTTTGTCTCCCGTATTCGGTTAGAGGCGCAGTTGGCTCGTGGGCCTGATAACAGGTCTCCCGCCCTGAGAATACGTCTTCACTGGATAAATAGATTACGAATGCCCCAGATTTTCTATACATTTCAGCAAGGTAAATAACACCCTCTAAATTGATAGAGAACGTCTCGGTCGGAAATTCTTGACATTCTTGAATTTTTGACACTCCAGCGCAGAACACAACAATATCTGCTGGAATCAGATTCCAAGTCTTCGGTGGATGCTTGAGATCAAGCAATTCAAGGGGCGAACTTCTATTTTTAAGCCTCGTAGTTCAGATGACATCTACGTCACTCTCTTGTAAATAAGAATAAAGCGCAGATCCAATCTTTCCCTCCGCGCCTATCACAGTCCATCGCAACCTATCCCGATTCTTTAGGCTCAATTGCTATACGAGGAGTTGTTCGTTTCTACGCAGGAAACTTTCACTTACTAACGGTCGAAATTGTATCCCATGACACTCACATAACTGTTTAAAACGAACTTGGTTATGACTTGGGGTAATAGTAGTTTCAAAACTATGTAACATCTCAACTGTTGCATCACGGATATCCAGTGCTGAGTTATAAATCAGCGACAGCTCAGTGCTTCTTCTTATCAATATCTCCGACGATAGCGGATATGCCAGAACGTCGTTAAACGACAAGATTTCTCCCGTAGCCCGTGACTTATATAGGACCGGCAGCACAAGATCATTGGCGTTCGCAACACTGTGCCGCAAGGGTATTAGGTTCGTTTGCAGGCTGCGATTGCCGAACAAACCGGGTGCATTCGCAGGTCCAGAAGTTGTAGTAATGCAGAATTTACTTGCAGCTAGTAGGTAGAGGTCTAATCTTTCGCATCGGGGTTTAAGACGTGTCAAGTCAATCAAACCAGATAATTTTGGTAGCGGGGGCGCATTATCATCCCCTATACGAATTACCCATCCTCCCCTTTTTGTTATCTCTAAAATTGCAGGTATGTAGGTCATAATATCCACATTTCGTATAGATCCGCCTGAAGCGCTTCGTGCATGCAAAGTTACGAACCACGCGTCGTTTGGCAGTCCGTGTTCCCTGATAATCCTGCGTCCTAAATCATTGTCTTCAGGGGTCAAGGTAAAAAACGGCCCATGCCCCATCTGATCCCATTTTTCCTCAATTTGATAGAGCGCATCGTAGAGGTCATACCATTTATCAAAAAATTTAATCTGACAGAGGAACGGATCTTCAACATACTGAAACCTGTTCTCAAACTCACTTAGTTGTTTTTCGTCGGAATGAATATTAAAATGGGGAGCGAGATAATTTATTAGGTGCCTGTTTGAGATTTGACGCCGATCGAGGAAGAGATGGTATCTTTTGTGGGTGGTCCCCCCCAAAACTTTCGCTTTCGCATAAGCCGCGAGACAACAAATATGCCCGAAGGCGTATGTGAAAGATGGCCCAAAATATCTATCGGACATTACATCTATATTAAATCGGTTCGCATAGCGGTCACGTCGATTAATAAATTTCTCGTGAATGTCTCTGGTACGACTCAGATCGCCAAGATAGTACGTATAATCTACGAGTATTCTCCATGCCCACAGACAGTCCGCATCTTGATTAATTCTTATTTCAAATGCGCGAGTGCAAACCTCGAGTGCGTTATGTTTCAGGCATACAAAAGCGAGTGATTGATATAAAAATCGTAGCTGATTTTCTTTTGCTGACGCAATACGAAGCTGCTCTATTTCCCGTAATACTTCCGCTGCGCGTTGTAGCTCTCCAGCGACTAACCAACCAAGAAATGTAAATTTTTGTAGAAACCAAGAATTCTTGAGGGCCAATGAAAGTGTTTTGCCCGCCCAACCCACTAGATATCCAATTAAAATAGACAGACGTGCAATAACTGTGGATCGCTCCATCAAGCCCCACAGATTCATTGCGATTATCTTTTGAAGTTTTAGCATACTATTTGAAATATGGTTAAGTCATAATCAATCTTCGTTGCTATAGATGATCACTTTGTTTTTAGTTCGGTACACGACTACTCTTTGATTTTTAAGACTGATGGGTTTCATACCTTCAGATATAGACAGTGACCCGTCTGGTTTTCTCGAGCCAATCTCATCTAGAAACGCCGGCCTAGGTTATTGATTCAGGTTTCCATCGCGACACGAACTCCAACGGTGTTTTGTATTCCAGACTGGAGTTGGGTCGAACAGCGTTGTATTGCTTAGGCCATGTTTCGATAATTACCTTTGCATGAGCTCGGCTGTAAAACCAGTTCATGGCCAGATATTCATTCCGGAGCTTCCCGTTAAAGCTCTCGTTGGTTCCGTTTTGCCATGGCTTACCGGGTTCGATTAAAAGGTTTCGTAACCCGCGATCAGCCGCCCATTGCAGCAAGGCGTTGCTGACAAACTCCGGTCCGGGATCACTTCTCAGAACCATCGGGCAGCCACGTTCTTTGATGAGCTTCTCGAATACCTGAATCAGGCGCTTGCTTCGGATCGAACCGGCCACATCGATATAAAGACTCACCTTGGTAAACTCATCAATCATCGTCAGGCACTTTAGTTTGTCACCATTGGCGCAGCCATCGAAGACAAAGTCACACGCCTAGACTTGGTTGGGTGCTGTTGCTACCAACGGCTGGCGCCACACCTGGGATCCTGCGCCGAGTAAGTTCGCATGGCTTCGATTACGGGTCCGTATTTGATAGGCATTTGCACTGGTGTACCGACCCCGACCTGGCTACGTTCATCAGCGTATAGGCCCGTCTCTGGCTGACACCCCGGCCAATCGTATACCGGGCCTGCTCCAGACGCGTCTGCACGCTCACCACTTTTTTACCGCAATCTCCTTCATTACCTCGATCTCAAGGTCCCGCTCGGCCACGATCTTCTTTAACCGATCTTTCTCCTTCTCCAAGGCCTGTAGCCTGCGGACATCGTCCGTGCCTATGTCTCCAAACTTCTTGCGCCAGGCAGATATCGAGGACTCACTCACCCCGTGGCGCTTGGCTACCTCCGCCACAGGCGACCGATCCGTCTCCTGCAATATCCGGACGATTTGCTCGTCCGTAAACCTCGCTCGCTTCATCACTGCTCCTCAGGTTCAAGGAGCCATGGTCTCTAAATACCCTTGGTCGGAAAATCCCAGGAAAGGTCAACAGGCCTAACTGGTTTGAACTAGTCCCCGAGAGATTGCACCATACCCGGTCTCCTATACACGGACTAGGAAATTTCAGATTGATTCAGAGTTTACAACGCCTACATATCTGATGGTCGAGCAGTGACGCTTGGATTTGTAAAAGCACTCGACGGAATTGAGAATCGAGGGAGAATGCTAAATCGACTACCTAGGTCTGTGCCCCTGTGGAGCACCTATCGCTCGTAAAAAACTTTTTATACTCAGCTATCAAGGATTCAAGTGTCTCTTGTTCGTGACATACGCGCTGGTTCCCTGACCCCCAGGGTAGTCGATCGTTAAAACTAAGGTGCCCTAAGGCTTTCAACGCTTTTGATGTGGTAACAACAGAACCTGGTGAAAGGAAGTTCATAATTACATAGTTCGCTTTCTTGTTAAACACAGCAAGGGCACTTGGACCGTTGTTAACTAGAAAGTTTACCCTTGCGCTTTCGTATAGTGCGGCTCTCAAGTATATGTTCCAAGCAAACTCTGGCTCAATTAGAGAGTTCAAGACTGAAAATTTTTCTAGAGCCCCGCTGTAATATGTATCCTGGTCAGGTAACACAATCAAATGCTTATTGTTTTTCTTCAACCAAATTGCGAATTGCTCCCAGGCTGTAAGATTAGAATTTCTCGCTTGATCAAAAGGATGTATCCGAAGAGTGACTGTAATTAAACTGCTTGGGTTGATATTTTTTTTGACAATAAATTTTCCAATTTTAACGATGCTGCTATCAGGTACACGTATGCCTATTAATTTTGATGCAGAGGTTAAATGTTTTTTATATAGTGTTTCAATATCCAGATAGCAAATGGCAATAGGGTTGTAGTGTGCGGGGAAGCATTCTCGGGACTTAGAGTAGACAACGGATTTATGACGACTTCCAGACACTGTAAATTCGTTAAAAAATGGATAAAAAGCGATGGCAGGAATAATCAGATTCCATAGCCTCCAAGTATCCTCATCATTGCTGATGTTTTCGCGCATGAGACAATCATAATCTGTTCTTTTTATCGTTCTTATAACGCTTCCACTGCGCGGCATAATAACGAAGGTTGCTTTTTTGCATCCACGAAGCTGTAATTCCTGCTGCGCGAGTTCTAAATATTCAATTACATTATAGGTTAGTGGGTTAGAATCTAAATCATAAAAAGCAATCCCACTCTTTTCAGAATTGTTAGGTATCGCGCTTTGATAAAAATTGCGGAACAAAGACAATTTCGGACTTTTAGACTCCGGTAGTATCACTACGACCTGTCGCAATAATTTACGTATTCTAAACACGACTCTATCAACTATGCGAAGGTATTTTCTAGTCCACATTAGGAATCTCTTTGAATACCGGGGGTTTTAACGTCTTAATTACGCTTTGCAATGCTCAATTTATAATTTTGATTTAGCTTTTTGCTCCGCTGCCGTTTAATATGTCGTCAGCACTGTTTCTATGGACCTCTTTCGTTTTTTCTTGTCCAGAGTTCTTATCATGACACAGGGGTTTTCGCACAGGTTTGGACACCTCAACTCCGTTAATCAAAGTTGCACTTCGAATTTGAATCTACGGAACTTATTACACTTATTATCCATTACTATTTTTCTCGACTTCAACCAACAGCTCTTCGGCCGATAAGGGAATATTCCCTATGCGCCCAACCTGGCAGGCCGCAGCAACAGAGCCCAAATAAGCACTCTCCCAAATAGAGCATCCGACCGCCATTGCCATCGCTGTGCACACTAGCAAGCAATCCCCGGCCCCTGCAGCGTCTTTGGGCGCTGTATTCAAAGCGGAAAGCCTATCTGTTAGCCAGTCCGCTTGATCGTGAGAGCCAGCGTGCACTAACAAGCCCTCAGCACCGAGAGTGATGACAATGTTCTGTGCATTGGTTTCTCTTCGCAGAGCCTCCGCAAGTACCACAAGTCCATCTTCGTAGTTGCTCAGCGCCAATCTCGCTTCACGTTCGGTGGGGGTTAGCAATGCAACATTTTTGAATCGTGAAATATCTCCCACCTGGGAGGAGGATTGACTATCTGCAACAACCATGATTTTCCGGCGAGTACATTCCTGTGAAATACTATCTACTAATTCTTGCGTTAATACACCGTAGTTGAAGTCAGCAAAGATTAATAAGTCCGTATCCTCTAAAGCAACTCCAACTTTTTGCAGAATCTGCTGCTGATGGTTTCTGCTCAACTTGTGCTGTCGAAGATGACTCACACGAAGCAAAGTTTTATTGCCTGCCCTGTAGCGTTGCTTGAGCGTTGTTGGTCGGCTCTCATCCACTATCAGAAAGCCTCTAGCGCCATATGCCGAAACCTTCTCAGCAACATAACGACCGGCCTCGTCGGCCCCGGTAACAGAAATTAGGCTTACTTTGGCTGCGCCCAAGCTACTTGCATGAGCGGCGACAATACCGGCACCACCCAAGAATTTATTTGCCATGACGGGGGCAACGACAATGGTAGGGTCTTCTTGCGACATACCTAGCGGATCGCACTGAATGTACTCGTCTACGATAGCATCCCCAATTACGCACACTTTTAGTTTATGAAAACGCTTTAGCACTTCCGCAAAGCTGTCGATATTAATTCCATGGTGCGCAATGTACGCGGTAGGTCGAATAATGGATGAGTGATTAATTAACTCAGATTCTCTCCGCAACAGCTCAAGAGAAGAGAAAGTAGTGTCGCCTGAGCCAAACAATAGTTGACCGCCATATGACCGAACAGCTTCTAACTCAGGATTCAGGGTGTTTTCATGCTCCTTTCCCTTAACAACCGCAGCGGGCTTGAGAGCCTTGATAAACTCCTCTGGGCGAACAGGTAGTATTAATGCATGATTCACCCAGCTAATAGCAGCCACACCTTCAAGGCGAGTATCTTGCGCTAATTGTGAATTCTGCGCCAACTCATCTGCCATGACCCCTACAATGAGATAGTCGCCGCACTCCGCAGCAAAGCGGAGCAGCCGTAAGTGCCCTGGGTGAACGATATTAAAGGTGCCGCTAACGAATACAACTCGCTTTTTCCCCTGCGTTCGAGAGGAAATGTCCTCTATCAGTAATCGAATATTTTCGTTTTTCATGTTCAGACTAGGAACGTTTCGCTCGTACTTGATTGACACTAGGCTGAGACAGATAGACCTATGTTTTTGTCAATTTCTATCAAAGGACGTGCCACACGGTGTTGCTCTAAGTCGTCCAGCGCGTCATTGATCAAATCCAGCGTGTAGCGCTTGGTTATAAGCTTTTCCAGGGGCAACTTCCCCTCGCGGTAAAGCTTGGCAAACATTGGTACATCACGGTCTGGATTGGAGCTACCCCCCCAGCTACCCCTTAGCTGCTTGCCGCAGATTAACTCATAGGGGTCGATTGAGATTCGGCTTCCATGCTGCGGATGCGAGGCGAAAACACAAACGCCGCCACCTCTTCTAATCGATGCGAACGCTTGCTCTATTACTCTGGATAGGCCAGAGGCCTCAACAGCATAGTCAACGCCGCTACCCGTTAAGGCAAAAATCTCTGCTACTGGATCAGCCACACGAGCGTCAATCGTATGTGTTGCCCCGAAGGATTTAGCAAGCGAAAGTTTGTCCTCGGACACATCTACTGCTATTACTTTTGAGCACTGGTATAACATTGTCGCCATCAGGGCGCTCATTCCAATGCCCCCCAAACCAAAGATAGCGATAGTACTGCCCGGCGCTGGCCGTAGGTCATTGGTAATGATTCCTGCACCCGTAGGAACCGCGCAACCAAAGAGAACTGCCACATCCAGTGGGACGCCATCAGGCAGCGGAACAACGCGGTTTTCTGAAATCAAGGCATATTCATTGAAGGTCGTGACACCACCGGCGTTCAGGGGCTGCGGCATACAACTGCAGCGGTATTTTGATCCGCCCCCATCCAGCCCACTGCCTTTAATCCAACCCAGCACCACCAGATCGCCAGGGCGGACTTTCGTAACACCTTTGCCAACTTCTATAACCTGCCCAGACCCTTCGTGCCCCAACAAATGCGGCAAATAGGGATCAGCCCCTCGCAGCCCACGAACCTCCATTAGCTGACTATGACAGACTCCACTGTAGGCAACCTTAACAAGAACTTGGCCAGGGCCAGGTGCTTGCCAATCAATATCAGAAATCACCTTTAATGGTCGATTAAGCTCAGAAAGGACTGCTGCTTTAATTTGAGCTACCCCAAATGATAAAAATGTGGACTATCTTCGTAGCTCACAAATACGCCGACAAATTCAAGCCTTGGGCTCCGGTCTCATAGATGACAGTGGCTGAGGGCTAAATGTCCCATCGCCATTTGCCTTGTAGGCTTGCCGAAATAACACTTCCTGTTCCTCATCAACCACGACCTCGCATATAACAGGCCCCGTCGCCCTCAAAACATCACCAATAACCTCTTCAAGCATATTTGCTGTATCCAGCTTGAAATATGGGATTTCAAATGCGTAAGCGAGCTTTTCAATAGAAGGCATTGCCAAGCTCCACCTCGGATGGGTTCCAAAATATCGGGCGCCCAAAAACTCCTTTTGCGTATGTCGGATAGCCAAGTAGCCGTTATTATTAATTACGCTAATGACAGCATTAATGTTGTCCTGTCTTATCGTTTGCAAGTCCTGAATATTCATTAGAAAACTACCATCTCCAATCACACACAAGAACTTTGAAAACTTCCCGGATTTGGATGCGCCGATAGTTTCCGCCAATCCGGTTCCCATGGCAGAGATTGCGGATGAGCAAATTATTCTGTCACCCTTCCTGAGAACGGCGCTCTGGAAACCCGCATACAAAGCCGTTCCTCCGCCATCTACGACCAAGCATGTTCCCGCAGGTGACCGTTCCGTCAGTCGGCGCACATACACATTGGAATTTGGACGCTTCCCCTCGGCGGGGAGGTACCAATTTTGGCGCTTAATCTCAGGGCCATCCTCCCATCTGTATTCGGGCATATCTTGCGCTTTGACCCATTCAACATAATCTCTGAGATCTGAAATCACCTTAAGATCGAAATCAACATTCAGGTTTTCGAGTTGGTCCTTGTCGATGTTGACAATTACCTTCTTTGCTTGTGTCGCATAACTGTTAAATAACGTCGTTGTATGAGGAATGGCCAGATGAGTCCCAAGACAGATCAACAAGTCCGCCTCAAACATCGCATGATTGGCACCGCGTTGACCGCTCATCCCTATGATCCCCAAATTAAGTGGGTCCTCTGTTGAATACAAGTCGGATGCAGTCCATGTCGTCACATACGGAATCTTGTGCTTTTCGATAAAGCTCCCAAGCTGACTGGCACACCCAGCCAGTCTGACGCCATAACCAAGCACAAGCAGAGGCTTTGAAGCAACCCGAAGCAACTCAAGAGACTTCTCCGCCCCTGTCGACTCAAATTCAGGTTTTTGAGGCTTGCCAAGTTTCAATAGATTTTCAGAAAAATCAATTTCCTGCCACTGAAATTCGAGAGGAATATCTATCCAAACCGGCCCGGGTCGACCCGAACGAGCTACTTCTATCGCGTAAATGATCTCCTCCAGAAAAGTTTCTTTATCCTCGATGAATTTTGTATACTTTGTTAGCGGCCGAACCACGTCGCATATGTTGACTTCCTGGGTTCCAACCTGACGCACTTTACGACCATAGGAGGTATGCTGCGAGCGGACTTGACCGCTTATAAAAAGGCATGGAATGGAATCCTGCCAAGCAGCAAGCAAGCCCGTAATGGCATTGGTTGCCCCTGGGCCAGTAGTTACCACGACGCAACCCGCATTTTCGGTTACCTTTGCGTAAGCCACTGCAGCGAGCGCAGCCGACTCCTCATGATGGGTATATGTCACCCCTAGGCCGGCTCGCTCAAGCGAATCAAAAATATGGACTACTGCACCGCCTTGTAAGCCAAACGCATGGCCGACGCCGTTAGCTTTGAGAATTTCTGCAATCGAATCTGTAAGCTTCACCTTGATTTGCCCTCGAACCCAGTCATCACACGCGCATTCCTAGATATCGTTATTTTCGACCCACACCAACAGCGAACAAGTAATGAGCCATCGGATAGTAACCGGTATGAACCACTTCATCATTCATGGAAAAAATGAAAGTATTGTGAAAATAACCATCCGAGAGCTCTTTCAATGTCTTGGCGTTTTTAAGATTGATGTGCTGATGATCACTGCGATGGGTGGCATATTGAGAGGCCGACTCATTGGGGGTACCAATGATCATTACTCCACTCTTACTCAGGCATCCCACCATATTCTGCACGAATGATTTTTCGAAGTTAGGCTCCAGATGCTCAATGACGTCAATATTAAATATTGCGTCATATTCACCCTGCGGCTTGGACGAAGAAACATCCGCAACATCGAAGGTCACGTTCTCGAGACAGGCCAACCTGCGCCGATTCCCAACAACGTTACGCTCCTCCCAATCAAGACAATGGAGATGCTTTACCTCCTGGGCAACGATGGGGGCGCCAAATCCATCTCCGCATCCGACTTCGAGCACGCGCTCTTTTCCTGCCAGCATCTTTGCGCAAAATTTATAGCGTGCGAGAACAAACGCCATGTGCTTCGGGTCATGGCGCAAGCTATATGAAGTCCATGGTCCCAAATGAATTTCTTCTGTGTCGAATTGATCTGTCGTAGCATCAATATGAAGCTGCCATGCCAAGCGGGATTCTTTCATGCCATTTCCTTTGAGTTGTAACGTATTTACTACTAAAAAAAGAAGAGAGATGTTAAAAGTCTGCGACATTAAGTATTTCGATATCTTCGCAACTTGTACATGTTTTTATCCAGTCTGAGCTCATTTGCTAGCTCATCTTTCCCCCATTTATCATGAACCACCGAAAGATTTCTTCCGCCAACAACGTTCCGCCCCATCTTTCTGGACCACTCTAAACAGTGGTAAATGTCTTCAAATGAAGTGCCACCTCCAGAGGAGGCCATAAAACTCTCCACGCGCATTAGATTGTTCTCAGCTTTTGCGCCAGCCCGCAGTGTTTCATAGTGGGTTTTTGTTTTCACGAAACCAGGGCCGAGAATAAATATATTCACATCCTCTGCCTCATCGTCGATGAGTTCGCACATTTTGATGAGGCCAATCTTCGCTACACAGTAGGCCGAGTAGCAGCGGAATGGATTATTTGTCCCCCCGCCAGCAAGCAAGGCTATATCGACTGTCTTTGATTTGTCTCGCATTGGGTATATGGCGTGTATTGCCCTGAGCTGACAGAGCATGTTCACATCAATTGATTTCGCCCAATCGTCGAAGTCTAGTTCAAAAAATCTTCCGATCGGCTCGCTTGTTCCAACAGAGCTGAATAAGGTGTCCCAGACATATCCGGATTCAGCGACAAATCGAGAAAGGTTCCCAACATCAGATCGATTCGTCAAGTCACACTGCAAAAGTGTAACCCCCTTTAAATTTTCAAGACTTTCTCGCCCCGGAAAATCGTTGCGATACGTCCCAAGAATTCTGGCGCCATCGAGCTGATATAACTTGCAGATATTCTGCCCTATGTCCGCGCTTACACCCAAAATAACGATATCTGCCATTTTTACCCGTCGCCGATCTTTTAAAACAGTACCTGCAATCTTCCAATGCCTTCTCGGATGTTTTTCGCAGAATTCGCAAAACAGAACCGTACATAGCCTTCTCCATATTTCCCAAAGAAAGAGCCCGGACAGGCAGCGACTCCTACTTTGCGCAAAATGTAATCATTAAATTCGACATCCGTCATGCCACTCTTCTTGACGTTAGCAAAAGCATAGAAAGCTCCTTTGGGATATAGACAAGAGACACCATTGACTTGATTCAGCATCTCGACGATCAGGTCTCTTCGCTTCCTGTACTCCGACATCATGCTGGATATGGCCACCTGGCTCGCGGTCATCGCCTCGATCGCGGCCGCCTGAATGAAGGGCGAAACGCAAGATGTTGTCGTCTCTAAGAGAAGTGCCATTTTCGACACCAGATCAGACGGGGCAGTCATCGCGCCAATTCTCCATCCTGTCATCGCATAAGATTTGCTGAAAGAGTGAATTATGATTGTTCTCTCTCTGCATTCGTCGTACACACTCGGGGACGCGAACTTCGTGTCTGCATCCTCGTATACCATTCGTCCGTACACTTCATCGCTTACCAAATACAAATCGTACTTGTCAGCTATGTCGTAAATTGCTTTCATTTCCGACTCACCCAGAACGGCTCCAGTGGGATTGTGGGGTGAGTTAATTAATATCATTCTGGTTTGCGGTGTTATCGCTCTCTCCAAGTCTCGAGGATCAAGCTGAAATTGGTTTTCCTCATAGAGCGGAACGCTCACGGGAACAATCCCGAGAAATTTCATGATTGATCTGTATGAGACGAAACAGGGATCGATTGTTACGACCTCTTCGCCCGGATTAACAGTACAAGCCAGCGCATAGTAAATTTGTACATTACCTCCCTGTGTTACTAAGATCTGGTCATGAGAGGGAACAAAACCTCGTGACTTTTTCGTTATCTCTTCGGCGGCCCTCTTGAAGGCCTCGGTCCCGGAAGAATTTGTATAGTGCGTGTCGCCATTGCGAAGTGCTTCAACACATTTATCCACGATATTGGATGGCGTATCAAAGTCTGGATCGCCTATCTCAAAGTGCACAATATCTTGACCGGCAAGCTCCATTTGCCTTGCCTGCGTCAAGATTTGAAACATCCGCTGTCCTTCTAAAACTTTGCTCGCTTCAGAAAAGTGCTTCATAGTATCAATTCGAATAAATTGTCAGCAATCAAAAAGGTCCAGAAAACCAATCACCCGGCACATCATGAGGATGGGCTCTCTGCTTTGCAAGCGGTGCTAAGTCAATATCACGCGCAATCATTGAGCAAATCCTTCCAGCGATGTGTTCCGCGCGTACGTGGTAACGCTCGGTCAACGCGGGGCTGGTAGCTTCGGGATAGTCCGGCATGGCCAAGCGCTGTGGAGCAGAGGCAAGAAAGCCCCAGCAGCTCTCGGCAACACGGGCAACAATTTCCCCGGAGACAGAGCCCGTTAGATTGCCGGTATCCAGCACCAGCAGGCGTCCGGTAAGCTGCACTGACGATTTAATAGCTGGCCAGTCGATCGGGCGGACACTGCGCAAATCAATCAAATCGCAGTTAATCCCCTGGGAAGCCAGATAGTCCACCGCATGGATCGCCTCAATGGTCATATAGGACATGGACACCACTGTGATGTCCTTGCCATCGCGCAACCGTCGGGCTTTGCCAATGGGGATTCGATAATCGCCGGCTTGCACTTCGCCCTTGAGACTGTGCAGCCAGCGATGCTCCAGAAATATGACAGGGTCAGGATCAAAGATCGATGAAAGCAGCAAGCCCTTGGCGTCTTCTGCAGTCGCGGGCATGACCACCTTAAGACCCGGCACATGTGCAAACCATGCCTGAAGGTTTTGTGAGTGAGTCGGTCCCTGCCCCCATCCCCGCCCCAAAATCATTCTTACGGTCAAAGGTACACCGCGTTGACCACCAAACATGAAGCGCCATTTGGCGGCATTATTCACGAGTTGGTCCATCGATAACAACGCGAAATCTAGCCGTTGGTGCGTGATAACCGGACGAAGCCCGTATAAAGCAGCGCCAATGCCAATGCCCGTCATTGCGTTCTCGGCTGTTGGCATGTCGAACACCCGCTCAGAGCCGAATTTTTTCTGCAGTCCAAGAGTGGTACCAAATACCCCCTTTGGATCCGGAACCCCTAAGCCATAGCAAATCACATTTTGATCGATTGTCATTGCTTCGATCAAAGCGTCATTAATCGCCTCTGCAAAAGTCATGACGGCCATATCAACCCCGCCCGGTTTGCATCACGTTGACGTTCGCTGAACATTCTTCTGAATAAAGATCGGTGTAGGCATATTCGAGGGGCGGTGCAGCCGCTGCCTCGGCAAATGCAAATGCACCTTCCATCTCTCGAAGAATCACTGCATCCATCTGTTCGATCTCCGCTACCGTGACCGCTCCATCTGTAATTAATGCGGCCTGAAATCGACCAATTGGCTCCTTAGCCTTCCACTCCAAATACTCGGCTTCCGTACGATAACCGATATGGTTGTCATAGCTCGGGCCACAATGCTCAAGCCACCGATAAGTAGAAAATTCCAAGAATCTCGGCCCGCCACCCGACCGAATTTCGGAAATCGCACGACATACATTTTCATAAACGGCTAAAGCGTCATTCCCATCACCGCTTTCAACCTTAAGACCAAAACCAGAAACCATGGCGGCAATGCTGCGCCCATCAGGCTGCCTAACATTGAGCGGGGAGTAAACCGAATAAAGATTATTTTCACAAATAAACAAGACCGGCAGTTTCTTTAGAGCAGCGAAATTGACAGACTCAAAAAACACTCCGGTTTCAACCACTGCATCACCGTGGAAAACGCAGCTGACCTGATTGCCGCGCTTAAGCTTCATACCATAGGCTAAACCAACGCCAACCGGAACGGTGCCACCCACGATTGCGGTGCTACCCATGAAACCCACAGACTCATCAATCAAATGCATTGATCCACCTTTGCCACCAGAGCAACCTGACGCTTTGCCATAAATCTCTGCCAACATTGCTTTCAAACTTCCGCCCTTAGCAAGGTAATGTGCATGCGCCCTGTGGCCGCTTACAGCAAGGTCCTCTCGCGACAACGCTAAACCAACAGCTGCAGCTACTCCCTCCTGCCCAACCGACAGATGTGTCGGGCAACGCATGGTTCCGGCAGGGTAGCGTAGCGCGATTTCCTCTTCGATCAAGCGGATTCGCTTCATCTGGAAAAGCAGTTTCTTGGCAATTTCAGGTGTCATGGAATAAACCAATAATAGTCGCCGGTGTATCCAACCTTTTTGAAAAACGCGACCCACTCGTCAACACTCATAATTGTTTTGGCGGTAAGGTTCCATGCGTACATGCGCTTTTTTTCTTCTTCGTTGCGATAAGCGTCAACTGTTATGAAGCTTCCCTTGCGAGCAATACGTTCAATTTCACGCAAAGCTTGGGCACATGCCTCACGATCAAGGTTGTGGATGGTGTTAATGGATATGACGATGTCGAAAGAGTTGTCTGGAAACGGCAGGCTCACGGCATCCGCCATCTGAACATGCTGCCGCATGTCCTCAATAGCGTTCTCAATTGCGTATTGAGAGATGTCAACTCCTTTAACCGTAATTCCTGGGATCAGTTCTACAAGATCGTGCATCATGAAGCCCTTGGCACATCCAACATCAAGTAGAGAGGTTTTAGCCGTTAACCCAAAATGTTTTTGTAATGTTGGTATTACAGGCTGCCAGAAGCGTGGGAAGTACTGAAACCCTCCGTAGCCATATCTACGATCACCATCGAAGAAATCCTTATCAAATCGCCTTGCAATCGCTCGATCTGCTTCGGTTTTTAACGCCGCTCGTT
>JACCDP010425468.1_pt1 | contig 36262 bp, 48 predicted proteins | sample 7445841 | NCBI WGS metagenome assembly JACCDP01 (sample SAMN15323441, study PRJNA562643) | freshwater metagenome | isolation source: river surface water | place: USA:Blue River Watershed | collected 2017-08-17 | reverse complement strand
CCATTGCGGTCAACAACATTCTTGATAACGCTGTTCTTGAATGTGACTGTGTTCATTTTGTTTCCTTTTCTGTTGGTAGTGTTGTTGTGCAGACCTGCTCCTGCACTTGTTCAGAGCAGGTCTGCTTTGGATTGTTAGTTACAACTTGGACATACAGCGTGCTTATTGCATACCATGTGGCAGTCTTGGCACACGGTCTCATGTGGACCTAAGTCCACAACCAGTTCAAAGAACCTATCGGATAGGTTGGTGATAGGTTCAACGAACTCCTCGCGCTCAGCCTTTGGGTCATACCATGTGCCCAAAGTGGTGGGCGCTATCCACTCATGACCTGATGGCTCGGTGATGCCGTGCCATTGGTTAGGGTAGATAAGGTTGCCTTCATCTACCATGTCATGGGCGAAGTCAGTCGCCCGTGAGTCCCGTAGGTCTTGGCAGTCTACGCATAGTTCCATCTGAATCATGCACTGGTAGCATGGGTTGGAGACAGTCAGTTCATCAGACATTTCTTTTCCTTTCCTTAATCGCTGACTACTTGTCAGTCCCCCAAAATAGAACATAGGGTTGCACCATACAGCGCATTCTTGCGCTGGATGCGGGGCATGGCTGGACTGTGCAGGGCGCTTGCGCCCAAGCAGGCGCACATTTATGGGCGCTCCAGACAGGCCAGATGCGTGGTTTACCACGCTGAGAGAAATCAGCCTGCTCGCATGCTCTGCTGAATAGGCAGAGCATAGGCTGATTTGCGCCCTATGTTACCATCATAGGGACTGAGAAAAATAAACCCAAATGCTGATGGCTCATTAGCAGAGGCGTGGCTTTAGACACGGCCTGCCTGAGACAGCCTGCATGACTCACTGCCAAGGCTATAGAGTTTCATTTATTAGCCAGCACTCTGGATATATATTATAAACAGGATAGGGGGCGAGACATGGTCGAGCGGATAGACTACAGTCCAGTATCGCTCTGTACAGTATAGACACCCTGTTCTGTCAGTACTGGGGCAGATAATTCTGACCCTAGACTGTTTAAATCTGTAGTAAATTATATATAGTATCTCCCATAAAGATTTTCCCGTACAATGCCTGTGCCCTGTTTAGGCTGTTATTTAACAGTTTTAATTAAATAAAAAGATTTTTTCCTTTGCACCGTTCGGAATGGCTGTTTGAACGGGTTAATACTATATAGAGACTATTTCTTTTAATACCTAAGCAAGTTCTTCAGGAACTTGCGTTACAGACTGTATCTACTATCCGTTACTAACTGGTCTGTACTATATGCAGATGGGACAGTTCTGTGACTTTTCAGAAGAGCAATAACCCTCGTACCGCTATGGCGGCAGAGGCCAAAGCCAAAGTTTTGGCGCTGGTTTCTGAGGGTATGTCTGTGCATAAGGCCATGGAGCAAAATGGCAAGAAACCTGACACGGTACGTATCTGGTGCCTGAGAGACCCTGCCTTTGCTACTGCCCTAGCCGAGGCAAAGGAAAACGCTAAAGAGCGTTCATTAAAAGCCATGGGCGTAGCCCGTGAAGATATTACCTTTCCTCAGTTCTCTGAGATGTTTTTGGACCAGAAGGTCTTTCCACATCATCTGGACTGGATTGACCTATTAGAGGGGCGCGAGCCTTCATGGCTCCACCCCAACATGATTTACGAGCCAGGCAATCGGAACCGCCTACTTCTAAACGTTCCCCCTGAGCACGCTAAATCAACCGTGATTACGGTTAACTACGCAACTTATCGCATCGCTCTCAATCCGAATGTCCGCATTATTGTGGTGTCGAAAACCCTTATCAAAGCACGCGAGTTCGTGTACGCAATCAAGCAGAGATTATCTCACCCGCGCTGGCTCAAGTTACAAACAACCTTTGGGCCTGAAGGGGGATGGAAAGAAGACTCAGACACTTGGCGAGTTGATACGGTCTACCTTGGGAGTGATGCGAGAAACTCAAGTGAAAAAGACCCAACAATTCAGGCACTGGGTATGGGTGGGCAAATTTATGGTGCTCGCGCTGACCTGATTATCCTAGATGACTGTATAACCACCTCTAACGCTCATGAGCATGAGAAGCAGATTAACTGGTTGCAGAAGGAAGTTATTACCCGTCTGGGCAAGAATGGTAAGTTACTGGTGGTAGGAACCCGTATTGCGCCATCTGATTTTTATAAAGAACTCCGCGACCCTAAGCATTGGTCTGGTGGCAAGTCACCTTTTACATACATGGGTATGCCAGCAGTTCTTGAGTATGGGGATAAGCCAGCAGATTGGGAAACCCTCTGGCCTTTGAGTGATACACCATGGGACGGGGATGAAGATACCCCACCTGATGAGAATGGGTTATACCCTAAGTGGGATGGCGAAACGCTTTTTAAGCGTAGAAGCGAAGTAACCCCAGCAACATGGGCACTTGTTTACCAACAAGAAGATGTAGTTGAAGATTCAATCTTTCCACCTGAACTGGTGCAAGGTTCTATCAACGGCATGCGTAAGCGTGGTCCGTTAAGACAAGGGGCAGCGGGGCATCCATCTCAAGTTGAGGGTTACACTGTTGTTGGCTTTGACCCCGCAATGTCAGGCAACGCTGCATTTGTGGCTATTACCTATAACAGAACTGATGGAAAGATTTATGTTCTGGATTGTTTAAACATGACAGAACCTACACCGCAAAAGATTAGGCAAGCAATTGAAGATTTTACGCTTCGGTATAAACCGCAAGAGTTCCGAGTTGAAATCAACGCCCACCAAAAAGCCTACTCCCTTGATGAAGAACTACGAACATGGCTCTCTTCACACGGCGTACGGCTTAATTCTCACTTTACAGGCAAGAACAAATGGGACACAAACTTCGGTGTGGCATCTATGTCAACACTCTTTGGCACAAGCCGCGAAGGTAAGTTCCAAAAGAACAACATTATAGAATTACCTAGTACTGAAAACTCAGAAGGTATGAAGGCATTAGTCCAACAGTTAATTACTTGGAAGCCTGATACCAGAGGTAAGACAGATACTGTTATGGCTTTATGGTTTGCGGTTATCCGTGCCCGTGAGTTTATGCAGCAAAATAGCAACATTGCTAGGTACGCAAACAATCGTTGGGCCACTAGAGCACAACAATACAAACGTACATCAATTAACCTAGATGAAGCCGCATCCGAAATGTGGCAACAACAATACGGATAGGAAATAAATGCTTTCAATAGAGCAGATTTCAGCGCGAGTTGAATCCTTAAGAGAACGCGCTGCTGAGCGTGATGCACGTCAGCAAGATGTTCTTGCTGTCCGTAAGGGGCAAATAGCAAGTGTTTACCCAGACTTTTTTCCACAGGGTGTTGATGCTAACGTAGTTGCTAACTTTATTGACATTGTTGCCCGTGACCTATCAGAGGTAATGGCACCACTGCCATCTGTTAACTGTTCTGCTGCTAATCAAGCAAACGACCGTGCTCGCAAGTTTGCGGACACACGTACCCGTATTGCTAATAATTATTTTGCAAACTCTGATTTGCAGGTACAGATGTACACAGGCGCAGACATGTACATCACATTTGGTTTCGTCCCTTTCATTATTGAATTAGACGAAGAAGCAGGGCTACCGCGTATTCGTGTAGAAAATCCAGTGGGGGCTTACCCAGAATTTGACCGCTACGGACGCTGTATCGCCTTTGCTAAGCGTTATTACTTGAGCATTGGGGAACTTGCTTCAGAGTTTCCTGAGTATGCAAGAGAACTGCTTGGTCCAGAAATGTACAAGCAGGACCTTAACGCGCAACTAGAGATAATTCGTTATTACGATGCGCAGCAATCTCTGTTGTTTGTTCCAGAAAAAAATAATTTAATTCTTTCCAGAGCGGCTAACCCGCTTGGCAAGATGATGGTTATTGTTGCTAAGCGTCCATCAGTTGATGGTGAGATGCGTGGACAGTTTGATGATGTACTTGGTATTCAATTGCTTCGCAATCGATTTGCATTACTTGCAATGGAAGCAGCAGAGAAGTCAGTACAGTCACCAATTGTCTTGCCAACAGATGTAACAGAACTTGAACTAGGTGGCGATTCAATTATTCGCACATCTAACCCAGCAGGTGTAAGACGCGTAGACCTAAACATTCCACCTGGCGCATTTACAGAACAGGCTTTGTTGCAGCAGGAACTACGCACAGGAACACGTTACCCAGAGGGACGTACTGGAAACATTGATGCTTCCATTATTACTGGTCAAGGTGTTCAAGCACTTATGGGTGGCTTTGATACACAGGTTAAATCTGCTCAGGCTATCTTTGCTTCTGCGTTACGAGATGTTATCTCTGTATGTTTTGAAGTAGATGAAAAGTTTTTTGATGTTGAAAAGACAATTCGTGGCGTAGATGCAGGTTCTCCTTACAGCCTTACATACAAGCCAGGCAAGGACATTAAGAGCGACTTTACTGCTGATGTTCGATACGGCATGCTTGCTGGTCTTAATCCAGCACAGGGACTTATTTTTATGTTACAAGCATTAGGTGGTGGATTAATTTCTACAGACCTAGCAATGCGTGAACTACCATTTGGTATTAACGTAACACAAGAGCAAGAAAAGATTGAAATTGAAAATATGCGTAAAGCACTTGTTAATTCTTTACAAGCATATACACAAGCAATTCCACAAATGGCTGTACAAGGTGGGGACCCATCGGGCGTGGTAAAGAAAATTGCTGGAGTAATTAAGGCTCGTCAACGTGGCATACCAGTAGAGGATGCGGTTGAAGAAGTCTTTGCGCCAGAATTACCTCCTGCTGGTGCACAGGTTGAGCAACCGTCCCCTGTTCCCGCCGCGCCAGCAGGAGGCGCACCTCAAGGTCCACAAGGTCCAGCACCACTACAAAGTCTTTTAGCAAGTTTAACATCAGGCGGAGAAGCCTCAGCATCAGCAAGGACAGTTACGCGACGCTAACTTAAGGAGGGGACAATGACAACGCTTGTAGCAATTCAGGGAAATGGTTGGGCAGCCGTTGGCTGTGACTCTCGTTCATCTGGTGATGATGGTCGCTTTATGGAACTAGCAACACATAAGATTATTGAAAACAATGGAATCTTAATTGCAGGTTCAGGTGCTAGTCGTGGTTCTAACATTTTGCAGTTTGGGTGGAAAGCCCCTAAGCCACGTGCTACAGATGACTTAGATGTGTTTATGACACAGACGTTTATACCAGCAATGCGTAAGTTGTTTATTGATTCTGGTTATGACATGAAAGAGGACGGAGACGCAGCAGCACATGATTCTCAATTTCTTGTTGTCGTTCGTGGAGTTATTTACCCTATCTTTGAAGATTATTCTTGGGACCGCGATGTTCGCGGTATCTACTGTTCTGGCTCTGGTGCTGACATTGCTCTCGGTGCCATTGAGGCTTTTGCTAATTCTAGAAAGCAAACTACGCCAAAGGTGGCGGAAATAGATATTAGAATGGCAATTAAGATTGCATCTCGTTGGGACATCCACACTGCTGAGCCAGTTGTGGTAAAGATACAAAGTGCAAAATGAGTAAAGAGTTTAGAAAAAAAATAGAAGAAGCATTAAGAATCCTTGTAGATGAGGATGAGAAGGGGACTGACTTTATCTGCACCAACTGGTTAATTATAACCGAGTGGGCAGACTACGAAGGGTCCCGATATTTACATACAGAAGTTAGCGATGCCATGACACCGTGGAACGCATACGGCATGATGAAAATGGCACAAGAGTACAACAGCGAAGTGCTTGGTACTAAACACGAACCCATTGAAGAAGAGGAGGATGAAGAGTGACAACTGCACCAGAAAATCGTGGTGGGTTCCGCCCAGATGCTCCTCAAAATAATCCAGCAAACATTTCTGCAACAGGTGGCAATGGACAATCAGGTAATGCCACACAACCTGCAAAGTATATTGCTGGTATGCCATACGGTGAGGGACAAGCAACTATGGAGCAGCAAATGGCTGCACCCATGCAGGGTACTGAGCAAGTTGGAACTAGTCGTTTAGACATTACTCCATTAACTGCTGAAACAAAATTTAAGGATGAACCAATTACTGCTGGTGCAGATTTTGGTCCTGGTCCTGATTCTAGTATTTTAAATCTTCCTAGTACTGAGCAAACAGTTCTTTCTGTTATTAGAAAGATTGCACAGCAAGACCCAACTGGTGACAGCGAATTAATTTATCGCATGCTAGAAGATAGTGGTGCTTAATGCCAGAGGTTCCATTAGACCCATCTGTAGCACAGTTAAGTCCTAACTTTTATTCTGCTGCTATTAAATCAACCCTTGACCCTAAGTCAAGACTTATGGTTGAGCAACTATCTCAAAGCCATAAAAAAGGTAAAGAGTTACTTAAACTAAGTGATAAAAAAGCACGTGAAGAGTTTTTAAAACTTGACCCAATTGTGCAGAACAATATCCGTTATATTTATTCTGACAAAGAACAGTTTTTACCAGAGCAAGGTTTATTAGGTAAGGTTGTTCAGGGTATTGGTAAAGCAGCAATGGGAAGTGTTACTGCTGTTGCTAGCCCATTTATTGCAGCATTTAAAGTTGCAGAAGAATACGGGCAGGCATTAAATACAGCAAACATTGTTCGTGTTCAAATGCAGCAAGGTAAACCATTTACAAAGAAACTTCTTTCAGATTCTTATAATGGATTAAACTCTTGGCGCTGGGATAAAGTTGCTAAGTTTGAAAAGCAATATGGAAAAGCATTAATTACTTTAGCAAGAGGTAATGCAGAAGGTCGCACAATTGGTGAGTCAATTGATGAGTACGGCCCAGTTGATGCTGACATGTATGCCGCTATTCAATTTATGGGCGATGAACCTGCTAAGTTTGACAACTTGTTAAATACACTTAAGTTGGAAACTCAAGTTTCACCAGGTCGTGACTTTGCAAATAAAATGCCAGCAAACAGTACTACTGTTAATAAAAATCACTGGGCTGTTAAGTTTACTAAAATGTTGGGCATTGATGTTTCAACCAAGCAGGGTGTAACAAAAGCCAAAAAACTTGTTTCAGGTCCAGTTGATGCTATTTATCAGGTTGCTATTGACCCATTAACTTATGTTGGTGTAGGTCCAGCGGCTAAAGCATTCACCAAAGGCGTAGATGGTATTCAAGTTGGCGCAAAAGAAGCCATGCAATTTGTTGGTTTAAAGTCTCGCGGACAAAGAATGGCAGACCAGTATCAGTTTATTTCTGAAAAGGCTGGTACTGCTGCTGCTGGAATGGACTGGGCATTTCGCCAACCAGAAGTTATTAACCTTTGGGACAACGAATTAGGTCCTTTGTTTAAGCAATACACAGAAACTGATAGCCCAACGCGTAAATCTCAAATATGGAACGAAATTAAACAAGGCTATCCAGAGTATCGTAACAGAGAGTTAGTAAAATTAGTTTCAACAGAAATGAAAAAAACTAATGACTGGAACGCTAATGGTGCAAAAAGATTCTTTACACAAGTAGACGATTTTGATACATTACTTTCAGGTCCAGTCGATGGTGTTTCATTCCGCCGTGATGGTATTCCTGTTGCTCGTTTTTATAGAAACATGACATCTGCAGTTCACAGAACTGCTTATGATTTGTTTAATCCTACTATTGGTGCAAAAGCAACTGATGAAGCAATTCGTCAAAATGATGAAGGCTTAAAGTCTATTATGGATACTTTAAAAACAGTATCTAATGACTCAGAAGTTTTGCTTAATCCAAACATTGAAGATATTTTCCAACTTCAAAGCAATGTAAAAAGTGCACGTAAGATTGCTTATCAAATTGGAACTGGTTTAAGCCGTTCACCTGGTCGCATCCTTTGGGGCGACAACTCTATTAAGACAGTTGAAAGCGTAAGAAACCTAGCCAATCAGGTAATGGATACAAAGTTTGCTGATGCTTTTGCTGAGGCATACCCAAATGAATCAGCAGAAGTTCAGATTACAATGATTCGTAATCTTTACAATGCATTCATGATTAAAATTGGAATGTATGGTAGCCCTGGTGGTAAGGCTCAAGCAGAAGAAATCCTTGCTAAAACCTTTAATGAAACAGGTATGCTTTCTACAACAAGAAGCGAAGTTCCTCTTGAGTGGGTAGATGAGATTAGTCCTAACTTAATTCGCTATGAAAATGATATTCCGTTCCAGGCCTCAAAGGGAATTATTGAACCATCTCAAATGACAGATGGTATAGCACCACTTCCTTATGATTTGTTGTATCAGTATGCTGCTACATCTAAACTAAGCGAAAAGACTAACTTCACAAACCTTTTAGGTGGAGCAACAAGAAATAACTTTGTTCGTAAGTACACAGACTTTTGGGCAGACCTTACGCTTTATCCACGTTTGGGTATACGTTCTGCTATTGACGAAACATTTTTCTTTTTTATGTATGCCCCTTACTACGATGTTAAAGCATTTTTAAAAGGCGAAGCAATATTTCCAACAAGAGCCTTAACATCTATTACTGGCTCTAAGGCGGCTCAAGGTCAGTATGCCCGTGGGCTGTATAAGGTTATGAAAAACCTTGACCCAACTAAAAAGTTTAGCCCAGAGGTTCGCTATAACGCTATTAAAAAGTTAGCAGAGATGGAATCTGTAAAGCGTGGATACAATGTACCACAGGCAGAAATCTCAATGGCGTTAATCCGTGAAGATATGGTTCACCGTGCTCAGGATTTATACAAGAATACTGTTTCAGAATCAACTTGGAAAAACATTGAAAAGTTAATGCGTAATAACCCAGTTGTATTTGAGTCAATGATTAACTCAATGGGTGCACGTTCTTCTATATCTGGAAAGATAGATGTAGATTTTATTGATTCAATGTTTACTCCTAGCAATTTGAGTAAGATGATGACAGATGCTGGGCTTGTAAAGAGTGGTAAGTACACTCCTCGACAGGTTTCAGAAATGTCAGAGTCAGCCATTGCTGTGACTCACTTTGATAACTGGTCTATTCGTTTTCCTTACAACAGTGAACCTATTGCACCTGGAATAAAGTTATCTCCAGCCCCAGTTTTTTACAAGCACAATGCATTAAAGACAAAAGATGATTTTATTGCAGCCCGTAATGAGTTAATGGAATCTATGGGTGTTAAATACAATGATGAAATTGAAGGCTTTGCTGTAACTAATCCAGAACTAGCCAAAAGATTTTTATCAAAGTTTTCATCAACAGTTTACTATCGCCAACAGGGTGTACCTGATGAGCAGATTGCACGCATCCATATAGAGAACATGCTTCTTGATATGAGAAACACTTTCCATGGCGGTCCAAATACTTACAATGAAGAACTATTTGACCTAGTTAAAAGTAAGTATGCAGAAATTGAAATCTTCCGCATGAAGTCTAAGCAAAGTATGGACAATGCTTGGGAAAATGCATCTGCTGCTCTTACCTTTGATGAGTTTCAGAAGGCAACAGTAGGTCGTCACCCAGTAAGTGGTGAAATTAATACACGACTTGTTAGTCATGGCGACAATAAGGATATGGCTGTCTTTGAAGAAGAAGGCGGATTGCCTAAGATTCTTGAAAAGTTTCAGAACTGGTCTATGGAAGTAATGGATGCAACCGTTACTGGTATGTATCGTCAAAAGGCTTTGTGGATTTACTTTGACCAAAGAATGGATAGCCTTGTTCCTTACGAAAACATGCTACGCAATCGCATGGAAAAGGAATTAATTGAGCAGGGTATGTCACCAGCGCTGGCTAAAACCAGAGCAGCAGCACATGCTGAAAAGCAGACTGTTGAAATTGCATTTAAAGACTCAAGCGAAAAACTTTTAGAGTATGTAGATAACCCAGAAGTTAAGTCTAACTTTGCGGTATCAGTTCGTTCTGTTGGTAGATTCTACCGTGCAACAGAAGACTTCCATCGCCGTATGTATCGTCTATTTACAAAGGCACCATTGCGTACTTTGTATCGTTTGCGTTTAATAAACACTGGTTTAGATGCAGCAGGAGATGTTTACGAAGATGATAAGGGAGACAAATATGTTGTATTCCCTACAGATACTATTATTAACTCTGCAATTGAACCAGTTATTCGTACCCTAACTGGCAACAAGACATTTAACATACCAACATTTAATGACATCACATTAAAGTTGCGTTTGATTAACCCATCCTTTGCACCAGATGCTGGTCAACCAGCGTTTGCTGGTCCTATTGGAGCAGTAAGTATTCTTTCTCTTCGTGCATTACTACGCAATATAGTTCCATTTGCAGAAAGAATTATACCTGGCAATCAAGAAGGTATGGTTGAATCACTACAACCTAGATTTGAAAAAGCCGCTGACGTAGTTGGTCAGATTGGATTGGGTAATTTTGCCGATTCAATGACATTTAGAAAAGCACTAACACCTATGTTGGTTGATACAAGTATGGGTGCACTATCAACCCTTACTCCATATGAGTGGGATAGGCAATCTACAACTGCTACCCTTCAGGCAATGGCTTATTTCCAGGCTAATGGTCTAGGTATTTCAGAGGATGCTACAGCCGAAGAAAAGAAAAAGTACATTGATAATTTAAAAATTTCTGCTAGCAACATTATTATTGCTCGCACTATCTTAGGTTATATATCTCCAGGTATGCCAACATTTAAGGAAAGTAAAGACCTACCTGCATACATGCGTAAGGTTGGCATTACATCCTTTAAGGCAGAGTTTTGGGATATTTACAATGGTATTCTTCGCAATGCTGGTGACGATGTTAGCGATGTATTTGACCTAGCAGTTGCTACATTTGTAGGCAAGAATCCAGGTAAAGTAATTTGGACGGTGCCACGTACTGACAAGGAATACAAAGTATTTATTGCACAGACAACTGAGGTTAAAGACTGGGCTATTAAAAACAAGTCCTTTGTAGATACCTACAAGGAAGTTGCTTATTTGTTTGCACCACGTGCTGGCGATTACAACTCAGATGTTTACAACTGGTTGCAGGCAGAAGGTTTAATTAAGTTACCAGAGTTTGAAGATTACTTACTGCGTCTTCAAATTGCAGAAGATAAAGAAAAGTATTTTGAAATCAGCAATCAGTTGGAAAAAAGACTTGAAACAGTTGGTATAACACAGGAACGTAAAGAGTTAATTAACATTGCCGCTCAGTCTAAAAAGGATTTGATTACTTCTAACCCTTATCTAGAGGCTGCTATTAATGGTTCTATTAATGAGCGTGGCGAACTAGGCAAGAAGTTTAAGTCTCTTAATGAAGCAATCAATAGCAATAAGACTCCTGTTGACAAGCAGACTCGCAAAGCAATGAAACTAATTCTTGAAGAAGTTGCATCCTTTGTGGTTATGGCTAACGATGAATCAATGGGTAGACGCTATGACTTTACTGAAATTAAAGAGCAAAGAAAAGCAGAAATAGTAGAAATTATTGACCAGTTAGTTAAGTCTAGCCCAGCAATTTCTGAAGCAAACAGATTGATATTTAAACCATTGCTTAATTCATATTCAAGAGATGTTAATACAGCAGGTCCTACGGAGGTTAACAGATAATGGTCGCAAGTACACCAGACCAAGCCCGTGCTCAACAGGCTGCTAAAGACAAGGCTAATGCCAATAAGGCCAATGCTAGCCGCGACCAAAAGAACTCTCTTGAAACAAACTTTGGTGGAACACAGCCAAAATACTTTTTAGACTTTGACCCATATGGCAGAGTTCGTATTCTTCAAACCCTTATTGGTGGAGAACCAGAACAAAGATTTTTAATAATTAATCCAAATGGTGTTGACTACAGTTTTGCCAATAAAACACAGGTTGTTAAGGCAATTCGTGGGCTGTATAAAAATCAAAAGGAAGCACTGCGAAAGCAACTGCTTGACCTTGGTTATATAACAGAGCGAGAGTTTGATACTCGTAGCGAAACCGCACTTAACAGCGGTGTGTTATCTGCTGCCAATGAGTTTACAACAGAGGTTGTAGATGCTTATACCGTAGAGGGAACAACAAAGTTTCCTACATTTGATAAGTGGTTAAGTGGCAGACCAGCCGCTGGCGATGGCGATGGCAAGAAAAACCTACCAGTCCGTGATATTAACCTTATGGACCGTGATGTGGTTGAGGCAATTGTTAGAGATGTCTACATGTCTGAACTACAAAAAGAAGTAGACCCAAAAATTATTAAAGCCAAGACTGACCGTTATATGGAACAGATTAAAAAGGGTACTTTAACTACCATAAAAGAAGGTAGTAAGGAAGTAACTAGAACTTCAACTGTTCCTTTTTCCGAGTCACAGGTACGTGCTGAACTAGGTGAAGAGATACCAAAAGAAAACACTGTGGATTACAACAGAGCACAGAGTCTTAACTTTCTTACTTTTTTATCAGGATTGGAGCGTAAGTAAATGGCGGACTTGGCTACTCTTCAACAGCAGTATGATGATGAATTAAAAACAATTAATGCTATGCCATCAGGGCCTGCAAAAACAAGAATGCAGTTGGATTTTGAAACCAAGTATCCCAAGGGCAGACCAACAAAAGTAGAAAGTACTGACAACGAAGGCGCAGCAGCCGCATTAGCATATGGCATAACAGAGTCTTTGATTACCGCCTTTCCAGAACTACGCCCTATTTACGAAAAGTTTTTGGCTAAAGATTATGCTGGTGCTAGATTAGATTACTTTGCAAGTAAGTACTATCAAAACCTAACCGATTCTGCCAAGACTCGACAGGGTTTAAAAGCAACAGCCCGTGGTCAGTATGACCAACAACTAGAAGCATATCGTTTAAATCAACGTAAGCGTTTAACTGCTAAGGGTATTAACCTAGATGATGAATCTTTTAATCTTTTCACAGAAACTGCATTTGATTCAGGACTAGATGAAAATCAATTAGATATTAGAATTCTTAATTCTGGAAAGTTTGGGCCAATTGGTGGCTCTACCCTTGGATTAGTTAATACACTTAAAGCCTATGCTGATGATTATGGTGTAAACAATCTATTAAACCAGTCATTCTGGGACCAGAAGTCTATGGATTTATTTGCTGGCAGAATTACAGAGGATGACCTAGAGCAAGAAATTCGCAATCTATCCGCTAGTGCTTACGCTGCTTATGCACCTGGCATTATGGCTGGTCGTACCCTTGCTTCACAAACATCTGCAATTAAGCAGACATATGCAAACCTATATGGTTTAGACCCAGATGCCGTGTCTTACGATACACCAAACTTTATGAAGTTGCTTCAATATGTAGACCCTAGAACTAAGCAACCAGCACCTATTCCTTTGTGGGAAGCAGAAAAGATTATTAAATCTCAAGATGATTGGTTGTATTCAAAGCCCGCTCAAGACCAATTTAACCAGGTTGGTGTTGGAATCCTTAAAGAATGGAAACTCATTTAATGGCTGATGCAAGCATTGCGTTAAGAAAACTTCAGTCAGGTCAACCATTAACTGATGCAGAAAAGAAAGTTCTTGGAATATCTGTAACTGTTGTTACTCCTACACCTACTCCTACCGTAACACCTGTAGTTACAGATAATGTTATGGAAGAGGCTATTCCTTTAAATGTTAAAGGTGGCACTGGGGGAATTTCTACCGACACATCTAAAATAACACAGGCTGAAATAACCGCTGCTTCTGTTGCTGCTGCAAGAGAATTGTCAATGAAGCCTTATACAGAACTTTCTGCTGCTGAAAGAGCAATGATGACTCAAGCGGAAAAAACTGCTTATCTTAAGGCAGCCCGCGAAGAAAAAATGGCTCTTGATGCAGAAGAGCGTGCAGCATCTGACCCAATGAAAAACTTTCAGGAACGCCCAAGTGCTCCTGCGGCAGATTCAAATTATATTTATTATTACTCATGGGTTGGCGGAGTTGGTTCTGGTAACTGGAAGTTATATCGTGCTCCAAATACAGAAGATAATCAAGCAACATATGGTTCTCGTTCTGTTGGCGGAACAACTCAAGCAACACCACAAAGTGCAGTTGGTGCAAATGCTTTAACAGTTCAACCTAAACCAATTCGTGATAAAGATGGAAACATTATTGGTTGGAGTACTGAAGGTAGTGATGGTACAACTACAGGTACTACTGGTACAACAGGCACTACTGGTACTACAGGCACTACGGGAACTACTGGTACTACTAGTACTACAGGAACGACAGGTACTACAGGAACAACGGGTACGACAGGTACTACTGGCACAACAAGTACTACAGGATTAGATGCTCAAACTACTGCTTTAATTAAATCTTTACAGGACCAAATTGCAACATTGACCAAACAGGTTACTGGTACAACAACAGCAGCAGCGGAACAAAAAGCACTTGATGAAAAAATACGTAAAGAAAATGCGCTTGCTAGTTTAACTTCTACATTTACTAAATATAACTTGCAGTCTTTAATTCCAAAGATTAAAGAACTAGTTATTAATGGTGCAACTGAATCTACCATTGCTTTAGAACTAGCAGAAACTCCTGAATATAAACAAAGATTTAAAGCAAATCAAGAGCGTTTAAAAAAGAACTTAGCGGTATTAGACCCTGGTACTTATATTGGTATGGAAGATTCATACCGCCAAGCATTACGTGCATATGGTTTAAAGCAATTTGATACTGATGATTATGTATCTCAGTTTATTGCTAACGATATTTCTGCTAACGAATTGTCTAATCGTATTGTTACCGCTGTTCAGCGTGTGCAAAACGCTGACCCAGCAATTACCAAGCAGTTACGAGACTTTTATAACATTGGTCAGAATGACCTTGTTGCCTATGTTCTTGACCCTAACCAGCAGTTTCAAAAGATTGAACGTCAAGTTCAGGCTGCCGAGATTGGTGTTGCAGCAGCCCGTCAGGGTATTAATGCTGGCGTTCAGGTTGCTGAGCAGTTGGCTGCACAAGGAGTTTCTCAAGCAGAAGCACAAAAGGGTTATGCAACTATTGCAGACATCCTGCCTGATGCTAAGAGACTATCTGATATCTACGGCACAACCCTTGAAGGTTATGACCTTGGACAAGCAGAGCAAGAAGTATTTAATCAACTTGCCTCTGCTCAGCGCAGACGACAGAAGTTAACTCAACGAGAAGTTGCAGCATTTGGTGGTTCAAGCGGAACCAACAGAACAAGTCTTACTACATCAAGCGTAGGACAAATCTAAAATCCTGACATGGACCTATCGGCCCCATGCAGCGTAATAGACCGATAGTAGGAGCCAGCCAGTTTCCCCGAACTGAACTGTGGCCTGCGAACTAACAACGAATAGAAGGGTGGGTTGCTATGAGCAACAACAACTGGGATGAAGAAGACGATGACTTTGATACAGACATCGAGAACTCTGATGGAAGTGACTTGGTAAAGAAGTTACGGAAAGCAAAGCGTTCAGACGAAAAGCGTATTAAAGAACTTACAGAGCAACTTGAGGTATTTTCCAAGGCGCAGCGTGAGGCAACTGTCAAAGAAGTCCTAGAAAAGAAGGGCGTAAATACCAAAGCAGCACGGCTAATCCTAAAAGACATATCCGAAGTTAATGAAGAGTCAATTAATAATTGGCTATCTGACAACGGAGATTTAATTGGATATCAGCCTAAGTCAAATAATGACGAAGTCAATCTTGCAGCATTACGCCAGCAAGATATTGTGACACAGCAAGGTATTTCGCCAGATAAAGTAAATGATATCAATGCTCGACTAAATGGCAATTTTGAGAGCGCTGAAGACTTCATGGCTTTTCTTCAATCACAACAATAATTATCCGTTCATAGTCAAGGAGACTAAAAAACATGCCTAACGCATATACAGATACCTCGAGCGGTTCGTTCGGCGGTACAGTTGGCGGCGCAGGTCTCGTACAAAAGGCGTATGACCGCCTTCTCGAGTTCGCTCTCCGTTCAGAACCACTTATTCGTTCTGTCGCAGATAAGCGTCCTGCACGCCAAGCAATCCCAGGTTCAACAGTAGTTCTACAGAAGTACGTTGACCTAGACACAGTAACAGGAACACTGACAGAGACAGTTGACCCAGATGCAGTAGCACTGACAACACCAACCTCTATCACAGTAACACTTAATGAGTACGGTAACGCAGTTCTAGTAACTCGCGCATTGGAACTCTTCTCACTTGCAGATGTAGACCCAGCAATCGCTAACATCATTGCATACAACCTTGCTGATTCTATCGATGTTGTAGCAATGAACACACTACGCTCAGGTACAAACAACATCTTCGCAGGTAACGCAACAGCAGTTGCTAACGTTGATGCAGCAGATACACTAGACTCAGCAGACATCCGTAAGGCTGTTGCTAAGTTGCGTGCTAACAAGGCTAAGGGCCGTCGCGGAAATGCATACTGGGTTGGTATTCACCCAGAAGTTTCACACGACCTTCGTGCCGAGACAGGCGACCTAGGATGGCGTTACCCACAGTCACAGTCTGCTTCAGAAGCAAGCAAGATTTGGGCTGGAGAAATTGGTGAGTACGAAGGCGCGTTCTTCGTTGAGTCATCACGTCTATACAATGCTAAGACAGGTGCAGACCAGTCAGCACTAGCAACAACAGCAGTAACAGTAGCAGGAACATCAGCAGGATTTACATTCGGCGTTGCTTCATCTGCAGTTATTGCAACACGTGCTGAAGTTGGTGACAAGATTGCAGGAACAGGTATTGCTTCAGGTGCAAAGATTACTGCTATCACTACATCAGGTTCAACAACTACATTTACTGTAGACACAGCAAATACAGCAGCAGTAACAGTTTCAACAACTGTAACTGTAACTCCAGTAACACGTGTATTTAACACAATCGCATGTGGTTCACAGGCAATGGCAGAAGCCGTAGCAGAAGAACCACACGTAGTTATTGGTAACGTAACTGATAAGTTGATGCGTTTCCGCCCAATGGGTTGGTACGGCGTACTTGGCTTCGCAGTCTACCGTGATGAGGCTCTATACCGAATCACATCTGGTTCATCAATCGCTGCTCTCTAGTAGTTAATTGACTGTAGGGCTGGGGAAACCCAGCCTTATGGTAAGTCCACTAAAGGAGGATGAATGTCTAACTGGTTATTTAAAACACCAACAGTTGAAGAAGGCCCTGCTGGCATGCATAGACTGTTTGAGTTTTATAAGTTGGACCGTGGTATATCTATTGTATTAGATACTAATGGACAGTACCAACAAATTCGTTATCCACTTGATTCTGATTTACCAGACTATCCAGTTGTTTATCGTGGTGGATATAACTACACAGTAGACGATGCTACTAAGGCAGCACTTATTGCTGGCAATGTAGGAATAACGGAAGCGAACTTTACAGAAGTATGAGCCTACATCAGATACAAACACATCCTGAATATGTAGAAGGATGCTTTGGGTGCAAGATTATGACCCTTGAACTAGGTACAGGTGATGCTGACTCTCGCCGCCAAAGGCCACAAAAAGCATTTAACGAAGAACTTAATGCTTACAAGGAAGCCAGAGCAAATGGCATACAACCTGGCGGTACATCAATGCAAAAAATTCGTGAAGCCGAAAAGGCTTCCGAAGTATTAGGCAAGCCATACAACTCGAACACAATGCCTGATGCAAACAAAGTAAACAAATCAACCGTAGCGGTAATGAAAGAGATAGGACAAATATAATGCCAATGGTAAACGGAAAGAAGTTCCCATATACACCTGCAGGTAAGAAGGCAGCCAAGGCATATGCCGCTGGCGAGAAGATGGAATCCAAGTCTGAAAAGATGATGGAAATAAAAAAGGGCATGAAGAAGAAGGCTGTTAAGAAGACAGCAAAGAAGATGGTTATGAAGAAGATGGGCAAGAAGAAGTAAATGGCAAACCCTGTTAAAGGAGTTATTAAGCGAGTCAAAACGGTAGCCCGTGAAGTCCGTGATATTCCTACAGCATTAGGTACTGGCATTGCTGCTTCGCAAGATTATAAGCAACGCGGTCCTGGAAATGCTGCTACTGCAAAAGCAAATGCTAATGCCTCAGATAAAAACTGGGATAAGCAATTAGCAGAAGTTGCTAGAGCAATTGTTAAAGGAAAGTCTGGTACGCGCTCAGATAAGTTTGATTCAAAAGGCAAGTACACAAGAGGATAAATATGAAGACTAAAAAGCATCCTGGATTTAAAGCAGTCCAAAAAAAGATTGCTAAGAAGTCTAATGTATCTATGGAAGCAGCAGGTGCAATTCTTGCATCATCTAGCCGTAAGGCTAGCGCTACTGCTAAGAAAAAGAATCCACGTTTAAAGAAGGTTAAAGGATAATGTCAGACCCTAGACTAAAGCGAGCAGGAGTGTCAGGCTTTAACAAGCCTAAGCGCACACCAAATCATCCAACAAAATCACATGTAGTTGTGGCTAAAGAAGGCGATAAGGTTAAGACTATTCGCTTTGGTCAGCAGGGTGTTACTGGCGATAGAAAGCCAACAGCCCGTCAGAAGTCCTTTAAAGCACGTCATGCTAAAAACATTGCTAAAGGCAAAATGTCAGCAGCCTATTGGGCGGATAAAGTCAAGTGGTAAAAAAGAAGGCTAAGTCTAAAGTCAATGCGGCTGGTAACTATACCAAGCCAGCAATGCGTGCTGCTTTGTTTAAGAAAATTAAAGCAGGCTCTAAGGGTGGAGACCCTGGTGAATGGTCTGCTCGTAAAGCCCAGTTGCTTGCAGTTGAGTACAAGAAAGCAGGAGGCGGTTACAAGTAATGGCACTTGCTAAGTCACAGAAGTCCTTAAAGAAGTGGACCAAAGAAGAGTGGACAACCTCTGATGGTAAACCTTCTAAAGGCAAGAAAAGATATTTACCCAAAAAAGCATGGTCTGCGCTAAGCGCATCTGAAAAGGCAGCCACTAATAAGGCTAAGGCTGCTGGCAATGCAAAGGGTAAACAGTTTGTAAAACAACCAAAGTCAATAGCAAAGAAGGCTGCGAGGTTTAGATAATGGCAGTAGGAGAAGCAGGTAGCACATTTGCTGATGAGTTAAATCGTCTTGCAAATGGTGGAACATATCCAGCACTAACAGCATATAAGTCTGAACAAGGTGCAGCCAACGCTTATGCATCTACTAGTGGACTAGGTATTATTGCCGCACTTAATATCAAGGCTAGCGCAAGTCGTCAACCTAAAGATTACAAAATGTTAAACGCTGTTTGCAATGAACTAGCAGGAACTACTGGACTATCAGCCGTTGTTGCATTAAGGAGCATAGACCTATGACAATAACACTAACGCAAATGATTGATGAAGTTCTTATTAATCTTGCAGGTTATACCTATCAGCAGGACCGCTCAACATATTTAAAAACTGCGGTAACTAGTTTAACATCTCCAAGTACCTCACCTACAATTCTATCTCTAGGGGACACAAGCAATGTGGGTAAAGGTATACTTGAGGTTGATGAAGAGTTAATGTGGATTGATTCATTTGACCGTGTTGGCAATACAGCAACGGTCTCTCCTTATGGTCGAGGCTATTTAGGCACAGAGGCTGCTACACATGCTGCGGATGCAAAGGTTACTATTGCACCTATTTTTCCACGCTATGTTGTTAAGAAGGCTATTAATGACACTATTGAAGCAGTTGGTGCTTCTATCTATGCAGTCAAACAAACATCATTTGTTTACAATGCAGCAGTAACTACTTATGAGTTTCAAGATTTAAATATAGAAAATATTCTTACGATGTCATGGCAAGATATTGGGCCAACAAAAGAATGGATTAGAGTTCGCAGGTGGACTTTTGACCCATTTGCTGACACAGCAGCATGGGGTAGCAATTCACAAACTGTAACTATTAATGATGTTATTATTCCTGGTAGAACTGTTAAGGCTATGTATGCTACACATCCAGTACCTTTCACAAGTAACTCACAGGATTTTTCTACACAGACTGGATTATCAAATACAGTTAAAGATGTAATTATTTTGGGCGCAGCCTACAGACTGTTGTCTTATCTTGACCCAGCCCGTGCTGCTCAGTACAGCCCACAGGCTGATGAGATTGATTCTAAGCGTCCGTTTGGTGCATCTAATACAGCAGTACGTCAAATTTTTGGACTGTATCAACAGCGCCTTAATGAAGAAAAGCAAAAGCAACTAACTCAGTACCCAGCAAGAGTTCACTACAGCCGATAGGAATATAAATGACAACTAGAAATTACTCTTCACGCTCTCAGCAATCTACGCTGACTAGCGCGGTTACTGCTGGTGCAACAACGATTGTTGTTCAGTCTGGACCTGCGTTACTTGGCGGTGCAACTATTGCAGGTGGTACAACCTTTACTTTAGTTGTTGACCCAGATACAGCCCTTGAAGAAATTGTAGATGCCACGGCGGTATCTACTAATACCTTTACAATTACCCGTGGTATTGATGGCTCATCGGCACAGGCTCACTCTGCTGGTGCAGTTGTCCGCCACATGGCTATTGGTCGTGACTATCGTGAAGCCAATACACACATCGAGGCTACTACTGGTGTTCACGGTATTTCAAATGGTTCATCAGTAGTTGGAACAACAGATACTCAGACGCTGACTAACAAAACCCTTACAAGTCCTACAATTACCAACCCAAGTATTTCTGGTGCAGGTGTAGATGCAAGCATTGTTTTTGAAGGTGCAACAGCAGATGCATACGAAACTACGCTTACTGTAGTTGACCCTACACAAGACAATACAATTACTCTACCTAATACGACTGGCACAGTAGTAATTGCTACAGCAACACAGACTCTTACAAACAAAACTTTAACTAGCCCAACTATTTCAGGTAGCCCAGTTATTACTGGTTTGTCATCTGTTGGTATGACAACATCATCTGCTACTCCTAAAGACTACGTAGATAGTATTCTAGGCTCAGCAACTGCAGCATCTACATCTGCTGCTAGTGCAGCCACTAGTGCTACATCCGCTGCTACAAGCGCTACAAGCGCAGCAGCATCTGCATCTGCAGCGTCTGCATCTGCTACTACTGCAGCAAATTCAGCAACTGCAGCAGCAACCAGTGCTACTTCAGCAGCAACCTCTGCTACAGCAGCGGCAACTAGTGCAACCAGTGCAGCAGCAAGTGCAACTACTGCTGCTAACTCAGTAGCAACAATTGCAGGATACGCAACATCGGCTGCGAACTCTGCTACCGCTGCTGCAACAAGCGCTACTAGTGCTGCTACATCGGCAACATCTTCTGCTAATAGTGCTACTGCTTCTGCTACAAGCGCTACTGCATCTGCTACTTCTGCTACCGCTTCTGCTACATCAGCAAGTGCTGCTGCAACTTCTGCATCAAGTGCAGCCACATCAGCATCTTCGGCTGCAACATCTGCTGCTAGCGCAGCGACAAGTGCAGCATCTGCTGCTGCAGTATTGACAGGTGCATTTGATGCTAAGGGTGACTTACTAGTTGGAACAGGAACTAATACCTTTGACCAACTAACAGTTGCTGCAACTAATGGTTATGTGCTAAGTGTTAACAGTGCAACTGCAACAGGACTTGAATGGACTGCAGCAAACCCTGGTGATATTACAGGAGTTACTGCTGGTACAGGATTAACAGGTGGTGGAACATCAGGTGCTGTAACAGTATCTCTTGATACATCATCTGTATATGTAGTTCCTTCACAGTCTGGTCAAAGTGGTAAGTATCTTAAGACTGATGGTACAACTTCATCTTGGTCAACAGTAGATTCACTGCCTAGCCAGACTGGTAATGCTGGTGAGTTCCTCACAACAGATGGAACGACAGCATCTTGGGCAGTAGTTGCAGGTTCTCTTGCACAGCCAACTGAACCAACATCTCCAACAGATGGACAAATCTGGGTAGATACAGATGGCACAGCACTTATTAATCAGTTGCTACGCTGGTCTAAGGCACCTGCCAATGGAACAACAACTCTATCTGGCAATGATGATAACTCACTACCACTTACCTACAGCGTAGGTTACGAGCAGGTATTCCAGAATGGTGCATTACTTGCACGCGGTTCTGACTACACAGCGACTAACGGTACAAGCATCTCATTGACTAACGCCTCTGTAACTGGAGACATCTTTGAAGTCTTTGCTGCCCAACCTGTTGCAATCTCTGATGTATACACACAGACTCAGGCTAACTCAGCATTTATTAGTAAGTCTCTGACTACTACTACTGGTGACATTATCTATGCATCAAGTGCTAATACACCAGCAAGACTTGGTATAGGTAGCACAGACCAAGTGCTTAAAGTATCTGGTGGAGTTCCTGTATGGGCTACCCCGACTACTCCTAACTTTATTGGAGTAATGTGTGAAAGAACATCAGGTACAATTTCAATGACAGCAAACGTGGATTTGCTTGTACCTTTTACTTCCGAAGTAGCAGATACTAACAACTTCCACGACAATTCAACAAACACAACAAGATTTACAGTACCAAGCGGGCTAGGTGGAAAGTATCTTTTAACTGGTGCTGCGTTTTTAGATATAGGTTCAAATTCTCGTTTTACATTATATTATTACAAAAACGGAAGTAGTCCAGCAGGAAACCTAGGATTTATGCAACAAGCAGGAAATATGGCTAGCAACAATCAGGCAATAACAGGTTCAAGAGTTGTAAGTCTTGTTGCTGGAGATTACATTGAGTTTGCAATACGAAATGATAATACAGGAACGCCAACAGTTTATGCAGCATTTTATATGACTTACCTAGGAGCATAATTATGGAACACTTATTTCAAATACCAAATAAAAAACTTGACTCAGATATTTTCAAATCTGAAACAGGTTTTGATTTATATCAAAAAGGTGAGGACTTGGTAGTAAGTGGTCCTTCTACTAGAGAAGAAGCAGAAGCAGCGTTGACTGCACATAATCCACCAGCACCAACCGAGCCAACAGTTGCTGAAAAACTAGCATCAGTTGGTTTATCACTTGAAGAACTCAAAGCAGCACTAGGGAGCAACTAATGGCAACCCTGCTAGGCTTAGGTTATGGCAACTAAATCAAAACCTGGCAAGTGCGAAGTATGCGGTGGACCGACTAGCGAAAGCAGGGCGGTTCGCTGTAAGCCTTGCTGGAACGCTAGACCAACAGAGGGAAGAAAAAATTCCTATCGGAAGTATCAGTTAAAAAAGAAGTACAAGATAACATTTGAACAATATGACAATATGCTCAAACTACAAGGTGGTAAATGTGCTATTTGTTTTATTGAACAATCTGAACTAAAACATTCTCTATATGTAGACCACGATAGAAGTTGCTGCCCAAGCAGCGAAAGTTGTGGTGAATGCGTAAGAGGATTGCTGTGCAACAATTGTAACTTTGCCATTGGGCAGTTTAAGGATAATGAGACAACTATGAAATCAGCGATTAAATATATCCGCAAGCACAAGAAGGAGAACTGCTAATGGGTGTCATCAGTAATACACCAAGACCAGGCTATGTCTGGGATGCTACAGATAATGTCTGGTATCCAATCGGGGTAGGTGCTCATCAGCATACTAATGCTGCTGATACTCCAGCGGTAATGCCTTACTCTACCTATGCTGCTGCTGGCAAGAACAAGATTCTTAATGGTGATTTTTCTGTTAATCAAAGAGGATTTACCTCAACAACTACTTCAGATTTTCACTTTGACCGTTGGCAAGGTTATGGAACTGGTACAACTTTTTCTTCTCAAACATTTACTCCAGGTGCAGCACCTGTTTCTGGCTACGAAGGTAGAAATTTTTATAGAACGGCAGTAACTGGGCAGAGTGCTGCAGGTGACTATGTTCTTAATCGCCAATTTATTGAAGATGTTAGAACCTTTGCTGGTCAAACAGTAACACTTTCTTTCTGGGCTAAGGCAGCAAGCGGTACGCCTAATATTGGTATAAATCTTTATCAATATTTTGGCACAGGTGGTTCACCTTCATCAACAGTTGAAGTAAACGGTATTGCACAAGCAGTAACTACTTCTTGGGCTAGATATAGTTATACATTTAATATTCCTTCTATTAGTGGTAAGAGTATTGGAACAAATAACAATCATTATCTTGCATTAAGAATGTGGTTATCTGCTGGTTCTACATACAACACACTTTCAGGAACAGTAGGAAATCAAAATAACACATTTGATATCTGGGGTGTACAACTAGAAGCAGGTTCTACCGCAACAGCCTTTCAAACTGCTACTGGTAACCCAGCATCTGAGTTGGCTGCGTGCCAACGGTATTACTTTAGAAGTAGTGCAACTGGCAATGCATATGGTTCTTTAATTGGTGGGGTTGGCATGGCATATGCAACTGGAACAGTTATGATGCATGTTCAGCATCCAGTTCAAATGAGAACAACACCTACAAGTATTGAATACGGCGGAACACCAACTGCTTATAACGGAATAGATACCGTTACTGGTGTTACTTTTACTTATAATACTGGAACACCAATTGCAAGTTCTATCATATTAAACAAATCAGCAAGTTTTACGCAATATAGAGTATATGGATTAACCGCTTGGAATGATGCAACAACCTATTTTGGACTAAGTGCGGAGTTATAAAAATGGATAATGTAACATTTATTGAAGTAGATGGCAAAGAACACGCCATCATTGACCGTGGTAATGGTGAGTTCACATCAATGCTTAAGAGTACCTACGATGCACTACTAGAGGAGCAAGCCAATGACCAGAGCCTATAACACAGCCACTACTCAGCAAAACTCTGGTGGTGCAGTAGCAGGTGTAACTGCTGGTAAGAACGCAATCATTAACGGCGGTATGGACATTTGGCAACGTGGCACAACATTTACAAACCCTGGTGCTGGAGGCGCTTATGTTGCTGACCGTTGGTGCACATACTTTAATGCCAATGCAACAGTAACCAGAGAAGCAACAGTAAAGCCAGACACAAGCACTTACTCTATGAAACTTACAGCAACTACTTCTTCGCCTTCAAATGATATTTACCAATTAATTGAACAAGCGCAGATGCAAAACCTTAGAGGAAGAACTGTTACTTATTCGGTTAAACTTGCTGGAACAGCAGGTGTAGCGCCAATAATTGTTGCAACATATTCAACAACCGCAGACGACAGTTTGTTTCCTACTGGTACTGCAATTACTACAACTATTTTATCAAACCCAGCAATCAATGCTTCTACCTTTGTAACTTACGCTATTTCTTTTACCGTCCCTACGGTAGCAAAAACATTACGAATTGGTGTTGTTTCAAATACAATGGCTAATACAAATGTACTTTATATTGCTGAGGCTCAGTTAGAACTTGGCTCAGTAGCCACACCATTTAGTCGTGCTGGTGGTACTATTGCTGGTGAACTTGCTGCGTGCCAAAGATATTACTATAGAACATCAAATCCTGCTGTAAACAATGCGCAAATAGGTGGTATTGGATTTAGTTATTCAACTACAAATGGAGTTAATTCAATACCTCTGCCCGTACAAATGCGAGTAGTACCTACATCTTTAGATTACGCCAATTTAAGACCTTATGACATTACTGCTGGTTCAGTTCTTACATTTTCATCAGCAACATTGTCTAGTGATTCAACACCTTCTATTGGTTGCTATACCTATGCTTTTAGCGCTGCTACTGCAAATAGGATGATAAGAGTAGATGCTAGTTCAACTGGTGGTTATATTGGATTTGGAGCGGAGTTGTAATATGGAAAATGTATCTTTTGTAACAGTAACAAATATGGATGGTTCTACAACAGAACACGCCATTATTGACAAAGGCAACGGTGAGTTTACCTCAATGTTTAAGTCAACCTATGACGCTATGCAAGCAGAACAATCCACACCAATTCTGCCTGAGTAAATTTTGCTTACTTGCGGCACTATAGTCAATATGCTATATTGCAACTAGGCTAATAATGCCTTAAACATAGGGGACACAATGGCTAAAATCAACAAAGGAACGCTAGCCCTAGGCTGGTGTGACAACGGTAACACTGATGGTAAGTTCACAGAAGGTGTCGTTAGTGTGGCGCTACAGTGCGCTAACAATGGCATCGAACTAACCCACAGTATGCGAGTACAGGGTAATCAGATTGGCAGACAACGCCAGGTTCTGTTTGACTACTGGGCTGACCAGATTAAAACAGACTGGCTTCTATGGATTGACTCAGACATTGTAGTCAACATGGAGGTTGTTGCTAAACTCTGGGATGCCGCTGACAAAATTAACCGACCAGTCGTTAGTGGCACTTACTTTATTTCTAAAGAAAATGAGGGCACACTGGCTAAACCATTCCCAGCATTGTTCTATGATGTTGATGAGTTTAGTATTCAGCATGTACACCCGCTGCCAGATAATGAATTTATTAAAGTAGATAGTGCAGGGTTTGGATTTGTACTAATGCATAAGTCAATCATTGAACCTATGCGTCAGAAGTTTCCAGACCAATCAATGTTTGCGGAGCAAGAAAACGTTGGCGACAAATATGTAGGTGAAGACATTGTTTTTTTTCGCAAGATGCAAGCAGCAGGTATTCCACTGTATGCACACACTGGTGCATTGGTAAGACATATTAAACGCTTTAGTCTTGATTATGACTACTATGCACTGTACTGGGCACACGAACATTTAAAGAATAAACTTAAAGAACAACAACAAGACTAGGAGTCTAAGTGGCTAATCGTGATATTACCGAAGGTCGTCCGACCAGGGCTATTGCTGTTGACGTTGGTGTCGTTGCTACCTCTGCTATTTGGCAGAATACAGACATAGCCTATGATGTTGCTATTGGTGGTATGCCGTTTATCTATGCGATTAGTGATTCCCGTCCTTATATTCGACAAACTGCACCATTTCGTAAAGAACAATTTGATGACCAGACTACCCCAGGTGAGCAATCACTTACTGGTTGGTGGATTAGAAGTCAGATATCTTTTCATGGCGGAGATGGTATAACATTTTTTGACCCATCTCAAAGCGCAGCCAATACACCTGGACATTTTCGATTTGCAGATAGTCAAGGGGTAAATGTATTTGAACAAGGCAAAGTAACTTTACTTAAAAGTGTAGTTGATACACATGAAATTACTGGTGAGGTTACAGGTTCTGACCATCAACATGTTAATCAACATATACGTTCTATTCAATGGTCTGGTACTAATGGAGTATTACTTCATGATGAGTATGATGTAGATAAAATTTCTGCTGATGGAACAGTTACTCACTTTATTGATTACAATACTGGTAGTGCTGAACCTGTATACGCTATTTGTGACGATGGTGTTTATGCATACTGGGTAACAAACGCCACTGCAGGCGGTGCTAATAAACTTCATATGTACAAAAAGTTGTTAACTGACAATACAACAACTATTCCATCTCCAATGTTTACTGCAACTGGTGTTGTTATTCAGTATGCTGCTATGGAGTTTATTAAAGACCGTATTGTTCTCTGTGTAAACAATGCTGTATACGAACTGCCAACCAATGCTGCTGCATTACCTAGCCCAGTTTACACAAACTCTAATACCAACTATCACTACACATCTATTGCTGCTTCTGGTCCTGCTATATACACTGCTGGACATTCTGGTATTTACTCTACTATTCAGAAGTACACGCTATCTACTGCTGGTGTAATGCCTACTCTTACATCTGCTGTAGTTGCAGCAGAACTACCTGCTGGTGAGATTGTAGAAAAAATATATTACTATTTAGGTTACATGATAATTGGAACCAACAAGGGTATTCGAGTTGCCGCAGTCTCTGACCAAGATGGTTCAATTAATTATGGTCCTTTGATTGTAGAAACATCTCAACCAGTTTATGACTTTGCCGCTAGAGATAGATTTGTTTGGGCAGCATCAGGCATAGGCGCTTTAGATGGCGGACTTATCCGCCTTGATTTAGGAACAGAAATAGAACAGTTACGGTTTGCTTATGCAAACGATTTACAGGTTCAACAAAACGCAGAACACTACACAACAGCAGTGGCATTTCTTGGTACTACTAATCGCCTTGCATTTACTACAGCCCACAATGTAACAAATGGTGCAATCTACTTAGAGTCAGCAACAGAGTTAGTACCTAATGGTTATTTAACCACTGGTTATATTAGATACAATACTCTTGAACCTAAAAACTTTAAGCGTCTTGTTGCACGTGGAGATTACACTTACGGCTCAATGACTTTAGAAACAGTAACTGCAGATGGTACTGAATATGATGTCGTATCTTACGACTCATCAGTTCCACCAATTGAAGTAACCACATCTAATCCACAGGAAGCACAGGAGTATTTAGCCTACAAGTTTATTATTTATCGTGATGGCACTGACTCTAGCAAGGGTCCTATTATGGAGGGCTACCAGGCAAAGGCTTACATTGCTACTCCACGCCAAAGAATTATAAAGTTTCCTGTCTATTGTTATGATGTAGAAACAGATAAGTACAACGTAATGACAGGATATGAAGGAAGAGCATTTGACAGAATTGCACAACTAGAATCTGTCGAACAAAACGGTGACGTTGTTACATGGCAAGATTTAACTACAGGTGAATCCCGTCAAGCACTCATCGAGCAAGTCTCATTTACCCGACTAACTCCACCTGACCGTGGCTTTAATGGTTATGGTGGAATCATTGATATCACGATAAGGACTGTGTAATGTCTACTGCCCAATGGCTAGGTCTAGCCGTATCCGTTTGTACCCTTGTTGCTGCCTTTGCTACATCAGTTCGTTGGCTAGTTAAGCACTATTTGTATGAACTTAAACCCAACTCAGGTACAAGTTTAAAAGACTCAGTCATTAGGCTAGAAGAAAAAGTAGAAATCTTATATCAAATAATGATTCAAAAGGGGAGAGATGAACAACGATGAAGTCTGTTGCCAAGAAAGCCACACCTGCCGCTATTGCTGTCCTTCGACAAGCCACAGCGATAGTACCATCTCGTATGAAAGCATCCGATGGACTTCTGCCGTCGAACGCTCATCTGAAACAGAGTCCAGTCAGCGACCATAATACAGGACTTGCCGTTGACTTAACACACGACCCTAAGAATGGAATTGATTGTGCTGACATTTTTGAAAAAATTAAAACAGATAAGCGTGTTAAGTATCTTATCTTCCAAGGCAAAATATGGTCTAAGGAAAAGGCTAAGCAAGGAAACAGACGGTACACTGGGAGTAATCCTCACAATAAGCATTTACATATTTCTATTGTTGATACTTGTAGGGACGATGTTTCTCCCTGGTTCCCATGGTTAGACCAACCTAAGATTGTTAATCAGATTATTGCAAAGGTAACACCTGTGCCTGCTAAAAAGGCATATAAGACCGAAGTTTGTACTTGCTGCAAATTGCACGGTACAAAATCCTAATCCCCTAGGAGGAAATGATGGAACAATTCAAGCAACTATCACTCACATGGTTTCGTGCAGCAGCAGCCTCTGCTGTTGCACTATTCCTTGCTGGTGAGTCAGACCCTAAGACACTAGTAATGGCAGCACTGGCTGGATTTGCTGGTCCACTACTTAAGTGGCTAGATAACTCTGCTCCAGAGTTTGGTCGCGGCTCTAAGTAATACCCTTTTAAGGGGCCTAGCAGCCCCATAGAGACAAGAAACCCCCAGAACTGGTGTTTATGTACCAGAACTGGGGGTCTTTTGTCATTTATTTAGTGTGTTTAGTATGTCTTCAACCTTAATAAGGTATCCCTTACTGGGGTTGGGAGGTATGTTGCAAGTAATGGCTCTTCCCCTTGCCGTAACTACTTGCCTCAGTACCTCCGTTGGCACTATCAAAGTTGCCCCCTCCAGAACAAAAGCCCAATAACTTGCTTTCGTACTGGACAATCCTGATAGATACCAATTCTCATTGTTGTGCGACCAGCATAATGTTTCAATGTATAAGTTACCAGTGTCTTTCCATTTCAAATCTGTTTTAACTTCTACTGTTTTGCCACCTGTTAGTAGTTGTTCTACTAATCCTTCTCCTTCTTGTCCCTTTGCTAGGTCTAAGTCAAAGTCTGATAGTTTGCTCATGGGTATCCTAAGTATAGTGGCTTGGGTGTAATGTTTAATTTGTTTCTAATTAGTTTACGTTCATACTCTGTAGTACCACCCCAGAATCCAAAGACTGCGTTCTTAAGTGAGTAGTCTAAGCATTGACTTTTAACTTCACAGTTGCTACAAATTTTCTTAAGCATCTTAACTTCTCTGTATGTAGAACTACCATCTGGTACAAAGAACTCCTCTGAATCTACACTCCTGCAGTTAGGTGTGCCTTTCCATTCTGGGTACTCCACTTATCCTCCTGTTGAGTAGAAGCCTGAACCGTTAAACTTAACGGCTGGTGCTGACCATATACGCTGCATAACTTCACCACAAGTCTTGCATGCAGGGGGAATATTCTCGTTAATCTCTATTACATCTGTGCAATAGTTACATTTAAAATCAAATAGTGGCATTAGATAATGTCCTCGTTCTTTGGGTAAGGGAGTGTGACCATTGACCCACAGTTAACGCACTCTCCATCAAGGAAATAAAAGCATAGTTCACCTTGGTCAAATGCAACAAGCGCATGAAATACATCCCCTCCACATACGCAAACATCGCCAATAGGTTCTCCTCGCAGGTCCATAGCACGTGAGTAATCCGTTGGGTGTAGTAACTCTCTGATTTCTTTGACAACATCATTCTCCTCGTTCATCATCTACCTCTGTTAAGTCTTCATCAGATTGAGGTTTCCATCCACCAAGATTTCTAATAAGAGATGCGATACTTCTTTGCACCTTCATGCGTGCTCCGTCTGGTGTTGTGTTTAATTCTTTGGCGGTCTCACTCCACTCGACATTGTCTACTGTAAACCTAACCTTGAGGATAAACTGTTTTGCTTCTGACAGTTTGTAATATGCTGCTGCAATATCAGACCTAAGTACTAGCCAGTTGTTGCCATCGTTGGCTGTTTCTGATTTATTAAACTTAAAGTTGAGGTCTTTAATTTTAGTTGGAATCTCATACGACTCAGCAATAATAGAAGGCAAGAAGGCTTCGATAACTGATGCATCGTAATAGTAAAGGTCAAGCAACTCATAGCCAACCGTCCGTGCCTTTTCGCGTTCACAATAAGTAATTGCTTTATTACGAAGAGACTTGGCTATGAGTTTGTCTTTGTCTTTTTGTGGCAAGGCTGACCACTCTTTGTACTTTTGTGGGTGACTAACAAACCATATCCACAGCACCTGCTGTATGTCTTGCTGGTCAGTCATGGGGTATTTGCGCTGGTATTCGGCAGCAATAGCCACAACCATCTGCTCATACTCTTCTAAGTACTCCACGTTATCCCTCTGTTACGCCTTCCCATTGTCGCCTTTGCACCAATAGTCCAATTATTGCATAGTTGGCTAGGTCAATAAAGGTATCTTCAATACTTTCATAGTTGGGCGTGTCGCTTTTTTTGTAGTAAAGATTTTCTAATCGTGCCATCTTGTCGTGCATACGCACAAGCAACCCGTTCATTGCACCGCCTGGAGCATTGGCTATGTTAAATGGGCCGTAGTCTTGATGCTTACGTATCATAATTATTCGTAGTTCATTTAAGATATCTTCAAAATTATTCAGGTCTTTCATCAAGTATCTCCTTAGCCTCTTCTTCAAAGTCCATCATTGCTTCTTGTACCAATACTTCTTCTACTATTTCATCTCCATGTCCTGCCTCTGCTGATACTAGTACTGCTGCAAGCATGGTCAACATGTTGTTTGCTTTTTCTTGGCTTACTTTATTTGCTAGCCATACATCTCTGAGTGCATTGAGTATGTCTAGTCCTTTGTTACTAGAGATTGGTATTCCTAAATATCTAGGATGTTCTTTAATAAAATCCCAGACTTCTTCGTTGTTATTCAGAAAGGCATTTTCGGACTCGTTCATTTATAAACTCCGCTCCTTCTAGCATTACTATGCTATTAACATCATGCCCCTCTGGCATCTGTACTATATTAACATTACTTAACTCTCGGCTAACCTTCTTGCCAAAATCCATACCTGCTGTATCACCATCCGCTAACACGATTACTGTATCAAAATCATCTAATATCTTAGAGTAAAATGGTTTCCAGTTGTTGGCTCCTGGAATACCTATTGATGGATGATTAGTCTTTACACTCATGGTAATGCAATCTATTTCTCCTTCTGTCACACAGATATAATCTGATGCAGTAAGAACTACTTGTGCATTGAACATGCTAGTCTTAGCACCTGGCATGCCCATATACTTTGGGTCGGCATTACCTATTGCTCTAAATCTAATATCAACTACACCTGATGGTGTTATGTATGGTATTGCTAGTCTGCCAATGTATTGTTCATGACCTGGAAGAGCGTCCTTTACCACTCCAAGATGAAAGCGTTGCGCCTCTGCGACCGATAGATTGCGTGTTGACAGATACTCTGTTGCTAGATGAATTTGACTTGCGTACTGGTGCGTCGCCTGCAAGAGAAATTGTCTGTGCGAACTCGATAGCCTCACGATATGTACCTCCCTCCCTTTGGATAATTAAATCGTATACGTCTCCACCAACACCACAACCATGACACTTAAATCTTTCTTCTTCAAAGTTGATACCTGCTGATGCATGACTGTCACTATGAAATGGACACTTCATCTTGCGCCAGCCGTGTCCCTCAGCAGGAACGGCTGCGCCTATATACCTTAAGTAGTCCGCGATACTATGCTTCACCCATTGCCTTTCTGATTAGGGCAAGCCAAATGTTGGCTGGCATTGTGCAATACCACTCACCAACATCTGACTTACCTTTCCGTTTGTGCAGAACTGTCCCAGTCCACGCATTATCATTTTTAATTTCTATCTCTAACTCTTTGACCCAAGCGCTTAAGTCCATGCGGACGTGGTTTTTAACCTCAATGGTTACCCCATTCACACCGCTGATATCACCTTTATCTAGTTGTGCTCCTGCAATTCTGCGGTCTGCATATGGAAAGCCATTAGCCTTCAACCATTTAACAGCATCTGCTTCTGCTTTGCTGCCTTTACGCTTGGCTGCTGTGCTCATTCTTCTGGTTGGTCCCTAACTTCTGTTAGTTCCCATCTACCTGTTTCTCCCTTTTTTGCACGTTCTTCGGCTATCTTTAATGATGACGCACGAATAACTTTTACTTTATATTGTGAGTATGTAACCCTATATTTTGGCACTATACTGTTATCCCTTCTTGTTGATACTTAACTGCTACATCTTCTAAGTACATAGACTCAGGATTAAATGACAGAGTAACATAGTTGCTACCTGTTTGGTCAGCCCGTCCGTATCTGTTTTTAACTGGGGCTACACATAGGTATGTGTCATCTCCCTGTTTCATCTGACCAATAGTAAGAACCATTGCTGGAATTTGATTGACCATACCCTGCACTGCACTACGTGGTTGGCAAGGATAACCATCAAACCCTTCTTTAGTGTGGTGCAGTACTAAGACTGCTGCGTTTGTATCTCTGGCTAGGTACTTAAGTTCTTTCATGACAGCACGCATTGCACCAAACTCATCATACCCATCCATTGCTACATCCATAAGATTGTCTACAACAATAAGTGTTGGACTCTTGCCCCATACAGTTTCAAAGGCAGAGACTTCATCATCTAAGTCTTTGAGTGTAGGGCTAGATTCAAACGACCAGAACAAATGATTGTTAAGTTGTAGTATTTCGTGTGATTTTTCTGGGTTATTTTTGAGCAGGCTTTCTGCTGCTGTCTGTGTCATCTTGCCACTCATGGCAATCAAACGCATAGCCATGGTATGTGCATTGGTATCTGCTGAAAAGTAAAGTGTAGGGTGTTTGGTTTTCGCAGCGATAGCCAATGCAACTGATGACTTGCCTGCACCTGGAGTGCCTGCAACTACAGTTACCTCTGCTCTACGCAGAATAATTCCAGCCCTTTCAAATGCAGCAAAGGCAGGTGGCAATGGTTCGCCACCCACCTCTGCTTTATTTATAGAGCGTCTAAGAGTTTTCACTTAATCTGTTCTGGAACAAATGTGTTCCAATCAGGTGACTGAACTGTGACATATTGATTCTTACACTTATCAAAAGCACCCTTTGGTGCTGGGCAGAAGTAACCCTTGTATGGCTTACCATCTTTACCCATGCCTTGAATTGCAGTCATCTTTCCATGTGGACAATTGCGTCCACCAATAGTTGCTGGCTGTGTATATTCTTGGGCAGGAACTGTTGCTCCTGTTTCAATGATGTTGGCATTGAATGCTGCTGCTACTGACTGTGTTGTTGGGGCTGGAGTACCGCGCACTGCTGACTCTAGTTCTTGTGCTGCTGATGCGATTGCTGCAATTGAATGTGCAACAATTGTGTCTAGTTCTTCTCCGCTTTCTGCACGGACTGTTACTAGGCTACCTGCTGGTGTTTTTACTGTGATACTGATTGGTGCTTCTGTACTAGGCACTATCTTCTCCTTGCTCAAATGGAATGGCTAGACCCTTTTGGTCACGCCATTGTCTTACTTTCATTGCAAACTGTACACCTTTCCATCCTTCTTTGATGTCAATCCATACTAGTTTGCATGTTCCTGTCCCTGCTGGGGCATGAATTATAATTGCTTTATCTTTGTTGATGTCGCCCCATGTGCCACGGGTCGCCGTATCTATCATGTACGGCGAGCCGTTGGCGTAGATTGCTAACTGCATAGCAATATTATTTGGATGGTCAATGCGACCTGTCTTTAGGTCGGCAATAAATCGTTCACCTTTATACTCAACAACTCTATCTGGTGTGCCTGCTATTTTAAACTTATCTAGCACTGTGAATTGTTCAATATAAATCTTTGTAAGAATACTTGTAGCCTGTTCATAGGCTTTGATGTCTGGCAACCATTGCTCTGGTATTACACCTAACTCTAAACCTAAGTCTAGTTTTTCTGTGAGTGCATGTATTGCTGTGCCAATAGTTGCTGCTTTGCTGGCACCTGCTGCATCCATTGCTTCTTCGATGTATGCATTAACTAACTTGTTATCGTCTGCTGCTACACCAATGGCTAGTAGTAGGTCTGGTCTACTTGTTAAACCTATTGCTGCCATACGCATTTTCCATGCTGTTAATGCTGATGCATCATCAAGACTATTAGCAATTGTAGTTGCGCGGGTGTAAGCAATTGCTTTGCCACCTTTGGGTGGAACAACTAATGGTCGTCCGTATCTATCTCTTTCAATTTCTGTTGGCATATATCCCCTTGTTTAGTTAGTGTCCCGTGTTCGCAGATGGCGGGACCACCCATCCCCAAGTCTAACACATGGTCGAAATGAACAAAGTCCCATGTATTAGATAGCGCTGGCGATGATGTTACTCTCGCTCGATATCTTGTACTCGTACATCTGGGTCGTGCAACTCTAAGTCGTAGCCGCTGACTTCGATGTTGTCCGTAATGATATCTTCAACTTCCTCAGGGGAGGTGGCCTTGATACCAGTAACAGTAACTGTAATCTCTACAGTTGCTGACCAAGTTGTAGTGAGTACATCTGAACCGATTGACTCAAGCAATTCATTGACGTTGTCACGTTCAACTGTTGCTTCATCTGTACCATCATCAAATGCTTCACTAAAGAAATCATACACCTTGGAGCGGATGCTAACAAGTTTTCTGTATGCTTCTTGTGCTTCATTGGATACTGATTCGTGCTTTCTTTTTAGTGCTTGTTCATTCTTGATTAGTTCTTTGAGTGATTCTTCTGTGAAGTTATAAGTAACTCCATCAACTGTGATTGGGTTTAGGTACATCATTCTCCTTAGATTGAGAGTAGTTCTAGTGCTCGTAGTTTGATGCCATCATTGCGCCCTGCTAGGGTAGCAATGCTAGCATCTTTTTGAGAGTAGTGGTCAGCATATTCTACAACTGCTTGCCATAAACCAAACTCTGTATTGCGAATGTTCTCTTGCGTTGGGCTATCTGAGTAGATAGCAAACGCTTTCTGTCGTGCGTTGAGAGCACGAGACTTAGCGTTCTTTTCACCCTTGGATAGTAGGTGCAGCGGTGCGTTTTCTATCTTGGTTGGCAGTGCCCATACTTTCTTGAAGTATGCAGTTGCCTTGCTGATATCTGACTCACGTTGCATGAGATGGTTAGCCAGGTTGCTATACATATCAATGCTTGAGTAGGTTAGGTCAAGTAAGTTTCGCATGTCAGATACTGATAACACTGCGTTCTGTGTATGACGCAGCGTGTATGTATGTGCTTTGTTCTTGGCTCTAAAGATACGATTGATTTGGTTAGCACACCACAATCGTTCAATAATAGGGCGTACTACTACTGATGATGACCCATCATGACTGGTCTTGGCTAGCAAGAAAGCAGCATGT
>JACCDP010064227.1_pt1 | contig 36278 bp, 29 predicted proteins | sample 7445841 | NCBI WGS metagenome assembly JACCDP01 (sample SAMN15323441, study PRJNA562643) | freshwater metagenome | isolation source: river surface water | place: USA:Blue River Watershed | collected 2017-08-17 | reverse complement strand
TTATTGTTGCCCGACCTGGATTCGAACCAAGACAAACAGAACCAAAATCTGTCGTACTACCATTATACTATCGGGCATCCTCCCTAGCGGGACGCAAAAATAAGATATTTACCTTTTTGTGCCAAAATTTTCACCATCAATCGTGGATGAATTTTATTCAATCGATTTTGACGAGATAATGGTTCTTTTTTCCTTTTTGAACAGCTATGTATTTGTTCGCCAATAGTGCGGATGGACTGATAAGAAACGCTTGATCGCCAATTTTTTCCCGGTTGATGCTGATGCCGCCGCCTTGTACCATTTTACGCGCTTCTCCTTTGCTTGGGAAGATGCCTGTGTCGAACAGGAAGGACACAATATCAACACCCGCCTCAATTGATGCGCTGGCAATGGTATGCACAGGTACACCTTCCATGGCACTGAGCAAATCATTTTCACTTAGTTCGTGCAGGTTGATTTCTTCTTTTTTGCCAAACAATTGCTCTGTTGTCTGCTGTGCAGAGGCACATTCCTCCGCTCCATGAACAAAACTGGTAATGGATGAGGCCAGCTTTTTTTGCAGGATCCTCGCTCCAGGATCTATGGCATGTTCGGCCAATAGAGATTCAATCTCGGTCTTTGGGAGAAGGGTGAAGATTTTGATCCATTTCTCAGCATCCGTATCGGCTGCATTGAGCCAGAATTGGTAAAATTGGAAGGGTGTTGTTTTTTCTGGATCCAGCCAGACATTTCCCTTTTCGGTTTTACCAAATTTACCACCATCTGCCTTGGTGATCAATGGGCAAGTAAAGGCAAATCCTTCGCCTCCCGCTTTCCGCCTTATGAGTTCAGTACCTGTGGTGATGTTGCCCCACTGGTCGCTTCCGCCCATCTGCAGTTTACAGTTTTTGTGGGTATAGAGCCAGTAGAAATCATATCCCTGCATCAGCTGGTAGGCAAACTCAGTATAGCTGATGCCTGTTTCACCCTCTATTCTCTTTTTCACACTGTCTTTGGACATCATGTAGTTCACGGTGATGTGTTTGCCCACATCCCTCAGGAAATCAATGAATCCCAGGCCCTTGAACCAATCGTAATTGTTCACGATTTCTGCGGCATTCTTCCTTTCAGGGTTGAAATCCAGGTATTTTTCGAGCTGGCTTCTGACTCCAGCAATATTTTTTTGAAGGGTTTCCTCGTTCAACAGGTTTCTTTCTTCGCTTTTTCCGCTTGGATCTCCTACCATTCCGGTAGCACCACCCACCAGGGCAATGGGCTTGTGTCCCGCTTGCTGAAGGTGATACAATAGCAAAATGGGCACCAAACTCCCTATGTGCAGGCTTTCTGCAGTTGGGTCAAATCCAATATAGGCTGTGGTTGCTTCCTTTTTCAGCTGCTCCTCTGTGCCAGGCATGATGTCCTGCAGCATTCCCCGCCATTTGAGTTCTTCTATGAGGCTCATTTCAAGTTGTTTGCGCAAATGTAGGAAGGTTTGTTCTCCTGCACAAAATGGGCAATATATAAGAGGGTAGAACGTTAATTATACTCGTATTCATGGTCTTTTTAGCAGTTTTATCATAACGCTGGTTTACCTTTGGTGTCAAATATGACATATTTCCGAATTTGTGTGCTCATTGTTATTTCCCTTTGGGTGAACAACACATCTGCGCAATTCAGGAAGTACTCCAACGAGTTCCTGAACATTGGAGCAGGTGCCCGAGGCTTGGGGATGGGGGGAGCACAGGTTGCCAGTGTGTCGGATGCTACAGCCGGTTACTGGAACCCAGCAGGTCTCACAGAAATAAAAGAACATCCTTTGGCGTCGTTGATGCATGCAGAATATTTTGCAGGCATCGGAAAATATGATTACGCTTCTTTTGCTATGCCCTTAGGTGACCCAATTGTTGTAACGAGGTCACTTGGGTTTTCACTCATCCGTTTTGCAGTGGATGATATCCCCAATACGCTGTTTTTGGTGGAGCCGGATGGTTCAGTGAATTATAACAACATCAGGTCCTTTTCCTCTGCTGATTACGCTTTGCTGGTCTCCTATGGTCAGGTGATTTTCAGTGATGAATACCGTACCTTTTCTTTCGGAACCAATGCCAAGGTTGTACACAGGAGTGTTGGTAGTTTTGCAAAGGCCTGGGGCTTGGGCCTGGATGCCGGCTTGCAATACAGGACCAAGAGTTTTAATATTGGCCTGATGGCAAAAGATGTTACCACCACCTTCAACGCCTGGAATTTTAGCTTTACAGACAAGGAGAAAGAAGTACTCTACCTTACCAATAACGATATCCCTGTAAAATCAACCGAGCTGACTGCTCCCAGGCTTGTCTTGGGTGCATCCTATTTTTCAGAGCTTTCAGAAAACCTTGGGCTAGCTGCAGAATTGAACATGGATCTCAGTTTTGATGGAAAGAGAAATGTATTGCTCAGCTCGTCAATGCTGAACATGGATCCGCGTGCGGGTGTTGAATTGGCATACAAAAAACAGCTGTTTGGCAGGCTGGGAGTGTATAATTTTCAACAGGGATTGAAAGATGGGGATTCGACCAATCAAAAGAAAGTCTGGATTTACCAGCCGGGATTGGGTGTTGGGTTCAAGCTAAAGAATGTTGAGATTGATTATGCTTTTACCAACCTGGCCAACCAATCCAATCCCTTGTATACCCATATATTTTCATTGAAGTTCAACCTTGTCAAAAAAGAAAATACTTATTGATGAAAAGAGGACTTTTACATACAAGGTTTTGTGTGCTCATGGTGATGTTGATGTCTTCAACTTGCCTGTTGGCGCAATACAACAATGAGTGGATAGACTACAGCAAAAGCTATTACAAGTTCAAGGTAGGTGAGACTGGGCTTTACAGGATTCCTTTTGCCACCTTGCAATCCAACGGGTTGGCCAATACACCAGCAGAACATTTTCAATTGTGGCGCAATGGAAAAGAGGTTGCACTTTTCACCAGCAAAGGTTCCGGATTATTGAGTAACACAGATTTCATTGAATTCTTTGGGCAAATGAATGATGGAAAGGCAGATGCTATTTTGTACAAAAAACCTGAATTCCAGTTGTCCGACAAATGGAGTCTCCAGACGGATACAGCTGCCTACTTTCTTACAGTCAATGCATCAACTGCCAATGCGCGGATCATCAATACCCAGAACAATACAGCCTCCAATAATCTCCCTGTCGAGCCTTATTTTATGCACAAGCTCGAACGCAATTTCAAGGACCAGATCAATCCTGGATATGCATCCATTGTTGGTATCTATGTTTATTCATCATCTTATGACAATGGGGAAGGATGGAGCAGCAGGAATATTCAGCCAGGCTCCCCGTTAATCGAGCAATACAACAATTTGTTTTTCGCTCCAGAAGGCCCAGATGGAAGCCTTACCATTACTGCTTTTGGTAATGCACTGAACACAAGAAAGCTGCAGGTCCTGGTCAATGGAAACAACCTGATAGATCAATCCATGGATTATTTTAGTGCACTCAATTCCACAATTAAAGTTCCAAAGACGCTCTTGGGGCGATCTGTTGATACCATCAGGGTCAAAAATGCAAGCACAGTTGGAACAGATCGCATCACATTGGGCAAATATGAATTGGTATACCCCAGGAAATTTGATTTCGGTGGAAATGGCTTGTTTGAATTCTCATTACCCGGCAATTCAGTGGGCAACTATCTTGAAATTACCAATTTCAGAAACAATGCAGTGCCCCCGGTTTTGTATGAATTGAATGAGGGGAGAAGATATGTTGCAGAGATGACTATTCCCGGCAAGTTCAGGTTTGCTTTGCCCGCAGGTGGCGCAAGAAGTTTTGTGATGATGGATGCATCAACTGCAGCAGTGAAACTGGTAGGAGCCATGACCAAGCGAAATTTTGTTGATTATGCATCTTCTTCACGCCAGGGAAATTATTTGATGATTGCCCATTCCAGTTTGGGCAGCAGCAGCAATGGAGATGCTATACAAAATTACAAGGTATACCGCACTAGCAATGAAGGTGGGAAATACCAGGTTGGTGTCTATGATATTGATGAATTGGTTGACCAGTTTGCGTTTGGTATCAAGAAACATCCTTCGTCTGTCAAGAATTTTATTGCTTTTGCTAAGGCATATTTTGCTGTGATGCCACAACATGTTTTGTTGTTAGGGAAAGGGATTACGTACGACCAGTACCGCTACAATGAATCCAGGCCCATCACTGAAAAGATCAATCTGGTACCAACTTTTGGTAATCCCGGATCTGACAATATTTTGGCCTCCGCAGACAATGATGCTACGCCAGAAATCTCCATCGGCAGGCTTTCTGTAACCACCGGTGATGAGATCAATGCCTACTTGGAGAAGGTTAAACAGCACGACAAATCATTGCTCCCAATCAACCAAACGGTGAAGGACAAGGCCTGGATGAAGAATTTTGCCCATGTCATAGGAGGTGGAGATCCCTATCTTCAAAACCTGATCAATGGATACATGAAATCAGCTAGCAGGTATGTAGAGGATACTTCTTATGGAGCCAGGGTCTATACTTTTGAGAAGATCACTTCAGCAGGTGTAGACCTGGTGAATTCTGGCTTGCTCGGTAATCTCTTCACAGAAGGATTGGGTGTACTGACTTATTTTGGGCATTCCTCTGCCAACTCCATGGAGTTCAATCTGGATGATCCTTCCATCTTCGACAATGCAGGCAAATATCCCTTGTTCATTGCCAATGGATGCAATGCAGGAAATTTCTTCATCTATGATACCCTAAGGGCAACTGCTGGTAAAAAATCCATCACAGAAAATTACGTACTGGTTCCCGGAAAAGGCAGCATAGGTTTTATAGCCAGCACCCATTATGGGATTGTGAACTATTTGAACTTGTATACCAGCATTCTCTACAGGCGAATGGCAAAGGAAGATTATTCCATGTCAATTGGGCAGCTCTTGGCCAATGTATTGAAGGAAGTGATTGCACAAGGCGGAGACAATGATTATTACAATGTATTGACGGTTGAGCAAATGTTGCTGGGAGGTGATCCTGCTGTTTCACTTTATCCGCATGCACTTCCTGATTATGTTGTGGAAGATCCACTGGTTAAAATTTCTCCAACTCCATTGTCGGTTACCAATGCTAATTTCGACCTCAAAGTTAAGTTTCAGAATATCGGAAAGGCAACCAACGATTCTGTTTTCGTTCACATCAAACGCGAGTTGCCTGATGGTAGTTTGGTTGACCTGTACAAACAGAAAAGGGCTGCAGTGTATTTTGCTGATTCCCTTACTATTTCTGTGCCCATCAACCCATATAAAGACAAAGGGCAGAACAAGATCCATATGACACTTGATCCTGACGACAAGATCAATGAAATTACCAATAGCAATAACAGTGTATCTAAAATCTTTACCATTGCTGAAGACGAGATCAGGCCAGTGTATCCAATTCAATTTGCCATTGTCAACACGCCTTCTGTAAAGCTGACAGCCACCACCAATCAATTCCTCTCTGCGCCGGCCCAATTCTTGCTGGAGGTGGATACAACAGAATATTTCAACTCTCCATTAAAAGTTGTGCAGACCCAAGCCTCTCTGGGTGGCATCATCGAATTTACCCCAACGCTTCCACTCCGCGACAGCCTTGTGTTTTACTGGCGTGTTGCAAAAAAACCCGATACAGGAGTTGTCAACAAGTGGTCCAGTTCATCATTTGTTTACCTTTCTAAGAGTGGACCTGGATGGAGCCAATCTCATTATTTTCAGTATTTGAAGGATAATAATATTGGGTTGAATAATAAAAATTCAGTTTGGTCATTTGATTCTACTTCCAGTGTCATTTCAATAAAATATGCATTGTCTAATGTTGATCGTACAAATATTTCAATTGGTTTAAATAATTTAAGGAGTTCAGGTTGTGTAGCTGCATTTGGTTCCTTAGAATTTTTAATTTTCAATTCGACCAGTGGACAGCCATTAATTAATCAACAAGTTGGTTCTAAAGGGCTTTTCAATAGTTTTTATTCTCCTTGTTCAAGTTTAGTTCCATACTCATTTAATTTCTCATATAATTCAGTAGCGGCAAGAAAAGTTGCATCTGACTTTTTTGACAATCTTCCAAATGGTCATACTGTTGTTTTGATAAATTTTACTCCAACTACTTATGTTAATCAATTTGTAGACTTGTGGTTACAAGATACTATCATAAATGGCACTGGAAAATCATTATACCATCAGTTAAAGCGTGTGGGAATTTCTTTTGTTGACTCAATAAATAAAAATCTTCCATTTTATGCTATAGCTAGCAAAGATAATTTTGGTAAATGGGCAACTCATGTTCAGGCTATAGGATTAAATTCTAATGATGTTTTATCCTCTAATTGGAGTATTAAACATTTGTCTAACCAGGGAAAGGTAATTACTCAGCTCATTGGTCCCTCTCAATCCTGGTACAGCATGCATTGGACAGGAAATCCGTTGGAGGCTAATTCTTCTGATGAGATAAAATACAAGGTCTATGGGCTGCAGCAAAATTTCACTGAAACCTTGTTGTATTCCAGTAGCAGTAAGACCAAGGATACGAGTATCGCCTTTATCAATGCAAAGACCTATCCATTCTTAAGGATTGAACAGGAAAACAAGGATACGGTCAATCATACACCCTGGCACCAAAGTTATTTGCAGGTAAAATATGATCCAGTTCCAGAAGGTGCATTGACAATGGCATCGGTTGTTCCAATCAAGGATACTCTTGAGGTAGGCGAGCCCATGAAGTTCAAATTGGCTTTCAAAAATATTGGTCCCAATCCTTTTGACAGTGTTCGGCTCTACATGACCAGCACGGATCCAGCCAACAATACAAAAGTTATTTTCGATGGAAACAAAAAGCCCATCATTTCAGGGGACACAATCCTGATTGACCAGACCATTGACACAAAAAATCTTGTAGGGGATAATTCAGTTAACATCAATTTCAATCCCAATAACGCCCAGCCAGAACAATACCTGTTCAACAATTACCTGAACAAAAATATTTATGTAAGGCCAGATACCTATGCTCCCAACCTGGATGTAACATTTGATGGGATTCATATTTTGAATAAGGACATTGTTTCTCCAAAGCCGAGTATTCTTATAAAATTGAAGGATGATAGCCGTTACCTGGCGTTGAACGATACTGCCTTGTTCAAGGTTCAATTGCGCTATCCTGATGGAAAATTGAGGAGCATAAGGATTGATAGTGATACTTTGCAGTTTAGTCCTTCCAATAACGTACCTGGTGGAGACAACAATTCAGCCACATTGGTCTACAAACCATTTTTGAAGGAAGATGGTGAATATGAGTTGATTGTAATGGGTAAGGATGTGAGCAGCAATCAATCAGGAGCCATTGAATACCGGGTGGCATTTGAGGTTTACAACAATTCCATGATTACAAATCTTCTAAATTATCCTAATCCTTTTACCACCTCAACAGCCTTTGTATTTACCCTGACAGGTACTGAATTGCCTTCGCAGTTCAGGATACAAATCTTGACGGTGACAGGAAAAATTGTGCGTGAAGTAACAAAGCAGGAATTGGGACCCATAAAAATTGGGCACAACATCACGGAGTACAAATGGGATGGGAAGGATCAGTTTGGTCAGTCACTGGCCAATGGTGTCTATCTTTACCGGGTTATTGCTGATATCAATGGGAAAAAAATTGACAGGTTGAAGTCGTCCTCATTTAATACAGAGAAATATTTCCAGAGTGGATATGGGAAAATGTACCTGATGCGATAAAGTAATTCCTTATGTCCACTGCTATTGTTTCATCCGAGTTTAAATTGATGCTTTCTTGTTGCAGGATCATTCCTGGAAACAAGGAATTGAAGCAACGGGAGGATGCATTTGCTGAAACGATTGATGAGGATTACTTTTGGGCACTGGTGCTCCGCCACCGAATCTACCCAATTGTCTGGTTTAACCTACAGCACGAAGCCCGTCTATCCATGGGCTTAAAAGAAAAGCTGAAACAATTCTCTGAAAAAAATCAACGCCATGCTTTGCAGTCTCTTCTGATGCAATGCCGCATGCAAAAAGTATTTGATGAGCAAAGATTCAGAGGTTTTTTCCTAAAAGGGGTAACGCTATCTGAGTTGTATTATGAAGATCCTGGAATACGTCATGTGATGGACCTGGATTGTTGGGTAGAGGAGGATGCCATTGGATATATGACAGAATGGTTGTATCATGAAGGCTATGTTTCTTTGCCAGATGTCCAGACATTGAATGCCAAACAACTTGATTTTATCAAGAAAACAGATCATGATCTTCAGTTCATCGCAGAGAAACCCGGACTTCCCAGGATAATAGAGTTGCATTGGAAGTTGAGAGGTCCCTTGGGAGGTTTTAATTTGAATCCTGACAGCCCCATGAATGAGGTAGATAATTTTCTCTATCTCTGTGCACATGGAACTGAACACGGCTGGTTCCGCTTGAAATGGCTGTTTGATCTGCCCCAGATAATGGACCGTGTAACGTTTGACTGGGCACAGGTTCGAGATCAGGCAATAATGCTGGACTGTTTGGATCATCTTGAACTCACCATGTTGTTACTTAAGTCAATGTTGAATGAGCCCATTCCTGAAGTGATCAATGTTCATTTATATGCATCAAAATATACCACTCAACTAAAGTATATCCATGCGGCTATTGCATCATCATCTGTATTCAATGACAATAACGTAAATCGTTTGGCTTATCTAAGGTATATGCGATCCTTAAGCAGAAAAAAAATTAATTGGGGGTTGATCTTAAAATACTTGACCAATCCTAAAGATTGGGAACTGTTGCCTCTCCCCTCCGGGCTTTTCTTTTTATATTTTCCTCTTCGTCCCTTTTTATTCCTCTGGCGAAGGTTTTTTGAAAACCGCTGATACTTGTGATGGGTAATTGCTACGCTATCAAATACGTTGTTTTTCGTACATAGACTTGAACAGCCCTTCTTCACCAATCAATTGGTCAAAGGCTCCTCCTTGAATGATTTTTCCGTTTTGCATGACATAGATTTTATCAGCCATTTTAAGGTTGTACAAACGGTGAGAAATCAGGATCACAATCTTATCTTTTAGCGCAGTCTTGATGGTGGAATATAAATTTAGTTCAGCAAATGCATCCAGCGCACTGCTGGGCTCATCTAATACGACCAATTGCGCATGCTTGTAAAAAAACCTGGCCAGTGCCAGCTTCTGCCATTGTCCGCCGCTCAATTGTTCACTCCCCTCGAATATACTTCCCATTTTGGTGTCATAGCCTTTCGATAGTTTTTCAATGAAAGACGCTGCTTCCACTTGCTGGCTGGCCAGTTGCATCTGTTCTTCAATTTCATCAGTCGGCTGATAATCAAAGTGAATGTTTTGACCAGCGGTTAGAAAATATTTTTCATAATCCTGGAAGAAGAAAGAACTATTGTTGTAAAATTCGGTTTTGCGAATCTCCTGCAATGGAATGCCATTGAGGCTGATTTTCCCGTGGTCCGGGGTATAAAAGCCAGCCAACAGTTTGACCAGGGTTGATTTTCCAGAGCCGTTTTCTCCCACAATGGCAATCATCTGCCCCCTTGATGCTTCAAGATTGATGTTGTTGAGAAGAACATGATGTTGGTTGGGATAACCAAAATTGAGTGACTCAATCTTCAATTGATCAAGGTGTTGAGGGAAATCATGTTTGGCAGACTGGATATTTTCTTCGCTCAGTTCAAAAAAGCCATAAAGGTCCTTCACAAAACTGCGGAGTTGAAATACCTGTAGCAGGGATTGGAAAAAAGCTTTGGCACTGGTTTGCATGCGCTGAATTCCCTGCAAGTACAATACAAATGTTCCGATCCCGATTACATGGCTGATGGTCTTCAAGGCAAGATATCCGATAGCCAAACCAAGGGCAATCACTTCTATCAATTCTGCCAGTATGTTCTGTTTGAATGATTTTTTTTGGTTGATGTTTTTTTTCTGGTTGATTTCAGTCCGTAGCGATTGAAATTTATTTTGAAACGCCTGACCAAAATGATAAGTCCTCAATTCTTTGGCCCACTGGATCCCAGTCATCAATTGAAACAAATAGCTGGATTCCCTTTCTTTGGATGAAAGGCTAAATTCAAGGTCTGTAGCTCTTTTTCCCTGCAACCACTTGTTGAGGCTGATGGGAATGGCCAATGCAAAAAGGGCAAGAAAAAAATAGGCCTTGATGGATAAAAAAAATAAGACAAGAAAGATCAAAGACAGCGCGTTGGCAATGGAGGCATTGATAGCCGGAAGCAATTGTACGATCCGAAACCTTGCCTGTTGCTGGGCCAGGTGCAAGTTGTTGTGAAAGCTAGGATTTTCAAAATGTGCAAAGGATACCAGGGATGCTTTTTGGATGATTTTCAACGAGAATACATCTGCTACCTCCTGGCTGAACAACTGCTCAAGATGGTTGGCATATTGATTAATTGCTCCTGTTACCAATTGAATGCATGCAAAAAATGCAACCAATGCAATAATTTCCATAGGATCTGGCATGGATTGGCTGATCATGTCAATGACAGATTTGACCAAGTAAATTTGGCCCAGTGGGAGAAGAGCGGCCATGACTTTCAACAAAACAATCTGGTTGCCCATTTTTTTATTGATCGAATGAACATCTCTCATCATTGATAAGAGTTGGCGAAGGAAACTGCCCAATTCATTTGTTCTGCCCATTGCTTTCTGTGGATGCTATTTGTATATTTGGCCTTAAAGGTAGCAATTTGGTGTATACGTATTGGGCATATGGATTAAAGGTTGAAAGTCAGCTTCCGTTCCCAGAGCTGTTGCCTTTACAAAACGATGCTCCCTGTGATCTGACAGTTGAATGGGGATCCATACCCGTGATTGACAAAACAATCAATGGGTTTCATTCAGAATCCTACGATATAACACCAACATGCTACAGGATTACTATAAATAATGTGGCAAGCTATTTTGTACGAGAAGGGAAAAGCATTGTTATTGAAGCGTGTGAGAATGCCGAACAGGACAGCATTCGCTTGTTTTGTTTGTCAAATGCGTTTGCTGCAGCATTGCAACAACGAAAGACAATCCCCATTCATTGTGCTGCGCTGATAGACAAAGGGGAGCTGGTTTTGATTCTGGGTGATTCAGGCGCAGGCAAGTCTACCACCATGGCCTCGCTAATCCAGCGAGGACTTAAGCCGTTTTCTGATGATGTTTGTGTTCCGTTCCAAGATCCTGAAACTGGAAAAATTAGCTTTTTCAGCTCTTATCCCATGATGAAGTTCTGGAAAGAGACGATTGAACTGTTTGGGCTAGAAAATGAAGTGGATAGGAGAATTAGGCCTGATATGGAGAAATATGGCATCTACTTTCATCAATCATTTTTGACTCATGCCCTGAGTCCCAAATTAATTATCCTTTTGGAAAAAACTGACCAGGTTTCTTCTTCAATATTAGCCCCCATATCTGGGATTGAGCTTTTTACAAGGCTTGAGTCCAATGCCTACCGAGGAGAATATTTGGTTTTTTCGGATCTTAAAAAAGAGCATTTCATGCTTTTTACGCAATTGGCCAACCAGTCGGCCTGTTTTGTATTGAAACGCCCCCCAGCAGGGAATTTTGTTCAGGAAGTGGCCGGGAAAATAATTAATTTGCTCAACTAATGGAAAGATTCATCCAGAATAAGTCAATTGTTCAATCCAAGATTGGAGAGGAGGTCGTAATGCTGGACATGGAATCAGGATTTTATTTTGGCCTTAATTCTGTAGCGTCTGTCATTTGGGGATTGCTTGCCAATGAAATCGGTTTTGAGGAGTTGATAGACCAGCTGATGGCACAGTTTGAAGTGGAGAGATTCCTTTGTGAAACCGATACAAAAGAACTCCTGGACCAGATGCTGGAAAAAAACATCATTAGAAGGGTAGAATGAATAACAAAGAACTGATTGATTATCTTTTTTTTATTGAAGCATGGTGCCTGCTTCATTTGTCAAAGCTGATCATTATGTTCATGCCTTTCAGGAAAATCGCATCTATGATGGGAAGCTTGCAAATAGAGTCACCACATGATCTACTTCCCACAGAGATATCTATAAAAATAGAGCATGCTGTTCGAAGAGCCTCCCGGTATACCCTGCATGGGAGCAAATGTTACGATCAGGCCTTAACTGCCAAAGCACTTTTGGGGCAAAGTGGATTGCCTGCTACCATTTATTTTGGTCTGGCAAAAGAAAGCGATAACCAACTCATTGCCCATGCCTGGGTTCGGTGCGGCGAAAGGGTCATATCAGGAAAAGCTGGTATGGAGCGGTTTACAGTTGTGGCTTGTTTTGGTGATGCCTGAGCTCAATAGTTAACTGTTGTCTTCGTTGAGTCAGATATTCACATTGGCTTTATTACCTTTGCAATATCCTAAAAAACCATTTTTATTTTCAGTAGGGTAGGTATAATTACTTCCATAAATTTCTACAATGAGTGGTTTTTTTGGCATTTTTCGCCCACAAGGAGGCCCGGTTGATCTCGAAGCATTTGAGCAAATGAAAACCGCCATGCAGCGGGAAGGTTTTGATGGCATGGAAACCCATGTGGAGGATAAAATAGCAATGGGCCATTTGATGCTAAAGGTTTCGCCAGAGTCAAAATATGACAAACAACCACTGAAAAGCTCTTGTGGGAACTATATTTTGGTAGGGCATTTTCGCTTGGATTACCGCGATGAACTTGGTGACAAGTTAGGCCTCACTCAGGCTGAACTTGAAATGACGCCAGATTCACAACTTGCTATGTTGGCTTACCAGAAATGGAAAGAGAAATGTGTGCATCATTTGGAAGGGGATTGGGCGTTTGTCTTGTATGATAACTGGGAAAATAAAATCACTTTTTTCAGAGATCACTCTGGAATATCTTGTCTGGCCTATAGAAAAATTGGTTCAATTATTTTATTCTCTAGCAACATTAATGTTTTAACGGATTCAACTTCATATATACCTAAGATTGATAAAGTCCAGCTTTGTCGATTGTTGGTTCCTGGGTTGGGATTACGAAAAAAGCACACATTGTTTTTGGACACTTTTATTTTATCGAATAGTGAAATTTTATCTTTTGATCAAAATCTTTTAATTCAATCGGTCGAATATTGTCCATTTGACTTAGAAGAAAGAGAAATTCATTTCAAATATGAAGAAGATTATATTTGGGAACTGACTTCAATTTTTTCATTAGCTGTTAAAAGCCGTTTAGTTAAGGGTCAAAAAAATGCTTTATTTCTTAGTTCTGGTTTTGACTCAACTGCTGTTGCTTTTTATGCAGCAAAAACCCTTAGTGTTCAGAATGAAAAATTATTGACATATACGTCATACCCTTATTACAGAGATTTAAATGTTGGAGACCAACTTGATATCAATGAAAAACCGATAGTTGAAGAATTTGTAGAAATGACGGGTTCAATGTTTCCATTTTTTGTGGATTTTCCCCAAGCAAAATTTAAAAGTCTTCTGAACAATGGTGGACAAACAGCATTTAGGCCATTTGTTAGTATAAATGATTTTTGGATAAAAGGTATTTATGGCATGTCAGTCTCCATGGGAGTTAAATCTTTTCTAAATGCCCAGCTTGGGAACGATGTCATTTCTAGTAATACAAATTACCAGTACTTAAATTATTTAAAAAATTACAAATTCGGCCTTTTGATTTTGACTTTAAAACCTTTTTTTCTTTGGATATTAAATCGAAATAGTTCTTTTGATTTTCGTGATTCATTGTTTGCAGATTTATATAGGTTCACAAGGAAGCAATTCAGTGTTTGGAAGTATCGCAGATTACTTTATGAATTTATTTTTTTAAAAAACAGATTCATTTCACTTCAGGAATGGAAAGAAGAATTAAAAAATACAGGATGGAATCCACTATTTGTTAATAAAATTGATTCTCGTGCAAATCGATTGATGAGTATAAAATCTGATCTGTTTAGCTCTGGAATCAATTGGTATGAACATTCGTTTTCTTCTGGCATGATTGCAACAGATCCCACTTCGGACCAACGGCTCGTTTCTTATTCACTTGCATTGCCTCAAATTTATTTTAAACAAAAAATGGTTTCAAAATACATTTATCGCAAATGGATGTCTGCTCAATTACCCCGGAGTATCCGGGATAGAAAAAATAGAATAATGCAATCTGCGGATGTTGGAATCAGGGTTATGAAAGATCCTGAAATAATTCAACATATTGAAAGATGTTTGAAAAATCCCCGATACAAACAAATATTTGATTATGAAAATATGAAATCAAATTTTGATGGCATAATGAGTTCAGGTAAAACGTGGTATCAAAAAAGGGTTTATTCTAGTCATCTACTTAAAGAAATTTCAATTATTGCCTATTTGGAGTCTAAAAATTTTGTACCATAGTGTTAATCTCATACTTTTACAAAAAAAATGATGATGACAAATATTTGGATTAAACCATTAATTTTTGTTATTCCAATAAATAATACAAGTAGCATTAATAAGGATGCTATAGAGAATGATGGGGTACGAGATAATTCATAATTATTCTTAAGTACTAAACCAAACAGCGTTAAAAAATAAACTCATTTCATTTTTTGGGCTTAAATGTATTTTAATTCTTGACTAGGAAGGATCATTTTTGGTATTTCAATCCAAACCCCTATCTTTGCAATCCCAAAAAAGAGGAAAAATATGCTGATCATCGATTCTAAAGACTGCGAAAACATTGACAAGGCCCTTAAGAAGTACAAAAAGAAGTACGAAAAATCCAAAACGCTTTTGCAATTGCGTGAGCGTCAGGCATTTATAAAGCCTTCTATCAGGCGCAGGGGTGAGATCTTGAAAGCGATTTACAAGCAGAAGATCTTCAACGGCACGATCGAGTCGTAGTCGTTGCTTCGCTAAAATATATTCCAGAGTAGTCATGCGGTTCACTAATTTTATGACTACTCTTTTTTATGCCCATACCCCAACAGCCCATAATATCCCCATTCCTTGATTTCATCAAGTTTGAAAAGCGCTATTCGGCGCATACCTACAGGGCATATGCAGACGATTTGTCCTCCTTTTTTTCCTTTGTGCAGGCGCAATTTGATGTAAGTCAACCTGATCAAATCACCCCTGGCATGATCCGGTCCTGGATGGCTTCTCTGACCCTGATGAAAGTCCAGCCCAGAAGCATCAACAGGAAAATTTCCTCCCTAAAATCATTCTTCCGCTATTGCCTGACACAAGGTCAAATAACCACTAATCCAACCAAAACCCTCCAGGTCTTGAAGACCAAAAAAAGGTTGCCATCTTATGTGGAACAAGACCAAATGGAGGCCCTCTTGAAAGAAACAATTTTTCCTGATGATTTTGGGGGGAGGGGAGACCACCTCATTCTTTCCCTGCTCTACCATACCGGAATCCGGGTCAGTGAGTTGGTTAACCTGAAATCAAGTCAAATTGATCATGCTAGAAGCCAGTTGAAAGTGCTGGGAAAAGGGAACAAGGAAAGGATCATTCCACTGCAAACTGAACTGTCAGAAAAGATCAAGGAATATGTTCAGGAAAAGGCCGCTCTTTTTCCAGAAGCCATCTTTCCCAACCTCTTGCTGACACCAAAGCAGAAGCCCCCAACTGCCCGTCAGGTTTATGATACAGTGAAAAAATACCTTTCATTGGTGACCACAGCTGAAAAGAAAAGTCCGCATGTGTTGCGCCATAGTTTTGCTACCCATCTCACCGGAAATGGGGCAGAATTGAATGCGGTAAAAGAGTTGCTGGGGCACAGCAGTTTGGCTGCCACCCAGGTGTATACCCACAACAATATTGAGCGTTTACGGGACATCCACAAAAAAGCCCATCCCAAAGGATGATTTTTCGTTTTTTTAACGGAATTAAATTTTGAAGCCACCTCCATTTAGCGTAACTTATGGGGAGAATCGTTTTTATCCTTCACTGTAAAAATCCGCTAACATGACCGTAAACATCCAATCTGTACATTTTGATGCCGACAGCAAATTGCTCGACCATGTGAACAAGAAAATCGCCAAGATCGGGAGCCATCACGACAGGATCATGAACGTCGATGTTTTTCTCAAATTGGACAATGTAATCCACCAAATAAAAGACAAGGTTGCAGAGATTCGTGTGCAAATTCCCAAGCACGAAATTTTTGTCAAGCAAAGCACCAAATCCTTTGAGGAATCCTTTGATATTGCGCTAGATGCGGTGCTAATCCAAATCAAGAAAGTAAAGGAAAAGCAGGGCGTTTAAATTGGCTGCTGAAATATTTCCAAATTTTTTTCTACAAAGTTTTTGCTTTTGAAGAATTCCATTACCTTTGCCTCCCCAAAAAGGGATAGATCTTTTATAGATTGAAGTGTTATCGGTAAGGAAGTCAAAACCATTATTCCGCAGGACATTAAGCCAGAGTAGCTCAGCTGGTAGAGCAGCTGATTTGTAATCAGCTGGTCGGGGGTTCGAGTCCCTTCTCTGGCTCTTATATTAAAAGAGGGTAAAACCTCTTTTAGTGTTTATCTGAATATGTGCGGGCAGGTTCCAGAGCGGCCAAATGGGGCGGACTGTAAATCCGCTGTCTTTCGACTTCAGAGGTTCGAATCCTCTCCTGCCCACATTTCCTCAGGAACTGGGGTTTGAACTTTTTTACCGATAAAACTAAGCGGGAGTAGCTCAATTGGTAGAGCGATAGCCTTCCAAGCTATAGGTTGCGAGTTCGAGACTCGTCTCCCGCTCACTTGCCGCCCCGAAGCGGCGGTTGACCAGCCGTTGTAGCTCAGGGGTAGAGCACTTCCTTGGTAGGGAAGAGGTCGTGAGTTCGATTCTCACCAACGGCTCCAGTCCTTTTAGGGAAAAAACTTTTGTTAATCGTCCCAAAGTGAATAACTTTGCGGCCGTTTCCATAGGTAAACAAAGTTTAAACAAACAAAAACGTATAACAATGTCTAAAGAGACTTTCAAGCGGGACAAACCCCACGTAAACATTGGTACTATCGGTCACGTTGACCACGGTAAGACCACATTGACAGCAGCCATCACTGACATCCTTTCTAAAAGGGGTCTTGCACAGGCAAAAAAGTATGATGAAATCGACGGTGCTCCTGAAGAAAAAGAAAGGGGTATCACCATCAACACTGCTCACGTTGAGTATGAGACGGATTCTCGTCACTATGCTCACGTTGACTGTCCTGGTCACGCTGACTATGTAAAGAACATGATTACTGGTGCTGCCCAAATGGACGGTGCTGTACTTGTAGTGGCTGCGACTGATGGTCCTATGCCACAAACCAAGGAGCACATCCTTCTTGCCCGTCAGGTAGGTGTTCCACGCATTGTTGTTTTCATGAACAAGGTTGATCTTGTTGATGATCCAGAATTGTTGGAGCTGGTTGAAATGGAAATCCGCGAAGAATTGACCAAGCGTGGTTTCGATGGTGATGCTACACCAATCATCAAAGGATCTGCTACAGGTGCTTTGGCTGGTGAGCCTCAGTGGGTTGCCGCTGTAAATGAACTGATGGCTGCAGTTGACGAATATATTCCTCTTCCTCCCCGTCCAGTAGATCTTCCATTCCTTATGTCAGTTGAAGACGTATTCACCATCACTGGTCGTGGTACTGTTGCAACTGGTCGTATCGAGCGTGGTAGGATCAAAGTTGGTGAAGGTGTTGAGATCGTAGGTATGATGGAAGACAAATTGACTTCTACTTGTACTGGTGTTGAAATGTTCCGCAAGCTCCTCGATGAGGGTGAAGCTGGAGACAACGCAGGTCTCCTCCTCCGTGGTATTGAAAAGAGCCAAATCCGTCGCGGTATGGTAATTTGCAAGCCAGGATCAATCACTCCACACACTGAGTTCAAAGGCGAAGTTTACGTTTTGAGCAAGGATGAAGGTGGACGTCATACTCCTTTCTTCAACAAATACCGTCCTCAGTTCTACTTCCGTACAACAGACGTTACCGGTGAGTGTGAACTTCCTGCAGGAACTGAAATGGTTATGCCTGGTGACAACACCAACCTCCATGTAAAGTTGATCCAACCGATCGCTATGGAAAGAGGTTTGAAGTTTGCGATCCGTGAAGGTGGCCGTACCGTAGGTGCTGGTCAGGTTACTGAGATCGTCAAGTAAGTCTTAATGGCCAATCTCCTTGGAGATGTAGCCCTAAAGCATAAATAACAAAGTACCTGGGTTTATATCCGGGTACTTTGTTTCTTAAAGAACGGGCATAGTTCAATGGTAGAATAGAGGTCTCCAAAACCTTTGATCTGGGTTCGAATCCTAGTGCCCGTGCAAATGAAAAGAATGAGTATCTTTACGATACCGTTCTTTTCAAAAACAAAACAAGATGAATAAGATACAATCATATTTCAGGGACTCCTACAATGAACTGATGGAGAAAGTGACCTGGCCTAACTGGCAGCAACTTCAGCAGTCTACCATGATAGTACTCGTTGCTACCTTGGTTATCACTGCCATCGTTTGGGTGCTGGATCTTGGAAGCAGCAATCTTCTTAAATTCGTTTATTCATTGTTCAAGTAATGGAAGAAACAACTATACAACAGGACACTACTGTTCAACCAGATACCAAGTGGTATGTTCTCCGTGTAATCAGTGGCAAGGAGAGAAAGGTGAAAGAGTACCTGGACAAGGATATTCTCCGCAACGGATGGGATACTGTCATCAAGCAGATCTTCCTGCCTGTAGAAAAAGTATACAAGGTTCAGAATGGCAAGAAAGTGATGCGGGAGAGAAACTTTTTCCCAGGTTATATCATGATTGAATGCGCTGGAGGAAAACTCCATGATGATATCATTTCTGCAATCAAAAACACAACCAATGTTATTCATTTCCTGGGAAAGGAAAATCCAATTGCATTGAGGAAATCAGAAGTTAACAAGATGTTGGGCAAGATTGATGAGATGAGTGATGCTGGCGGAATGATCATGAGCGAGCCATTCATTATTGGTGAAACAATCAAGATTGTTGATGGTCCTTTCAATGATTTCAATGGTGTTATCGAAGAAGTCAATGACGAAAAGAAGAAACTCAAGGTTACTGTTAAGATCTTTGGTCGTTCAACACCTGTTGAGCTCAACTATATGCAAGTTGAGAAAATCTAACTGATTTATAAATGACTTAAAATAAAGAAGGGTAGCAATTGCTACCCTTTCTTTTTATGCATTGATCTGCCTGTTTAGTTGGAAGAGCCTTCTGTTGATTCAGTTGGCGTTGTTTCAACAAATGGCAACTCTGCGGCAACCGGTGCTACTACTGGAGCAGGGGTAGGCGCTGCTGCTACCACTGGGGCAGGGGCTGCTTTTTTGGGTGCAGGTTTTTTTGCTGCAGCTTTTACAGGGGCTGCTTTTGCAGGTGCTGCGGCTTTCTTGGGAGCAACCTTTACAGGTGCTGCTTTCACAGGTGCAACGGCTTTCTTCGGAGCGACTTTGGCTGGTGCTGCTTTTTTAGGGGCTGCCTTGGCTGGTGCAACTTTTTTAGGTGTTGCTTTTGCTGGAGCAGCTGCTTTCTTTGGAGCCGCTTTGGCAGGTGCTGCTTTCTTTACCACCTTTTTGGCGGCTTTCTTGGGAGCTGCTTTTTTCGGAGCTGCTTTTTTGACTACTTTTTTAGCCGCTTTTTTGGGAGCTGCCTTGGCTGGAGCTGCTTTTTTAACAACTTTTTTTGCGGCTTTCTTGGGAGCTGCTTTCTTTACTGCCTTCTTTGCGGCTTTTTTAGGAGCTACTTTCTTGGGAGCAGCCTTTTTTGTAACTTTTTTTGCTGCTTTTTTAGCTGGTTTGGACGCTGCTTTCTTTACAGCTTTCTTTGGTGCAGCTTTTTTTACCGCTTTTTTTGCTGCCTTTTTTGCGGGTTTTTTAGAAGATGCCATGGTGTGACGTTTTTAGAAGAGTAATGAGTTTGAATTGATTGTACGAAAATTAGTAAATAATCTTCATAATTAAACAATATGGGGGCTTAAATTTTTTATCCAATTTTTGAGACAAAACCTTTGTTATTCCCCAAACTGCATTACTTTTGCAACCCCAATCGAAAGTTCTTTTTTTGAAAGGCTTTGGGAGTTCCGGTAAAATGCCGGGACGCTATCACCAAAAAACAATTTAATATGGCTAAAGAAATTTCTGGCTATGTAAAGTTGCAGGTTAAAGGCGGACAGGCCAATCCTGCACCTCCTGTTGGTCCCGCACTCGGTTCCAAAGGTGTCAACATTATGGAGTTCTGTAAGCAATTCAATGCCAGGACCCAAGACAAAATTGGTAAGGTTTTGCCGGCTTTGATTACCGTTTACACAGACAAATCATTTGACTTTGTTATCAAAACGCCTCCAGCACCTGTACAGTTGCTTGAGGCGTGCAAGCTTCAAAGTGGTTCCAAAGAGCCTAACCGCCAGAAGGTGGGTAAGGTAACATGGGCTCAGGTAGAAGCCATTGCAAAAGACAAGATGCCTGATCTGAACTGCAATACCTTGGACAGCGCCATGAAAATGGTTGCCGGTACTGCACGCAGCATGGGTATCACTGTTGATGGCCAAGCCCCATGGGAAAATTAATTGTTCACACCTTAAATCTTAATTAAGATGGGAATCACAAAAAAAAGAAAAGCTGTTGCAGGCAAAGTGGATGATAAGAAGATTTATTCACTTGCTGAAGCCACAGGACTCGTTAAAGAAATCAATTGCACAAAATTTGATAGTTCAGTAGACCTTCATGTAAGGTTGGGCGTTGATCCAAAGAAAGCCGATCAGGCTGTTCGTGGAACTGTTACCCTTCCTCATGGAACAGGTAAGACCAAGAAGGTTCTTGTACTTTGTACACCTGATAAGGAAGCGGAAGCCAATGCTGCTGGTGCAGACCACGTAGGATTGGATGAGTTTATCCAGAAGATTGAAAGCGGATGGACTGATATCGACGTGATTATTGCTACCCCTGCCGTCATGCCAAAGATTGGTAAGCTCGGAAAGGTGCTTGGTCCACGTAACCTCATGCCGAATCCCAAGACAGGTACTGTTACCAATGATGTGGCCAACGCCATCAAAGATGTAAAAGCGGGTAAGGTTGCTTTTAAAGTTGACAAGGCTGGTATCGTGCACGCTTCCATTGGTCGTATCAGCTTCTCTCCTGAGAAACTGGCTGCCAATAGCTTGGAGTTCCTCAATGCCATCATGAAGGCCAAACCTTCTACAGCAAAGGGAACCTACATGAAGAGTGTTTTCATGGCAAGTACTATGAGTCCTGCCATCGCCGTTGACACGAAAGCAATTATTCATTAATCGCTGAACACATTTTAAATCAAAAAAAGCTTAATCATGAATAAGCAAGAAAAAAATGAAGTCATTGAAGTACTGAAGGGAAAATTCAGTCAGTACAACAATTTCTACATAACCAATACAGAATCACTTACTGTTGAACAAGTCACTAAGCTCAGAAGCATTTGTTTCAGCAAGAATGTTGAAATGAAGGTTGCCAAAAATACACTGATCCGCAAGGCTTTGGAGTCATTGGATACGGAGAAATATGCAGGTGTTTTTGATGCATTGAACAACGTAACAGCCTTGATGTTCTCTGAAAACCCTAAAGAACCAGCCTTGATCCTCAGCTCTTTCCGAAAGGAAGGAAATACTGACAAGCCTGTTTTGAAAGCGGCTTTCATCAATGGAGACGTTTACAGCGGTGACAATACACTCAAAGCACTCACCCAGATCAAGACCAAGAATGAGCTTATCGGTGAGGTTATCGGATTGCTCCAATCTCCAGCCAAGCGCGTTCTTGCTGGTTTGTTGCAGCACCACGAAAAGCAGGCTGAAGCAGCAACTGCTGAGTAATCAATTAGCGTAAAACCCAACGCCACTGAGGTCAAAATGTGGCATATTCATAACCATCCGCTGGAGCGAAAGCTTTGAAAGCGGTTTAAAAACTAAAAAAATGGCAGACGTAAAAGCATTGGCCGAACAACTTGTTGGCCTGACAGTAAAAGAAGTTCAAGAATTGGCTGACGTATTGAAAGCTGATTACGGTATCGAACCAGCTGCTGCAGCAGTAGTGGTATCAGCAGGTGATGGCGGTGGCGCAGCTGCTGCTGAAGAGAAATCATCTTTTGATGTAATCCTTGTATCTGGTGGTGCAAGCAAGCTTGGTGTTGTTAAAATCGTAAAAGAATTGACAGGATTGGGCTTGAAAGAAGCAAAAGACCTCGTTGACGGTGCACCTAAGCCTGTTAAAGAAGGTATCTCTAAAGCTGAAGCTGATGATTTGGCTGCTAAGCTTAAGGAAGCTGGTGCCGAAGTTGAAGTTAAATAATCAACTGTCAGACCTTCGGGTCTCAGAACAGCATTTTATAAAAAAGCCGGATATACTCCGGCTTTTTTTATTGCCCCCTTTGCGGAAGACAGTGTCTTTAATCCATTGAAACTCATTCTTCTCTGTGGCACAATAACCAGCCTCAAGTGTTCTAATAAATTTGTCCGTTTCGCCTATTAATCTTAACTTCGCAATCCCTTAAATTGGGCACAATTCAATTTTAACTCCCGTTACAAGGCTAAGGTACTGAAAATCAGTATGTTGTCAGAGGTGTAGCAGAGGTGAGTTTTCATTGTTTTGATGATATACAACACTTTAAAAAGCACATCATTCTATGTCTTCAGCAAAAGTGGCTTCAAACAGGGTGCATTTCGGTAAGGTAAAGCACCTGGCGGAAACGCCCGATCTCTTAGAGATTCAGATCCAGTCATTCAAGGATTATTTTCAGCTTGAGACCACGCCTGATAAGCGTAACAACGAAGGTCTTTTCAAGGTTTTCAAGGAGAACTTCCCCATCAATGATACAAGGAACATCTTCATGTTGGAGTTCCTTGATTATTTTATTGATCCGCCCCGCTACACCATTGAAGAGTGTATGGAGCGTGGTCTGACATACGCAGTTCCGCTCAAGGCAAAATTGCGCCTGAGCTGTAACGATGAGGAGCATGTAGACTTCCAAACCATTGTACAGGACGTATTCCTCGGAAACATCCCATACATGACACCCCGTGGTACTTTTGTGATCAACGGTGCTGAAAGGGTTGTTGTATCACAGCTTCACCGTTCACCTGGTGTATTCTTTGGTCAATCCCTTCACCCGAACGGAACCAAGATTTATTCTGCCCGTGTAATTCCTTTCAAAGGTGCATGGATGGAATTTGCTACTGACATCAACAATGTCATGTATGCATACATCGATCGTAAAAAGAAATTCCCCGTTACAACGCTCCTGCGTTCTATCGGTTTTGAAACAGATAAGGACATCCTTGAGCTCTTCGGCATGGCTGATGAAGTAAAGGCTGACAAGAAATCATTGGCTGGCCAAGTTGGAAAGCGTTTGGCTGCCAGGGTGCTCAAAACATGGGTAGAAGATTTCGTTGATGAAGATTCTGGTGAAGTTGTATCCCTTGAAAGGAATGAAGTTGTTTTGGAGCGTGACAAGGTATTGAGCGACAAGGATCTCGAAACCATCATCGAAACTGGTGTAAAGAGTGTATTCATTCAGAAGGAAGAGGTGAGTGGTGATTATGCCATCATCTACAATACCCTGAACAAGGATACCTCCAATTCAGAGCTTGAAGCGGTTCAACACATCTACAAGCAATTGCGCGGTGCTGATGCTCCAGACAATGAAACTGCCCGTGGCATCATCGACAAATTGTTCTTCAGTGACAAGCGTTATGATCTCGGAGAAGTAGGTCGTTACAAGATTAACAAGAAGCTCAACCTCAACTACGCGTTGGGTCAAAAGACCCTCACGAAGGAAGATATCATTGAAATCGTTAAATACCTCGTTCGCCTTACCAACGGTAAAGCGGAGATTGACGATATCGATCACCTGAGCAACAGGCGTGTACGTACAGTTGGTGAGCAATTGTATGCACAGTTCGGTGTTGGTCTGGCCAGGATGGCAAGAACCATCCGCGAGAGGATGAACGTTAGGGACAATGAGGTTTTCACTCCGGTGGACCTGATCAATGCCCGTACGCTTTCTTCTGTGATCAATTCATTCTTCGGAACTTCACAGCTTTCACAGTTCCTCGATCAGACAAACCCATTGAGTGAGATCACGCACAAGCGTCGTATCTCCGCACTCGGACCCGGCGGTTTGAGCAGGGAGCGTGCTGGATTTGAGGTTCGTGACGTACACTATTCACACTATGGTCGTCTTTGTACCATCGAGACACCGGAAGGTCCAAATATTGGTCTTATCTCAACACTTTGTGTTCACGCAAAGATCAACGAGATGGGCTTCATTGAAACACCTTACCGCAAGGTGAACAATGGTAAGGTTGAAGTCAAGAAATTGACCTACCTGAGTGCTGAAGAGGAAGATACTGCCAAGATTGCACAGGCCAACGTGCCTTTGAATGATAAGAGTGAGTTTGCTGATGATAAAGTAAAGGCAAGGCAAACGGGTGACTTCCCGATTCTCGAGCCAAATGAAGTGGAATACATGGACGTTGCGCCCAACCAGATTGTTGGACTTTCAGCTTCCCTTATTCCTTTCTTGGAGCATGATGATGCCAACCGTGCACTGATGGGATCAAACATGCAACGCCAGGCCGTTCCATTGATCAAGCCTCAGGCTCCGATCGTTGGTACAGGATTGGAAGGAAAGGCTGCTCGCGATGCGCGTATTCAGCTGCATGCAGAAGGGGATGGTGTTATTGAGTTTGTAGATGCAAACGAGATTCATGTTCGTTATGAGCGTGACGAAGCCCAAAAGCTTGTCAGCTTCCAAGATGATTTGCTTGTGTACAAATTGACCAAATTCATCAAGACCAACCAGGAAACATCTATCACCCTGCGTCCGGCAGTAGCCAAGGGTCAGCGTGTGAAGAATGGCGACTTCCTCACAGAAGGATACGCTGTAAAGAACGGCGAACTGGCATTGGGTCGTAACCTGAAAGTGGCGTTCATGCCTTGGAAGGGTTACAACTTTGAGGATGCCATCGTAATCAATGAAAAAGTGGTCAGTGAAGATCTTTTCACCTCCATTCATATTTCTGAATTCGAATTGGAAGTAAGGGATACCAAACTTGGAGAAGAGGAATTGACTCCAGATATTCCTAACGTTTCTGAAGAAGCCACCAAAGACCTCGACCAGTATGGTATTATCCGTATCGGTGCACAGGTGAAGGAAGGCGATATCCTCATCGGTAAGATCACTCCTAAAGGAGAAAGTGATCCAACTCCAGAGGAGAAGTTGCTTCGTGCCATCTTTGGAGATAAGGCTGGTGATGCCAAAGATGCATCACTCAAGGCTCCAAGTGGAACGGAAGGTGTTGTAATCGGAAAGAAACTCTTCCAGCGTGCCAAGAAAGACAAGAACTCCAAGGCCAAGGAAAAAGCAGCCATCGAAAAGCTCGAAGCTGTTCATGTCCAAAACGAGAAGGATATTCTTGAATTGTTGGTGAGCAAATTGCAGACACTGTTGAAGGATAAAAATTCTGCAGGCGTTTCCAACAACTTCGGTGAAGTCATCATCAGCAAAGGTTCAAAGTTCAATCCAAAGACCCTTGCTACAATCGATTACCAGAACATCAATCCTTTGGGTTGGACTGGTGACGAGAAGATCGATGATTCAATCAACACGCTTCTTCACAATTACAATATCAGGTACAACGAAGAACTCGGACGTTACAAGCGTGAGAAATTCAATATCTCCATCGGTGATGAACTCCCTGCTGGTGTATTGAAACTGGCCAAGGTTTACCTCGCAGTTAAGCGCAAGCTGAAAGTGGGTGATAAAATGGCGGGTCGTCATGGTAACAAGGGTATCGTGGCAAGAATTGTAAGGGCGGAAGACATGCCTTTCCTTGAAGATGGCACTCCAGTTGACATTGTGCTGAACCCATTGGGTGTACCGTCAAGGATGAACCTTGGACAGATTTACGAGACCATCCTCGGATGGGCTGGTGAGAAGTTGGGCATGAGGTTCTCTACACCCATCTTTGATGGTGCAACTGTTGCAGAAATTTCAGGCTTGATTGATCAGGCAGGATTGCCAAGCTTCGGTCATACCTACCTCTATGATGGTGAAACAGGAGAACGCTTCCACCAAAAAGCAACTGTTGGTATCATCTACATGCTGAAACTCCACCACATGGTAGATGATAAGATGCACGCGCGTTCTATCGGACCATACTCTCTCATCACCCAGCAGCCGCTTGGTGGTAAGGCACAGTTCGGTGGTCAGCGTTTCGGTGAGATGGAGGTTTGGGCATTGGAAGCTTATGGTGCTTCTAACATCCTTCAGGAATTGCTTACCCTCAAGTCTGATGACATCATCGGAAGGGCCAAGACTTACGAAGCCATCGTTAAAGGTGACAACGTACCGAAGCCTGGTATTCCAGAGTCATTCAATGTACTCGTTCATGAACTGCGCGGACTTGGACTTGATCTCAAGTTTGATAACTAAAGGCCGTAACCAAATCATAACACAAAAGCCATCCGCAGGGATGGCTTTTTTTTGCCCTTTTAGGACCTTATTAGTGAATTGAGACAACTACATTCAATGATGCAGCAACGTTAAATTTGGGGTATTTGAGGCTGTTAAAGAGCAAAAAAATAGGGCATCCTTTCGAATGCCCTATTTCAATGAAATAGCGTTTTATTTAGCTCAAGAATGTACTGATCCAATAAACCAATGCAGCCAATAGGGCGCTCACAGGAATGGTAAGGATCCAGGCAACCATCAAGGAAGAAGTTACACCCCATCTTACAGCGCTGAGGCGTTTTGTGGCCCCTACACCAATGATGGAGCCGGTAATGGTATGTGTGGTTGATACAGGTATTCCCATCTGGCCAGTGAAAAACAGGGTGAAGGCACCGGCGGTTTCAGCAGCCACACCTTCGAGGGGTGTCACTTTGGTAATTTTTGTTCCCATGGTCTTTACAATCTTCCAACCACCACTCATGGTACCCAAACCAATGGCAACATAGCAGGAAATGGGAACCCATCCTGGCAGTTGTCCAAAGTCCTGGATGTTTCCGCTGGCAATCAATGCTGCGCCAATGATACCCATTACTTTCTGGGCATCGTTACCACCATGCCCGATGCTGAAAGCAGCCGAACTGAAGAGCTGAAGTTTTTTGAACATGTTGCCTACAGAGTAAGCCGTGGGCGTCTTGATTTTTTCTACATAGAGATAAACGATCATGAAGAGGATAGATGTAAGAATGATCCCCCAAACGATGGCATGGTTCTCAGATTTTTCGATATCTTTTTTGAAAGATTTCTGAATATCGAACTTTTCAATTTTGGCTTTTACCTTTTTTGCATTCGCAGGATCAATGGGATAAATCGCATTCATAGCAACGAGTGCGCTGTCCAAACTGATTTCTTTTTTCAGCAATTGCTTCACAGGGCCTTTGTATTTCTCGGTCTCCACCTTTGCAACATCGTACTCTTTTTTCTTTTCTGCATTGTCTGCAGAAAGTGATTCCAGGATAAGGAAGTTGTTGGCGTTCCTGACCTCATCTTTCAATTTGCTGACTTCGATATCAGCCAATAAACCGTTGTTAAAAGCAAATGCAGCAATGGAGTCTGCGCCAATCTTATCAAATTGAGCCATGACTGGAGCAATCTTTGCATAAATCTCATTGGCCCCATTCAATTTCTTCTCAGCAGTTGCCAGGTCCTCTTTTGCTTTTTCATCGGTGCTGTCTTTTTGTATGGCTTCGCTTGCCTTTGCAAAATCGAGTTTGTATTTGTCCAGTTTGATGAACTTTTCAAGTCCCTGGTTCATTTTGTTTTCCTCAAACCTGTCGAAAAGCAAAACAGTCAATCCAGTTGCTACGATGATGATACCCATGCGCAACCACATGTTTCGGGCTATGGTGACAATGGTGATGAAAATGGATATGGCCATCCCAATCAGGGGAGCAAAAAAGATGAATAGGACCGTTTTGATGATGGTATCATTCTCTACGACCTTAGACCAGGAGATGGACATTCCCTTGGTCATCATGGCATGTGCAATAGCGGCACCAGCGAAACCTCCAATCAAAGTATGGGAAGAGGAAGAAGGAATACCATACCACCAGGTGAGCAGGTTCCAGAACACTGCAGCAATCAATCCAGCAAGGATTACATTGAGCGTGATAAACTCTTTGTTAACGGTCTTGCTGATGGTGTTGGCAACAGCATGATCCTGGAAGATGAAATAAGCAACCACATTGAAAAAAGCAGCCCATATAACGGCCTGAAATGGTGTAAGTACCTTTGTCGAAACTACGGTTGCAATTGAGTTGGCAGCATCGTGAAAGCCGTTGATGTAATCAAAAATCAGGGCCAGTGCGATGATAACAATGAGAAGGGTCATGAGCAATTATTTTGGAAGCCAGTAACCGGATTAGGCATACTTGATGATGATCGATTCGATTACATTGGCTGCATCTTCACATTTGTCAGTTGCGATTTCCAATACCTGGTAAATTTCCCTCTTCTTGATAACCTCTTTAAAATCATTTTCTTTGTTGAACAGGTTGTCAATACTCATGTCAAATACATCATCCGCCTGGTTTTCGATGCTGTTGATCTTTACAATGGCTTCGGTCATCTCCCTAAGGTTTTTCATGTCTCTAAGTCCATGTACCGCTTTCTTGATTTCCACGCTACCTTGTAAAACGAGTTCAGCCAATTTATGGATGCCCAGGTCGTTGGGATTGACTTTATAGAAGTTTATTTTTTTAGCAGTTGCATAGATGTAGTCTGCGATATCATCCAGTGCGGTGGCAAGAGCATGAATGTCTTCCCTGTCCAATGGGGTGATAAAATTACGACCCAACTCAGTGAACACGTTATGGGTGAAATCATCATTCTTGTGTTCCAGGTTTTCAATGATGGCTGAAATCTCCGCCCTTTTGTCTTCATCGGATTCATTGACCATCAATTGCAGCTGAGTGGCCATTTTGCCGACTACCTCTGCCATGTTTTCGAAAAGAGTGAAGAAAACGCGGTCCTTTGGAAGGAACATTTTAAAGAACGTGTTAATCGCCATAATATAGAGTTTGCAATAATAAGTTTTGCAATATTAAACAATCCTTCAACAATTTAGAGGGTCAATATGCACCCTCGGATTACCAAATTGTTAATTAATATGGTCTATTTTTCAATAATCAATTAAATAGGATTTTAACTGCTTTTTGCCCCCTTGATGTTTTGAGCATGATCATGTAAATACCTGATTTGAAATTGGCTTTCCCAATATGATCTCTTCCAACTACCAACGTATGTTTTCCTTGTGGTTTTACCCCTGAAAATAGTCTTGAAATGATGGCGCCATCTGTTGATATCAAATCTATGTTTACTTGTTCAGTAGAAGCAAGTGTGTAGGAAAGTATTGCTTTGGAAATAACTGGATTTGGGTAAAGCTGGAGGTTGGCATCCAATGCTGGCAAAGCAGGACTGGTAATAGCTGTGACCAGGTTGCTGCTCAGGTCTTTGTTCAGGTAAACATGGTATTCACCTGGTTGAAGGGTAAGATTGGCTGATGTACCGGTTACATTGATGGATGTTTTGGTCAGGTAGCTGTGCCAGGTGCCTGTTGTGGGGAAATTGACAGATGCAGTTTTGGCGTTGATGTCAAAATTTCCAACCACCACAACTTTCAAAGAATCATCATTGATCTGCATTGTTTTGACTGTATTGCTGAAATCAAAGCTGTACTTATCAGTGGTGAAGGTGGTGAGGTAGTTGGATTTCAGCCTCAACCGGATCAGGTTCGAGTATACATCAAACAAACTTCTTTTCAACACATCATTGAAGCTGTTCCAAACCGGGGGCTTGTTGTCAAGCCTGCAGTTGTTGTTGACGGTGCCATCTGTGCAGGTATTGATGGAGTAGGGGAAGCCCAACTCGCCGAACTGCCAGAGCATCTTTGGCCCGGGAACCATTGCCCAAAATGCCGCTGCTTGCCCCATTCTCTTGAGCGCCGATACCGAATCCCGGGTTGAATAGCTAGAAGTTTGATTGCCAAAATTCAAGTTCTTGTACATGAGTCGCTCTTCATCATGGCTTTCCATGTATCCGATCAGGTGGGGTTTTGCCCAACCTCTTTTTTGTGAGGCAATACCGCTGAAATCACTGTCCTGGGCATAACCCATCGAGGCCTGGTTGAATTGATAGTTGGAGTTGCCCCATAATAACATGCCGTAATCTGATAGTTCTTTTTCTTCTGTATTGTCTGCAAAATGTTCGAGTATGCAATAGCTGTTGGGTGAAACAGCCTGGGTGCTATCGTAAATGCGCTTCCATATCGCAACCCTGCTTGCATCATAATTTCCCCAGGCACCAACATTGCTGGGATTATTGGTTTGTGTGAATCCTTTTGAAAGGTCCCACCTGAATCCGTCTATCTTGTAGTTGGTCAACCAATACCTGACCACCCTGGCAACCAGGTCTTTTGTGGCCTGTGATTCATGGTTGAAGTCGTTGCCCACATTGAAGGGATGTTTGGCATCTGGATTGAGCCAGGGATTGTTGGCTGCCGGCTTGTTGTTGGTTCCGTCCCAATACATTTGGGCATGAGGAGAGGATCCGAAAGCATGGTTCAATACAATGTCCATGATGACGGCAATGCCTTGCTGGTGGCAGGCATCGATGAAATCTTTTACTGCATTTTCTGTTCCGTAAAATTTGTCCAGTGCAAAAAAGAAATTGGGATTGTATCCCCAGCTCAGGTTGCCTTCAAATTCTGAGAAGGGCATGAGTTCAATGGCATTCACACCCAGTCTTTTGAGATAACTCAGGGTATCTTTCAGTGTTTGAAAATTTCTTGTGGCCACAAAATCCCTGATCAACAATTCATAAATGACAAGGTTCCTCTTGTCGGGTCTGTTGAAGTTTTGGACCTTCCAGGGGTATGCAGGTTTTGCTGTTTGAAGGACACTGACAATACCGGTTGTTTTTCCGGTAGGATAGGCCTTGAGGTTGGGATAGGTGGAGGATGGAATGAAACTGTCGTTGTTCGGGTCAAGCACTTTTTCCGTATTGTAATCTGCTACCCTCAACGATCCATCTATCAGGTATTGGTAGGCATATTCATTTCCTGGTGTGAGGCCTTTGAGCCTGATCCAGAAACGGTTGCCATCTGGGGTCTTGTTCATCTGTCCATCTTGTGTTTCGGTCCAGTTGTTGAAATCACCAATGACGGCTATTCTGGACTTCCCAGGAGCAAACAGCACAAGATAGGCTGATGTATCGCCTTTTTCGTAGGTTATGCCATCCCCAATTCCGTTGGGCAAAGCAGCTACAGAAGCAGGTCCTGGAACAAAGAAGGAAACACTGTCTTTTGAAATAGTAGAACCCCCAAAATTGGCTTCAACCATGAATTTTTGGGTGCCTCCTGCAATGATGGTACTGGCTGCAGTGATGGTCGATGCGGATGAGGCATTGCCAATCAGGGCTCCATTGTGGAAGACCCTCAACTCTGCAGCAGAACTGGCATTGGCAGTGATGCTGATATTGTCTCCCATTTTTTTGTCTATGGCAACAAGGCTCCTGTTGAAATTAGGATGAGAAAGAGGATCATCTATCCTTACAAAATTTCCGTTGTCGTAGACAGGGATGTACATGTCTGAGGCATCTTCATTTCTCAACACCTTGCTTCCATTTCCAGACCTGAACAGGATGGCAATCTTTTGTATTTTTTCTGCACTGTTGGTGATCCCAAAAAAATTCCTCAATCCACCATTGATGCTAAAAGTCCATTGGTTGCTGCCTGTGTTACCTGCATTGGCTGCGCCTGTTGTAGTGCCCCAGGTGAATTTGACATATTTCCAATCCGCAGCGCCAGTACTGAGATTGGTGATGGCACCGATGTGTACAAAAACATCATTGGCAGGTACATAATCAAGCAGCCCCTTATTGCCCAATGTGGCGTTGGCTGTTATGCTGATGGAGGATGATCCCTCTTGAATAAAAGCAGGTGACCATTTCAACAGTTGAGAATGGGCAGCGCTCAAAGAAAAGATGGCAATGATAAATAGGAGAAATCTGCGGGTCATATGGCTTGTGTGATGTGTAGTTTGTACACAAAGCGAATATAGCCATTATTTCCAAACACGGGAAAGCTTGTAGAGCAGGAAAAAATGTGCCAGTGCAAGTCCTTCAAAAACAAGGATGTACCAGGGCCAATCGCCGATGATCAGTGGATTGTTGACCACAGGAGGGCTGGACAAATACATGTAGTTGGACCCAAAAGCCCAGTTAAAACTGCCAATGGCCAGGGCAGCAAGCTGCGTAATCAGGAAAACCTTGAACCATGAATATTTTTCTGGTTTGAACCTTTGATGAATGATAGCATATAAACTGGCAAGCAGTAGTCCGCCATGACTGATAAAATAAGCATAGTAGAAAAATCCATCCTTTCCCAGGTCAAACTCTGGCGTCAGCAAGGAATGAATGCCTCCGGTCATCCCCCAGTAATACACAACATGGGCGATAGCGGCGTTAAACCGCCAGAGTACCGCAACAGATAAAAAGCTACTGATGCCGCAAAGGTGAAGCGGTAAATTGTTTTCAATTGACCAGGAGCCAAGTGAGAGGCTGTAGATATTTTCAATGATGATGTTCAACAGCAGCAACAATCCCAGGAATTTTGGATAGTTCCTGTGTTTGGCCCAATCAACATATTTGGGCAGGAGAAGCAACAGCACAATGATTCCGAGTACGGCAGTTATACAGGTCCACCATTCTGGTGTAAAGCTTTCCATAACGATGTGCTGGCCCATTGTGTTGTTCTTCAAGTTCGGATAAAAATGTCAATTATCATTTTTTTATTGAAATCTACCAGGGCCGGTTTAAATTGCTTTTAGAAAATGGCAAATAGATATTTTAAGTGGATTGTTTTTTTTAGTCTGTTGGGATTGCAATCCAATGCCCAGCAGTTGCTGGTTCAAACCATCAAGGGTTCAGTTGCAGACCGTTTCATCAAAACCCCACTGGCTGGTGCAACCATTGAATGGATGGGCGCTGAATCCAAACGCGTCATTTCTGATGTGATGGGAAATTTTACATTGAATGGTATTCCTGTAGGCCGTCAATCCATCAAAATCAGCCATGTCGGGTACAAGCCGATCACTTTGAATAATCTCCAGGTTGAATCGGGAAAGGAGTTGGTCATTGTTGTAGAAATGGAAGACGATTTGACCATGGAAAATGAGATCATCGTCAAGTCAAAATCCAACAAGGGCAGGCCCATCAATGAGATGGCCATGGTGAGCGGGAGGATGTTCAGTGTGGAAGAAACCCGAAGATTTGCTGCCGGTTTGAATGACCCTTCAAGGATTGCCACTGCTTTTGCGGGTGTCACAGCCGCCAGTGGAGATGGCAATGCGCTGGTGATCAGGGGCAACGCACCCAATGGCTTGCTATGGCGCATGGAAGGCATTGATATTCCTAATCCGAATCATTTTGCCAGGGTAGGAACTTCTGGTGGTGCCATCTCCATTCTCAGTGCACAATTGCTGGCCAATTCAGATTTTATGTCTGGTGCATTTCCTGCAGAATATGGTAATGCGGTGTCGGGTGTTTTTGATATCAGGCTAAGGAAAGGCAACAGTGACAAACGTGAGCATACATTTTCTTTGAGTACAATTGGTGTTGACTTTGCCACAGAAGGTTATTTTAAAAAAGGATATGGTGGTTCTTATCTTTTCAACTATCGGTATGGATTTCTTACCCTGATGCAGAAACTGGGTTTCAATATTTCAGATGCTGCGACTACTTTTCAGGATCTCTCTTTCAATATTCATTTGCCCACCAAAAAACTCGGAAGTTTTTCCATTTTTGGATTTGGAGGGCTGAGTGAACAGCATGATGAATTGGCCAAGGATTCATTGACATGGTTGAGGAATCCTTCTTCGCGGACTGGCTCTCTGGATGGCGCGAATACAGGGGTTGCAGGTATTTCACATCAATTCAATATCGGAAAAAAAACATTGATCAAAACCATTTGGAGCTTGAATGGAACCTCCTATAAAGAAGAAGATGAACGGCTGGATAAATTCAGTGGCCCCGTCATCTTTACACGAAAGAACAGTTTTGCTGAATGGAACTCCGTCATTTCTGCAGTGGCAAGCCACAAGTTCAACAAACACCATTTGGTCAAAACAGGCATCTATTCGACAGGAAAATCTTTCAGCCTGAAGCAGCGCGAAGCGGTCAGCAATATTTTAAAAGACAAACTGAGGGCCAATGGTCAAACGCGGTTGACCAATTATTTTGCACAATGGAAATGGGATCCCAACAACAGGGTGGCTTTGCAAATGGGATTGCATGGACAGGTGCTGGAGCTGAACAAGAAATCTTCTTTAGAACCACGTGCAGGCATCAGGTTCATGACAGTCAAAGGACAATACCTTTCTTTTGGTGCTGGGTTACATACGCAGATCCAGCCATTGGGAAATTATCTTGCACGGATCAGGGTTGGCAATGATACCATCAGCCCCAACAAGGACCTGGGCTTTAGCAGGGCCATTCATTATGTTTTGGGCTACTCGATTCAGTTGGCACCCAATTGGAACCTGAAAACCGAAGCTTACTACCAATGGCTTTATAGGATTCCTGTGCAAGCCAGTAAAATCAGTAGTTACAGCGTGATCAACTTGGAAGATGACTATGCCATTGAGATTTTGGCCAACCGGGGGCGTGGGCAGAATTATGGTCTTGAATTTACATTGGACAGGTATTGGAATGATCAGTTTTACCTGCTCAGTACATTGAGCTTGTATCAGTCTACCTACAAGCCTTCGGATGGTATTTGGCGCAATACGAGGTACAATTCCAATACATCCTTTACTTTCTTGCTGGGCAAGGAATGGACCTTCAAAACCAAACGTCCCTCTTCTTTGGGCCTTGACATCAAACTGATTTCTGGTGGTGGGGTGAGGGTTACGCCAATTGATTTACCCAAATCCATCTTGCAGAAAACCACAGTGCTTGTGCCCTCTAAGATTTACGGGGAGAAATTGAAATCTATTTTCAGGCTGGATGTGCAGATGGAATGGAAGCTACAGTATAGCAAGATGACGGGTAGTTTTATCCTGGGAGTTCAAAATGCCTTGAATACCAAGAACCGTGTCAGTCAGCGTTTTGATGCCAGCACCGGAAGAATTGCTTATTCATATCTATTGGGAAGGATTCCTGTATTTGGTTTCAGGTTTGATTTGTAATTTGTAAAACATTTTGCCTAGAATTTCGTTAATAGGCCGTTAGATGGTCATAAAACATACAATTGCACCCCATGGAAAGAAAAGAATTTTTGAATAAAATCAGCGGTGGCCTTGCTTTTACTTGTGTAGCCTGCATGATGGCTGCTTGTTCGAAAGATGATACTACTGGTACTGGAAACAATACTGGTGGTGGAAATACAGGTGGGGGAAGTACTGGTAGCACGCTGCTTACCATCAACCTCACAACACAATTGCTTGCAGTTGATGATTTTATTTCAGACAAAGGAATTATCGTTGTCAGAAAGGCAGCTGGAAATGCCGTTTCCAGTTTTGTTGCATTTGTCAATGCCTGTCCCCACCAGGGTATTGCCGTTACTTTCAGAAAAGGCAGCAATGATTTTTTCTGTTCAGCACATGGATCAACTTTTTCCATCACAGGTGCTGTAGTTGCTTCTCCGGCAACAAGCGGATTGTCAGCCCGAACCATTGAAATCAGTGGCACTACACTTACTGTAAAATAATCAATTCTCTACCTTTCTTCCTGCTTGAAGCTGCAAGTGCTGGGTGATGCAGGAAGGGATGTCCTGGCTGTAATGGCTTACATAAATCAATGTGGTTGATGTTGATGCACAAATCTGATCAATCGTGTTTTTGAACCTTGCTGTTTGATGGATGTCCAATCCCTGACAGGGTTCATCGAGAATCAGCAAGGGGGGGCTTTTCACCAATGCTCTTGTCAACATCACCAGTCTTTGCTCCCCCAAAGAGAGTTGGTTCAATCTTTTCTCTCTAATGGCTGAAATGCCAAGAATCTCCATCCATTCCAGAACAATATTTGTTTCTGTTGGGCCTGGCTTTCTGAACAACCCAATGGTATCAAACAATCCCGAAGCCACAGCTTCCTGGCAGGTTATTCCCAGGTCAAAAAACAAGTGCAGCTCTGGTGAAACATAGCCAATGTTTTTCTTGATGTCCCAAATGCTTTCTCCGGTTCCTCTTTTCCTGTCGAAAAGATATATTTCATTGGCATAGGCCTGCGGGTTGTCGGCACTGATCAGGCTCAGCA
>JACCDP010081025.1_pt1 | contig 36283 bp, 33 predicted proteins | sample 7445841 | NCBI WGS metagenome assembly JACCDP01 (sample SAMN15323441, study PRJNA562643) | freshwater metagenome | isolation source: river surface water | place: USA:Blue River Watershed | collected 2017-08-17 | reverse complement strand
GTGGAGGCATAGAAGGCATAAATTTACAGGGTGCAGGCTTTAAGTTTGTCACAATCATGCATACAGAGCCTCTTTCGGTACCCCCGGTTCGCGTGGCCCTTCTGGGGGCTGGGCACCTCGGCAAAATTCACCTCAAATGCCTGCTCGAATTGCCGGAGCGGTTCCACGTGGTGGGGGTCTACGACCCAGATCCTTTGGCTTTGGCCAAGGCTGTCGAGGTCTTTGGGGTCCCTGGCTTTGATCAGCCCGAAGCGTTGATGGACCTGGTGGATGCCGTGGATATTGTGGCCCCCACCCTTTCGCATTACGATTTGGCATTGATGGCCCTGCGTCGGCTCAAGCACTTGTTCATCGAAAAACCGCTGGCCGGCACCCCGGCACAGGCCCTCGAAATGCTCAACATGGCCCGCGAGGCCGGGGTCAAAGCGCAGGTGGGGCATGTCGAGCGCTTCAACCCAGTCTACACCCAGGCCGCTGCCATGGGCTTGGCACCTCGCTTTATTGAAGCCCATCGTTTGGCTTCCTACAACCCCCGCGGAACCGATGTATCCATTGTTCTGGATTTGATGATTCACGATATCGATCTGGTTTTGGCGATGGTGCGCTCCGAAGTGCGCGATGTCAAAGCCAGCGGGGTCTCGGTGGTTTCATCTACCCCGGATATAGCCAATGCCCGTTTGGAATTTCACAACGGAACCGTCGCCAATTTGACGGCCAGTCGAATCAGCCTCAAGGCCATGCGCAAGATGCGTATTTTTCAAAACAACGCCTACCTCTCCTTGGATTTTTTGGACAAAAAGTTGGAAATGATCGAAATGCAAGACCAACCCGGTGAGGGATCCAACTGGATCGAATTGGGACTGGGTCCCGATAAGGCTTCGCGTTACATGGCCGTTGAACGAAGCGAACCCCCGGTTGGTAACGCCATCCGCGATGAATTGGATGCCTTTGGACGTTGCATCCAACAAAACACCAAAGAAGCCGTTAGTATCGAAGAGGGTTATCAAGCCTTGCGGGTTGCCAATATGATTCTGGATAAAATTGCCAATGCGTCGTAGCCTTGGGGTCGGCCTCTGGGCGATATCCCTTTTTCTGCTCCAAAGTTGCGGTTGGTATGCCAAGGACCAAGGGGTCCCGGCCTACCTCCACATCGATACGGTGCAGGTCGTAGGGACCCCCCAAACCCAGGGCACCCTTTCGGCCCGCGTCAAGGATGTTTGGTTGTATATCGATGGGGATCTTCAGGGAGCCTACCCGCTCCCGGCGACCATTCCGTTGCTTCGCGAAGGGACCGTCCGATTGCAGTTCAATGCGGGGATTTTGCTCAACGGTATATCAGCGACCCGTGCGGCCTATCCGTTCTTTGTTCCTTGGGATACCGTGGTGGATCTCTACCGGGGTCGGACGGATACCCTCAGGCCCCGCACATCGTACCGCAATACGGTGCGTTATGTTTGGTTGGAAGACTTTGATAATCTGGGATTTGGACTGCGGGCCCGCAGTGGCTCGGATACCGTCCTGCTTCGAGAGAGCCGGGCCGATTCGGTTTTTGAGGGACTTTCTTCGTTGTATATGGCGGTTGATCAAAGGGCTCCGTACCTGGTGGCCGAGAGCATTGATCAATTTGGCCTCACCGCTGGGAAGCCTTGTTTTTTGGAACTCAATTACCGTAACAATGTACCGTTGCAGGTGGGTCTGCAGAGTCAATTGGGTTCGGATATCAGCGATCCTCTCTGGATTGTGGAGTTGGCGCCCACGGCCCTTTGGTCCAAGCAGTACATCAACTTTTCGCCTTATTTAGGTGTAGTCAACGGGGCGCGTTACCGGGTTCTGCTTCGGCCATTGTACGCAAGCGGTTCAACGGTTGCCGGTCGTGTTTGGGTGGATAACCTCAAATTATTGCAATGAACCGAAGGCGCTGGGATATGCTGATGCTGATCTTGGGCGATTGGTGCGCGAGCTGCCTTGCTTGGATTTTGTTTTTTGGCTATCGACAGTCTTCGTTGGCCGGGGAATCCTGGGCTTTGAGTTTTGAGCATGGATTGCAGGGTTTGACGGGTGTGCTCACCTTGCCTTGGTTTTGGGTCCTGGTTTATGCCTTGTCCGGCTCCTACCAGGATATTTACCGCAAATCCCGGCTCAACGAAACGGGCCGCATGTTGTTGGCGGTCCTTCTGGGAACCGTGCTCTTGTCGTTTGCACTGCTTTGGGATGATCAGGCTTCGTCCGAAGCTTTTTCCCTGCAGGCTGTCCTGGTTTTTTGGGCTTGGCACCTGGGTTTGGGCCTACCGATTCGACTGTTCCTTCTAACGCGCTTGTCGCATCGATTGCGCTCGGGACGTATTCGCTTCAAAACCTTGTTGGTGGGCTCGGGCCCGGTGGCTTTGCAGCTGTACGAAGAACTGCACCAAAATCCCGGAGCCCCCAAGGCCAACGAGATACTCGGTTTTGTCTCTCTCAACGGTCATCAAAACGAACGCCTGACGTCGGTAACCTTCCCGGATTTGCCTACCCTGCGCTGCTTAGGGGGCGCGGATGCGGTGGCCGACTTGGTGCAGCGTTTGGAAGTCGAAGAAGTGCTGTTGGCGGCCGAGCCCGAAGATCGGGAACACCTAACCGGCGTCCTTCAGGCCCTGCGCAGCGAGCCGGTCATCCTCAAAATGGTTCCCGTGATGTATGATTTGTTACTTGGAAAAGTAAAAATGCAACAAATCCTGGGTGCCGTCCTGATTGAGGTACGCCCCGAGGTCATGCCCGCCTGGCAAACCACCATCAAAGTCTTGATGGACAAGGCTCTGGCCTTGGTGGCCTTGGTATTGCTTTCTCCATTGATGCTGTATTGTATGTTGCGGGTTCGCCTGGATTCTCCCGGCCCTGTTCTTTATCGTCAAGAGCGAATCGGACTCAAGGGCCGTCGCTTTTGGATCCTCAAATTTCGATCCATGCGCCAACATGCGGAGGTGGATGGCCCCCAACTTTCTTCGGTGGATGACCCCCGTATCACCCCGTGGGGGCGGGTCATGCGCAAATGGCGATTGGATGAAATCCCACAGTTTTGGAATGTGTTTGTAGGGGATATGTCCTTGGTAGGCCCCCGCCCGGAGCGCAAATTCTACATTGATCAAATTGTTAGCCGGGCCCCTCATTACCGGCATTTGTTGCGAATCAAGCCAGGCCTGACATCTTGGGGCCAGGTTCGTTATGGATACGCTGAGAATGTGGAACAAATGATACAGCGACTCCGCTACGATTTGGTTTATGTGGAGAATCGTTCTTTGTTGGTGGACTTCAAGATTTTAATTTATACCTTTTTGATAATTTTGAGGGGTGAAGGCAAATAACCAACTATTTCAAAATCAGGGTGTGCGGGTTCTCCTTTTGGGGGCTCTGATGGCCTGGACCACCCTGTGGTCTACTCAGGCGGCCCGTTTACTGATTCCCATGGACCAGAACCAAAGGGATCACCTCAAAGCCTACGGGATCGCCTACTGGGCCATCGTCCGTGGGATGGATGCCCAGTGGTTGCTCAATTACCGCGGTGGGAGTTTTGCCATGCCGCAGGTGCAGGCCCTCGAAGCCGAATGCCGACTGAGGGGGGTGACCTACGAGGTTCTCGCCGAGAATACCTACACCGGGCTTCTTCAAGAAGTGGCCGACCCTGCTGTTAATATGGAGGTGGTCAAACTCGAAAAAGCACCCCGGATCGCCGTCTACACCCCTCCCACCAAACAGCCATGGGACGATGCGGTGACCATGGCCCTGACCTATGCTGAAATTCCGTACGATAAGGTGTACGATCCCCAGGTCCTGGACGGTCAGCTCCCGATGTACGATTGGTTGCATCTTCACCACGAGGATTTTACGGGGCAGTACGGCCGTTTTTATTTTGCCTACCGAAACGCGGCCTGGTACCAAGCCGAGGTCGAGGAAGCGGAACGACTGGCCCAGAGCAGGGGATTTGCCAAAGTCTCGGCTCTCAAATCCGCGGTTGCTCAACGGATTCGTGAATTTGTGGCTGGCGGTGGTTTTTTGTTTGCGATGTGTTCGGCCACCGATTCCTACGATATCGCGTTGGCGGCCTTGGGCCTGGACATCTGTGAATCCATGTACGATGGGGACCCGGCCGATCCGTTGGCCCAGGACAAGCTCAACGACGATGCTTGCTTTGCTTTTCGGAATTTCACCCTGACACCCAATCCATTGGAATACGAGTTCTCGAATATTGATGTGACCACAACCCGGGGGATGGTCCCCGAGACCGAGGATTTTTTCACGATCTTTGATTTCTCAGCCAAATGGGATGTGGTACCCACCATGCTTTGCCAAAACCATACTCGTTTGATCAAAGGATTTATGGGTCAAACCACGGCTTTTAACAAAGATTTGATCAAGCCCGAAGTCCTGGTCATGGGCGAATCCAAATCCCTGAACGAGGCCCGCTACATTCATGGCAATTTTGGCAAAGGAACCTGGACCTTTTTTGGGGGTCACGACCCCGAAGATTACCAACATCTGGTCGGGGAGCCCCCCACCGAACTGAGCATGTACCCGAATTCACCGGGTTATCGCCTCATTCTTAACAATATTTTGTTTCCAGCGGCCCGCAAAAAGAAACAAAAAACCTAGGCACCCCATGGGCCTCCCAGCGGGAAAGAATCGTTGGTCCTAGTCCCAGAAAGTCCAATCCACCCCGAGGCGCAATCGTCGATCTCCCAGGGGATAGCCCGGAACCCATTGACCAACACTGTTAGGCCAACCCAGGTTGGCATGTTCCCACCGAACGAAGAGGAGGGTTTGGCGAACTTTGATCCCGGCCAGCAAATCCACCCAGGGGTAGGCCCCAACCTGTCCACGGGCCCCCGCGGTACCTAGGGTCCACAGGCCCAATTCGGGTCGGTAATCCGGGCCGTTGAAGGCGCTCATCCAACGCAGGGCCAGCCCTCCGACCCAAGACCAGCCTTTGGAGGTTTTGCGTTGGTAATAAAAACAATCCTCCATGGACCACAGGGGAACCGCTATCCAGGTGGGGTCGCTGCTCCATTGCAGCAGATGTTGGTATTTCCAATGCCAGCCTTGTTCGCTGCGCCGATTGTACCAACGGCCCCTCAATTCGAGACGTGCGTAGGCCACCGGGCCGGGTTGGCTTTGCATGAGCAGTGCTTTCCCATCGCTGATGGATGAATCATCGCCCAGTCCGTTGAGATTCCAGGCCACCCCGCCGTTCAAAGACCAGCGGTGGCTGCCCGCCATTCTCGGTTCCCAGGTTGTGAGAAGGTTCATCCCGCGGGTCGAGGGTCGTTCGGCAACGTCCCAAGACAAGGCGTTGGTTTGCAGCAGGCGTTGTCGATACGACGGGGGTTCAACCCAAGCCGACCATAGGGTTCGGGTTGGCAACCAGGTCCGTTTTTGTTGGGGAATGATTTCCCATTCCAAGCGCGATGCCAATCCCAAAAATCCGTGGTAGAGTCCCTGCTCCATGCGCAATGTGCTTCCCCCGGGGAAGGCCCACGATGCATGCATCGTCAGACCCTGGTCTCGTCGATCCACGGCCGCAGGCCCGTTGCTATGCTCGTTGGGTTGGGTGGTCCCGCTGTAGTAACGCCAATGGGACCAAGTGAGCGCCACCTGCAGGGTTCCCCGCGTTGTGTTACGAGATAGCCCCAGTTCCTGACTCCATTGCCGCAAAGCGGTGCTATCGGACGCCGAACTGCTATCACGCAAGGCGCCGGGGTTGGTATAAAAACCTAGGTTTTGGCCCACCCGTCCGTCCCGGAAACCCCAACGCAGGGTCTCGAAACCCATGCGATGAAAGGCCTGCCAGCCGTTGTTGTATTTGAAATCGTTGCGCAGGCTCCACCGTTGCATCCCGTTGTGGGAGGCGGCATCGCCCAAGCGCACCCCCAGGTTCAGAGGATTGTATCCCGCCGACAGCGGAGCAGTGGTGGAGGAGGTCCCTCCGTTTTCGTTCCAGTCAATTCCCATGATACGCCCTTCCAGCCAAACAAAATGCCGACCCGGAGCAAGTGTACCGCCGGCGTACAGATCAGTCGCACGGGATTTCCCCCCGGATCGCTGCAAAAATCCATCATGGGTGAGCGATCGAAAGCGAGCACCGGCGCGCAGTCCTGGACCCAATCGTTGATGGTGCTCCAATCCTAGGGTTTGTAAATTGTTACCGCCAGCCCCAAAGGCCAGACGGGTCCATGGCTTGGGATGAGTCGGGATTTTTAGTTCTTGGTCGGCATCCATTGAACCGGGCCAAGGCCCCCACCATCGATCACGGGCGGTTTTGGGAGACCATGCAAGGGGCACCCACGGGTATCCCTCCCCTCCGGTGTGCAGACGAATGCTTTCAGGTCCCGAAACGGTCCCCATCATCAACGGGACCAGAACCAATGAATCGTATTCCAAGGTGTCGATCTGTGTCCAGGCCCAGCGTAGGCGGGCCGTATCCAAACAAAGGGCTTTGAATTCAATCGACCCTTGCGTTTTTTGAGCCAGGGCAGGCCTCCAACCAAGGACCATCCCCAGCATGCCTGCCAATACAAATCCTGCCAACCATCGGGTTGGCTTTTGGAGGCCCGAATAGCTTAGATGCGATCCTTGCATTGGCCCACAAAGGCGTTCAGGTGCTGCACCAACAGGCGACGATCCCGCTCCGGAAATTCAATTTGAATGGGGATATAGGCCAAAGGCATGGCATGTTGCACAAAGAAATCCCGATGGGGCGCCAGCTTGACCAAGTCTTTTTCGGTGGTGATGATTGCTCGGTTGGGTCCATGCAGGTCTCGAAAGGCGTCCAAAATTTCATCCAAGCGCTCGGGGGTGTATTCGACATGATCTTCGTAACACAAGTGTTTATAAATCAGGCCTTGGTCATTCAGGTGGTTCCCTAACAAATCAGGGTTGGCAATCCCGGTCACCAACAGGTAATGGCCTTGGGACTCAAAGGGCCTTTGCTCAAAAGGCTCCATGAAAACGGGATCCAAATGTTCGATCGAAGAGTAAAGAACTTTGTCCGGGCTGAGGCCTGCGATTTTGCCGCTGTAATACTTGCGATCGTAGAGGCGTAGGGTGGGGGGGCATTTGGTGAAAACAACCAGATTAGCCCGGCGGTATCCCTTCCAGGGTTCGCGCAGTGTTCCCCATGGCAAAAGATGGTCTTCAAAAAATGGCTTGCTGTAATCGCTCAGGACAAAACTGAGATGCGGTTTCAAACGACGGTGTTGAAAACCATCGTCCATAACAACAGCTTTGAGATTCGGAAAGCGGGCTTGCAATTGTCGCAGGCCCTCCAAACGGTCTTCGCAAACGGCCAGGGGGACAAAGGGTAATTTGGCAAAAAGCATGTAAGCCTCGTCACCGAGGGTCCCGGGGTTATCGCCTTCACCGGCCAGGTGAAAACCCTTGGTCCGACGGCCGTAACCCCTCGAAAGAATGGCGATGAGCCCCAAGGATTCGTGGAGGTAGGCGGCGACGGTTTCGGTATGCGGTGTTTTGCCGGACCCCCCTGCATTGAGGTTGCCAATGCAAACAACAGGGATGGATGGGGAAGTGGACTTGAGCCAACCCTGATCGTAGGCCAAATTTCGTAGCCACATGATCAGCCCGTAGACCCATGACAAGGGCCAGGCCAGGAGGTGAAACCAGGTTCGGTTCAAAGGGACTGAGGGAAGCGATAACATGGCTGGACAAAAGTACATTACCTTTAGTGCAGCAACCCATCCGGGTTCAAGAAGCTATGTTAATTGATGAAGCGGTCCGGATTTTGGACCAAATTTTTCCACCGGGTCTGCAACAATCGTACGATCGCTGCGGATTTCAATGCGGCCGCACGGATCGACCCTTGACAGGAATCCTTGTTGGATTGGATGTCAGCGATGAACTCATCGAAGAAGCCTTGGAACAGGGTTGCAATCTTTTGGTCACCCATCACCCCTTGCTTTTTGATCCACTCACCCGGATTGGGAACAGCGGGCGGGTGGAGCGCCTTGTTCATCGTGTTTTGGAAGCCGGTCTTGCGGTCTATGCGGCCCATACCAACGCGGATGCCATGCCCGATACGGTGAGCGGGGCCTTGGCCGATGCTTTGGGCCTTCGGAACACCCGCGTTTTGGACCCGTTGAAGGGGATCCTGCGGCAATTGGTGGTCTACATCCCTGCCGATCATGCCGAGACTTTTCGAGAAGCCCTGTTCCAGGTAGGTGCCGGGCATCTGGGGAACTATGGCGAGGCCAGTTTTGGGGTTTTGGGGCGAGGAACATTCAAACCGCTGGACGGGGCCCAGCCTTTTTTGGGTCAGGTGGGTCAGAGGGAAGAGGTCGAAGAATGGCGCTTGGAATTTGTATTCGAAGCCTGGAAAACCCCCGCCATCTTGGAGGCCATGACCCTGGCCCATCCCTACCAGGAGGTGGCCTACCAATTGTATCCCCTGGAGCAGAAGGTTTCCGGCTACGGAATGGGCTTGGTGGGTGATTTGGAACAAGAAATCCCTCTTCAAACCGCCCTTCAACGCATCAAAGATTTTCTGGGCTGCCCCCTTCGATACAGCAGGCCATCGCAGACGCCCCTTGAGGGCGGTAGGATACGCCGAATCGCCCTGTGCGGGGGGGCTGGGGCCTCTTTGTGGCCGCTTGCGCAGGCTGCCGGTGCTGATTTGTACCTGAGTTCAGAGTTCAAGCACCATCATTTTTTGGATGCAGGTGGTCGCTTGGTGCTGGTGGAGGCCGGTCATGCGGAGACAGAAATTCCTGCCTGCGATCGGTTGCGTCAGCGAATAACCCCCTTGTTTCGTACCTTTGCGGTCCTCAATGCCAGGTCGTCTCAAAATCCGACCGTTTACCTGACCTGAGGGATAAACCAACGCCTTATTTTCAGACAATTATGGATCATAGCGTCGAAATCAAACTGGTATCGCTCTTCAAATTGCAGCAAATCGAATCCGAAATCGACCGCCTGCGCACCTACCGTGGTGAATTGCCCATGGAGGTTCGGGATTTGGAGGATGAATTAGCCGGCATGGAAACCCGCCTGGAGCGTCAAAACGAAGAACTTTCCCAAATCAAGCGGCTTATTGCCGAGAAGGAGGCCGGTCTCAAAGAAGCCCAAATGCACAAGGGCAAATACGAGGAGCAGCTCAAGGGCATTCGAAACAGCCGGGAATTTGATGCGCTCAGCAAGGAAATCGAGATTCAATCCCTCGAAATTCAGATTGCCGAAAAGAAAATCAAGGAATTATCGGCCCAAAAAGAAATGCGGAGCACCGAAATTCTCACCTTGACCGAACAATTGGGCGAGCGCCGCAACGATTTGGACAAAAAACGGACGGAATTGGACGGCATCGTTGCCGAGACCGAAGAAGAAGAAAAGCAACTGATTAAGGAGGCCGAAAAGGCTTCCAAGAAAATCGAAGCTCGTTTATTGGGTGCCTACCAGCGGATTCGTGGCAATGCACGCAATGGCTTGGCCGTGGTGAGTGTCCAACGGGATGCCTGCGGTGGCTGCTTTAACCATATCCCGCCTCAATTGCAAATGGACATCCGCCTGCGCAAGAAAATCACGGTCTGCGAGCATTGCGGTCGCATTTTGGTTGATTCGGATATGGAGACGATGATGGCCAATTAATGGCCAGGAATTAGATTTTTCGCTTCCTTTTAGCTTTTACGACTCTTTTAGGAGGAGAGCGATGGCCTCTCTTTCTTCGAAAACCCGGCGCCCATGGGGGCTGTCTTTCAATTCTTCGGTGAGGTCTTGGCCCGCCCAATGCTCGTAGTGCCGGCCGTTTTTCCATAAGCGACTGGCTGTCAAGTCATAAATTTTTCCTTCAAAGGCCACCCAAATTTCGGGCCTGTCCTGTCCATTGCACAACGCCAAGCGGGCTCTTCCAATAACAGGAAGCGAATCTTGAGGACTCATGGCTTAAATTTCGGCAACGATGAAGACAATGCAACCGGGTCCCCTTGTTCTGCCCGTTCGGGGTGTTTGGCCTCAATGGGGCAGGGGTTGCCGATCGGCCCCCAACGCAACCCTCACCGGGGATTTAATCCTGGGCGATGCGTGCACGATTTGGTACAATGCCGTTCTGCGGGGCGATGTCAATGCGATTCGCATCGGGGATCAAACCAATATTCAGGACGGGGCGGTCATCCATTGCACCTATCAGCGGGCTGCTTCAACCGTGGGATCGCGGGTGAGTATCGGTCACAGGGCCATCGTCCATGGTTGTACGATTGAGGACGAAGTCCTGATTGGGATGGGCGCGGTGGTGATGGACCATGCCGTGGTTGAAAGCGGATGCATTGTGGCAGCCGGGGCCGTGATCCTCGAAAATACCCGCTGCAAGGCCGGGACCCTCTACGCTGGGGTGCCCGCCAGGCCTGTCAAGGAAGTCAGCCCCGAACAACGTTTGGCGATGCGCGAAACCGCCTTGCGTTACCTGGAATACGCGGAATGGGCCGGCCTGGATCCGCTTCAGGAGGGTAACGAGCTGCTACGCTAGACAGGACAGCGGTCATGGGTCGGCCGTTCCCAGGATTTTGGCCCTTTGGAGGGGCCCATGTTGATAGGGACCGACTTTTGGATATGCCTAAAAACCACATTAAATCGACCCAAAGGCCCCAAAAAACCGCTTTTGGCCGTAATTTAACCCGTTGAACTTGTTTCGTATTTCCCCAGTTAACCACGTCTTCTGTACTATCCGATGACCAAAATCTTTCACATGTTAGCGAACCGTCGATTGTTCCTCAGCCTTGGGTTGTGGGTTTTGATAATGGCCTGGCCTTTGGGCTCTGCCAAGGCTTCTCATATTCTTGGAGGCGAAATCACGTACCGTTGTTTGGGGAACGGTCTCTTTGAATTTACCATCAAAGTCTACCGGGACTGCAACGGTATTCCATGGACCCAAACGGCCATGGCGCTGCAAGGCCCTCAAGGCATCACCAACCTACCCATTATTCCTGGTTCACCGGATGATATTTCTCCGCGCTGCCCCGGGAGTACCTACCTATCCTGCAATCCTCCTACATCGGCAACCAACCAAAACCAGGGCTCGGTAGCTCGCTATGTTTTTCGGGGTATTGTGGACCTGAGCGCATTGGGGCCTGCCCCCCCCGCCGGCTATACCTTCAACACCACCCAGGCCGGCAACGGCATCCCATGTTGCCGTCCATCGATTGACAACAGCACCGCCGATAATGGATCGCAAACCTTGTTGGTCAAGATGTTTCCTTACCGCGACCCCAATACCAATCTATTGTTATCGCCTGCCCAGTTATGCGATAATTCTCCGGAATTTGCGACAGATCCGACCTCCTTTGCCATACTCAATCCGGTGGATACGGTTTTCATGCAGTCCTTGGCCTTTGACCCGGATTTGGACAGCACGCGCTTTGGCATTGATTTTCCATTGGGAACCTCGGTGACCGCACCTTATGCATACACGGCTCCGTACACCGTTAACAATCCGATTCCTGGCCTGATGCAGCCTCCCTTTGTGAGCGCTAGCAACATTCCCATCAACCAGACAACGGGTGAAATTGTGTACCAACCCACCACGCAGGGAACCTTCGTGATGGTGATCAAGGTGACATCCTATCGATGCAATCAGGTTGTTTCGGAGGTTTACCGGGATTTTAACCTCAAGGTCATCCCGAATGCACCGACATCGCCCCCTGTTTTTAATCCAAACGGACCATTGAACGGGATTTTCACCCAGCGCCCGCCTTTTATCCGTGCGCCTTTTACCTTGCCCAACGGGGACCCCAGTTTTGAAGGGACCTATTATGCCGGGGATACGATTGAGAGTTTTGTGAACGCCGAGGATGCCTTTCCTTCGTTGTTGGGGAACCCCAACGACCCGAGCACCTGGGTTCCGGTTCAGCAAAGCGTGAGCGTCTTTGTGCGCGGTAGTCAATTGGCCACCAACTTTCCAGGCTATAACAACTGCGTTCAGCCACCCTGTGCCCGTTTGCAGCGGATCAACGATACCACTCTACCGCCCAACCCGCCCCAATTTCAGGCGACCATCTTGCCATACGGCAACGGAACCCCGGCAGGTTTTGGTTTCACAGGGACGGTCCAGAGCGGTGTCAAAATCGTTTGGCCTACGGCTTGTTCCAACCTGCCCCGAGGGGTGGCCAACTGCGGAGTCCTGCTCTCCAGTAACAAATTCCAGATTAATGCCTTCGATAACAATTGCCCGGTCGAAGGCCGCGATGCCCGCGTTTATACCTTCAAACTCATCAACGTACCGCCTCTTCCGCCGGCCCGTATTCGCGGTGTCTCGGTGTCTCCGACCAACGACTCGGTTACAGTGTATTGGCAAAACCCCTACGGTCGACCAGGTGCCATCATCGACACGGTGACGATTGATTCCTTGGACATTCGCAATTACAGCGATCAGAACAGCACCTTTCAGCGCAAAAAATCGGTGTCTCGCCGTATTTATTCCTTCAAACAATACCGCTTGTACCGCAAGGCCTTGGATCGTGTCACCGGCCTGGCGGCCAGCCCCTGGGTACGGGTGGATTCCTTGGCCACGTTGGATTCCAGCAAAATGGTGGATGCCTCCCCTTCGTTGGATTTAGCGGCTTTTGATTATTTGTACCGGGTAGGAGTTGTTTCCCGTTGCGATTCAGTGGAGTTTATTTCGGATAGCCTCAAAGTAATCCGTGGCGAATTGTTGTTCAATTCGGCCAGTGTGACGAGCACCTTTACCTGGGACTCGATGAGCACCCGCAATCCATACATCCCCCAGCATTGCTTCCCTCGGTATTATATCCAAAAGCAATCCACCTTTGCAGGGGCTGGGAACTGGCAAAACGTTGATACTTTTTACGCGGTGGGCAATGCCCGCTATGTCTATTCCGAAATCACAGGGATCCCTTGCCGGGATACCATTTCGTTTAGGGCTGGTTTGCCGGATACCAACGGCATCGTTTATTGGAGTACTACGCCCAATATTGCCCTCAAGCAATCCAATCAAATAGCTCCCGTCGAATTGTTAAGGGTCTCGGTGGATACCTTGCCAAACGGTACCGGTGAGCTTGGTATCTCCATGAATTGGAAGCCCGGACCATCGGGGGCTCTTGGGGGGTACAATGTGTATCATGTGTTGGATTCATCTTCTTTGCTCGCTGATTCCGTGGCCCAATCTTGGGGTTATTTTGATACGGCGTACACCCTTTATTATTATCCCGATTGCGATCCCAATTTGGGGCCAGTCTGGTTGACGGTGGCCGGGGAGGATTCCTGCCGGTTGACAGTCGGGACATTTGACACGTCCAATTACCATAACACCATTTACAATCACGCCGAATACATTTATTGCAGCCGTGACCGGGGCATGAAATTGACGTGGAACAACTATTATAAGTGGCATCCCCAACTATTGAAATACCGGATTTACCGCAGTGATGTGGCGAATCCTGGTTATGTTTTGATCGATTCGGTGGCTCCGGCACCTTACGATAGTTTGAATCGTTACCTGGATCGCAGCAGCTTGCCTTCCGGCGATTTTTATTGTTATTTGATTGAGGCGGTGCATCGCAATGGTTCGACTGCCACCTCCAATCCAGGTTGTGACACGGTTTACAATCCCTTGGTGACTTACAATCATATTCGCCGGGTTTCGGTGGATACCACCACCGGGCTGTTGAGCCTCAAGTACATTTTTAATCCGGTTGATATTGTGGGTTATTTCCTGCTTCAACGCCAAATTCCTGGTCGGGACTTTGTGACACTGGATACGTTTCGGGTTTCCGATTTGGATTTTGCAACAGGGGTACCTACCATCAATTTCGTTGACTCTTCCGCCAAGCCGGATCGTGAATCCTACACGTACCGCATGGTCGTCGTCGATCTCTGCGATGTGTCCATTGATACCTCGGATGTATTCTCCAACCTTTTGTTGACCGGGGATGTGGACAAGTTCACCTATCCCAAGTCGGCGACTGCCCTCCAATGGTCTTTGGTGAATTCTTGGCCTCAAAACCTGGAATATTACTTGGTGAACCGTGATGATGTGGCAACGGGTCGTACCAGAGCTTTTATCCCTGTTTGGCAGCTTCCAAGCCCCGTGGTTCGTGCTCATGTAGATACCGTTCCTCAGGACCCATCGCCCAATGCTTTGGGCCGCTTTCAGTATTACCTAGCTGCCAGGGAACGCAATCCCAATCGGGATGATTTTTTCCAAGAAGAATTGTATTCCAATATTATTTCTGTCATCCATCCTCCACGCCTCTTTATGCCTACGGCGTTTGTGCCTGGTGCAGCTGGTGGGAACGGTTCCTTCTTGCCATCGGGGATTTTCATCGATATTCGCAAAGAATTCAAGTTGGAGGTCTTCAACCGTTGGGGTCAATTGCAGTTTGAGACCAATGATTTCTTCAAGGCTTGGGATGGCACCAATTTGAACGGGGACCCTGTTGAACAAGGAACCTATGTCTATCGGGTGATTTATACTGGAAGAGACGAGAAAACCTACGCCTTCAATTCTACGATTCTGGTATTGCGCCAAAAAGATTAATTCGAACCATCTACCGCTTATGAAAATGCGTGCCTGTTCCTTTTTGTTCTTGGGTTTGTTGTTGGGGAGCCTGTTCGGGGTTCTTCCCACCCAACAGCTGTCGGCTCAACCCACCTTTCGAGGGGGGGATTTGACCTACGAGTGCTTGGGTACTTCGGGGGTTTTCCGGTTTACTGCGGGGGTCTATATCACTTGCCCCGGCGTTAATCCCTTCAAAGACTCTTTGGCTTTATTTGAGCGATCCATGGTTCCAGGTGCCGTTCCGGTTTTTCGGGGTTGGCTCCGTTACGATGCAGGTCGGAGTTATAGCATTGCGGATTCGTCGGCCCCCCGTCTGTCGCCTTTGCCGCTGGCATCTTGTCAAAGTAGCAATTCGATCATCAAGGATGTTCGTCGGATGGTATTTGTAGGGGACCTATTGCTGGATACGGTGCCTGTTCCCGCAGCGGGTTATGTATTTTTTGTTCCTCACGTTTCGGAAGCCTTGGCCGTGGTAGGTGGGGTGAACGGTGGTCTGCCATCGCGGGCTCTTTTTCCGACTGAACCTGCCGACAACATGGTGGTGGGTGCCGTTGGTCCAACGGCGCGTCTGGCGGTCAAGATGTTGGGTTATGGCGGCTTGCGGCCACAATACATCTGCGATGCTAGTCCCTCCTTTTTTAACGACCCCAATCCGTTGTTCATCGCCAACGCCAACAATTTTGTAGCGGATAGCGTGACGGTGACCAATATGGCCGTGGAGTCCAATTTTTACGATTCCATTTCGTATCATTTGGGTGGGCCTATTTACGATACCAACCTTGTTTCTTTCCCTGTTTACAATACGGGTATTGCCTTTAATACAGCGACAGCACCCGCCGGGTTGTTTAACCTGAATTCTCTGAACGGTGAATTCAGTTTCAAGCCATTGCGCTTGAACAATCTTTCACCCACCCGCTACCATTGGGGCATCACGGTGCGGAGTTGGCGTTGCAATTCCCTGCTCTCCGAGGTTTACCGGGAATTTGTGGCCGAGGTAATAACACGCCCTAACAGTGGTCAATTTCCTCCTTTTTTGGAAAACCAAAAACCCCCTTATTTTTCATCCAATTCGCGATTCTTTCGGGAGTTCTATGTGGAAGACACGCTTTCCCAGTCTTTCTTGGCCGGGGATGATATCCCTTTTGGTCTGCCTCCGGGAACCGATAATTACCTGAGCATCGGCATTCAAAGTCCCTACCTGAACGCTGCAGCGGCTTCGGGGAGTGGAACGCCCCGTCCAGGCGTTTGTTCAACAGCATCAGCTTTGCCATTTGTGGCAGGTCGAACCGATGTTCCCACCCCCCAGATCTTGTCGAATAATTTATTTACCGGCTACGGTTATGCGCAGATTAATTCAACGCTTTTGCGCTTTGGTTGGATATCGCGTTGCGATTCGGTATTTATTAATCAATGTTACAATCACGCCCGGGTTTTTCCCTTCTTGGTGACAGCCGGGGATTATACCCCCCCTTTGCTGGGCAAGCAGTCCAGGATTTTTAGCGTTCGATTGCGGAATCTTCCGGCCCTACCGGCTCCGACTTTTTACGGGGTCTCGGTGGGCGATCAAAACGACCGTGTTCGCTTGTATTTCCGTAATCGGATCGATACCAGCACCATTGATCCTTTGGACAGCCTCAACAATGCCTTGGATGCTCGGGGATTAACCCCCGCTCAGCTCAAGGTGAGGTCCGTGAACCGCCGTTTGAGTTCCTTTAATAGCTATCAAGTCTATCGATCTATTTTGCCCACCGGTCCTTGGGTTATGGTAGGGAGTGTCACCGATCCTTTTGCTGATTTTTTTGAGGATAACGATCCCAACCTACGCCTGGACGCCCAGGATTACTATTACAAAATTTGGACCCTCAGTGGTTGTGATATCAATTTGCGTTACGACGAAAGTGTTGTTATCAAAACCTTCGGTGGAAACCACACCAATGACAAGGCCAACATGCGTGGAATTCTTGTTTGGGATACCATGGGAATTGCCAATACCCAATTTCTGACCGATTCGTCCTACATGCAACGTCGCTACCCGGCGATTGCGACCTGGGATTCTGTCAAGATTGTCGAGGGACCGCGGATTGATAGTACGTTACCATTTCTTTTTTGCAACGATAGTTTGCATTACCGCTTGGGCGTTTACGACAACGGTACCGGGATTCCGGGGATGATTTATTGGAGTCGTTGGATTTTGGCCAAATACATATTACCTGATTCAATGCGACTCAAATATGTTTCGGTGGACACAGCGGGCATCGGTGATCGGGTGCAAATAGCTTGGTACCCGGATGTGGATACCCTGAGGGATTTTGTGGAGTTTCGTTTTTCTCCGATCGCTCCTGGGCAACCACCTCTTTTGACGGTTCCCAACCGAGATCCTGTCACGTTGGAATTGGACTCCTTCTACCAAGGGAATGTGGGTCTCAGCGCTTCGGACCCCAATTTTCAGGCGATTCTTCTGAGTTCCGTGGATACCTGCCTCAATGTGGGGGGTGGATCGGTTCCTCACCGGGTGGTGAATGTGGAAGCGGTGGCTGAGCCTTGCCTCAACCGAATTTTGCTAGGTTGGCGGGAATACGAAGGTTGGGATGATTTGTTGTACTACTTAGTCTATCGACAAGATCCAGGACAGGGTTATGTTTTGAGAGATACCGTTTTGGGTTCTTCGTATTCGGATATCGACCCCACCTTGACCTTGGGCAATGTTTATCGCTACTTGGTGGTGGCTTGCAATGCCCGCGGTTTCCGCTCGCATTCCAACCTGGATACGGCCTTGTACGATATCCCGGAGCCTGTTTTCTCCTATATTGAATCCGCTTCGGTGGATTCGATCTCGTTTAATTCGGTTTGGGTTCGCTTTAATATCCCCGAGAACGCTTCTATTGGCAAATTGGAACTGATGCGCAAAGACGGTCCGGATGCTTCCTTCCGTTTGATTGATACCATGGGCAATCCCAGTTTCTTGACAGGAGCGGTGGGCACGTATCGTTCGTACCTCTACAACGATACCTCGGCCCGTACCCCTGACAAAGTCCAATACACCTACCGAGTGATTGTTTACGACGCTTGTTACTTGTTATCGGATACATCTCAGGATTTTACTTGTTTGTTTTTGGTTCCCGGTGATCGCGCCAACTACCTGAACCTCCTGAAATGGAATTCCTTTGATTCGTTGTTATCGTTTAACGGCGAGGTGGATAGCTTTATCGTCTATCGCAATGCCACCGGTAGTACAACCCCATTTTTCGGCCTACCCCGGAAGGAACCAGGGGCCCTGCCTCCTTGGAAGCCATTCCATGAGTACGGGGATCCGGTGGATAATATTCCGAGCTCGGACGGTTTGTTTGATTATTACATCGTGGCGGTTGAGAAAGACAACCAGTGGGAATTCAAGGGGCGTGCCATTTCCAACAAAATCACCATCCGTCAAGAGCCCCGCGCCTTCTTCCCGACCGCCGTCTTGGGAGGATCAACGGGTGGCAACGGGGAATTTAAGCCTTCCTTTAATTACCGAATTTCCGGGGATAGTTTGTACTATTTCAAAATCATGAGCCGTTGGGGCAAAGTGATTCTTGAAACGCGGAATGTGGATTTGGGTTGGAAGGGCTATGTTGGTGAAATTCAAGATGAATCCGCCGAGAAGGCCCAGCAGGATACCTATATCTACGAGCTGCGTTTCACCGGTGCGGATGGCAAAACCTACAATTTCAAGGGCAATTTAACCTTGCTCTGGAAGGATTGAGGCGACCTCTTTTAGCTGGCTGTACCAGGAGCTCCCGTATTTGCGCTCCAGGGCCACCCGAAGGAATTCATACATGCGGATACCTCCGTTGTTACGGGTATCGCATGCGGGTTGACAAATTTCCCAGCGATCGTAGTTAAGGGCTTCCCCTCCGCCTCGTAGGGGGCTAATCCGAATGGGGTAGAGGTGGCAGGAGATGGGTTTGCGAAAAGCAGTTTGTCCATCTTTCCAGGCTTGTTCGATCCCGCATTGCCAGTGACCTTGGGGATCCTTTTGGGCGAAGACACAGGCGCGGCCATCCAGGGTTTGGGTGACGGGTTCACCGTCCGGGGCCCGTTCGAAGAAGCCAAGGCGTTCAATGGTATCCACGGCCTCGGTGGGCAGGTAGGGCTTGATTCGGTCCAGGTCTTGTTGAATCAAGGCGAGTTCGGATTCCTCCAGGGGAGCGCCCAGGTCTCCTTCTTCGCAACAAGCGCCTTTGCAATGCAAGATGGAGCAGGCAAAGGGCTCGCGCAGGATTTCTTCGGATACCAGGACTCCGTCTATTTCGTAAATCATAAGTAAGAGGTTCTATGTTCAAAAGGCCTCGTTGACCTCAAAGTAAAGACCGCTTTGGCCATCGATGGTCCGAGCCCAATCGATCCGCAAAAGAGTCCGGGCCTTGGGGTTGGGGGTCCATCGCAATCCAGCACCGTAGGACCAGCGGGGTTGGTTTCGGCTCATGGCCGACCAAGAGGGACCGACCATGCCCCAGCCGTTGTAAAGGTTCCAACCAAAATGCCCCCCCCATTGGCCTCGCAATTCGTTTTCGACACCCCAAAGGCAAAGGTCTCGGTACGCTCCTCGGAAATGGCCTCGTAACAAATTATCACCGCCAAGGGCCGGCATCTCTCGAAAAGAAACCCCGCGACCGGCCGATTGCATGACCAGCCTCCAGGCCCATACGGCATCCAACCTGCTTCGTGTGCGCAGCGGTTGGTAGCCCCGTAGGTCCAGGTTCCAAAACAAGTAGGCCGGGTTAAAAATACTATCGTTTGGAATCAGCATTCGTTGTTTCCAGTCCTCTGCTTCCGGTGTCAGGGTCTGACCCAAGGCCGCATGCCAACGGATGGATCCTTCAAAGAAAACACCTCGCCGGGCGTTGATGACATGGGGTCGGGTATCGTAAATCCATCGCGTACCCAGGCCCAACGTTCGGTGTCCCCAATACCCAGGGACCTTGGAAATTTGGCTATCCGGGCGTGGCACGTCCCAATGCACCAAGTCCGTGGTATTAAATCGTAACACTGGACCGACAAAGTGCCGCCCCGAGCCCAGCCGACGGTTGTAGGTCATTTGAAAATTAGCGGTATGGAAGCGGAACGAGGTCCAATCTTGGGGGTTGATGTCGGGGCCGGTTCCATAGAAACGATCCCAAAAACGGCGCCAACCCAGGTTCCACTGCCAAAGGGAGCGGTCGTTGGGGGTGGCGTAGGTGCCAGAGTGGCTCAATATCCACTGTTTTTTGGCGGTATAAGCGCCGGCTATGCTCCATTGGGACCCACGGCCTTGGTTTTTTTCGTTGTTATGGCCAGGGCCAAAAAACAGCCCCATGCCAACCAAAAAGCCGGTTTCTGGCGAGCGCCCCATAACCGGGGAAAGCAGAACCGGCGAATTCCCCAAAAGGTCCATCCAATACGACAAGCGATTTTGCGAGGTGTCACGGACAGGAATTCCATGCTGCGGGATGGAATTACGGTTGAAGGAAGGGTCGTTGAAGGAAGGGTCGTTGGAGGAGGGGGTGTTGGAGGAGCTGCCCTTTGGTGCATACCCCGAAGCTGAGACCTGCATGGGTTCCATGGCGAGGTGGGCGACCCCCATCATCAGGGGCAAGACTCGAAGCACCAACCGAAACATTCGACCAATCAAAATCATTATCGTCCTATCTGCCGGGTTTACCAAGAGTCTTGTTGGTCTGCAATCCAGGATAGTTCAATGCGCCAACGGACGCTGGATTCCTTTTGGGAAGGCGATTGGAGAACCAGCAATTGGCAGGTGCGAAGGGGTGGTTGGGGCCGTCCCAACAACGAATCTGCCCAATCGCTTAGTCCATTGTTATGACCTATTACCAAGAGATTCACGGCATCGTCCAGCAGCTGACGCTCGGACTCCAATCGTTCCGCCTCAGCCAGGTACAACCAATCCGGTTGCTGTGGTTCGACTAAACCGTCCCAAGCGGATTTTGACAAGGAGTTTTGTCGCCAGCCCTCCAAGGTTTGACGGGTCCGTAGAGCGGGACTGCACCAAATCGTCCACGGAACCTTGGAATCCACGGCCAAGGGACCGGGGAGATTGTTCGCTAGTTGGATGGTCTGGCGATGACCCCTCTCTTGCAGGGGTCGGTCGGGGTCCGGGACATCCCAGCTTGCCTTTTGGGCCTTGGCATGACGGAGCAGAATCAGCTTCATGGGCTACGTTGAAAGGTAGCACCTAAATCTTAACTTTGGGTATGAAATTGGCCGATATACCCGGGCAGGAGGGGGTTAAAGCCCTCTTGAGGCAGGGTTTGGAAAGCGGCCGCATTCCTCATGCCCAACTCTTTGCCGGACCGCCTGGATCCGGAAAATTGCCTTTGGCCCTGGCTTATGCCCAGTGGCTCATGTGCCACCAACCTGGGGAAAACGATTCCTGCGGGGAATGTGCATCCTGCCGCAAAGTTGACAAGCTGATCCATCCGGACCTTCATTGGGTTTTTCCGGTCATTTCCCGTCAAGGGGAAAGCGAAAAGCCCGGTTCCGAACAATGGATGCGTGAATTCCGCCAAGCTTTTACCCAAAACCCCCATCTGGAGTACAACGATTGGCGGGAGGCGATGCAAGCCGACCAAAAACAATTGAACATATCCCGCCATGAATGTTATGCCATTCTTTCCAAGCTGGGACTGTCGGCCTTTGAGGGGCGTTACAAGGTCGTGTTGTTGTGGCTAGCCGAATACCTGGGCGATGCAGGGAATCTATTGCTCAAGATGTTGGAGGAGCCGCCGGATCGAACTGTTTTTTTGTTGGTGAGTTCCCAACCCGAACAAATTTTACCGACGATTTTGTCCAGAACCCGGACCCTGAGGGTTCCCCCTTTGGATACCGATGCCATCAAATCGCATCTTTTGGATGCGGGATACCCGCCCGAGCGAGTTGCCGAGGTGGCCCTCTTCGCCGACGGGAACCTACACAAGGCCTTGCAGGCCATGAACGAAGAACCCTACGAGCACGGTCGCCGTTTTATGACTCTTTTGCGATTGGCGTATGGATCCAAAGCAACGGAGGTGCAACGTTGGGTGAATGAAGCCGGTGATACAGGGCGGGAGGCCCTCAAAGGATTCATGGATTACGGGCTCTTGTTGTTGCGCCAATGCTATCTCTACCGGCATCTCCAAAGCCAAAGCAACGGTTGGTCGGCCGAAGAAAACGATTTTGTGGTCAAATTTTCGCCGTTTATTTCGGCACCCAGCCTCTCAGCCATGCAGGAAGCCCTTGAAACGGCGGCCTACAGATTGGAGCGCAATGGGCATCAGCGCCTGGTGATGCACAATCTCTTTTTTGATTTACAGGAGGCCCTGGCGGCCGAAAGAAAGCGGCAGATGAAGGCCAGCACCCATCGTCCCCTCGCTGTAGGATCGGGTCCCTTGTTCGGGTCCTGATTGCATTTTTTGAAGCCTTGTTTTGACTGTATCTTCGCCAATACAGGAAATTATGGGATGCGGTAATTGCAGTGGAGGCTCTTGTTCGCCCGCCGGATGCGGGAGCAAGGGGCATTGTGCCAGCGGTGGCTGCAATCGCTTTAATGCGTTTGACTGGCTCGCAGACCTGCCCGCTGAACCTCAGCAGTCCACCGAGCCCGAATGGGTTGAAGTGCGATTCAAAGCCAACCGCAAGGAGTACTTTGTAAATGCCTCCAAAGCTGCATTGTACCCCAATGAGTGGGTGGTGGTCGAAGCCAAGAACGGCTACGATATGGGTCAGGTCACCCTCAAAGGCGAATTGGTCCGCTTGCAAATGCGCAAGCGCAAACAAAGCATGACCGACAGCGAGGTCCGCAAAATTTTTCGCAAAGCCAATGAATCCGAGCGAGAGCGGCTCCAGGGACTTCGATCCAAAGAGATGGACGTCTTGAGCAGGGCCCGTGGGGTGGTGGACATGATGCGCCTCAACATGAAGTTGACCGACGTGGAATACCAGGCCGATGCATCCAAAATTTTCCTCTATTACACCGCCGAGCAGCGTGTTGATTTCCGGGAATTGGTTCGCAAACTGGCCGAAAACCTGAGCGCCCGAGTCGAAATGCGACAAATCAACGCCCGTCAAGAGGCGGCGCGGCTGGGCGGCCTGGGCGTCTGTGGTCGTGAATTGTGTTGCAGTACTTGGTTAACCGATTTCAAACCGGTTACTTCGACGGCGGCTCGCTACCAGCAATTGTCCATTAATCAGGTTAAATTATCCGGACAGTGCGGTCGCCTCAAGTGTTGTCTGAATTACGAATTGGATACTTATTTGGATGCCATCAAGGATATCCCCAAAGGAGTTCGCTTTTTGCAGACCAAGGCCGGGGTTTTTGATTGCATCAAAACCGATATCTTCAAGAAAACCATGTGGTTCCAATTGCGTCGTCGAGAAGCCGGTGGATCGGAGAATCCTACGGTGGCCCTGCATGTGGATCAGGTTCGTGAATTGCTAGACCAAATCCAAAAAGGCGCCGTGCCCGAAAGCCTGAGTGGCTACGCCCCAGTTGAAGAAAAAACAGCCGAGGCCGAGCCCGATTACGAGGTGAATGTTGGGGGAGGGTTGAATCGTTTTGACCGCCCCAAGAACAAGAACCGCAAGAAAAAACGCAGCAAGCCTGCCAGCCCTCCGGCAGCGGTCAAACCTAGCGCCTCCTGATGGGTTTCTCCGCTTGGCGATTCCCTCGTAGGAGTGCTTTGGGTCGTTTGCTGGGCTTCGTGTTGGCCACGTCAGGATGCGTTCCATCCGCGGAGTACGATTCCCAAATCATGTTGCCCAGCGAAGGCTGGAAGGAGAGGACCGCCGCAGTCTTTCGTTTTCATAACCAAGACAGCATCACGCCCTGCCGCCTGTGGCTCCAAATTCGCCACGAGGGAGATTATCCGTACCGCAATCTGCATGCGATTTGCTTGGTAACCGGTCCGGCGGGGGACTCCTCGGTTTGGAAAAGTGATATCCCTTTAACGGACTCCGAAGGACGCTGGATAGGTCAGAGTGCTTTGGGGGATTTGTACACGGTGGTGGTCCCCGTTCAGGATCGTTTGGTGTTACGACGGAAGGGGATTTACACCTTTCGGGTTATGCAAAACATGCGCTTGAGCCCCCTGCCTTCGATCGCCGAGGTGGGTTGGAAAGTGGACCGAATTGAAACTACCGATTGAGGACGAATCGGTATTGTTCCGAACCAGATCCGCTCCCAAGAATCGCCATGTAAACTCCGCTGGGCCATTGGTCCATCAGCAAGCGTTCGACGGGTTCCGTAACCTGCTTTCGATAAACTTCCCGCCCGCTTTGGTCCACAACCCGAACCATGGCCTTGCCTTCCAATCCTTCGGTGGCCAGAAGTAATTCACGGCCCACCAGCCTCCATGCGGCTTGGTTGGGGGCTGAGATCAAGGTTTGGGTGGTTGAACTCGCTGTACTTGCAATAAAAGTCACCACCATGAGGGGCGCATTGGCCGGCAAGGTACTGAGCCGAATCCGCTGATATCCGGCCCCGGCTTGACCGTTGAGGTAAAAATGCCCATCCAAATTGGAAGTATCCCGAGGGGATAGGGTAAAATCAGCACTGTCCACAAAGGGTGGATAGCAAGAATTGAGATCGCAGATGGTATGCGTCCAATTGCTAGGGAGTTGACTGCCGACCCGAAGCCAACGCAGTTGAACATTACTTGTGCCCTGATTGACAACGCCGCTGTGGCCAACGATTTCAAATTGACTGGCATTCCCAGATGCTCGAATGGTATCGGCGGTGGTTAAGACAATTTGGGCTTTAGCAGAACTTGCCAGCCCTACGGCTGCCAGCCAAAACATAAACCAAACGGAAGGGGAAAAAGTGGCGATTCGGTGACCGCGAGAGATGAGGATGGGTTGCATGGTTGGGTAGTTGCTCCAAAATTAAGGGTTTGAGCTAGGGGATGCGCCAAGGAGTAGGCCTGCATCGGCAAAACTGAAATAGCGATGTTGGGCAAAAATCAAATGATCCAAAACCCGCACATCGAGGTAACGGGCCGCCGACTCTATTTTTTGGGTCAGGGAACGGTCTGCGTCGCTGGGTTGCAATTGACCGGATGGATGATTGTGCATGAGGATCAGACCGCAGGCTCGATAATCCAATACAAGTCGTAGGATGATGCGGGGATCGGCAGCTGTGAAGTTGATTCCGCCCTCGCTGATTTGTTCAATGCCCAGAATACGGTTGGCCTGGTTGAGGAGAGCGATGGCAAAAATTTCATGATTCTTGTGCAGAAATAGATTTTTGCAATGGGTAAAGACATCCGCCGAGCCCCGAATCTGAGGTTGTTCCTCGGTTTTGCTCTCCAGACAACGCTTCCCAAGTTCAAGGGCTGCCAAAATTTTCACGGCTTTGGCGGGGCCGATACCGGGTATCTGGGCGAGTTGTCGGACGTGTATTTGGCCCAAATGGCCCAATTGATATCTGCAAAGCCCCAAAATCTTGCCAGCAAGGCCCAGCGCTGATTCTTTTCCGGTTCCGCTGCCCAGCAATATGGCCAGCAGTTCTCGGTCTTCCAGGTTGGATCGCCCTAGGTTGATGAGGCGTTCACGCGGTCGGGACTGTTCGGGGAGGTCCCGAATGGCAGGTTGGGACCGAGTTGGAGGGCAGGTTTCCATGACCTGCAAAAAAAAGACCCGGCTCCGGGTGGAGTCGGGTCGAAGCGTTTCGTCAACGGCTTAGGACCGGTGGGCCTTAGGCGGCCAGGCTTGCAACTTGACGGGCCAGCTGTGATTTTTGGCGGGCGGCTTTGTTGACGTGAATAATATGCTTTTTGGCTAATTTATCAATGCGGGAAATCACCGATGGCAGCATTTGACGAGCCTCCTCGGCCACCGTAAGGCCTTTGAGCCTTTTGATCATGGTTTTGGTGGTCTTGAGCTGATAACGATTGCGCAGACGACGGACGGCGGTCTGACGGATTCTTTTGATCGCGGAGGCGTGATTGGCCATGTTGTTTGATTTTGAGAACCGCAAATTTACAAAAAAACCTTGATAATCCCTAATTTTGACCTCACAAACTCCAATTCATGATTCGAACCCGTTTTCCCCGCCCTCTTTCCGCCTTCTTGCTCCTACTCATGGGATGCTGGGCCATGGTTTCCTGCCAAAACCCCCAAGCCAACCAAGAACAGGATTGGGCGTATTTCGGGGATTCCATTACCGTGGACGGGGCCATCGACGTGTCTGAACTCCCTGATCGGATGAAAGGCAAAGCCATGGCGGAACTCAAATTATCCGGAACTATTCAGGAATGCTGCCAAAAAAAGGGGTGCTGGATGAAATTAGATATGGGGGATGGCAAAACCCTTCGGGTTGGATTCAAGGATTATGCATTTTTTGTGCCGCTGGAATCGGCCGGATCCCGCGTTGTGATGCAGGGCGTTGCCACCTACGATACGACCAGTGTTGAGGCCTTGCGACACTACGCAGAAGACGGGGGCAAGACGGCGGACGAAATTGCCGCCATCACCGAGCCCGAAATCGAATTGGTTTTTGAAGCCAGCGGCGTACGCCTCAAAAAATAAGGATGTTTTCCAGAGTAGTCTGCTGCCTCTTCTTGGGGTGGTTTTTGACGGCTTGTCAAAGCGGAACCCAGGATACATCCCCCAAGAGCGGGGAGGGCCATGCGGATTCAACCTGCGGACCTGGCATGCAAGAGCCCAAAGCTGCGCCCATGGCTGCAGCAATGCGGGCCATGGCGGACCAAGCAGAAGCCATGCGGGCCTGGATTGTGAGCGATTCATCAACTCGCCCAGCTCGTCCAGCATGGGCCAAGATGCCTTTTGAAGCCCAGCGACCGACGGATACCACGGTTCTTGTCGAGGAGTTTTTTGAGAAGGCCCAGGCCTATCACGAGGCCCATCGCCTAGTCGGTCAGCAACCGACGGCCCAGAATTTTGATGCCTTGGTCGCTCGCTGCATTGCTTGTCACCAATCGCATTGTCCTGGGCCCATCAAGCGAATCAATCGCTTGATGATTGGGTCCTGAGGACCTCAGTCCCTTCCAACGAATCGTTGATAAACGATTGGAACCGGTTTAGCCGGTTTAGCCGGTTGATTTTTGCCGGAAATGTTGTTGCTATTTAAACCATCGCCACGTTGGTGGGTATTTGTCACGGTCATTGTAGGTCTATGTGGGCAAGGATTCGATGCCTATTCTTGGGGTTTTGCCGCCCACCGTTATATCAACGAGTCAGCGGTTTACGCGTTGCCTTCCCCGCTACGTGAATTTTTTGAATACCATCGTCTAGTCCTCAAGGAGAGGGCGGTATCGGCCGATCAGCGCCGAGCCTGGGATCCCTTGGAAGCCCCTTGTCATTTTATGGACATGGATCGCTGGAGTGACAGCGAGCGGCTGGCCTTGCCACTGCACTGGGACAGTGCTGTTCAATGTTATTCCGAAAAACTATTAAGAAGTCGAGGGATCTTGCCTTGGCATGCACCCCGGGTTTACCGACGCTTGGTTTGGGCCTTTGAACAGGGAAACCATCGGTTAATCCTGCGAACAGCGGCTGATTTGGGTCATTACTTGGCCGATGCCCATGTTCCCCTTCATTTGTGTTCCAATTACAACGGTCAAAAAAGCGGGCAGCACGGGCTTCATGCCTTGCTCGAAAGCCGAATACCTGAGTACTTTGGAGATACCATGGCCCAAACATTGCGTAGGGCCGAAATCGTGAAGCGACCTGCTCATCATCTATGGCAAATCATGAACGATGCCTATGCCCACTTGGATCGTGTTTTTGATTGCGAGTGTCAATGTCGATCGCAGGTCCCATCGCATGAACAATACGCGCCCTTTCGCCGCGGCAATCGATTGCTACGTCAGGAATCAATCCCCTTTGTTCTGTGTTATCATCATTGTCTCGGGGGATTGATGGGGCGTCAATTGGCATCATCGGTGGCGCATGTGGCGGATTGGTGGATGAGTGCCTGGGTCGATGCGGGTCAGCCAATGCTGAGGGCCCAATGGGGTTCCGACGCAAACAATACGGAATCCTTCGAAGAGGAAGACTCGGAGGAAGGATGGAAGGGAGGTGGCGGCGAAGACCATGACCCCTGAGAATCCTCAGGGCTGAGGAGCGGGGTCAGGGTCGGATTTCTTCGACCCGAACTCGACCGATGCCTTTGGTAGGAATTTCGATCTGAGCAGCTGCCTTGGGGGAGAGATCAATGATGTGGGGGGACTGCCTAGGAAGCCGATCGTTCACAACGATTTCGACAGAGCACCCGTTGCGCAGATGGGTTACTTTGACACGGGTACCGGGTGCTAGGGACTTGTGGGCGGCGCTAATGGAGTTGCTTCGGTGAATTTGGCCTGAACTAGTTCTTTTCCCGTCAAATCGTTTGGCATACACCGAAGCGGTCCCTACCTGTACAAGGGGCGGAGAATTGGGCTGTTCGGGGTAACCCAACAGAAGTCCGACCAACAAAATCAAGGGCATCATACCCTAAGTTAATGTAAAGTGTAGGCTTCTTGACAATTTTATCGGATTTTTACTTCATGAAATGGCCTGAAATTCTGCTGGGGGTGTTGGGTCTTTATGCATTTTGGAAGGGCTATCAAAAGGGTTTGGTCGGCGTTTTGTTGGATTGGGTGGGTTTATTGCTTGCCTTGGCGTTGGTTTATGCCCTGTTCTCGGGTGGTACCGCCTTCTTGGAAAAGTTGGTACCTCCCGCCATGATTCGCGAAGGGGGTAAGGCTCTGGCCCTGCTATTGGTGGTGGTGGCTGTTCGGCTGGGGCTTTGGGCATTGAGCAAGGCTTCTGGCTGGATGGCCCGCAAAATCGGGTTGGAATTGCCCTACCGAATCATGGGTGCCTTTCTTCAGGTTGGTCAGGGCTTGGTAATCTGGTCCGTTTTGGCAGCCTGGATCGCTGGTTTTGAGGGGGGCGAAGTCTGGTTTCGCAAGATGTGGCCCTGGACGGGGTGGCTTTGGTTGGAATGGGGTCGTGGACTTTTGGCTATTTTTCCCTGAGCGTACCATGGACCGATTCTTGCTTTTGGACAACCGCGATAGTTTTACCTACAACTTGAGGGCGTGGGTTCTTAAGGCCGGCTATCAATGCCGTGTGGTGGATCATCATCAAGGCCCTGAAGCGTGGGAAGCGTGGTCTTGGGATGCCGCGATTTTGGGCCCGGGTCCAGGCACTCCCCCCAAGGCAGGCCGACTCATGTCTTTTGTGGATCGATACGCCGAAGAAAAGCCTTTGTTGGGGATTTGTCTGGGCCACCAAGCCTTGGGCTTGAAGGCGGGCGCTCAACTGGTCCATGCTTCGGCGCCTGTTCACGGCAAACGAAGTTTTTTGCGTTGGGATCAGCCGATGTGTGATTTGTTTCAACACAATTACAACTCAAAGCTCACCCAATTCGAAGGAGGGCAAGTGATGCGCTATCATTCGCTGGTCTTGGATAGGGTCCCCGAAACCTACCAGCTCTTGGCCAGTGCTTCGGACGATGGAACCATTCAGGCCATGCGGCATCGAAGCTGGCCATTGTGGGGCTATCAGTTTCATCCTGAGTCAATTACGACCGATTCTTCCCAGGCATGGCTTCAGCTATTTGTTGAAAATGCCCTGCACCCAAAACCTCATTCCCTGAAATCGTTTTCCTAGCATCTTTGGTACCATGACTACGACCCAACTTCTGGTTTACGCCAGGCCATCTATAAAGCACCAGCTTGCTGGTCTGCGGGCATTGCGCGATGCCGCGTCTCTCAAGGGTCTGACTTTGCGCTGGCACCGTTCGTTGGAGCCCTTGGTCCGAGAAGAGTTAAACATTGAGAACCCAGATTTCTTTGGGCAGGCCGGTAGCGGTCCCGATGTATGGGGGGTTGAGGAACCATCGACCCTTGCCGGGGCCGCGATGGTATTGGTATTGGGTGGTGATGGGACGATGTTGGATACGGTTCCATTGGCGGTGGGAACACAATTGCCAGTTTTTGGCTTCCATTTTGGTCGCCTCGGTTTTTTGAGTTCGGCCGGAGGTACCGAAGATATTCCCAGGGCCTTGGAGGCCATTCGGAACGGAGAGGTATTGTTGGAGGAGCGTAGCCTCTTGGAATGCAAATACCCCAAGGGTCCTGGTCAATTGGGTTTGGTCTATGCGCTCAACGAAGTTGCTTTGCACCGAATGGGGGCCGGTCTCATGCGGGTTGCCTGCACCCTGGACGGCGAATTACTCAACCGCTACCAAGCGGATGGTTTGTTAGTGGCCACTCCAACCGGCTCCACTGCTTATTCGATGAGTTGCGGTGGCCCTATCGTCCTCCCGCAGAGCAAAGTTTGGACGATCACCCCGGTCGCCGGGCATCAATTGGGGATTCGACCGGTAGTTGTCGACCAAAATGTTCGGATTACCCTGCAGACCGAGGCGGAATCCAACGGCGGTCCTGCCCGGTTGATGGTGGATGGGAAGGTCTTGGATTGGGCCGAACAAGGGCAAATCGACCTGGGGCTCTCCCTACGACCCCTGCGATTGGCCAGGTTCAAGGGTTTTTCGCATCTGGATAACCTCAAAACCAAACTACTCTGGGGCCTAGACCCCCGGGGATAATTTCTGCATTTTTTGCGGTATTTTCGCCTTTTGGCTAATTTGTTTGGTATGAACGACTGGTATTGCATTTCCCGAAGAGCCCTGCTATTAACCCTTTTGGGTTTGGGACTGGTTCCGGCACAGGGGCTGGCTCAGCTCCGAGAATTTGGGGTGAATATGTATTCGACGACCTATGTCGGCGATCTGACCCATATCAATAATTTCATCTACAGCACCCGGGGTGGAATAGGGGCTCATTTTCGCCGTCACCTTTCCAAGAGCCTCAGCCTACGGGCCGATGTGAACTTTGCAACGTTGGCCGGTTCCGATAACAGCCCAGAGCTCAAAAACCTTGCCAACGAGGCCTACAGGGACCCCACCGGTGCCAAATACAATCGCCTGGTCGGAGAGTACTTCAGGGTCGACTCCTTCAGCCAGACCGTCACCTCGGTGAGGGATGACGTGAATCTGCGTAATCTTTCGTTTCGAACCCGCCTGACCGAGTTCAGTGTGGTCCTGGAATACAAGTTTGGTGAATTCATGATCAACAGCAGCGTTCGACGCGCCAATTTTTATTTATTTGGCGGGTTCAATGTTTATCACTTCGAATCCGAAGCCCGTTCCGCCATTGATTCCATCGGTTGGATTAAGCTCAAGGACCTCACTACCGAAGGTCAGGGTCTATCGAATTTCTACACCACTCCGGAGTATCGTTCAACGCAACTGGGTATTCCCCTGGGCTTGGGTATTCGTTGGACGTTGGACAAATACACCCGAATGTCGGCCGAAGCCGGCTACCGAATTCTATTCACCGATTACCTGGATGATGTGTCAGGTCAATACGCCAACCCGGCGGTTATCGGTTCCGTCCACGGTTCTCAAGCCTCTGAATTTGTGGATCGTACCCGTCAATTGCATCCTTGGCTCAAACCCAATGCACTGGGTTCTGCCCGCGGCAACAGCAACGGCCGCAACGACGGGTACCTCTTTGTAGGCCTCAGTATTTCACGGGTTATTTACCCCTACAATTGCCCCACGCTCTGATCATGCCCACCCTTCAACGCCGTCAGACCTGCGGTATGGCAGGGTTTTTGATGCTGATGTGGGTTGTGTTTTCGAATCCCGTTTCCGCTCAGTGGGTGGACCTTGGGTTCGGGGGCGGCCTAACATCCTATCGAGGCGATATCCAAGTTCCGGTTTCTGGCTTCAAACCAGGAGCCTACGGAGCTATCCATGCCAAATATAATTTTAGCCCGCATTGGGGAGTGAAATTGCAGGTTGGACAGGGACAGGTTTCGGCGGCGGATTCGGTGAGTGGTGATCCCAAACAGATTCAGAGGAATCTCAGCTTTACCTCCTCCATTGTTGAGGCACGTGTGGGGGTGGAATTTAATTTTTGGCCGTATGTTCCGGGTTCTTTGAAACGTCGCAGCGCACCGTACTTGGGTTTGGGTTTGGGTCGATTCTTTTTTGATCCAATGGCCAGGCACAAGGGCACATTGGTGGCATTGCAACCATTGGGAACGGAGGGGCAAGGGTTGGGTGACAAACCTGGCCTTGAGAATTTGGGGCTGGAGGCGGAGCGTTATACTTTGAACACCTGGATTTTACCGATTAGCTTGGGTTATCGTCGCAATTTCAAAGGCAATCACGGTGTGGGAATCGAATGGACCTATTGCTTTACGGGGACCGATTTTTTGGATGATATATCGGGCACTTATTTTGATGCCTCCTACCTTCGTTTGTATCGGAACACCGTTGCCGCAGATATGTCGGATCGAAGTTGGGAAAAAGGACTCTCAGCCAGAGAGCCCGGTAGCCAACGAGGGGTGAATGCGTACAACGATGCGTACGGTTCCCTCATGGTCTATTACCACTACCATATCCCATCGCGTCGCTGTCGAATCAAATAAAAGCCGGGATGAGCGGACAGGAAGAGCGGATGGATACCCAGCGCATACCGGCCCATGTGGCGATTATCATGGACGGGAATGGACGATGGGCTCAGCAACGGGGTCAGGATCGTATTTATGGACATCGCTATGCGGTTCAGGCCGTGCGGGAGACTTGTGAAATATGTGCCGAATTGGGCGTTAAATATTTGACGCTTTACACTTTTTCGACCGAGAATTGGTCCCGCCCTGCTCTGGAGGTGGAGGCCCTCATGCAGTTGTTGGTAGAAACCGTGGAGTCCGAGTTGGATACACTCATGAAGAATAAAATTGCCTTGCAATCCTTTGGGGATTTGGACCTTTTGCCGGCCCGTTGTCGGGAACAGCTTCAACGGACCGAACAATTGACCGCAGGTAACCAACGAATGCAACTGAATTTGGCGATATCCTACAGCGCTCGTTCCGAAATTTTGTCGGCGGTCAAAAAAATCGCCGAAGAGGTAAGGGCCCAAAAATTGGAGCCAAGTCAAATCAACGAGGCCACCTTGACTCATCGATTGCAGACAGCCCTCTTGCCCGATCCGGATCTCATGATCCGAACCAGCGGTGAACAGCGCCTGTCGAATTTTTTGTTATGGCAGTCCGCCTACACGGAACTTTATTTTACCGAAACCTGCTGGCCCGATTTTCGCAAAGCAGATTTTTTAGCTGCGCTCCAAGATTACCAGCAAAGGGAACGCCGTTTTGGCAAAACCTCGGCCCAAACCACCGCCCATTCCTGATGATGCGAACATTGTTTATGGCAGCTCTTTGGGCCGGCCTTTTGGGTTGCTTTGCCTGCTTGCCTTGGATAAGCCAGGCCCAGGCCCCTGTTTCTGGGGCGGCAGGCGAAGTGGTACGCAGCTACCGGATCGCCAAAGTCCGTGTGGAGGGCCTGAGGCATACGGATCAAGACCTGCTGATGATGATTGCAGGATTGCGGGAAGGCCAGCGATTCACCCTGCTTGGGGAAGAGGGGGCCAAAGCCGTGCGCAATCTATGGAAGCAGGGACTTTTTGGGAACGTCCAAATTCGGGTGGATTCGGTGGTCGAGGAACAGATTTATCTCTGCCTGGTCCTCGAAGAAAAGCCTCGGCTCTCCAAGGTTGTCTTTAACCGCAAAGTATCCAAGGCCAAGGCCGAGGAAATGACCGAATCGCTCAAAACCTTCAAGGGAAAAATTTTGACCGATGAGGTCAAAGGGAATATTAGCCGGGTCGTTCGCAAGTACTACACCGACAAAGGTTACTTGGATGTCAAAGTGGTGATGAACACCGTGCCGGACACCAATCAAATCAACGCCTCCACCTTGAATGTGAGTGTTGAGCCCGGGGCCAAAGTGCGTGTTGCCTTCCTCCAATTGACGGGAAACGCGGCGTTGGATGCCAAAAATGTGATGCACATCCTCAAAACAGCCCGTCCCAGGGTTCGTTGGAACCCGTTGCGTAACGGCAAATGGGATCCCGAAAAATTTGAAGAACAAAAGACCAAACTAATTCGTCGTTACCAACGAATGGGGTACCGCGATGCGCGCATTCTGCGGGACTCGGTTTTTTCGATAGGCGATGGGCAGATGGGTGTTTTGGTGGACTTGTTTGAGGGCAAACCCTATTTTGTACGGCGATTGGAGATCGAGGGGAATTCGGTGCACAGCGACAGCCTCTTGTTGGGACTACTGGGCATGAAGCCGGGGGATTTGTATAACAAAGAACTAATCGAATCCAAATTGCAAATGGATCCATCGGGTCGGGATATTTCGTCCTTGTATATGGACGATGGTTACCTTTTCTTCCAAGTTAGTTCCCACGAAAGTCGGGTTGAAGGCGATAGCATTGATTTGATGGTTCGGGTGGTGGAAGGAGCCCAGGCCACCGTACGACGTGTGACCGTCAAAGGCAATGACAAAACTTCCGATCATGTGATCATCCGTGAATTGCGGACCCGGCCCGGTCAAAAATTTTCGCGTAGCGATGTGATGCGAACAACGCGTGAATTAAGCCAGCTGGGTTATTTTGATCCTGAACAGTTGGGGGTGGTCCCTACGCCCAATCCCCAGGATGGTACCGTTGATATTGAATACAAAGTCACGGAGCGTTCGAACGATCAGGTAGAGCTGTCGGGAGGATGGGGCGCTGGTCAAGTGGTTGGGTCCCTTGGTTTGGTCTTGAATAATTTTTCGACCCGCAAAATGTTCAATCCCAAAGCATGGACACCGGTTCCCGGTGGGGACGGTCAGCGGGTTAGTGTCCGGGCCCAGTCCAACGGGCGCTTTTTTTCCTCCTACAATTTATCGTTCACTGAGCCTTGGCTAGGGGGCAAAAAGCCCAATTCCTTTACGGTCAGTGGTTATGTTTCGATTCAGGTACCCAACGGCTTGCCCCGAACCAACCCTTTGCGTCAATCCATCACGATTAAAGGAACCAGCGTCAGTTTTGGGCAGCGGCTCAAGAAACCAGACGACTTTTTCACGGTTGTTCATAGTGTTAATTTTCAGCAATTTGTGTTGGTCAACAACCAGAACACGGCCTTTTTGCCGGACGGCGTTTCCAATAATTTTTTCATCAAGGAAACCTTGTCGCGCAACAGTGTTGACCAGCCCATCTTTCCTCGCAGCGGAGCCAATCTCTCTTTGGTTGCACAGATTGCTCCTCCCTATTCATTGCTGGGACGCAAGCTCCGTCCCGATGCCACCGCCCAGGAGCGCTACAAGTGGGTGGAATACCACAAATGGCGTTTTGACTTTCAGCAGTACACCAAGCTTGTGGGGAACTTGGTGCTGATGAGTCGGATACAATACGGATGGCTGGGCAATTACACCCAGGAAACCGGAGAGGTGCCCTTTGGGCGTTTTTATGTGGGTGGCGATGGGATTATGGGCTTTGCTTTGGATGACCGGGAATTGATCGGTTTGAGAGGCTACCAAAACAATTCGTTGACCCCCCGCGATCCCCAGACCAGTCAACTGCTGGGTGCCACTGCATTTCAGAAATACACCATGGAATTGCGTTATCCTTTGTCGCTCAACCCCAGCGCAACCATCTACGCCACCACCTTTCTGGAGGCGGGGAATTCGTTTCGCAAAGTCAGGCAATTTGATCCCTTCCTCAATTACCGTTCGGCCGGCGTTGGGGTGCGGGTTTTTCTGCCCATGTTTGGTCTGTTAGGTGTGGATTGGGGTTACGGAATGGATCCGGTCCCCGGGGCCGGTGAGGTCCACAAGGGCAATGTGCATATTTCCATCGGTCAGTCGTTCTAAGAGGATGAAAAAGGTCTTAGCAGGGATTTGGGTGGCGCTTATGATCCAGTGGGCGGGAGGGCCAACGGCCCATGCCCAACGGTATATCTATGTGGACACGGAATACATGCTGGGTCAGATGAGTGAGTATGCGGCGGCCCAAAGCGAGCTCAAGGTGCAGGTGGAGCGTTGGAATGCCGAAGCCGATGAGATGAAGCAGGAAATAGATCGACTTTACCGTACCCTTCGGGCCGAAAGTCCCCTGCTAACCGAAAGCATGCAACGGGAGCGATTGGAAGAGATCAAAGCCCGGGAGGAAAGGCTGCTGGCCTGGCAAAAAGAGCAGTTTGGTGAGGAGGGCGCCCTCTTCAAAAGGCAGCAAGACCTGATTCGTCCCTTGCAGGACAAAATCTACGCAGCGGTCCAGAAATATGCCCGTGATAAAAGCTACGACCTTATATTTGACAGAGCCGCCGGAAACCAGCTGCTTTTTGTCAGCCCCAAGTTGGACAAAAGCAATGAAATTTTGGCGGCGATGGGCGTTGTCCGAAAGAGTCCAACGGCCAAAGCCCAACCTAAACCAACCACTAACACCAAAACCCCGCCCAAAGCCACCCAGCCTCCTGTTCCGGCCGCCGGCTCTCAGCGAATGCCTTAACCCCTAACCAACCAAATCCTTAAGTGCCCCATGAAGACCCTGTTTTGCTCCCCATCTCGCCTCCTTTTCCTCGGCCTTGTTTTGGCTTTGGCATCAGGTTTTGTTCAACCGGCTTTGGCTCAGGGCCCTCGTTTGGGTCATATCAATTCCGGTGAGTTGGTATCCTTGATGCCAGAAACCAAAAAAGCAGAAGACAGCCTCAAGCGCTTTGCCGAAGGAATGGAAACCCAGGTCCAGGCGATGCTCAGCGAGCTCAAAGTGAAATACGCCGATTTTCAATCCAAGAGCAAGGAGTGGAGTGAATCATTGCGCGAATACAAGACCAAAGAAATCCAGGACCTCCAGTCCAATATCGATAATTTTCAGC
>JACCDP011310161.1_pt1 | contig 36291 bp, 35 predicted proteins | sample 7445841 | NCBI WGS metagenome assembly JACCDP01 (sample SAMN15323441, study PRJNA562643) | freshwater metagenome | isolation source: river surface water | place: USA:Blue River Watershed | collected 2017-08-17 | reverse complement strand
GGGCGTTTCGGTATCCTCTGCTCCCCATATCGGGGAGCAGGGGGTCCGATGGAACGTTCTGAGACGGCGAGTTTGAGCAATAGTGTGATCGAGACAATCGTTTCACGGAGCTCGACAAAAAAGTTTTCTGATGAGGCGGTCAGCCGAGACGACATCGAGGCGATGCTCACGGCTGCTGTCCGAGCGCCCGATCACGGTATGTTGGCGCCTTGGAGATTCATCGTACTGCAGGGTGAATCAAGAGCGATTCTCGGCTCGGCAATGAGTGCGGCGCTGCGAAGTCGCATGCCCGAAACCGATGCTGAAACATTAGATAGAGAGGCATCCAAGGCGTGGCGCTCGCCGGTGTTGATCGTTGTCGTTGCCGAACTGAAAGCACATCCGAAAGTCCCCGAGGTTGAGCAGCTCGTTGCCGTTGGTGCTGCTATCCAGAATCTCTGGCTGGCCGCCCATTCGATGGGTTACGGCGCTGCGTGGAAGACGGGTAGTCACGCGTACGATTCCGGGGTCAAGAACGCACTGGGTTTGCGACCAGAAGATCATGTCATTGGTTTTGTACATGTCGGACGCCCAACATCCAAGGCTCCGGTCAGACCGGCAGACTTTGCGGCAAAGACTCAGTGGCTCTAATCATTAGCCTGTAAATAACCTGAATTTGTCGAGCGACTCCCGTTCGGTCGTTGGTTAGCTTAATGCGCCAACATCCACGCGCGGGAGTCGATTATGTTTTTCAGAGCGATATTGATTGCGGCTTTTGGTTTTTTTCTTTTTCCGCAGCCCGGTTCGGCAAAAGAAGCAGCCGTTGTGCGCTGTGATACTCCTTTAGGCTACATCGCGGTAGTCGAGCTAGATGGATACGCGCTCGAAGTCTTGTGGCGTTATCGTCTGCGTTCACCCGGACCGTTACTGCGCATGCTCATTCAGCAGTCTGGTTGCTTCACCGTGGTCGAGCGTGGCGTTGGCGTAGAGGCGGTTCTCCAAGAGCGGCAGCTCGCAGCCAGAGGTCAATTGCGCAGTGGCTCGGCGATGGGTGAAGGGCAGCTGGTAGCCGCAGACTACATCCTCACTCCGTCGGTGATTTTTTCCAACGACGATGCCGGCGGTGTGCGTGCGGGGCTCGGTGATTTTGTCGGATCACGATGGGCATCGCTGACACCAGGCGTCAAATTCAAAGAGGCGCAAACCGGGCTGACATTGGTTGATGCGCGTACAGGCGTGCAGGTCGGCGCCGCTGAAAGTACGACTCGAAAAGCGGACTTGTCTTTGAGTGCGTGGTTGATCGGTCGGGGCAGGTACTCGTCGTTCGAGGGTTACGGGAAAACAGCCGAAGGCAAGTTGATCGCCTCGTCGTTGATAGCGAACTTCAACTCACTGGTGTCGACCGTGAGGCATCGTGTGCCGACCCGTCACTCCAACAGTCACGCGTCGTCGCTTGCCGCTACGCCGGACTTCTCGATCGGCGATGTGGTGATTCCCAAAATTGGTGGCTTGGTGCTTCGCGCGATGCCGTCTGATCAGGCCGCGCCGCTTGCCGAACTCAGTCACGAGGCCGAGCTGGTCGTTGTCGGTGCGTTAACGGGAGACTATCTCCCCGTCCAAAGCGGAGCGCTGCGGGGTTGGCTGCCGATACTGCTGCTGCGCCGGCCTTAGTCGATTCGCTTTCAGCTCAGCGGCGTGGGGCTGACGATAAACCCATTCTCATCTGCGTAGAGCCACTCGTTCGGACGGAAGATGACGCCCGCAAAAGTGACGATCACATCGCGTTCGCCGCTTCCGGTCTGTAAGGGTTTAGTTGGGCATATATTGAGTGCGCGAACGGCGAGCGGCATCGTGCGTAGCACTTCGACATCACGAGCAGCGCCGTAGACGATCGCGCCGGCCCAACCGTTATCGATTAGCAGGCTGCCGAGTCGATCACCGATGAGTGCGCGTCGCAGTGAGCCGCCGCCATCGACCACCATGACCCGACCATTCCCCGGAGTAGACAAGACCTGTCGCAGGAGGAGGTTGTCCTCGTAGCAGCGAATCGTGCTGATCTGTCCGTGAAAACTTTTCAGCTGCCCAAAGTCGCGGAACAGGGGTTCGCCAGTTTGGACGACCTGTGGGTGGTCATCAGAAAGGTCACAGATGCTGCGCGTCATGGTCGGAGTCCGTCGAGTGTGGTATCCAAGTGCCTCGGCATTATGCCGCAGCTATATATCTATCGGGGGTTGGGATGATTCTGATTACGGGTGCAACGGGGCGAACGGGTAACAGAGCGGCCACCGAGCTTGCTAAGCGAGGCATACCCGTACGGGCTCTGGTGCGAAATCCTGCGAAAGCTGAGGGACTGACCGCGGCGGGTGTGCAGATTGCGACTGGTGATGCCAGTGATGCGGATTCTGTACGTGCAGCGCTCGTGGGTGTCACGAAGATGGCGATCATCCTGCCGAACGGTGAGCAGCAGTTGTCGCTGGAGAAAAAACTGGTGGATCTCGGCGTTGAGGCTGGCGTCAGCCACCTCATCAAACTCTCGTCGATGGAAGCGCTGCCAACGGCGCATAACGCAACTCACAAGATGCATTGGGCGTCCGAGGAGCACATTCGGGCGAGCGGCAAAGCGTGGACGATGGTTCGCCCAAGCTTCTATCTGCAGAATTTCTTATCGAATGCCTACACCATCAAGACCGAGGGCAAGTTTTACTATCCCTTTGGTGATAAGGGCGCCGCGGTGATGACGGATTCGCGCGATGCCGGTTATTTCGTGGCTCATTGCTTGGCAACCAACGGCCACGAAGGCAAGAGTTACGATATCACCAGCCGTGATCGCCTGAGCTTTCACGAAGTGGCAGCGGTATTCAGTCAGGTGTTGGGTCGCAAGATCGATTATGTGCCGCAGGATCCGGCCGCTTATAAAGCCTTCCTAGGCAAGTTCTTAAGCAGCCAATGGCATCTTGATGCCGTCTGCGACATCTTTGCCGAAATTGCGGCGGGCTATGTGGTGGATGTCACCGATACTTTCGAGAAGGTGACGGGGCGTGCTCCGACCGGGCTCGCTGAATTCATCAACGAGCACCGGGCGGTATTCACGCCCTAAAGGGTCACGCGGCGTAGCGCCTCGCCATCACTTCAAGAGAGAGAGGCTTGATGGTCGAAGCCTTGCCAGCACAGCCAAAGGCTTCGTAGCGCGCAACACAGATCTCGCGCGCAGCGAGCATGGCTTCTTTCATGTATTTTCGCGGATCGAACTCGGCCGGATCTTTCGTCATGGCTCGTCGGATCGCACCCGTCATGGCAAGGCGGATATCCGTGTCGATGTTGATTTTGCGAACGCCGTGCTTGATGCCCTCAAGAATTTCTTCGACGGGTACACCGTAGGTTTCGCGAAGATTACCGCCATTTTCACGGATGATCTGCAACCACTCTTGCGGGACCGAAGACGAGCCGTGCATGACGAGATGCGTGTTCGGGATCCGCGCATTGATTTCGCGAATACGATCGATGGCCAGGATGTCGCCAGTCGGTTTGCGCGTAAATTTATAGGCACCGTGCGATGTGCCGATCGCGATGGCGAGTGCATCGACGCCGGTTTTGGCGACGAAATCTTTGGCTTGATCGGGATCTGTCAGCAACTGATCGTGCGACAAATGGCCATCGGCACCATGCCCATCTTCTTCGCCGGCTTTGCCAGACTCGAGTGACCCGAGACAACCGAGTTCGCCTTCGACCGAGACGCCAACTGCATGCGCGATTTTCACGACATGGGCCGTGACGTCGACGTTGTACTCGTACGAAGCCGGAGTTTTGCCATCTTCTTTCAGTGATCCGTCCATCATGACGCTCGAGAAACCGGAGCGGATCGACTGCACGCAGACAGAGGGGCTTGCTCCGTGATCTTGGTGCATCACGATCGGAATGTGCGGGTAGCTCTCGATCGCAGCTTCGATGAGGTGGCGCAGAAACGGCTCACCCGCATACTTTCGTGCACCTGCCGAGGCTTGCATGATGACCGGGCTGTCGGTCTTGTCGGCCGCCTGCATGATGGCTTGCACTTGCTCAAGGTTGTTGACGTTGAACGCTGGCACGCCGTACCCGTGTTCGGCGGCGTGATCGAGCAATTGACGCATCGAGATAAGTGCCATGACGGAATCCCCAAAAAAGAAATTAAGCGAAATATGTGGGCTTTATTCTAGCCAAAACAACCGTTGTCGGCTCATACGTGCAGCGGCAAGCGTACGTCAGCGAACAAGGCATCGACTTCTTCCTGGCGTGCGGTTCGCTCGGCCTTGTGTACCCGCGCATGATCCAGATGTGGGGCTAACAAGCGCATGAAATCGAGCGTGTATCGGCGCAGATAGCCGCCGCGGCGGAACCCAACCCACGTCAGGTGACGAGGGAAGAGGTGTGACGCATCGAACGATACGAGATCGCGATCTTCTGTCGGATCGATGGCCATGGCCGCGACGATGCCGACGCCGAGACCGAGTCTCACATAGGTTTTGATCACGTCGGCGTCCCGAGCGGTCAGGGCAATATCGGGCTCGATACCGGCTGACTCAAATGCCTGTGGCAGGGAGGCGGGACCTGAGAGATTGAAAACGTAGGTGACGAGCGGATACTGACCCAGCTTGGCCAGCGTCAATGTTTTCGCTTTAGCTAGCGGATGATCGAGTGGCACGATGACGCGTCGATGCCATTCGTAGCAAGGCAGCAGCACGCAGTGAGGGAAGTGGTCACGCGAACCCGTTCCGATCGCGATATCCACCTGACCGGCATTCAGCAAATCAGCGATCTGTTCCGCTGTACCTTGATGCAGATGCAGGCGAACTTGCGGGTACTTGAGGCGAAACTGCGAAATGACAGCGGGCAGTACATAGCGCGCTTGGGTGTGCGTGGTCGCGATAGATAGGGAGCCGCGTGCGGCATCGCGGACATCGAGCGACATGGCTTTGATCGCTTGGGTTTCGCGCAGGGCTTTTTGGGCCCGTTCGACTACGCGCTGTCCGGCCGCTGTTAGTCGTAGCAGATTACGACCTTCGCGCACGAACAGCTCGAATCCCAGTTCTTCTTCCAGCAAGCGAAGCTGTCGGCTGACGCCCGGTTGCGAGAGATGCAACTTGTCGGCAGCGGCAGATATATTGAAGCCGGCCTCGACAATCGCGGTCAGGTAGCGCAGTTGAGCGAGTTTCATACGCGCACCGGGCTCGTTAGCAACATCAACTGATGGGTAAGGTCATCCCGAGCCATCGACCGAGCGCGAGCGCTGGCGTCAGCATCATGCCGGGAGCGAAGGCGTTACCGAGCGTTGCGCCGCTGCCGAGCACTTCGCCTGCGGCATAGAAGTTCGGGATGGGCTCGCCGTTTCCGCGCACTACGCGCAGCTGCTCGTCGACGACGACGCCTGCGGACGAAGTGGCAGAGTGACCCAGGTGCGTCACAGCGAAATACGGGCCCCTTTCGCCTATCGGCATCGGGAAGTGTTTACGGCCGAACGCGTCACTGCCAGATTTGGTGGCCGCGTTGTAATCGCGAATCGAAGCGCGCAAGCCGTCGAGTTCGATGCGAGCTTTGGCGGCGAGTGCTTCGAGAGAGTCGGCACGATGAAACATCGGGTGCTTATCGAAATGCGCAAGGAATTCTTCGCGCGAGAACTTCGGCAACGCTGGCGGCGCCTTCTCGAGAATCGATTGATCAAAAAAGATCTGGTAGCGCAGCTTCTCTTGTCGGAGCAGCAAACGCTCGCGCTGATAGGAGTCCGACGAGTCTTCGGCGACAAATCGTTGGCCTTGATTGTTCACCCAGATTTCCCAGGGCAGGCGTCGCGGCGACATATCGAAGCGCGCGTAGACCTTAGCCGGGAATTGTTCCGACGTAAGGATGGATCCGCTGCCGGGTCTGTGCAGATCCTGGCCGCGGAGCCAACCGCCGATGGAGGTGGCGATCGCGAGCCCTTGGCCTTGTGAATAGGGATAAGAGCCTGCCGCGTAGGCGGGCACACCGCAAAGCTGCTCGAAAAGATCCGGGTTCATCGCATAGCCGCCGCTCGTGAGCAGGACATGCCGACCGCGCGCAATGAACTCGCGAGTCGCACCGTCCTTCGACTCGGTGACGGTGCCGCGCAAGCCCTGAACCTCACCCTTATCGTTCAACAGTAAGCCGGTGGCGCGCGTGTTCAATTGCAAAGTGACACGGCCACTCGCGATCTCCGGCGCGAGCTCACGACGGATCACCGCCAAAATCGCTCGACCTTCGTCCTTTGCCCAAAGATATCGTGGCGTGTTGTACGCCTTGCGACCCGGAGTGTCGCCCGTGACCGGATGATCGGGCAAAGGTACGAGACCCGCATCGAGTAACCAATTGATGGTTGCAGGCGCCTCATCGGCAGTGCGTCGAATGACATGCTTGTCGGCGAGACCTCGCGACAGGCTCATTACGTCGTCATAGTGCGCATCAGGCGTATCAACAATGCCTTTGGCGGCCTGAATACGTGTGCCGGCAGCGGCTACCTGTCCGTTGGCGAGGTGTAACGTACCGCCGATATCAGGCGCTGCGTCGACCAACAGCACCTTGGCGCCACGACGAGCGGCGAAAACGGCAGCAGGAAGGCCTGCCGTGCCGGCGCCGATGATCACGAAATCGTAGTAGGGCGTATCGGCTGCAAGCGCCGAGGCGACCGACGAATCGGCAAGCGCGATCGCTCCAGCGGATCCGATAGCTCTCTGGATAAACGCGCGACGCTTCATGGCGATCAATCCTCGATGAGGAAGCTTCGTAACTGTTCCGAGCGGCTCGGATGGCGCAGCTTACGCAGCGCCTTCGCTTCGATCTGACGGATGCGTTCACGCGTGACGTCGAACTGTTTGCCGACCTCTTCAAGCGTGTGGTCGGTATTCAGGTCGATTCCGAAGCGCATACGCAGAACCTTCGCTTCCCGCGGGGTGAGCTGCGCGAGCACCGCGTGAGTGGTTTCGCGGAGCGACTCGGCGGTGGCCTGATCGATTGGTGAAGCCACCGAGGTGTCTTCGATGAAATCGCCAAGGTGTGAATCTTCATCATCACCGATCGGAGTCTCCATTGAGATGGGCTCCTTGGCGATTTTGAGAACCTTGCGAACCTTGTCCTCGGGCATTTCCATGCGCACGGCAAGCTCATCGGGTGTCGGCTCACGCCCCATTTCCTGCAGCATCTGTCGCGAGATGCGATTGAGCTTGTTGATCGTTTCGATCATGTGTACCGGGATGCGAATCGTGCGGGCCTGGTCAGCGATCGAGCGCGTGATGGCCTGGCGAATCCACCAAGTGGCGTAGGTCGAGAACTTGTAGCCGCGACGGTATTCAAACTTGTCGACCGCCTTCATCAAGCCGATGTTGCCTTCCTGGATCAGGTCGAGGAACTGCAGACCGCGATTGGTGTACTTCTTGGCGATCGAGATAACGAGGCGGAGGTTCGCCTCGACCATTTCCTTCTTGGCGCGACGGGCTTTGGCTTCGCCGATCGAGACCTCACGGTTGATATCTTTGATCTGGCTGATCGAGAGGAAGTGACGCTTCTCGATCGCCTGCAGCTGAACCTGGCGACGCAGGATTTCGTCGCTGAGCTTTGCCAAGCCCGCAGACCACTTCTTGGCGGCCTTGACGTGCTTGCTGACCCAGCGCTCGTCCGTCTCGTTACGAGGGAAAGAAGTGATGAACTCCTTGCGCGGCATACCCGCATCGCGCACCGCGATGACCATGATCTCTTTTTCGAGTTGACGGATTTCGTTGATATGCTCGCGCAGATTGCCAATCAAGGCCTCGAACATCTTGGGCGCGAGTTTGAGCTCCATGAATTCGCCCGAGAGTTTGCTGCGAGTTTTTTGCGACTTCGGGTCTTCCATGCCGGACTTGCTGAGCAAGCCCAGGCACTGCGCGTGAAGTTTCTGGATCGAAGCGAATCGATTGGCGGCTTCGACCGGATCCGGACCGGTATCAGCGGCTTCCTCTTCGTCGTCTCCGCCTTCGACATCCTCGGACTCTTCCGCGGCGGCGGCAGCCGGATCGACCTTGGTCGGATTCTGCGGCTGCGCGATGACATCGGGCGCATTGGGGTCGATGAAACCGACGATGATGTCGGCAAGGCGCCCGCCGCCATTTTTCACCGGCTCGTAGGCCCTCAAAATGAAGTCGTAGGTCGGCGGATACAGGGAAATCTGAGTGCGCACGGCATCGAGACCCTCTTCGATGCGCTTGGCGATGCTGATTTCACCTTCGCGCGTGAGCAACTCGACGGTACCCATTTCACGCATGTACATGCGCACGGGATCCGTGGTGCGACCGAGTTCCGCATCGAGCGCAGCGAGCGCTGCCGCGGCTTCTTCGATCGCTTCTTCGTCGGATGGCGCAGTGGTCTCGGGTGCGAGCAGTGACTCTTCCGGTGCCTTTTCGTACACCGGGATGCCCATATCGTTGATCGTGTTGACGATTTCTTCGATCTGCTCGGGATCGACGATTTCCGAGGGGAGATAGTCGTTGACTTGCGAGTAGGTGAGGTAGCTCTGTTCCTTGCCGAGCGCGATCAGCTGTTTCAGCTGCGACTGACGCTCCTCTGGCATCGCGAGCGGGCGACGATCAGGCAGGTTCAAAGGTTTGTTGCCCTCGTTCGCCGCGGCTTTGGCGGCCTTCGATTGCTTCGCTGTCGGCTTCTCTGCAGGCGTGACGGGCGGCGTCGCGACGACGGGAGCGACTGTTTGTACAGGCTCCGCCTTGGCGGGCTTTTTGGCCGCCGACGCTTGCTTCGCAGCGGGAGCGCTTTTCGGCGCCGGTGCCGGAGCTGCTTTGGCGATGGGCGCTTTGGCCGCCGGTTTTGCAGCAACCTTGGCGACAGGCTTGGCAATAGGCTTGGCAACAGGTTTGGCGGTCGGCTTGGCCGCGGGCTTCACCGGCGCTTTCGAGACAACCTTGGCCGGCGACTTTTTCGGCGCGGGCTTGGCTGACGCGGGTTTGACTGCCGCTTTCTTCGGCGCAGCCTTCTTGGCGGACGCTTTCGCGGCCGCCGGGCGCGCGGGTTTCTTGCTGGCCGTAGCCTTCGATTTCTTGCTCATGTTTGGATGCCTGTCGGGGGCTGCCCGGGCCGGGGAATCGAACCCGCAAGAATACGGGGAAAGCCTAGATTTTTCCAGACATCAGCGCTTGTAAATCGCGTTTTTCCTCGGCCGACAAGCCACTTTCTTGCTCCTTCGCGAGCAGCGTATCGAGACGGCGTCGGCGAGCTTCCTCGCCCATGCGGCTGATCGCATTTTGGAGTTCTCGCCGGGCACCTTCGGCGGCGGTGATGAGGGCCTCAGTGGCCGCCAGGCGGGCAAGGCGGGCCTGTTCCGGTTGGTCTCGCCAGCGCTCGAGTAATTGTGCGGTGCTCTTGCAAGGATCGAGGCGTAAATCCTCGATCAGTCGACGCAGGATGTCGGCGCCCGGTTCTTCGATCGTGGCCAGTGTGGCGAGATCCTTAGGACTGAGCTCTGCAGCGATCGCCGGGTGATGCACGAGCATCAGCACCGATTGGCGCATCAGGCCGCCACGTCCGGCACTTCGGCCGGTCATGTTGCTTGGCAGATCGGCGCTCGAACGGGCCATGTTTTTGGCTGTTGAGCGGGCCGCTTCGCCTTGCCAGAGCGCGCGCAGGCGATCCGCCGGCAAACGAATGGCTTCGGCGAGCCGTTCGATCAGTAATTCTCGATAAACACCTTCCGGTACGCGCGCGATGAGCGGTCGCGCCAGTTCCGCAAAACGTGCTTTGCCGTCGGCGTTCCCCAGGTCGACTTGCGAGCCGAGCTCCTGCACGAGGTACTCCGACAAGGGCAAAGATTGTTCGAGGCGGCGCTCGAAGGCCTCACGACCTTCTTCGCCGACGAGCGTGTCGGGGTCATGTCCCTCGGGCAAAAAGAGAAATCGAAGTTGCCGCCCTTCACGCAATTCAGGCAGCGCATTGTTGAGCGCTCGCCAAGCCGCGGCGCGACCTGCTCGGTCGCCATCGAAGGCAAACACCACCTCAGAGACGAGTCTGAAGGCTCGCTTCAAATGTTCCGGTGTGGTCGCGGTGCCCAGAGTGGCAACGGCGTAATGCACGCCGGCCTGATGGAGACGGACCACATCCATGTAGCCCTCGACGATCATCAGTCGCTTGAGCGGCGCACGACTTTGTCGAACTTCGTAGAGGCCATACAGCTCTCGGCCTTTGTGAAACAGCGAGGTTTCGGGTGAGTTCAAGTACTTAGGCTCACCTTGGTCGATGATGCGACCGCCGAAGGCAATGACGCGGCCGCGTGCATCACGAATGGGGAACATGATGCGGTCACGAAAGCGGTCGTAGTAGCGATCGCCGGCGCCTTCGCGTTCGATGATCAGCCCGCACGCGAGCAGATCGGCGCGCGTTTTTGTATCTTTAGCGAAACGATTGAGCACATCGTTCCACGAATTGGCGGCATATCCGACCTGAAACCGCTCGCGGGTCGCGGGTTCCAGGCCGCGTCGATCGAGATAATCCGACGCCCTCGAGTCACCCTGCAAGCTCATCGCCCAATGCTGCGCGACGCGACCCATCAGGCTCGCGAGGTCCGCGCCTTCCTGTTGCTTGCCATCGTCGGCCCGGGCTTCACGGGGCACCTCGAGACCAGCTCGCGAGGCAAGTTCCTCGACGGCTTCGGGGAAACTCAATCGGTCGTAGTTGATCAGAAAGCCGAGCGCGGTTCCGTGCGCTCCGCAACCGAAGCAGTGATAAAACTGCTTGTCCGGGCTTACCCAAAACGACGCACTCTTCTCGTCGTGAAACGGGCAGCAGGCCTTGAATTCGCGGCCGGCCTTCTTGAGCGGAACGCGCGCGCCAATGAGTTCGACGATGTCGGTCCGTGCGACCAACTCGTCGATAAAGCTTTGAGGAATTCGCCCGCTCATGGGCGATTAGGATACGGCCTCGAGCGTCAGCCCGCGGCGCCGAGTTTGCTCTTGATGATCGCGCTGACCGCGCTCATGTCGGCTCGGCCCGCTGCTCGGGTCTTCACCAACGCCATGACCTTGCCCATGTCCTTGACCGTCGCCGCTGCGGTTTCGGTGATCGCTTCAGCGACCAGCGCTTCGACCTCGGCTTGCGAGAGCGGCTCTGGCATATAAGTCTGCAGTAGCGCGACTTCAGCCAATTCCTTGGCGGCCAGATCAGCGCGGCCACCCGCTTCGAACTGCGCAATGGCCTCACGGCGCTGCTTGATCATCTTTTCGATGACCGACAGTACTTGCGTATCGTCAAGGGTGATCCGCTCGTCTACTTCACGCTGCTTGATGGCAGCCTGAAGCATGCGGATATAACCGAGGCGCTCCTTTTCGCCGGAGCGCATCGCATCCTTCATCTCCTGCGTGATGCGCTCTTTGAGCGACATCGTTAGCGGGGGCGTGCGATACGGGGGGAAGAGCGCTTGATGTGGCGCTTAACGGCCGCAGCCTTTTTGCGCTTACGCTCTTGGGTCGGCTTTTCGTAGAATTCCCGACGACGCAGCTCCGTCAGCACCCCCGCCTTTTCGCAGGCGCGCTTGAAACGGCGCAGTGCAGCGTCGAAATACTCGTTTTCTCGAACACGAACGCTCGGCATCTAAAACCTCAACCCCTTGATTAGTAAGGAATTCCCAGAACGTCCTGCAGAAGCAGGGGCGGGGATTCTAATGATCCTCGCTGCAAAAGGCAAAATTCCCGGTATATGCGCATCCTGGCCATCGAATCTTCCTGTGACGAATCTGCCGCTGCCGTGCTCGACAGCCGAGAGGGTTTGTTGGCGCACGAGCTGTTCTCGCAGGTTGAGTTACATCGTATTTACGGCGGTGTCGTGCCGGAGTTGGCGTCGCGCGATCATGTGCAGCGTCTACTGCCACTCGTGAAGGCAGCACTTGCCGAGGCGAAAACCGAGCCCGCGCAGCTTGATGGTATCGCCTACACGGCAGGCCCTGGTTTGATTGGCGCTTTGTTGAGCGGTGCGGCGCTAGCCCGTTCGCTCGCCTACGCCTGGAAGCTGCCGACGGTCGGAGTGCATCACCTGGAGGGGCATCTGCTCGCCCCGCTACTCGAGCCAAATCCGCCCGCCTTTCCGCATCTGGCGCTACTCGTCTCGGGCGGACACACAATGTTGATCGAGGCGCGTGGTGTCGGTGATTACACGCTGCTTGGGCAGACTCGCGACGATGCCGCGGGCGAAGCGTTCGACAAGAGTGCGAAATTGCTCGGGCTTCCGTATCCCGGTGGCCCTGAGCTCGCTCGGCTGGCTGAACAGGGACGGGCAGGGCGCTTTGAATTCCCTAGGCCCATGCTGGATCGACCGGGACTCGAATTCAGTTTCTCGGGACTGAAAACTGCCGTGCTGAACGCGGTGCGTGCGATCGGTCTGCCGACTGACGTCGACAAAGCCGATATTGCCCGCGCGCTGCAGGAGGCGGTCGTGGATACGCTCGTCGGCAAATGCGTGCGGGCACTCGAACAAACGGGGCTCGATGCGCTAGTGGTGTCTGGTGGCGTAAGCGCCAATTTGCGTTTGCGCGAGCGCCTCGATCAGGCTGCGGCTCGCCGCGGCGCCCGCGTGTACTATCCGCGCCTCGAGTTCTGCACCGATAACGCTGCCATGATTGCCGTGGCGGGTTTGGCGCGACTCGAGGCCGGCGAGCGGGATGGTTTGCGAATTACTGCGCGAGCGCAGTGGTCGCTGGACACCTTACGGCCTCCAAAGAATTCTTTGCAAACACAGGACACATCGACAACATCATGAATGCTCGTCAACCCGACAAGATTTTCCTCCGTGGCCTCGAGGTCGAGTGCATCATCGGTTTCATCGACTGGGAGCGCCGCATCAAGCAGAAAGTCGAGATCGATCTCGAGATGCCGGTCGATTGTGCGCGTGCTGCGCGTAACGACGATGTCGTCGATACGCTCGACTACAAGCAGGTTGCCAAGCGGGTGATTGCTTTCGTCGAGGGTTCGCAGTTCATGCTGGTCGAAACGATGGCACACAAGATGGGTATCATGATTCTCGAAGAATTTGGTATCGAATGGATCCGAATTTCGGTCAACAAACCTGGCGCGATTCGTGGCTCGCGTGACGTCGGTGTCGCGATCGAGAGAACGCGCGCCGATCTCGGTTGAACTCGGTGAGCGAGGTTTACGTTGCTGCGGGAAGCAACGTCGAGCCAGAGCGCTATCTGCGTCTGGCAGCCAAAGAAATCGCTCTTAAGTTTCCCGGGGCGCGCTTTTCTGCCGCGTATAAAAATGCCGCCGTCGGTTTCGAAGGCGAGGACTTTATCAACTTCGTCGTCGGATTTTCGACGGATATGCCGGTCGAGGCCGTCATTGCCGAGCTGCAGCGCATTGAAGGGCTTTGCGGCCGAACCCGCGATGCGCCGAAGTGGGCGCCAAGAAGCATGGATCTCGATATTCTCGTATTCGGCGATCGTGTTTGTGATCTGCCGGGCCTCGTGTTGCCGCGTCCTGATTTATTGAAGCGCCCGTATATGCTCGGGCCGATGACCGAGCTCGCTCCTAATTTTGTCCATCCCACGCGTCTCTCGACGATGGCGCAATTATGGGAGAACTTCGATCGAGCCGCGCATCCGATGGTGCGGGTAGAGATAGGGCTTGATTCAGCGATCGAGTGAGAGACGTGAGATCCTCACCAACCGATACTGCGGCCGCCATCAACGGCCATGATCTGACCGGTGATGAATGGCGCATCCGCAGCAAAGAACAAGGCGGTGCGAGCGATATCTGCCGCAGAACCCGAGCGTTTCAGTGCTGTTCGGCCGATAATTTTTTTCTGAAGATCCGCATCGGCCACGCCATCGGCGGGCCACATCACGGGGCCGGGGGCGATTGCGTTGACACGGACATGTGGACCAAGCTCTCGGGCCAAAGATTTCGTCAGCATGATGAGACCGGCTTTGGCAACCGAGTAGGTTGGATAACGCCGCAATGGTCGCATGCCATGGATGTCGACGATGTTCAGAATCAGGCCGTTCGACAAACGCAGCGCGGTTGCAGCAGCCTGCGAGAGAAACAAAGGCGCTTTGAGGTTCGACCCGATCAGATCGTCCCAGTTTTCGAGGGTGATTTCGCCGACCGGTGTCGGGTAGAAGGTCGATGCGTTGTTGATCAGGATGTCGAGCTGGCCAAAGTGACGGCGCGTGTCTTCTACGAGCGCACCGAGCGAGGCGATATCGAGAAGATCGGCAGACAGTCTGAGTGTGCTGTTTGGTCGCGATCGCTCAAGTTCGGCGCACAATTTTTGAGCGGCATCGACCGAACGATGGTGATGTATGACCACGTTGGCGCCCGCTGCGTGCAGTTCGCGAGCGATGGCAGCGCCCACTCGGCGTGCTCCACCGGTGATCAAAGCGACTTTGCCGGTGAGAGGCTGGCGTGGAGTGTCTGTTGTCATGGTGAGTCATTATGAACCATTTGCCGCAGCCGCAACCTGAGGCGCTCGCCCATTCGATCCGCGTATCGGAGCGGATCGCCGAGCGATTGGTTCTGGCCCGCGGCTGGTTGTCGTTTGCCGAATACATGCGCCTCGCGCTGTACGAGCCGGGTCTCGGCTATTACAGTGCCGGCGCGAGTAAATTTGGCAGCACCGGCGATTTCGTGACGGCGCCAGAGATTTCACCGCTCTTCGCCGAGGTCGTCGCGGGGCAAATTGACGCGGTGCTGAGGGAGCTCGGGCAAGGCGATCTGCTTGAGCTCGGTCCTGGAACGGGGGCCTTTGCAGCAAGCGCCATCGATGTGTTCAATCGATGCGGTACGCCGATTGAGCGTTACCGCATGCTGGAAGTTTCAGCGGATCTGCGCGAGCGACAGGCCGATCGCCTCGCGCGCGCTGATCAGGTGCGTCCGCTACGCGAGTGGTGCGAACGATTGCCGGAGGCTTTCGCCGGCGTGGTTTTCGGTAACGAAATTCTGGATGCTCTGCCTTGCGAACGGTTCGTGACTCACGACGGCCAGTACTGGCGCTTGGGTGTCGGGCTCGCACCCGAATCAAGCTCGAGTGTGCCGCTCTTCGAGTGGCGAGTTCGTCCTGCCGACGGCTCGGCGCCGGGCGATGACGAGTTTCGGCAAGAGGCTGCGCATCTGCAACAAAGCTTGCGCGTACAGGGCGTAGCGCTTCCGAACGATTACTGCGGCGAGTGGCAGGTGGGTCTCGATGGTTGGTTTGAGTCGATGGCAACCTCTCTGAAAGAAGGTGTCATGTTGCTCGCTGATTACGGATTGCCTCGAGTGCAGCTTTACCATCCGGAGCGTACGCGTGGCAGTTTGCGTTGTTACTACCGCCATCATGCGCATGATGATCCATTTTTTTGGCCCGGACTTACTGACATCACGGCGTGGGTCGATTTTACTCGCGTAGCTGAGGCGGCCGAGCGCGCGGGGCTGCAAGTGCAGGGTTTCACCACGCAGATGGCGTTTCTCGCTGGTGGCGGTATCGAGCAAGCGATGTCGCGCGCACTTGAGACGGCGAAGCCGGCTTCGTCAGGCATGGCCACGACCGAGCAAGCTCAGCTCGCCAGCGGTCTGCGGCGTTTGCTGATGCCCGGCGAAATGGGTGAGTCGGTTAAGTTTCTGATGTTGGGTCGCGGCGATGAGATCGATCTGTCGGCGTTCGCTTTACGCGATTTGCGTCACACGCTGTAGCGTCATTCGACGGTTTGTTTGATCGCAACAAGGCGTAGGGCGCGCAGCCGCTCGCCGATCTTTGGTCCTTCGAGGCCAGCTCGTTCCCGATCACCAAATACCACGGCACGCGCCGCCGACCACGCGGATTCGATGCGTGCTCTTTGAGGGTATGGCTGATCCTGCAAACCGAGGCGCCCGCGCGCATCGCATTCGCACACTTCCAGAAAATCGGCGAATCGCTCTGGGCGACGAAATGCATCGCTGTGTTCAAGCAGTTCGAGAATCGTGGTGGCACGAAGCTCGAGCCCGCGATGTACATGCGTGTGATAGCGGCTCGCGAGGACGGCGAGCTCGCGGTATTCCAATGGCACACGTAGTCGAGCACAAAGATTTTCGATTGCGCCGACACCGAGCTGCTCGTGACCATGATGGCGCGGCCATTGATCCTTGGGCGTCAGCGCCTTGCCGAGATCGTGCATCAGCAGAGCAAATCGAATCGGCGTATTCGCGCCGCGTGCAGCGGCGACCTGCAGCGTCAGTAAGGTGTGCTCGCCCGTGTCGACTTCCGGATGCCACTCGGGTCGTTGCGGGACTCCGAAAAGCGCATCGAGCTCGGGCATGATCACTCGCAATGCACCGCAGTCTCGCAAAAGTTCGATGGCCGCGCGTGGTTGGGGCTCGCTCAAGGCGCGATCGAGTTCGCGCCAGATGCGCTCGGGCACGAGCGCATCGACTTCGCCCGCTGCGACCATCGCGCGCATTACATCAACCGTCTCGGGCGCAACCCTGAAGCCAAGCGGTGCGTATCGCGCGAGAAAACGCGCTACGCGCAAGATGCGAACCGGATCTTCCGCAAAGGCAGGTGAGACGTGTCGCAGCAGTCGGTTGTGCAAGTCGTCTCGTCCGCCATAAGGATCGACCAGAGTGCCATCCTCGGATTGCGCCATCGCGTTGATGGTCAGGTCACGCCGCAGCAGATCCTGCTCGAGAGTGACCTCGGGTGAGAACTCCGTGACGAAGCCGCGATAGCCGGGACCCGTTTTGCGCTCAAGACGAGCGAGCGCGTATTCCTCGTGGGTTTCAGGATGCAGAAATACAGGGAAATCCCGACCCACCGGGCGGAAACCGCGTGCCGTCATCTCCTCGGGACTGGCGCCCACGACCACCCAGTCTCGTTCGTGCACGGGACGATCGAGTAGGGAGTCGCGAACTGCACCGCCGACGAGATAGACCTTCACCCGCGCATCGTACCGTAGCGTCCGGCTTGTCGTCGGAACGCGGCGTAGCGATTTTGATCTTGGCGCGCTGCGCCGAGATAGGTCGGCGCGATGGTCGAGAGCGAGACCGGCGTGATTCCCAAAGCCTGCAAGCCGGCTGTCGTCGGAGCATTATCGAGTTGCAGCGAGCGGAAGTTATCGGACGAGAAGGGTTTGCCCGGCACGAAGTCGAGCACTGCTGCCTGCAGTCGACCGATGAAGTCTGGAAGGGGGATGACTTTGGCGGGTGTTCCCGAGAGCTTGCCAGCGAGTTCGACGAGTTCTCTGAGCGTTAGAGTCTCGGGGCCACCCAGATCGAAGCTGCCTCCGATGGTGGCGGGGTCGATCAAGGCGCGCTCGAATGCAGCGGCGACATCGCTCACCCAGACGGGCGCGAAACGCGTTTCGGCTCGCGCCAGCGGGATCCAGCCATCCGACAACGGCAGCAGCTGCGCAAAGCGGTTGAGCAACGAGTCGTGAGCGCCAAAGATCACGGAGGGGCGCAAGATGGTCCAGGCCAAGGCCGCGGGCGCAGCGCGGACGTGCTGCTCGGCGAGGCCCTTCGATTGCAGATAGAAACTCGGTGCGTTGAGATCAGCGCCGAAGGAGCTCATATGCAGTAGCCTCGGCACCTGCGAGGCGATGCAGGCGGCGACCACTTTGCGCGCAAGCTCGGCATGCGCGAGCTGAAAGCCGCGCCCACTGAAGCCGGTTTCATTGAGGATGCCGACGAGGTTGATGACGACATCGCTACCTAAGAATTCTCGCCGCAGCGCGGTCTCGTCGTGTACGTTGACGCGACGGGACTCAAGATTCGGGAGCACGGCCAGATGCGCGGGCGTCCGCGACCCCCGCGTCAACAAGCGAACACGATGTCCGCTGCGAATCAGTCTCGCGATGAGCTCGCTACCGACGAAGCCACTACCGCCAAGTATCGTGATGAGCATATTGCGACCCGCCATCAGCGCAGCACGAGGATCGTGATATCGCCGCTGCGACGGACCTGTAACACCAGTGTGCTGCCGCCACGTGCGGCAGCAGCGCGCCAAGCGGCGCTCAAGGCGGCGGTGCTTGTGACTCGCGCGCCGTTAGCGGCCACGATGACATCGCTCTGACGTAGCCCGGCGCTCGCAGCGCGGCTGTTCGGCGCAACGTTACGAACGAGAACGCCGCCGCCATTGTCTGGCGCGTCTTCGAGCTGAGCGCCTTCGAGACTGCGATGCTGCGTGCCCTCAGGTAGTGCGCCCGACTCGCCGCTGGTAGTGGCTGTCGTGGCGGCCGCCGGATCGGCGATCTCTGCGGTCACGGTGCGAGCCTTGCCCTCGCGCAGCAGAGCGATCTGCACTTTGTCGCCCACGCGCAGCAAGCCGATGGCGTTACGAAGTTCCGCCGCCGATTTCATTTTGCGGTTATTGAGCGCCGTGACGACGTCACCCGCCTGCAGACCTGCGCGCGCGGCGGCCGATTCTTTGGCCACCTGCGTGATCAGGGCGCCGCCGTTGCTTGCGATGCCGAGCGCTTGGGCAATATCGGGTGTCACCGGTGCGATGGTGACGCCCAGCTGCCCGCGCTTGACCGAGCCGTATGTGATCAGCTGATCCGTGACGCTGCGTGCCATGTTCACCGGGATCGCAAAGCCGATACCGATGTTGCCGCCGGAGCGCGAGAGGATCATGTTGTTGATGCCGATCAGTTCGCCGCGCAAGTTGACGAGCGCACCGCCAGAGTTGCCCGGATTGATCGAGGCGTCCGTCTGGATGAGGCTTTCAAAGCCATCGGGGTTCATCCCTGAGCGCCCCAGCGCGCTGACGATGCCGTACGACACCGATTGTTGCAGGCCAAACGGATTGCCGATGGCAGCGACGTAATCGCCGGGCTCTAACGCATCCGAGTCGCCCAAGCCGATTTGGCTCAAACCTTCGGCCTTGATCTGAATGACGGCGATATCGGTCTGCGGGTCGCTGCCGATCAGTTTGGCTGGGAATTCCCGTTGATCGGAGAGCGTGACCGTGATGTCACGGGCATTCTCGACGACGTGGGCGTTGGTGATGATGTAGCCCTGCTTAGCGTCGACCACGACGCCGGAGCCAGCCGATTGGAACGGGCGCTCGCGCGCGCCGGCATCCGGCGGCACATTGAAAAAACGCCGGAAAAACGGGTCATCTAACAGGGGGTTGCGCTGCCCTTGTTCGCGGACGGTGCCCTGAATGCCGATGCTAACGACCGAGGGTGAGACACGACGGATCATCGGTGCGAGGGATGGCATGGGAGCTACCGACCGCTCCCGGCTGTCGGCTCGACTATCGGCCGGAGTCTCGCTCGGTTGTGCCGACGCGGCGTTACCGCTGTTCCAAGGGGCAAATAAGGCGCCGAGCAGCAACAAAATCCGAGTCGGGGCGAGAATGGGCATGCGCATGGGGATTCCTCTGTCGAAGGAAGAGGGGATATACGGATTGGGGGAGGCGTTTCAAGGGGATAAGTTGTGAAAGTTATGTGGATCACACACGGACACAACATCTAGTAGGGCTGGCCCTAGTTGTGATTCGCGTTGGCAGGCAATTTTCCAGACGTTCTTTTGCCGCATGATTTCATATAACTGTATGAATTAAATGGTAAAAAGTGTTGCATCCGAATTGGAATTCATGTCTTGACGCACATCGACCCCCTGCCTAATCTCCCACCCTCGACACAACATCTTGTGTGCACTCTCGAGTGCAGCCGGAGGGGTTCCGGTGACAAGAAGTTTCAGGGTCGAAAGAGGGGAGAGCAAGAAAATCGTCTTCGAAGGCGTTGTTTCCTCCGTCGGTGGTTCGGTACTTGTGAAAACAAGCCGACACGGGCGGGTTTTGTTCTCTTCCGAACCGAATTTGCACTGACACATCAAAGATTTTCAGGGGATCCGAACCCAAATGAATAGCGTGATTAAGTTGGCGACGAGCGATATCGATTCGATTCCGTTTCAGGAGACCTCCCTCGATATTTGGGATAAAAAATATCGGTTGGTGTCCAAGAGCGGCGACCCGATCGACAAGTCGATGGACGACACCTATCGCCGTGTCGCTCGTGCGCTTGCCGATGTCGAAACTCCGGAGCAGCGTGAGCATTGGTACGAGCGTTTTCTTTGGGCGTTGCGCCGCGGCGCTATTCCGGCGGGTCGCATCACCTCGAACGCGGGTGCGCAGGAGCACAAGCCGGCGACCTCGACCATCAATTGCACGGTGTCGGGCACGATCCGCGACTCGATGGACGACATCCTCGACAAGGTGCATGAGGCGGGTCTCACACTGAAGGCGGGTTGCGGTATCGGTTATGAGTTCTCGACGCTGCGTCCGCGTGGCGCTTATGTGTCGGGCGCTGGTGCGTACACGTCTGGTCCGCTGTCGTTCATGGATATCTACGACAAGATGTGCTTCACGGTGTCATCTGCGGGCGGTCGTCGTGGTGCGCAGATGGGTACCTTCGACGTCGGACACCCCGATGCCATGGAGTTCATTCGCGCCAAGCGCGAGAACGGTCGTTTGCGCCAGTTCAATTTGTCTTTGTTGATTACGGACGAGTTCATGCATGCCGTGCGCAACGACCTCGAATGGCAGCTCGCCTTCCCGATCCTGCGCAAGGAATACGAGTCCGAAAAGCCGGATCTGAAGGACGAAGCCAAGTTCGTCTGGCGCGACTGGCCGTACAACGAAAATTTCGTCGTCAACGAGACGGGTCTCGTTGCTTGCAGGATCTACAAGACGCTACCGGCTCGCCGTATGTGGGACGTCATCATGACCTCCACTTACGATTTCGCGGAACCCGGGTTCATCCTCATCGATCGCGTCAACGAGATGAACAACAACTGGTTCTGCGAAAACATTCGCGCGACCAACCCTTGCGGCGAGCAGCCGCTGCCGCCCTATGGGTCCTGCCTCTTGGGCTCGGTGAATCTGACTCGCTTCGTTCGTCGCCCGTTTACCGCCGAAGCCGAGTTCGATTGGGCCGAGTATCGTGAGGTGGTCAAAGTATTCACCCGCATGCTCGACAACGTCGTCGAGGTCAACGGCTTGCCGCTTGAGGGACAGCGCAACGAGATCCTGCGCAAGCGTCGTCACGGCATGGGTTTCCTCGGGCTCGGCAGCACGATGACGCTGCTTGGCATGAAGTATGGATCGGGTGAGTCGGTCAAGTTCACCGAGGATGTTTCGCGTGAAATGGCCGTGGCGGGTTGGGAAGCCGCACTCGATCTATCACGCGAGAAAGGTCCGGCACCGATCATGAACGAAGAGTTCGTGGTCACGGGCGAGATGCTGCGCAAGCGTCCGGAGATGGCGCGCGATGGCTGGAAAGTCGGCAGCAAGATTCCGGGCCGTGTGCTGCACGCTCGCTACAGCCGCTACATGCAGCGCATCGCCGAAGTGTCGCCGGCGCTGGTGGAGCAGTTGGCGCTCGTCGGTGCGCGCTTCACGCACCACACTTCGATTGCACCGACCGGCACGATTTCGCTCTCGCTCGCCAACAACGCGAGCAACGGTATCGAGCCGTCATTTGCGCATCACTACTTCCGCAACGTGATTCGCGAAGGCAAGAAGTCGAAGGAGAAGGTGGACGTATTCTCGTTCGAGTTGCTCGCCTATCGCGAACTCGTGAACCAGAAGGCGATGCCGAATTCGACGAGCGCCGCCGAGAAACTGCCGGATTACTTCACCACGGCTGACGACATCACGCCGACCGAGCACGTCGATATCCAGGCGGCGGCGCAGAAGTGGGTCGATTCGTCGATCTCGAAGACGGCCAACGTGCCGACCGATTTCAAGTACGACGACTTCAAGAGCATCTACCTATACGCGCACGAAAAAGACCTCAAGGGTTGCACTACCTTCCGATTCAACCCGGAGGCGTTCCAAGGCGTGCTCGTCAAAGAGGAAGACCTCAAGAACACCACCTATGTGTTTACGCTGGAAGATGGCAGCGAAGTGTCGCTGCGCGGCGATGAGGAAATCGAATACGACGGTGAACTACACACCGCCGCCAATCTGTATGACGCCTTGAAAGAAGGCTACTACGGCAAGTTCTGAGGATTTTTTAGATCATGGCTGCCATCAAGATTGATCGTAAGATCGCAAAGTATCGAGTTCTGAAGCCGAGCACCGAGACGCCGGCTCCCGTTGCGGCTGCGCCGTCTCCCGCCGAGTTGCCGACCACGCATGGTGGCAAGGTCGTGCGATTGACCGAAGAGGTGCAACGCCCCGAGGTGTTGATTGGGTCCACGTACAAGATCAAAACTCCGGTATCGGATCACGCGATGTACGTCACCATCAACGACATCATCCTCAACGAGGGAACCGAGCACGAGCAGCGTCGCCCCTTCGAGGTGTTCATCAATTCGAAGAACCTCGATCACTACCAATGGATCGTGGCGCTGACCCGCATCATCTCGGCGGTTTTCCGCAAGGGTGGTGACGTGACGTTCCTCGTCGAGGAATTGAAAGCGGTCTTCGATCCTCGCGGTGGCTACTGGCAGCCGGGCGGCAAGTTCATGCCTTCGATCATCGCCGAGCTCGGTTACGTCATCGAGAAACATCTGCAGACGATCGGCTTGCTGCGTCCGCTTGAGCTCGATCAGCACCAGAAGAAACTGGTCGACGAGAAACGAGCAGAGTTCGAGGCCCGTGCGAAGCAGACCGATGCCTTCGCGAACTCGCACTTTCCTGAAGGTGCGCAGTTGTGTTCGAAGTGCAGCACCGCAGCCGTCGTGATGATGGACGGTTGCATGACCTGCCTCAATTGCGGCGATTCCAAGTGCGGGTGACCCGTTGCGGCTGACGACGTTTCTTCTCGTCGCTGCACTCGCTACGGCCGCGATCGTCGGCCGCACTCAGCCGATTCCTGCAGGGGTGGTTCCCGTCATGGGAGCCCCCTCGCGAGAAATCCCGCGCCCTGTCGAATTGCAGCGTGACGTCGATTTCTGGATTCGTGTCTATAGCGAGATCACGACCCAACAGGGCTTCCTTCACGATGAAGCCGACCTATCCATTGTCTACGGCACCTTGAACTTGCCGTCGGCGCCGGCGGGTTCTCCTTCGCGCCGCAACGCCGTCTCGTTCGAGCGCGAGCGTTGGCGCAGCGCGTTGAGAACGGCGGCCGAGGCGATGGAGAGCGGTGTACCGACGAATTCGACGGATGCACAGCGCGTGCTCGAGTTGTGGGGCAATAAAGCCACGCCGGGTCTTCTGCGAGCGGCGACGGAGACCGTGCGTTTTCAGCTGGGCCAGGCTGATCGGTTTCGCGAAGGGCTGGTGCGCTCGGGAACTTGGGAAACCCACATCGCACGCACCTTTGATCGTCTTGGCTTGCCGCCCGAATTGGCGGCACTGCCTCACGTCGAATCGTCTTTTACGCCAACGGCCTATTCGAAAGTTGGCGCGGCTGGGTTATGGCAGTTCATGCCTGGTACGGCGCGGCTCTACATGCGAGTGGATGACGTGCTCGATGAGCGCATGGATCCTTTCCGTGCCACCGAGGCTGCTGCAAAACTGCTGCTCTACAACTACCGGGTGCTCGGCAGCTGGCCGCTTGCCATCACGGCCTATAACCATGGCGCCGGCGGCATGCGCCGTGCGCGAGATACCCTCGGTACCGACGATTTCGGCGTGATCGCGCGTCGTTACAAGAGCAAAACCTTCGGTTTTGCGTCGCGTAATTTCTATCCTTCGTTCCTGGCGGCACTGACGATCGATCAAAATCCCGAGCGTTATTTCGGCAAGCTCGAGCGCGCCCCGGAGCTCGCTTACCAAGAAATCGAGATGCCAGCCTACGCGTCGGTCGAGGCGATCGAGAGCGGGCTCGGTCTCGATCGGCGGATTCTGAAAGACTTGAATCCAGCGCTGCGCCCTGCGGTGTGGGCTGGCTCGCGGCGGGTACCGCGCGGCTACCAATTACGGCTGCCTGCCGATCTGCGTTTGACCGCCGCCGAATTTGCAGACCGATTGGGTGGCTCTGCGTTACATGCGAGCCAGGTTCGACCAAATACACATCGAGTTGGCAAGGGCGAGACTCTCTCCGGTTTGGCTCAGCGCTATGGTGTGCGGTTACGCACACTGGCGGAATTGAATGGCCTGCGCATCAATTCGCATCTGCGACAGGGGCAGCGATTGCTGATCCCCGATGGGGCTTCGAATCCGTCGTCCAGGTCTGCCGCAGACTGATACGATTCGCCGCATGAGTTCATGCGCTTTGAGGTCGAATCGACGCGCGCCGTGGTTGTTGATGCTGTTGGCATGGCCTGCAGGTCTGGGGTTCATCGCGGCAGCAGTCACGGTGGCTCGTGCCGATACGGCCGTAGGTTCTTTGCCCGGGAATCGCTTTGCAGCTAATCCGCTGCCCGTGGCCAATCAGGTGGTTGTCCGTAAAGGTGAGCGCCGTCTAGAGTTGTGGCGGGGCCGTGAGTTGCTGCGCTCCTACCGTATCTCCCTCGGGCTCAACCCCAACGGACACAAACAACAAGAGGGCGACTTTCGCACTCCAGAGGGGCGCTATCGACTGAACGCCCGCAATCCCCGCAGCGATTTTTTTCTTTCGCTTGCCGTCTCTTATCCCGACAAAGCCGATGTTGCGCGTGCACGCGAGGCGGGAGTCGCGCCCGGCGGTGCGATCATGATCCACGGACTGCCTAACCAGCCGAAATGGTCGCCTGATCATTACGCCAAGAACGATTGGACAGACGGCTGCATCGCCTTGAGTAATGCGGACATGATGGAGGTGTGGATGCTCGTCCCCACCGGCACGCCCATCGACATCCGGCCCTAAGATTTTTCGCCTCGGATTTTTTGGAAGACTTGCCATGGAAACCAGTATCGTCATTCCCGAGTTCGTCGATGCTCGCGTCGCACCGCGAGGCGCGCTCGAGAGTCTCTCGCAGGAAGAAATCGAAAAACTGCTCTCCTCTGGCCAGGGCGGCCTCTACCCCTTGTTTCGACAGTGTGCGCTCGCGGTCCTCAATGCCGGCAGCCACACCGATGACGCCCGTGAGATCTTCGACAAGTTTCGGGATTTCGACATCCAGATTGTTCGGCACGCGTGGGGTGTAAAGCTCGAAATCAAAAATGCGCCAGCGATGGCCTTCGTCGATGGACACATGATTCGCGGCACCAAAGAATTATTGTTCGCGGTGCTGCGCGATGTGGTCTACACGGCCAACGAGATCGTCGAGAGTGGTCGATTTGATCTCGCCCGGCCGCAGTCGATCACCAACGCGGTCTTCCACATCCTGCGCAATGCGCGTTTACTCGATCACAAGTCGCGACCCAATCTCGTGGTTTGCTGGGGCGGCCATTCGATCAGTCGCGAAGAGTACGAGTACACCAAGAAGGTCGGGTACGAGCTCGGTTTACGTGCGCTGGATGTTTGCACGGGCTGCGGCCCGGGTGCGATGAAGGGTCCTATGAAGGGCGCGACCATCGGGCATTCGAAGCAGCGTATCGCGCCGGGTCGCTACGTGGGTTTGACTGAGCCCGGCATCATCGCCGCCGAACCGCCCAACCCGATCGTCAATCATCTCGTGATCATGCCCGATATCGAAAAGCGTCTCGAAGCCTTCGTTCGACTCGGACATGGCCTTGTCGTCTTTCCAGGCGGTGTCGGCACGGCAGAGGAAATTTTCTATCTGCTCGGCATTTTGCTCGATCCGGCTAATGCCGATCAGCCATTTCCGGTCGTGTTGACCGGGCCGCGTAGCAGCGCGGCTTACTTCGAGCAGATTCGTCGCTTTCTCGTGAACACGGTGGGCGAGGTTGCGATGTCACGCTTGCAGATCGTCATCGACGATCCAGCGGAGGTGGCGCGAATCATGGATCGCGGTATCGATGACGTGCGCGAGTATCGTCGGCGCCACTCCGATTCGTTCAACTTCAATTGGTTACTGCGAGTTGATCCGGAGTTCCAGCGCCCCTTCGAGGTGACCCATGCCTCGATGCGCACGCTGCGGTTGCATCGCGATCAGCCGGCGCACGAGTTAGCCGCAGATCTGCGTCGCGCGTTCTCTGGCATCGTTACGGGCAACGTCAAGGAGCCGGGCATCCGAGCTATCGAGCGGCACGGGCCGTTCGAGCTCGTCGGTGATCGCAGTGTGATGGATATGCTCGATGATCTGCTCTCGGGCTTCGTAGCTCAGCAGCGCATGAAGCTGCCGGGGTCTGCTTATGTTCCCTGCTATCGACTCGTGAAGGACTGACTGTCCGCCCTTGAAAAGATGTCGTCCGGCCCCAGAAAAGCCGGGTTCCGTTTTCTGGAGAGACCCATGACCGAGAATGTCCAAACCCACGGTTTCCAGGCCGAGGTGCGTGAGCTGCTGCGGCTCATGATTCATTCGCTGTACAGTCACCGCGAGATTTTCCTGCGCGAGTTGATCTCGAACGCTTCCGACGCCAATGACAAGCTGCGCTTCTCGGCGCTGGCGCAGCCTGAGCTGCTCGCCGGCGAGCCCGACTTGAAGATTTGGGTCGATTACGACGTCGCCAAGAAGACGCTCACTATTCGTGATAACGGGATTGGCATGACTCGCGAAGAGGCGATCGCCCACCTAGGCACGATCGCCAAATCCGGCACTGCCGACTTTTTCAAGAAGCTCACCGGCGATCAGCAGAAGGATTCTCAGCTGATCGGTCAATTTGGTGTGGGCTTCTATTCTGCCTTCATCGTGGCGGATGAGGTGGAAGTGCATACGCGCAAGGCGGGTGAGCCCGTTTCGAGCGGCGTACGCTGGGCATCCAAGGCCGACGGCGAGTTCACCGTCGAGACGGTCGAGCGGGCTGATCGCGGCACGAGCATCGTGTTGCACTTGAAGGATGAAGCCAAGGAATTCGCCGATGGCTGGCGCCTGCGCTCGCTGGTGCGCCGTTATTCCGATCACATTGCATTTCCGGTGCTGATGCGCAAGGAAGGCGAAGCTACGCTTGACTGGGAGCCCGCCAATCAAGCGCAAGCTTTGTGGACGCGCGCCCGTAGCGATATCAAAGACGAGGAATATCGCGAGTTCTATCAGCATATCGCCCATGACTTCGCCGAGCCGCTCGCGTGGAGTCACAACAAGGTCGAAGGCAAGCGCGAATACACTTCACTGCTATATGTGCCGGCCCGCGCTCCGTTTGATCTCTACCAACGTGACGCAACGCGCGGCCTAAAACTCTATGTACGGCGTGTGTTCATCATGGATGACGCCGAGCAATTTCTACCGATGTACCTGCGCTTCATTCGCGGCGTACTCGACTCGAACGACTTGCCACTCAACGTCTCGCGAGAGTTGCTGCAACAGGATAGTGAAGTCGAGGCTATGCGCTCTGCGCTGACCAAGCGAGCGCTCGACTTGTTGTCGCGCCTTGCCAAGGAAGAGCCCGAGAAATACGCCGGCTTCTGGAAGGAATTCGGTCCGGTCCTCAAAGAAGGGCTCGGTGAAGATCCGAGCAATCGCGACAAGATCCTGCCTCTGCTGCGTCTTGCGAGCACCTACGAAGACTCCGATGAGCCCAAGGTGACGCTCGCTGACTATGTCGGCCGTATGAAGGAAGGGCAAGAGCGCATCTATTACATCATCGCCGATAGCATCACCGCGGCACGCGGTAGCCCCTATCTCGAGCAATTGCGATCCAAGGGTATCGAGGTACTGCTGCTCGCCGATCGAGTCGACGAGTGGATGATGGGTCATGTTCGCGAGTTTGAGGGTAAGCGCTTCAAGGACGTTTCGCGTGGCGATCTGGAGCTCGGCAGCCTCGAAGGCGAAGCGGACAAGGCCGCTGCTGCTGAGGTTGCCAAAGAGAGCGAGAAGCTGCTGAAGCGCATCCAGGATGCACTTGGTGATCGCGTGTCCGAGGTCAAAGTGTCGACTCGTTTGACCGATACACCGGCGTGCCTCGTGCTCGCTGAGCACGATCTAGGTGCTCAGATGCGTAAGATCCTCGCTGCGACCGGTCAATCGGCACCTGAGTCCAAACCTGCGCTTGAGGTCAATGTGAGTCATCCGTTGCTGAAGCGGCTCGATACGACCATGGCCGAGGATGATTTCGCCGAGTTGGCATTACTGATTCACGATCAGGCCAAGCTGGCTGAGTCTGGCTCGGTCGCCAATCCGGGCGAATTCGTTCGTCGCTTGAATCGTCTGCTCGGGCAGCTGATGGCCTAGTTGTTCGTGCCATAATCGGTACGTATGGAAAACCCCATGCCGACTGAAGAAGAGCTGCGCTCACGGCTGTCGCCGCTGGCCTATGAGGTCACTCGAAAGAAGGGCACGGAGCGTGCGTTCACGGGCACCTATACCTACAACAAAGATAAGGGCGTTTACGCCTGTGTCTGTTGTGGAGCTGAACTGTTCTCCTCCGAGACCAAGTATGACTCGGGCTCCGGCTGGCCGAGCTTTTGGACGCCGCTTGCGGCCGAGCGGGTGCGCGAACATCGCGACATCAGTCACGGGATGATCCGCACCGAAGTGGTGTGCGCGCAATGCGACGCCCACCTCGGGCACGTTTTCGAGGATGGTCCTCAGCCAACCGGTCTTCGCTACTGCATCAATTCGGTGTCTCTCGATTTTCGATCAGCAGATTCGGCAGGCGAGTCACGATGAGATCGGTCGTTTGGTCGCTCATCCTTGCAGTCACCGGCATATTTTTGATCTCCGCCTTTCTTCCGACGCTACTGGCTTCGAGCAGCAGCGATCAATCGTCAATGGAGTCCGCCATGTCAGAGCTCGTCAAAGAAGATATCGAAGCCGGTGATGGCTCGCCCATCAATGCCGGACAGATCGCTGTCGTTCACTACACCGGCTGGTTGCATGACCCTGCCCAAACCGAGGGCAAAGGACGCAAGTTCGACAGCTCGCATGATCACGGCGACACTTTCGCGTTCAAAGTGGGTGGCGGCCAGGTGATCCGTGGCTGGGATGTCGGTGTGGAGGGTATGAGGGTTGGTGGCAAGCGCCGTCTCGTGATCCCTGCTGAGCTGGGCTACGGCGCGCGTGGTGCGGGCGGCGTCATTCCGGGCGGCGCCACACTCGTGTTCGATGTCGAGCTGGTGGAGATCCGCTGATGCAAAATCGAGTGGTCGGTGCGGTCGCCCTAGCAATCGCAATGAGCAGTGCAGTAGATGCGGCTACGTTGATCTACGCAGGGCGTGTCATCGATGGCGTTGCCAATCAGCCGATGTCAGAGCGAACCATCGTCGTCGATGGCGAGCGTATCGTCGCTATCGAGAGCGGCTACCGGGCGCCGTCTGTTGATGATCGCGTCATTGATCTGAAAAATTCGACGCTGATGCCGGGCTTGATGGATATGCACGTGCACATCACGAGCGAATACAGTCGCACGGCCGAACTCGATCGTTTCAAGAAGGATGGCCCCGATGTCGCCCTTGATGGCGCGATGTTCGCGGAGCGCACGTTGCAGGCGGGCTTCACCACTGTTCGAGATCTCGGCGACGGTTTCCGCGCGAGCATCGCACTGCGCAATGCGATCAATGCGGGCAAGCTCGCCGGTCCGCGCATTTTCGCCGCCGGTAAATCGATCGCCACTACGGGCGGTCATGCTGATCCAACCAACGGTTGGGCGGATCACTTGGGTGGCGCCAACGTAGGGCCACTCGATGGCGTCGTCAACGGTGAGGAGCAGGCGGCGCAAGCGGTGCGTCAGCGCTACAAAGAAGGTTCCGACCTGATCAAGATTACGGCAACAGGCGGTGTGTTATCCGTTGCCAAGAATGGGTTGAACCCTCAGTTCACCGAGGAAGAGATTCGCAGCGTCGTGCTGACGGCTCGTGATTATGGTTTCAAGGTAGCCGCGCATGCGCATGGCGCTGAGGGCATGAAGCGTGCAGTTCGCGCCGGCGTCGACACCATCGAGCATGGCACCTTCATGGATGACGAGACCATCAAATTGATGAAGGAGCGCGGCACCTATTACGTGCCGACCATCACGGCCGGTGCATGGGTTTTCGATCGCTCCAAGGAAGAGGGATTTTTTCCGGCATTGGTTCGTCCGAAAGCGGCCATGATCGGACCGCAGATTCAGGGAACATTCGCCAAGGCCTATAAGGCCGGCGTGAAGATTCTTTTCGGCACCGATACGGGTGTCTCTGCGCACGGCCAAAATGCGCGTGAGTTCGTGTTGATGGTCGAGGCGGGCATGCCGGCGATGGAAGCGATCAAGTCGGCGACGTCGGTCAGCGCCAAATATCTCGAGATCGATGATCGGCTCGGCAGTGTCGAGGTTGGGAAAGTCGCTGATCTGGTTGCTGTGCCAGGTGATCCGATCAAGGACATTGGCGCCATGCAGCGCGTTCATTTCGTCATGAAGGACGGCGTTGTCCATCGCAGCCCCTGAGCGAACGTTGTTAGCCGGTGTAGCCGGCGACATCGAAACGCTCATTGAGCTTCCAGATTCCGACCTGCACTCGCAACCGCGAGCTATCGCCGTTTGTTGTCATCCGCATCCGCTTTTCGGCGGTGCGATGACTAATAAAGTGATTCACACGGTCGCGCGTAGTTTCGTCGCAAGTGGTGCCATTGCGCTGCGATTCAACTTTCGTGGCGTTGGCGCATCGGCCGGAGTGCACGATGCGGGTCGCGGCGAGTTGGATGATCTGATCCGTGTCGTCGAGTGGGCGCGTGCTCGCTGGCCGTTCTTGCCGTTGTGGCTTGGCGGTTTCTCGTTCGGCGCCTGGATGGTTTTGCGAGCACATGCGGTGTTGGCACCGCAGCTCTTGGTGACGGTGGCACCGCCGGTTGGTCGCTGGAATTTCGACGACGTTCAAAAACCTCATTGCCCATGGCTCGTAGTGCAGGGCTCGAAAGATGAGCTGGTCGACGCGCAGGCGGTACGACGTTATGCGCAGACGCTAGACCCCTCGGTTGACTACGTCGAGATCGAGGGCGCCGACCATTTTTTCCATGGTCGGTTGCATGAATTAAAAGATGAAGTCAGCCGTGTAGCGAGTAGCCCACACCTCGAACGGTGTGGATGAGCGGCTTCTCGAATTCTTTGTCGACAGCTTGACGTAAACGACTCACATGCACATCGACCACGTTAGTTTGGGGGTCGTAGTGGATGTCCCAAACGTTCTTGAGCAACATGGCGCGGGTGACGACTTGCCCCGCATGTCGAGCGAGGCATTCCAGTAGACGAAACTCCCGAGCCGTCAGATCGATGCTTCGACCGGCACGTCGAGCGCGTCGTGCCAGCAGGTCTAGTTCAAGGTCCTCAACCTTCAAGGCGGTTTCCGATGCGGGCGGACTACGGCGGCCCAGTGACTCAACCCGGGCGATCAGTTCTTCGATGGCGAAGGGCTTGCCTAGGTAATCGTCGCCACCGGCGCGCAGACCGCGGACCCGTTCATCGACCGAGTCGAGAGCGGAGAGCACCAATACCGGGACCGTCTTGCCGGCCTTTCGCAGGGCTTGAACGATCTCGAGCCCATCTTGGCCGGGCAGCATGCGATCGGTGATCAACACATCGATCGGGCTGGAGAGGGCCGCCTCGAGGCCACGATCACCATCGAGGATGTGGTTGACGAGATGGCTGCGTGAGCTGAGTGCCTGCACGACCTCTTCGGCCACTTGGGCATCATCCTCGATCAGCAGCACTTTCATCGTTTCCTCACGGCAACCGAGTGTAGGGGAAAAAGCCCCGGTCGTGGCATCCTTGGCAAATGAAATCCTTCCCCGTTATTGACCGCCGAGCCTTCGTCGCGGGCTTGATCGCCCTTGTGGTCATGGTGCTGACCTTCATCGGGGCATTCATGTGGGTACAACACCGTGTGATGCATCTTCACGACGAGGAACTGCACAGCACACTGCTCGGCGAGCTTGAGCTGCGACGGCAATTCGATCGGACGTCCGGGCGAGCGAAATTGATTGAGGGGCTCGCCTGGCGTAGCTCGATCGTCGACGCAACCCGATACCTGGTGTTGATCGATTCGAACGGGAGACCCGTAGTCGGCAACCCGGCGATGCTGCCGGAAGAAAGTTTGCAGCGGATCAGTAAACAAGGCTGGTTTCGGGTTAGTGACGAAGCAGGCCCAGACATCTTCGTGGTCGGACTAACGCTCGATGATGGTGCAAAACTGTTGATGAGTTATCGTGACCCCATTCGGCGGGATATGGCTCGGACACTCGGGCGGACAGCGGTGCTTGGGATCTTGTTGATCGTCGCTATCGGTATCGCGACTGGATTGATCTTAAACCATTACGCATTGACGCAGATTCGTCACATCGCGCTGACGGCCCGGCGTATCCAGCGTGGACAGATGGCTGCTCGAGCGCCCGTGTCACAGCGGGTGGATGCGATGGGCGCGTTAGCTCGAACGCTCAATGAAATGTTGGACCAAAACGAAGCACTCGTTACGGGTCTACGTACGATTACTGAGAGCCTGGCGCACGATTTGCGTATGCCGATGATGCGTATTCGTCGATCTATCGATTCGGCTCGCTCTGCCTCGAGTGAAACAGAGCGCCAAGCCCACCTGAGCGAAGCTGAGGCGGGTATCACGCGCAGTCTGCAGGTATTCAATGCCCTCGTCGATCTGGCTCGCGCTGAGGCGGGGCTCGCCTACGAGTCGATGGAGGTGCTGGATCTTGGCACTCTGGCAACCGACTTGGCTGAATTGTTTGAGCCGCTGGCTGAGGAGCGAGGGCAAAAACTCGAGCGTCGGATTCGGCCAGTCATGGTCACTGGACATCGACAAATTCTGTCGCAGGCCGTGGGCAATCTGCTGGAGAATGCCATCAAGTATTCGCCTGCGGGTGCGGTACTCAGCGTGTCGGTCGAGACGATGGATGACGGTACACCTGAGATCGTGGTGCAAGATCGTGGCCCTGGAATTCCCGTCAATGCGCGCGAGCAGGCGGTACGACCCTTTGTCAGACTGGAGGGTACGTCAGGCGAATTCGGTAGCGGCTTAGGTCTTGCGATCGCTGCGGCTGTGGCTCGCCTGCATCGCGGCAAGTTGGTACTCGAAAGCGCTGATCCTGGGCTGCGAGTCAGATTGCGCTTCGGTCACGCGTGATGCTTTGGCCACCACATCCGAATCATCAGGCCTGCTGCCGGTGCCGAGAGATTCCGCGCTTCGATGCGCCCGCCGTGAGCGCCTAGCACTCTTGCAGCAATGGCGAGCCCCAAGCCTGTGCCCCCGCTGAGGCGGCCCCGATCACGTTCGACTCGATAGAACGGCTCGAAGATTTGCGCGAGTTGGTTTTCTGGCACTCCGGGGCCAGCATCGCAAACGGTGACACATGCTTCGTGGGCATTTTGCTCGAGCGTGATCGAGACGGCGCTCTCCTCGCGCGTATAACGAATGGCATTTCGAACTATATTCTCGATCGCTGCAGAGGCCCACTGGGGATCAAGCGATAGAATGCAGGGTGTATCACCCATCATCCATTCGATTCGACAGCGCTTTTCTTTGGCCTCGAAGCTTGCATCCGTGGTGATGCGCTCGAGCAAGTGACGTAAATCGGTAGGCTCTTTATGCAGACTGGAAGGCTCCGACTGCAGACGCGAGATCGAAAGGATTTCTTCGATCAGCTCATCCAGGCGTGCGATATCAACTTCGAGCCGATCTAGCTCCGGCGGTGGTTCCGCGCGCTTGCGTAACAGGGCCACTGCCAAGCGCATGCGGGTGAGGGGCGAGCGCAGTTCATGCGAGATGTCGCGCAGTAGTTGTTCCTTCGCCTGCAGCGCTGCGCTAAGTCGACCCGCCATTCGGTCGAAGGTGTAAGCCAGTTCTCCAAGTTCGTCCCGACGTTGTAGCGATGCGCGGGCGACTCTCGCTTCCAGTTTGCCAGAAGACAATGCTTCTGCCGTTCGTTTCAGATCGATGATCGGTCGCGTAATCGAGCCGGCGAGCCAGTAGCTTGCTACGGCTGTCAGTAACAAGGCGAGCGCGAGCAACGAGAGACGAGTCGCCGGCAAGCCGAAGACACCGCGACGTCCGTCGCGAGCGATGGTCATTAGCAGGTAACGTTGACCGTCTGCGCCCGAGAGTATCGGCATACTACTTGGTAGATCGAGCGTTACGACCGACCCACCGAGAAGTGGTTCTCCATTCGCGCTACCCGAACTGGTTCCGGACGTATTCGACTCTGAACTGGAGGCGCGGCGTGGAATTGGGCGATCTAGTAGCTCTTCACCCCATTCGTCGACGACCAAAAAAATCAGCAGGCTGTTTTGATCTGCTGCCTGTTGCCGAGCCCAATCGGTAAGGCCGAGGCGGCCGCCCGCAGCGAGTGCCTCGGCAGCGGTTTCGGCTCCAACGGTCAACTCCATCGCCGAGCGAGTCGCGCGTTGCTCGATATACCAGGAGGTGATGGCGATAGCGCCAAGCCCCGTGGCGAGCAGTGTCAGGAAGATCGTCACGAAGATTCGCCACGCGAGACGACTCACGAGGGCTCTACCAACAAAAGCTCATAGCCCGTACCGCGAACCGAGCGGATCTCGACACTCTTTGCGTCAGCTTGGACGAGTTTGCGTCTGAGGTTGCTGATGTGTGTATCGATACTGCGATCGTAGAGCGTGAGTTTTCGCCCGAGCGCGTGCTCGGTGAGTTCGGCTCTATCGATCGGCTGCCCAGCCGCTTTGGCAAGCAGCGTGATGATGCGCAGTTCTGCCGCTGTCAGATCCAGCGCGGCATCTGCCCACGTCGCGCGCCGACGTCGATCGTCAATCTTGAGTTTGCCGAGCTCGATGATCGTCTGAGCGGTGTCGTTGGTCGTGCTCTGAGCACGACGGTGGATAGCCCGCAATCTCGCCGCCAGCTCGCGCGGGTCGAAGGGCTTAGCCAGATAATCGTCGGCACCTAATTCGAGACCGAGTATGCGATCGACAGCCTCACCGCGCGCGGTCAGCATGAGTACCGGCAATCGTGGCTGGCTTTGTCGCAATGAGCGAAGTAAGTCAAAGCCGCTTGAGCCGGGCAGCATGACATCGAGCACGAGCAGATCGGCCGGCCGTTCGCGGATGGCCGCAAGACCACTTGCAGCATCGGCGGCACAGTCGACTTCGAAGCCCTCGCTGGCGAGAAATTCTTGCAGCATCGACGTGAGCTCCTGATCGTCGTCGATGACCAATACGCGCGTCGTCATGGGGTTCATGGTGCGATGAAGATCGGTCATTGTCAGCCTGAGGGTCGCAACTTCACAGATCTTTGCACCACCTTTGCTGTCTCTTGGCGGACGATAGCAGACGGCGATGGTCGAAATCGGCGAGGATATCCCTCAAGCCGAAAGATCACAGGAGTTCACGATGCAGCCCCGAAAAGTTTTATTGCTGATGGCCGCCTTGACCGCGAGTGCTTCGCTCATGGCTGATGAGGCTGCTCCGCCGCCACCGCCTCCGCCAGGTGCGCCGGTGTCGGTCGACGGATTACCGCCACCCAACGAAATTCGTCGCATCGTCATTCGCGGCGTCGATCAAGATCCGGTGCAGGCGTTACGTATGCACCGCGGAATGCATAACGAGGGCGGCGCGCGAAAGGCAATGCAAAATTGGGATCGCATGATGGACGAGCTTGATCTCACCCCGCAGCAGCGCGGCAAGATCACCGAGCACAGAGCGACCTATCAGCCTGAGATGCGCAAGCTGCGACAAGAGTTGCAGCAGGCGCGGCGTGCACTACGCGATACCAATCCCGGCGATGCCAAATATTCGAGCAAGGTCGCCGAAACGGCCAAGCGCGTGGGCGAGCTGTCGGCCAAGATGGTGACCCAATCAGCCGAACTGCGTAGCAAGGTGTGGAGCGTTCTGACTCCCGAGCAGCAAAAGAAGATGCTTGAGCGCCAGCAGATGATGCGCGAGCGAATGGGTAAAGCACGAGAGGTCAGGATCGAGCGTCGGGTCGAGGGCGGTGAGCGTCCCGCGATCTGGATCGAGCGCAAGCGCGACTAAGTGCAGAGGCTTCTGCGTCATGCAGGCAAAAAAAAGCCCGGGGCAAAACCCCGGGCTTTTTTCTTGAACTTGATGAACTGATCAGTTGACCATGTTCTTGAGGTTCTTCAACGGCATAGCGCGAACCTTCTTCGAGGCCGGCTTTGCCTTGAACATCATCTTCTCACCCGTGAACGGGTTGACGCCTTCGCGAGCCTTCGTGGCCGGCTTCTTGACGACCTTGAGCTTGGCCAGACCCGGCAGGGTGAACAGGCCGTTGGCGCGCAGGCTCTTCTTGATGATGCCGTTCAGCGAATCGAAAACGGCAGAGACGTTCTTGCGCGACAACTCGGTGTCCTTCGCAATTTGATTGAGGATTTCGGACTTGGTCGGCGGACCACCCTTTTTCGCCATCGTGGAATTCTCCTGAATTTATAGTGTGGCGCGCATTCGCGCGCGTTTCGATTCGGGCGGAAACATAGCACATGGATCTTTCCGCGCAAACACTTTTCG
>JACCDP010934241.1_pt1 | contig 36310 bp, 37 predicted proteins | sample 7445841 | NCBI WGS metagenome assembly JACCDP01 (sample SAMN15323441, study PRJNA562643) | freshwater metagenome | isolation source: river surface water | place: USA:Blue River Watershed | collected 2017-08-17 | reverse complement strand
GCATCAAAGATCGATGGCCCCGACAAGCGCATGTCGTGGCCGACAATCACTTCGCTGACGTTGAGGTATGTCACAAAGGCGCGACCGATGGCATAGGCGCCGGCTTCGTTGAGATCGGTGGGGTAGATGCCACGGATGTCGTACGCCTTGAAGATGCTGGGGTTGATATCCACGGTGGCGTCCTTTCGCATAAATACGGTTGTTGATATCATTATATGTGGACAATGGATAATTGAAAATTGATAATTGATAATTGATAATTGATAATGAACCACCCGCCCAATGCATCATCACCCAACCACGTAGAGGCGAATCATATTCACCCGAATAAATTTGACATCCCTCACAAAATCCCGTATATTGCACGCATATTCCACTGGCGAGGATTGTTCCCAATGATGACGGCCATTGTCACCAAGCAGCAGGTTAAGCGCGTTAAGCAACCCGACCAACGGTCTGGTTGAGCTTGCTTGTTGTCGGTTGACAAGAGCCCGCCCACCAGACAGGTGAGGCGGGTTTCGTGTTTTTGTGCATCGGAAAGCGTAAAGGTGTGCTATGAATCTCGTATTGCGTGGCATCATGTTGGGAGTAGCCATTGCGGCGCCTGTCGGGCCCATCGGGCTCCTGTGCATTCGGCGCACCTTGGCGCACGGTTGGCGTGCCGGGTTTGTATCCGGTTTGGGTGCAGCCACCGCCGACACGTTCTACGGCTTGTTGGCCGCATTCGGGCTGACTGCGCTAGCCTCGCTCCAACGTCCTGCCGCCGTTATCGGCGGCTTTTTGTTGCTCTGGATGGGCTACACCACATTTAATAGCCTGCCAGAACGAGCTGCCACCGTACGCGCCGGCAACATGTACCTCTCCACGTTGGCACTCACCATCACCAACCCAGCCACCATTTTCACCTTCCTCAGTCTGTTTGCGGGAGTGAGTGGCGTCAGTGCACTCACAGGCAGTGATGCCGTCGCATTGGTGGGTGGGGTTGGTGTGGGTTCAGCATGTTGGTGGCTCATTCTGGCTGGAGGGACAGCGTGGCTCGGTCGCGACATCAGTGCGACGGGCATGCAGCGGATGAATCGGCTATCTGGGATTATCATATGCGGCTTTGGAGTAGCCGCGCTATGGAGCATCTTGCAATGACACATGACAAACATCGTATCGAGACCCGCACCGTGCACACCGGCAACCACATTGACCCCACCACTGGCGCCGTCGTGCCGCCAATTGTGATGTCGACCACCTTTGCCCGTGAGGCTGATGGCACCTTTCCTAGTGGCTACGTCTATACACGGAGCAAAAACCCCAACCGCATCGCCCTGGAAGAATCCTTGGCCATGCTTGAGGACGGCGTGCGTGCCATGGCATTTGCATCGGGACAGGCCGCCACCAATGCCGTCTTTCAAATGCTCAAACAAGGCGACCATGTGATTGTGCCCGATCAGGCGTATTTCGGTACGCCGGCGCTGATGCGTGACGTCTTTGCGCACTACGGGCTCACCTTTAGTCGGGTTGACATGAGCAACCTCGACGCCGTGCGCGCCGCGGTAACGACACAGACCAAAGTCATCTGGAGCGAGACACCGTCCAATCCACTCCTCACCATCACCGACCTGGCCGCAGTCAGCCAAATCGCCCATGCGACTGGCGCCATCCATGTGGTCGACAACACGTGGGCCTCACCCATGATGCAGCGCCCACTGACGCAGGGCGCCGATGTGGTCATGCACTCTACCACCAAATACATCAGTGGACACACCGACGTCCTCGGTGGGGCGCTGATTTTTGCACGCAACGACGAAATCACTGAACGCGCCCATGTCATTCACACGCTGGCTGGCGCCGTACCATCACCATTCGATTGCTGGCTATTGATGCGCGGCATCCGCACCATCGCCCTCCGTGTCCGCCAGCAAGCACACAGCGCACAGCGCGTGGCAGAGTTTTTGGCCGACCACCCGGCAGTAGAACAAGTCAACTACCCGGGGCTCGATAGTCATCCCGGGCATGCGATTGCTGCCCGGCAGATGGTGGGCGGCTTTGGCGGCATGCTATCGTTCCACGTCAAAGGGGGCGCCACAGAGGCATTTGCCGCAGCAGCGCGTATGCAACTCTTTACGCGGGCGACCAGCTTGGGTGGGATTGAAAGCCTCATCGAGCATCGGGCCTCGATCGAGGGACCGACCAGTACCACGCCACAGAATTTATTGCGTGTCTCGATTGGCATCGAGCATGTCGATGATTTAATTGACGACCTGCGTCAGGCGCTCAACGCGTAAACGCTGTCGATAGATGATGTATCACAAGGAGGAAATCATGGCAGCAGCAGTATGTCCAGAGTGTGAGGCCGAGATTCCATTCAAGGCGGGGACAGTCGAGGGTGAGATCGTCGTCTGCCCCGATTGTGCCGCCGAACTCGAAGTCACGTCGGTCAATCCGCCCACACTGGAGCTGGCCCCCGAAGTGGGCGAAGACTGGGGCGAATAGCCGCACCATTAACGGTACAAGGAGTGTTTTATGCGCATCGGTGTCCTTTGTTCACGCATTCGTGTCGAAGAAAAATTAATCTTCGCCGAACTTGAGGCCCGTGGTATCGACTATGTGCGACTCGACGACGATGAGCTCATCTTTGATCTCAATGCAGGCCGCTATCCGTACGATGTGGTGCTCGAACGGTCGATTCATCACTCACGCGCACTGTATGCGTTACACGCCCTCAACGATGCGGGCATTCCTACCGTCAATACCGCCCATGTGGCACGCATTTGTGGTGACAAATTCCTCACCACGCAGGCACTCATCAAGCACAACGTGCCCACGCCGCGCACGCGCATGGCGTTTACCCCGGAGTCGGCTATCAGTGCAATCGAAGCAATCGGCTACCCGGTCGTACTCAAGCCCGCTATTGGCTCATGGGGGCGGCTCATCGCCAAAGTCAATGACCGCGAAGCGGCCGAAGCCATCCTCGAGCACAAAGAAGTCCTCGGCTCGTACCACCACTCCATCTTTTACATCCAAGAATACGTCGCCAAGCCCAATATGCGCGACATCCGTGCCTTTGTGATCGGCGACGACTGCATCGGTGCCATTTACCGCACCAGCCCACACTGGATCACCAACACCGCCCGCGGTGGACAAGCCTCCGTCTGCCCGATTACCCCACAGCTCGCTGAGATTTGTATCAATGCAGCCAAAGCGGTGGGCGGCGGCGTCGTCGCCATCGACCTCCTCGAAGACGCTGATGGGCAGGTTTTAGTCAACGAAGTCAACTACACCATGGAGTTCCGCAATAGCATTACCCCCACCGGGGTCAATATCCCGGGACGCATCGTGGAATACACAGTTGAAGTCGCGCAAGGCAAGCGGAGCGGGCTATGAGCGAACGACCATGGCGCGTACTCGGACGACGTACCATTCACCACAGCGAATGGGTCAGTCTGCACCAAGACGACGTGCAACTCCCCGACGGGAGCGTTATTCACGGTCACCATGTGGTCGACTACCCGCGCCCTGCCGTGGGGGTAGTCGCCGTGCGTGCTGATGGTGCCATCATGCTCGTAGAGCACTACCGCTTCATCGTCGACCGCACGCACTGGGAGATTCCCGCCGGGCGCGTCGACCCCGGCGAAGATCATGCCACCGCGGCTGCTCGCGAACTCGCCGAAGAAAGTGGCTGTCGCGCCAGCCACTATACCTACCTCGGTTGCTACCACCCCGCCAACGGTAGTAGCAACCAGCTCTTTCACGTCTATATCGGGCACAACGTGGTGCAGCATGGCGAAATCAGCGACACCAACGAAATCATGTCGGCACGCTGGTTTTCTCCTGCAGAAATCTGGCAGATGATTACCACCAACGACATCCGCGATGGGTTGACGCTCACCGCATTCTTGTGGGCCGATGCCTACCAACGCGGCATGCTCCCACCAAGGAGCACACCATGATCCGTGTTTCAATTGTGGGGGCAAGTGGCTACGTGGGCGGTGAGCTACTACGCTTGCTCCTCAAGCATCCACAGGTCGTCATCCAGCAAGTGACCTCTGAGCGCCTCGCAGGCAAGCCAGTCGCCGGTCCACACCCTCACCTGCGCGGATTCACCGATTTGACGTTTACCAGCCAAAGTGAGCTAGCAAGCTGTGACGTGCTGATATTGGCGTTGCCACACGGTGCTGCAGCCAAAAAAATCGAGCAGTACGCCGCACTTGCACCACGCATCATCGACTGCTCGGCCGATTTCCGCCTGCGCAACCCTGGCGATTATGTGCGCTGGTACGGTGAGGAGCACCCCAATCCGGCGTGGCTAGAGCGTTTCGTCTACGGGTTGCCTGAGCTCAATCGAGATGCACTACGCAGTGCCACTCATGTCAGTGGCGTGGGCTGTAACGCCACCGCCACCACGCTGGCACTCCTGCCACTGGTGCGCGCTGGCATCATCAGCGGCGCCGATGTGGTCATCAGCGACGTCAAAGTGGGCTCATCCGAAGGCGGCGCCCAAGGCAATGAAGGCTCGCACCACCCCGAACGCAGTGGCGTGGTGCGCGCGTTTGCCCCGACCGGGCATCGCCATACCGCCGAAGTCATGCAGGCCACCGGGCTCAGCAACGTGCATCTCAGCATCACCAGCGTCGAGCTGGTGCGTGGAGCCGTCGCCACCGTCCATTGTCTACCAGCCCAACCTGTCGACGAAAAAACGCTGTGGCGCGCCTATCGCGCCTGTTACCGTGATGAGCCATTTGTGCGCATCGTGCGTGAACGCACGGGCATCCACCGCTTGCCCGAACCCAAATTACTGGGTGGCACCAACTTTGCCGACGTCGGCTTCGACATCGACACACACAGCGGGCGCATTGTCAGCATCTGTGCCATCGACAACATGATGAAGGGTGCCGCTGGTAGTGCCGTACAATGCCTGAATGTGATGCACGAATTCCCCGAAACCACAGCGCTCGACATGATCGGGTTGCATCCGTACTAGTAGCACCACTGATACGAAGAAAGGACCGTATGAAGTCGACTACTTGGGCCATCGCAGGAATGATTTTGGCCTGCATCCTCTGGGGGAGTTCGCACGCCATTGCCAAAGCCGCCCTCGATACCGTACCACCGTTTTTGCTGGGCGCATTACGCATCAGCATCACTATCCCCGTGTTGAGCATGCTCTTTGTGCTGACCAAACGCCAGGCTGTGGCTCAACCAGATCGCTGGCCGATGGCACGCCTGAGCATGATTGGTGTTGTCGCTAGCTTCGTATTTGGCTACAGCGGCATCAACTTGACGCTCTCGTCCGATGCATCATTGCTCATCATCGGTGAAGTCATTTTCACTGCGGTCCTCGCCTACTTTTTGCTCTACGAGCGCATCGAGCGCAACCGTTTGATTGGCATCATCATTGGTGCAATCGGTGCGATTATCCTGATTGGAGGGACGGCAGGTGCCAACACAGAAGCGGCACCCAACCGCTTGCTCGGAAATCTGCTCTTTTTGGCGTGTCTGGCCTGTGAGTCATACTACACCGTACGCGGTGGCGTCTTTCTCAAACGGAACGATGCCATCAGCATGATGCTCATCGTCAACGGGGCAAGCATGATTGTCTGGGTGCCCATCATCATCTGGTATATCGCATCCGGCCAGTTCCCCGTCTTTGACAATGCCACCCTGCTCAGCACCATATACCTCGCCATTGTGCCATCCGTCCTCTGCTATTTTTTGTGGTTTCATGCGGTACAGCACGTCGGGGCAACAGTAGCCGCGGTGGCGCTCTTGTTCCAGCCAGTTGTAGGCGCACTCCTCGGCATCACTATGCTCGGTGACCCCATCACGTGGCCATTTATCATCGGCGGTGTCCTCATCATTGGCGCACTCATCATAACCAGTTTGCCGCAAAAACAGGTCGTGGCAGCCGTGGTACCGGAGGTCTAGCAGATGAGCCGCACCATCGCCCTACTGCTCCTCGCCATTGCCAATATCATCTGGGGATCGTCACACGCAGTCGGCAAAATTGCTACTGACAGTTTTGACCCCATCCTACTTGCCGGGTTGCGTGTGGTCATCGCCACGGGCATCTTTTGGGGGATACGCATCAGCCGTATCGCTCCTGCCGACCGCATCACCAATCAGCAGCGCGGCCAGCTTGCAGCCCTCGGCATCATTGCAGTGGCTGCTGCTCAAATGCTCGACTATAGTGGGCTTGCACTCACCACAGCCACCGATTCGTCGCTGATGATTATTGGTGAAGTCATTTTCACGGCACTGCTGGCAGTGCTCATCGCCAAAGAGTACCTCGGCTGGCAACGTGCACTTGGGTTGGGCATCGGCATTGTGGGAGTTGTGGTGTTGACGCTGGGTGGTGCCCCAAACAGTGAATATGCTCCCAACCGTTTACTCGGGAATACGTTGGTGCTTGCAGCACTTTTTTGCGAAGCACTGTTTACCGTAATCGGCGCAAATATCGCCCAACGCTACCACCCACTCACCGTGATGCGTTGGACATACACGGGGAGTCTGGTCATCTGGGTGCCAATCATCATCTATCACATCGCCATGGGCATCTTCCCCACGGTTAGCTGGGATGCCTGGTTGGCAGTCGCCTATGTGGCCGTGTTTACGTCAGTAATCAGTTATTTTTTGTGGTTCTGGGTGTTGCGCAGTGCGGGGTCGAGCCTCGGTGCGATTTCACTCTTCATCCAACCCGTGGTCGGCTCACTTATCGGCATTCTCGTGCTCCAAGAAGCGACGAGTCCGGGACTCTACATTGGGGCAGCCTGTATCTTTGTGGCACTGGCACTTGCGACGGTGCAACGCACTCCAGCACGTGAAGGAGGCACCACATGATTGTGGTCAAAGTCGGCGGTGGTGCAGATGTCGATTATGCCGCCCTCTGTGATGATATTGCCGCGCTACGTGCTAGCGGGCAGCAGATTGTACTGGTACACGGCGGCTCGGCCGAAACCAACCGCGTGGCCGAAGCCCTCGGCACACCACCACGCTTCGTCACTACCGCCTCTGGGCATGTCAGTCGCTATACCGACCAGGCTGCCATGGACGTCTTTATGATGATCTATGCCGGCAAAATCAACAAACGCATCGTCGAGCTGTTGCAACAGCGTGGCGTCAACGCCTTTGGTTGTAGCGGCATCGACGGACGCATCGTGCAGGCCGAACGCAAAGCGGTGTTACGCATCGTCGAACACGGCAAACAACTCATCCTGCGCGATGACCGTACCGGCACCATCGATGGTATCAATGTGGCACTCATCCAATTCATGCTCAACAACGACATGGTCCCTGTCATCGCCCCCATCGCCTGTAGTCATAGCGGCGATGCCCTCAATGTGGATGGCGATCGGGCGGCTGCCCACATCGCCATGGCGCTCAAAGCCGATGCCCTGCTGTTGCTGTCAAGTGTACCCGGGCTGCTCCGGTCATTCCCCGACGAATCAACGCTGATTCGCACCATTCCGCGCCACGACATCACCAGTTACATGGAGATTGCGCAAGGGCGCATGAAGAAAAAAGTCATGGGAGCCAGCGAGGCACTTGCCGGTGGTGTGGCCAAAGTCATCATGGCCGATGCGCGCATCACGAGCCCGATTTCGGCGGCGTTGAGTGGTCACGGGACGACCATCGCCTAAACGCCGCTATCGCCGCCTGTGTGAGCGCATCGCGGGTGAGATTGCGCGCTTGGGCAAAGCCGCCCACAAAGCGCCCACGGTCGATGACGACCCGGAACAGCACAAAATCAGGAAAATCAAACAGCATTGTGGCTGCTGGTAATCGCTGCAGATAGGTCTGTTGCAACGGCGCATAGGCGGGATGATCGCGTGGCACTACCTGTGCCGTGCCGTACACGGTCAATCGGGGTAGGGTTTGCACGTCAGCCACGGTCGTTTCGTCGTCAGGCTGACACAGCAGGAGCGCCACCGGTGGCTGCGCCAGCAGTTGGCGCGTATGGACGGCCAAGCGACTCACATGCAGCAGCAGGTCACCGTCAGCACTTGCGACGACGGCTACCATGCCCGCGTTGGGACCATCATCACCGACGGTGGCCAATACAGCTTGGCGTTGACACAACAAGCTGGTACAGGTTTCGAGGAATTCGTCGGTCATCGGGAGACCTCGTTCGTTTCACAGTGGAGGACGCACCATGAGTATATCACCGTTCCATTCCAATGCCGAAATCATCAGCCACGAAGATATGCGCACCAGTGGCACCTACAGCAAGCGTGGCGTCGCCATTGTGCGTGGGCAGGGCGCCACGTTGTGGGATGCTGACGGCAAACAATACATTGACTGTGTCGGTGGTCAGGGCTCAGCCAACCTGGGGCACGCTCACCCTGCGGTGGTGGCCGCCATCCAGCACCAGGCGACGCAGCTCATGAGCTGCCCCGAGATTTTCCACAACGACCAACGTGCCGCCTACCTCGATGAACTCAGCGCTGTGCTCCCAGCTGGCATGGGGCGTATGTTTCTGTGTAATTCGGGCACCGAAGCCGTCGAATCGGCCCTCAAGTTTGCTCGCCTCGCCACCGGTCGCACTCAAATCATCGGCGCCATGCGTGGCTTCCATGGGCGCACCATGGGGGCACTTTCGGTGACGTATGAGCCCAAATACCGCGAGCCTTTTGATCCGCTCATTCCTGGCATCACGCATGTGCCATTTGACCGCATCGAAGCCATGGCAGCGGCAATCACTGATCAGACGGCGGCGGTGCTCATCGAGCCCGTCCAAGGCGAGGGCGGCGTGCGCCCCGCCTCACCTGGATATCTGACCGCCGTGGCTGCGTTGTGCCGGCAGCACGGTGCGCTCTTGTTGGTCGACGAAGTCCAGACGGGATTTGGGCGCACCGGTGCACTCTTTGCCGTCAGCCACGAGCAGGTGACACCCGACGTGCTGATTATGGCCAAATCGATTGCTGGCGGCATGCCCATGGGTGCCATCGCCATGCGTGCTGAGTTAGGCGGATTTAGTCCAGCCAGTCACGGCTCAACCTTTGGTGGTAATCCGTTGGCCTGTGCCGCTGCGCGTGCCAGCCTCAAGGCACTCATCGACGAGGATTTGCCAGCACAGGCCGCCCGCAAAGGGCAGTACATCATGGAGTATCTCAGCGAGCGCAATTTGAGCAAAGTCCGCGAAGTGCGTGGTCGTGGTCTACTCATTGGCATCGAACTCAAAGAGCGTGTCCAACCCACACTCGTGGCCTTGATGGAGCGTGGCGTGCTGGCACTCCCTGCAGGTCCCAACGTGCTACGCTTACTACCACCACTGGTGATTTCTGATGGCGAAATTGCGCAAGCGTTGACGATGATCTGCGAGGTGCTGGCATGAATCCACGCTGGGCAGCTGACATCGCCTTGCTCGAGGCCGCTGTGCGCATTCCAAGTCCGTCAACGCACGAGGCCACCGTGGCGCAGTTTTTGGTAGCCGAAATGCAGCACCGTGGCATCACCAGCCACATCGATCGCGTCGGTAATGCGGTCGGGCAGATCGGTGCACACGGACCACACATCATGTTGCTCGGGCACATTGATACGGTCGCAGGTGAGGTGCCCGTCGCAATCCGTGATGGCAAACTGTATGGCCGCGGCACCGTCGATGCCAAGGGTCCGTTTGTGGCATTTATCTGCGCCGCAGCTGAGTTGGCACAACGCGGCGCGTTGCCGTTCCAGCTGACACTCATTGGTGCTGTCGAAGAAGAATATGCGACTTCACGCGGTGCACATTATGTCGCGCAGCGCTACCGACCAGATGCCTGCATCATCGGCGAGCCCAGTGGCTGGGAGCGTGTCACGCTCGGCTACAAAGGACGCATCTTGCTCGATATCCGCACCCACCAGCCGAGCGGGCATAGCGCCGGACCTGAGGCGTCAGCCCCCGAGCGTTGTATGGCGGTCTGGCAACGCATCCAGGCGTACTGTCAGCACCACAACACAGCATATACGCGCCTATTTGACCAAATCCTCCCCTCGCTCCGTCATATCTCCTGCGGGGGTGATGGCTTGTATGAATGGGCCAAAGCCATGGTCGGCATCCGCATCCCACCGCACGTGGCCATTGATGCACTGATGCACGAGATTGGAAAGCTCGGAGACACACACTCCACGTTGCTTTTTCGTGATGCGTGTCAGGCCTGGCAATCCAGCAAAAACGACCCGTGTGCCACCGCATTTGTACGTGCAATCCGTGCAACGGGCGGGCAACCCGGCTACCTGCTCAAAACAGGCACCGCCGACATGAACGTGGTCGCGCCGATTTGGCAATGCCCAATTGTGGCATATGGTCCAGGAGATTCGGCGCTCGATCATACCCCACACGAACATGTCGATATTGCTGAATTTGGCAACGGTGTGGATACGCTAATTGCAGCATTGCCGCTACTGGCACAGCGGCTCACATCATAGACAGCCGTGCTGGTTGCCCAGCACGGCTGTCTCGCTCCATCGCCTGGGGTTCACCGCCCTTAGGCGGCGCGCTGCCACTCGGGTCGACTGGTGAGGTGCCACCCGCGGCAGTCTTCACAACGGTATACCCGGCACTCCTGCCGCTTTGACACAATCCCCTCGCGCGCGAGCATTTCACGCACAAAGCGGGCATTGGTCAAGGCATGCTGAGCATCTTTGCGCTCGTCAAATCGGGATTTGCCACTCGCGTAGCAAGTCGGATATTGATGTTTTGGGCGCTTTCGATTGGGCATGTCGCGTGACGTCCTTTCTACGACGAAACCGGCGTGAACACAATATCCACGCTGGCACTATTTTATCATTTACATGTGTATTTGTGAATATATAGATTTTAGCACGTGATCATTGATTTTAATGCTTATTTTTTGGTATTTTTCACAACTCGCAATATTTTTATGTAAAAAATACCAAATAATTATGGCACATAGAGGCGCATCGTATCTGGAACCGCCGCATCAGCCACACGCCGATAGGTACGGGTGATGTAGGCATCCAACTCAGGCATAAAGGCGCGAAATTGCCACTGCGGGTTGCCATCAATCAGTCGGTCATCAATCAGAATAAACTGTGGGTGCATGGCAGAGACACGCGCGATTTCGCGTTGCTGCATGCCACTGTCGTAGCGGAACAACAGATAGTTGTAAAAAAGCGGTGATTGTTGCTGATAGATGGCATACGCTCCTGGCCAGTAGGGCGTCACCACGAATGCACCTGGTGTTGTCCCATACGTGGTACGCAGGTATTCAAGCAATACCACATTGGTTGCCACGGCACTGGGCACGGTCAATTGATGACCACCCACTGTCACTTCTTGCTGCATTTTGGTACGTGCCAGCCAGCTGGTTTGCCAGGGTGTCACCAGCGATGCCCACAACGACCACGTACAGACGAGCCCAGCCATACCCGCACGCCAATATGGCGCCAGTACACGCAACCAGAGTATGGTGAGCAGCAAGGCAGGTGCAATGCTTTGTGCCAAATGCCCGAGATCGGCGCGTGATGTCCACACATGCAAATACGGGATTCCTACGGCGAGTGGTGCCAGCCATGCCGGTGGAAAATGTCCCGTTTTCCAGCGTTGATAGCCGATCCATAGTGTCGTAGCAACGTACAACATCAGCGGGTAGCTGTACCAGATGCGTTTGAGCATCAGCATAGCGCTGTCCGCATGCCACGGCCATGGAATCGGCACGGGCAAGTTGAGATCGCGCCGCGACACCATGATAATCAGCTCACGCAAATACGCATCTGCAAAGCCAGGAGCAACAGCGAGTACAATGAGCATCGGCAAAAATCCGACAATCCCCCCAGCTACACACCACAGCACATACGCGAGACGTTGGCGCCATGCTTGCGGGTACGTCCAGACTGCACCAATGAGCATGGCACCTGCACACACACCGTACAAACCATGATTGCGCCCAATCATGGCCAGTACGCCAATCATGACACCCAACCACCAGGCACGGCGCATGCTCGGCTGCTGCATCCAGCGTTCACCGGCGATAACGAGCATCCAGATAACCACATGGTCGTAGAGCTTGTGCCGTGGACTCAGCCATGTGACGACCATGGCCACCAAGACTACAAACAACCATGACCGCCACGGCAGACGAACGAGGAGCGCCCATGTCCCTAGTAGCGTCAAAATCAACCATTCGCACAACGTCAACGCAATTCGTAGTGCACCAATATCTGTGCGATTCAATACACGCATGACGATGGCATTCCACACAAAACGAGGAATATCATAGCCAAAGAAGTCACGCATGGGAAGCTCACCCAGCAACATGCGTTGCGAGCCATACCAGACAAATCCTTCATCTTCAAGCATCAAACCGACATTACCGTACAACGCATGCCGAATCGTGACGAGAATCAACATGGCGGCACTCATCTGCGCAATGTGCCAGCCCGGATGTGGTCTGCGGCGGGCGAGAATGATGACACTCGTGGCGCCCACTAGGACTCCCATATAGGGAGTCGCCATCCCCACAAATTCACGTCCCAAAATCACCACCATGGCACCACTCGCAATCGCCAGCCCCCATTGCCACGGTTTAAATGGTATCCAAATGCCAATACTGAGCACCATGACAATGAGGAGCGTAGGCCAGATGGGCGGCCACACCCAGCCAAATGCATGCCACGATATGCGGTCAATGGCGACACAGGCCAGGCGGTCACCGTCAAACGTGTCAGTACCGCAGCGCAACGATACCACCGCAGTCCCATCCCACTGCATTGGCATATTGAGCGTGGCGGTGTATGGTGCCCACTGATTGGTGACTTGCCATGTGGTGACGGGTACATCATCAACAAAGAGTGCCACCGCCGCCTTGTCCGTAGTCCGGAGCGTTGCACGCAGCTGATATTGACCACCACCAAGCGCAAAGAGGTGCAACTGACCGGTAGGATATGTCCAACGGAAGGTTGTCGTATCGTCGGATTGTACATTGTAGGTGTCACTGACCCACGGCGCGTCGTATGCGCCGACATCGACCGTTGCTGATGCTGGCCATAGCCAACACACCACAACAACGAGTGCCCCCAACCAATATGACAATCGTGGTCCTACCATGCGTATATCACCACTCCCACCATGATCAACACGAAATACTTCCAATGAGACGGATGAATCGGCTCTGCAAACATCCAACGCCCACACACCGGCGCCAAAATATAGGACAATGATGAGCCGACATAGACCATGCCAATGCCCAGATCACGTGCAGCGAGCATGGTACAGGGCACAGCCAAGCTAAAAAAGCCGAGTCCGCCCAGTAACCAGGGCCATTGGCGGTTGATGCTGTAGCGTTTATATAATAGCTGCCCCAGCACGGCGCACACCACGCTCCCCACCACAAACAGATAGGCCATGGCGTACTCCTTGTTTAGGCATCACGCACTAGTGCTACGACTCCACCCATTACCAGGACGACGCCGAGCACATGATGCCATGCGACAGGCTCACCATATAAATATGACATCAATACAATCGCTGGAAACAAGAGTGCGGACGACGCATAGGCAATCCCGATGGGGAAGTGTTTATGGATGATGCCCCACACCACAAAACGCCCCACATTCAGCGCCAGCACCACCCCATACATCGCCACCAGCACCCACAAATAGGTCTGTGTGGTGGAATATTTGACCACGGCGGCGATCGTCAGCTGAATCACGATGTTGATGGTAGTGAGACCCACTAATGCGTGCATACGCCGTGGTTGATGTATCGTCATAAGTACGGAGCTATTCTGGTGCGATGTCGAGCCGTTCACCGGCCTGTAACAGGCGATACTGCTGCCCTAGCGCAGTTGCATGTGCACAAAAATGTGCCGGATCGGCAGTATTGAATTCAAACATATTATAATGGCACGGCACCACTACATGTGCACCAATCGCATGCGCAAGTGCGGCCGCCGCTACCCCATCCAAATTGCCGGCCACCCCACGTGCAGGGTCATTGCCGTTGATGGGTAAGAGTGCGATGTCAATACACCACTGGCGTAACAGTGATTCCATGCCGTCATAGTGCAGCGTATCACCGCTGTGATAGATCACCACACCACCCACTTCAATCACCAACCCGATGAAGCGCTCGTGCCCTGCATCGTCACACTCTCGCACATTATGCGCTGCTGGCACCACATGCAATGTAAACGGTCCGTGTTGCCACGGTACACCACGCACCAAACCATTGAGCTGCGTGGAAGCCACATGCAGGCGTTCGGCCGCAAAGAGCACATTGGCGGCACTACACGCTACATGCATCTGTGGATTGGCATGCCACAATGGCAAAATCGTCTCAGCATCGAGATGGTCGGTGTGGTTGTGGCTCGACGTGACCAGACTCACCATGTCGAGACGAGCCGGATCGACCACCCGCGCAGTCATACGCACGTGCGGTTTGGCCGTATTGGCATATTTGACCGTCAAACTGTCCGACAAATACGGGTCGATGGCAATACACACACCGTCGTAGTGCACCAAAAAGCCACTCTGGCCTACCCACCACAACGACACCCCCGTGCGCCGTCGCATGGTACGGCGCACATCTGCAATAAACACGTCATCGGCTTGGCGTGGCACAATCATCGTTGCACGCGCTGCTCCAGCGCCCCCGTCTGCTTGTGGCGCAGAATCAACTTGTGTGACCCATCAGGCATCAGTTCTTCTTTGATGAGGAAATAATCCGCATCATAGTCACGCCGCACCGACACATGCGGCACACCCATACGCCCACGCCATTCGACGAGTTGCACGGGCTCCCAACGTTTGGATTGCATCGAGGCATAGGCGGCATCCATGATGGCGTTGACCACGTAGCCGTCATAGAATGTCTCCATGGGCGTCGTGCCCGCATCGTATGCCGCCAGCATGTCATCAAACATGGTGGGGTAGCCGAGCGAGGCTTCTTCGTCACCGACGGGGAACAGCCAGCCTTTGTCGCCTTCGGCTTTTTCGGCCACATAGCCGTTTTGCCCCGTCGCCGTAAACATTTCGAAGCCAGTACGCAACCAGTGATTGAGCCAAATCGTGCCCTCGGTACCACTGACCTCGTCACGCAAATCCATGCCACCACGAAACGTCCAACTACATTCGAATTGTCCAATTGCACCATTTTCGTAACGCACCATCCCAACTGCATGATCCTCGGCATCGATGGGATGCACCTGCGTATCACCCCAACACATCACTTCGACGGGGCGGATGTCTTTGCCGATAAAATTACGCGCAATCTCGATACAATGGCAGCCCATGTCAATGATGGCGCCACCACCCGCCTGTTGCTTGTCCCAGAACCAGTCGCTGTGCGGCCCTGGATGTGTCTCGCGTGAGCGTGCCCACAGCACGGTACCAAGGGCGCCAGCCTGCACCGACTGCAACGCCTTGAGCGTTTTGGGCGTGTACACCAGATCCTCGAGGTAGCCTGCAAACACACCAGCCTTTTCGACTGCCTGCAGCATGCGATAGGCCTCGGCCGCCGTCCGCCCCAATGGCTTGGTGCACAGCACGCCCTTGCCCGCCTTGGCGGCGGCCAGCACTGCTTCCTCGTGCAGATAATTAGGCAAGCCGACCACCACCAGTTGCGTGGATGGGTCATTGATGGCCGCCTGCATATCGGTGGTGGCGTGCGGCGTGCCGAATTCTGCCGCAAAGCGGTCGGCACTGGCCTGGGTGCGCGAGTAAACGGCAGTAACGCGGTCGCTACTGCGCCCCCGTTGCAGTGTGAGCGTATAAAAGCGACCGATGAGCCCCGTCCCCAGCATCGTGATATTCATCGTTTTGCTCCTGTGCTACAAACCCAATTCGTGGCGCACCTGCCGGACCCCCGCCACCATGTTGGCCAATTTGCGTTTGGCAGCCCAGCGTGCCGTCTGACTTAGGCCACAATCAGGCGCAAAGACCAGTCGTTCGGGTGGCGCATAGCGCAGGCAGGCGCGCACGCGGTGCGCCACGTCGCCGGAGGTCTCGATGTAGTAACTTTTCACATCAATAATGCCGACTGCCACATCGAAGTGCGTTGCCACCGATTCGATGACTTCGAGCTCAGCGAATTCGCGACTGGCCATTTCGAGGTGCATTTCATCCACCGTCATGCCATAAAACGCCGGAAACATCGGTGCATACTGACGCGGTCCCACGGCACGCCCCTTGAAGTTGCCAAAGCACAGATGCGTCGAGAGGCGGGTTTTGCCGACCACAGGCGCCACAGTCCGATTAAACAGATCGACCAACCGTGCCGTGTCTTCTTTGAAGGCATAGCAACTCATCGATGGCTCGTCCACCGTCAATTCCTGGCAGCCTGCCGCCACCAATGCCACCAATTCTGCCTGCACAATCGGCAACAGCGCCTCGGCGACCGCATAGCGGTCAGGGTAGTTGGCATTGGGAATCAAGCGCCCACTCAGCGTGTATGGGCCAGGCACACTGGCCTTGAGCGTAAACCCGGGTGGTGCCAATTCGACGAGGCGTTTGTATTCCTCGACCACACCCAACCCGCGTGGCGCCGCAATCTGCCCCACGATGGTGTGTTTGCCACGCTGGTCGTGCGCCGGTGGACCGTAGCGACGTGCGCCTTCGTCCTCACGCGAGATGCCGTTGATATAGCCATAAAACGACAGATTGAAATCGAGGCGGGTCTGCTCACCGTCGCTGATTACGTCCAGCCCAGCGGTGGTCTGGTCATAAATAGCGGCAATCACCGCATCACGCTGCATTTCAGCAATATCGTCACGGCCAAATTCACCCAAGTGCATCACGGCATGTTCGAGCCACGCCGGGAAGGGGTAGCTGCCAATCACACTCGTGCGGAGCGGTTGTTGCTTCATCTCATGACTCCTTGGATGGTTGTGCGCCGTAGAGCGGAGCGATACGGGCACGGAAATCGTCGTAGGTGCGGTCAAATAACTCGGCCGAGGCAGCACTGCCAATCAACGCACTACTCGTCAACACCAGCGGCGCCTGCCCACGTGCCGTCAATTCCTCGGCAACCAGGCATTTGAGCATGTTGACGATGGTCACATAGCCGACCGACGAGCCCGGTCCCACCGGGTACGCCAAACCATCCACCGTCACCATGGCATCACCCAGTGGCGAGCAGTTGTCGATGGTCACATCGGCCACATCGGGCAAGCGCTTACCCGAGCTGTGTTTGATGGGAGAGCCCAGACAATGCGCCAGCGACACCACTGCAATCACGGGCATGCCACGCTGCTTGGCGCCCAGTGCCACATCCATCACTACACCATTGACGCCGCTATTGGAAAAAACCATCATGCAGTCGTGCGGCCCAAAGGTAAAGTTGCGCAGAATCACCTCACCAAAACCTTCCAGCTTTTCCAGGTACATGGCCTGACGTTGCCCGTTATTGCCCACCACCTGCGTGTGATTGGTCAGCGACAGCTCGATGATAGGATGAAAACCTGGAAAGCTACCATGGCGTGGAAAAATTTCTTCCACCGGGATGCGTGAATGCCCCGTACCAAACAGATGGACCAGACCACCCGCCGCAATCGACTCAGCACAGATGTGTGCCGCATGGCGGATCATTGGCAGTTGATTCGTTATGTCTTGCAAAATATGCGTGGCTGCCGCCAAATAGCGTTCAGCGGGATCAGGATGTGTCATAGTTGACTCCACACACCGGTGAGGCGTGAGGCCTCACCGGTGTGATGCTAGGAATTACGGAACGAGCTTTTGGGTTTGTTTGGTCTGGGCGCTGAGCACGGCTGTTTCGACGATTTGCTGGCCAATGCGACAAATTTCCACCGACAATGGCCCATGGATGGGCGCACCCGTGGATAACGTGTGGATAAAGTTCTGGATAGGGTCTTGCATCGGTGATTTGAGCTCATCCACCGGCATCACAACGCCTTCGGGCTTGGCGCGGGTCTGCACGCGAATCGTCGTTTCGTAGTCGTACGACGCAATCGTGCCATCTGTACCCACTATCACGAAGCCACATTTGGGTTGTGGTTGATGCGTCCACGGATCCGTAAATGCGCCCCAACGCGTTTCGAACTTCGACAAGCCCTTGGCATAGCGCGCAATGGTGATGCTGTGCTCGTCGACTTCCAGCCCCAGCGGCTCATCGACCATGCATGCCACTTCGATGGGTTTGTCACCACCGTGATACCACGTGCCTAGCGTCACACCGTAGCCCAGGTAATCGAGCATCGAGCCGCCGCCAGCTGCTTTTTTGTACCACCAGGCTTCGTTTTTGCGCCGTGCAACTTCCTCAGGCGAGACTTCAATTTTGTCGGCCACATGCCATAGTGGCCCGCGGTTACCGTCGTAGTAGTGCACCTCGATAACTTTGCCGATGACACCCTCGTCGATCAAACGCTTGGCGGTGACATGCGGTGGGTACCAGGCCAACGGCCAGTTAACAATCATCTGCTTGCCTGATTTTTTCATCGCCGCAATCATGCGATCGGCTTGGGCGAGCGTTGCAGCAAAGGGTTTTTCGACCAGAATATTCACCCCAAACGGCGCCAACATTTCCACGTAATCGGCATGGAAGGCCGTACCCGCACACAGCAATACTACGTCGGGTTGGGTGGCCTGCATACAGGTTGCCACATCCGTGAACACCTTGCTCGCTGGAATGTTGAATGTCTGAATAGCCGATTGCATGCGGGCCGGGTCAGCATCACAGATGCCCGCAATTTCGGCATTGGGATGCTCAGATACTTTGCGGAGCAAATCCCCCATGTGCATATGGTCAAAATTGACCCCCACAAACTTCCATGTTTTCATGGTCAGCTTCCTTTCTGCAAAAATGTACTACTGCGGTAATGAACGCACTTCACCGGGACGATATGCACGCCCCGTACGACTACTGGCGATGGCCGCAAAACAGAGTGCTAGGCTCTGCAGATTATTGGCGGCGCTGTTGGAGGGTTGACGCCCTTCGTGGATGGCACTGAGTAACTCGGCCATGGTGCCGTGGAACCCGTCGGGGAACCAGTTCCCTACAAGTGCCGGGCTCTGCGTGGCATCGCCGAGTTGCACCGTCAGCTGTTGTTGCTGCAAACCAGGGCCTACACTTGACGCCGTCCCGTGGACACCGACCACCAGCGTGCTATCACGCCCACCAACCCGTGTATCCGCGTTAAAGACCATGCTGGCTTGCGCTTGCGCATATGCCACGTTGACTTGTGCGAGTAGCGGTGGACGGGCACGCTGAGTGGCGGTATGTGATACCGTGGCATAGACTTTTTCGGCCGTCTGATTGGGAAAGTAGCAGGTCAGCATGTCGAACCAGTGGATGGCGAAGTCGTACAAAATCAAGTCGTCGATGGTGTCAAACACCCCACCAACCACCCAGTTGTGGTCCCAGTGCACCGCCAAATCGACGCTGCTAATGGCCCCTAGTGTGCCCATGGCAATCAAGCCACGCAGGTAAGCCACATGTGGCGCCCAGCGGCCGTTTTGGTTGACAGCGAGCAGCACGTTTTGGCGGGCAGCCAACTCCACCAGCCGCTCACCTTCGTCGAGGTCGAGCACAAACGGCTTTTGGCTGAGCACGTGTTTGCGTGCCAGTAGTGCATCGCGCAACAGTGGCACACGCTGGGCGGGGTGCGTGGCGATATCCACCACTTCGATATCGTCACGGCGCAAAACGTCGGCTGCGTCGCTGTAGATCGTCGCATTGGGAAAAAACTCGGTGCGCCGTGCTTCAGCTCGTGCGACATCCACGTCACACAGCGCCACCACCTGGTAGCCGGCGTTTTTGTATGCCGTCAGATGATGATGCGTAATACCGCCACAGCCGATGAGCGCTATGGCAGGATGCTGAGTCACTGTCGCCGGACGATACGCAATATCGGGTAGCTGCATGCTTCCTCCTCGTGTCATGACGCTAACAATGCGGGGCGGATCACACCGGCGCGGTATGCCGCCCAACAGGCTGCCCCCAGCATGCCAGCATCACTACCGAGCGCTGCCGGCATAATCGTAATCTGGTCAACTGGCGTGGCACGGCAACGTAGCCTGACTTCGTGGCGCACCGTCGCAAAGAGCGTGTCGCCCAGATTGGCCACACTGCCACCCAGAATCACTGCCGTTGGGCTAAACAGCGACACCACGTTGGCGACTCCAGCCCCAATATACCGAAAGGCGGTGTGAAGCAACTGCGCCACTGCGGCGTCATGCGGTGCCACTTCAGCGAGCACTGCCGGTGTCACTATCGCTCCAGTAGCCACATGCGCGGCAAGCAGTGGTGCTTGCCCACGTGCAATGAGCTGATGCGCCTGCGCCACCATGGCCGGACCACTCGCAAACGCCTCAAGGCAGCCGTAGTTGCCACAGCCACACTGCGGACCATCCAGAGCTAGTGTTTGATGCCCAAACTCGCCCGCCGTTCCCGCAATACCCAAGTAGAGCTGCTGGTGGATGACCAACCCACCACCAATCCCCGTCCCAAGGGTGAAACCTGCCACATTGTCGTGGCCACGCCCCGCGCCATAGATGGCCTCAGCCAACACAAAAGCACGGGCGTCATTGATCAGCCACACCGGCACACCAAAGGCGGCACGCAAATGCGGTGCTACGGGCACATCGGGCCATGTGCCCATCAAATTAGGCAAAAAGCGCGTATGCCCGCTGGCGTCATCAAATACACCAGGCACTCCCACGCCGATGGCTTCGATGGGAAAATCTGATACGAGTGTGCGAATCTGGCTTTCCATGCGCGCCAGCACGGCAGCCGACCCCTCATGTGAGTCGGTGGGCGCCATGGCACGTGCATGCACTACACCCGTCTGGGCATCAATCACTGCATAGGCGATTTTGGTACCACCGATGTCTACACCGACAATCATCAGCTACCTACTTCTAGCGCTGCACGGGCACCCATACCGCCATTGCTCCTGCGTCACGATTCGCCCATAAGTGATACGGGATAAACGTGAGTGTGGTGGGATGCCCCGTATCACGCCGCCAATTGGCATAGAGTGCATCAGCGGGCGTCTGCATACTTACCCCACGTGCCACAAGTGCCTTGTGGACGCCGAGTGCCTGCGGACCGTCGACCACTTGCCATGGCGTAGTGGCATCGAGCTGCAAACTGGGCACATTCGCCTGGTGATCGGCCTGTTCGAGGCAGTAGAGAATCGGGCCACGTGCTACGGCAACTCGCCCGTTGTTGGGTCGTACCGCTGGATGCGCGATCAGCAAACGCGGTGTCATCGGGAAGTCGAGGATGATTTCGTCACCAATCTGCCATGCGCGGCGTACCAGCTCGTAGGTATCGGGCGTCACCACACGCCGCTCGTTGCCGATACGCAGGGTAGCACCATGCGCCCAGCTCGGGATACGCACCTTGATGCCCCACAGACCACCTCGTGTCACACGAATGCGCACCTGGCCATCCCATGGGTAGTTGGTGGTCACTTCAAAGGCCGCATCAATCCCACTTGCGCTGGTGTCGACAGTGCCCTGCATGTAGGTGTGGAACCATATCGTGTCGCTATCGACACTCGCCACGTAGCTCCCCAGTTGCGCCAGCAAGCGCGCCACGTTGGGTGGACAGCAGGCACAGCCAAACCATGGCGAGCGCCGGTGCGTACCATTATTCTCTAGTGGGTTTTGATAAAAGTATTCGTTGCCACTGAGTGAAAGCCCGGGCATCACGCCATTGTAGAGTGTCCATTCAAGCAAATCCGCATAGCGCGCTTCGCCCGTACCCTGCAGCAAACGCCAGTTCCACATCACCGAGGCGATGGCAGCACACGTCTCCGTGTAGGCCGTATCGTTGGGCAATTCGTAGTCGTCACCAATCGATTCACCATGCCAACGTGAGCCGACGCCACCACTGATATACATACGCTTTTGTGTCAAATTGTGCCACTGGGCATCGATAGCCTGCTTGAGCGTGGGGTCACCCGTCTCGAGCCACACATCTGTGGCACCGGCCGCCAAGTAGAGCATGCGCACCGCATGCCCAACCACGTCATGTAAGTCACGGTAGGGCACATGGTCTTGGTAGTATTTGTTGTCGAATGTGTTGTTGGAGAGCTGTTTGCCACCACGCACGCTAATCATAAAATCGGCCAGCGTCAAATACCGCTGCTCGCCGGTCACGCGGTAGAGCTCGATAAGCGCCATTTCAACTTCGGGATGCCCATCTGTAATGGCACGTTTACCCTGCGTGACCGGACCAAACGTCGCATCAATATGGTCGGCCATACGGCAGGCTGCCTCGAGTGCCACCGTGTCGCCCGTGGTACGATGGAGTGCCACCGCCGCCTGGAAAAAATGCCCGGCACAGTACATCTCGTGCAGGTCAAAGTTCGTCCAGCGCTCATGGGCACGCGACTTGGTAAAGTACGAGTTGAGGTAACCATCACTGCGCTGTGCAGAGACAATGTCGTTGACCACTGACTTGGTAATCACTTGCAGGGCTGGTGCATCACTGATAGCTTCGTTCCATCCCACTGCTTCAAGCCATTTGTATACATCTGAGTCGTTGAAAAATAACCCCTCAAAGTCTCCTGCTTCGCGCCCAGCTGCCCGCCGAAAATTCGCAATGCGGCCGGTTTCTTCACAGTGCGTGTATTGTGATGGCAATGTCACATGGGCATTGATATGAATACGCGGTGCCCAAAACTGATCGGTAATGGTGACGCCATTCAGTGCAACAGGTCGTAAGCGGGCGTGGGGACTTTTACTCGTATCGACAACGTATGCATGACGCTTCATTGCGTGCCTCCTTGGTATGCATGGTGAACGCCCCCATCATACCACCCTTCATCACTCTCTTGGTAATCATGCTTGTGTCGATTATATCATACTATGTTCGGACATTCGCATATTTATGTCTCAGACTGGTGATTACGCGAGAGTGGTGTCATCCATTGTCAGGCAGGTAGCAATTTCGGTAGCCACCGTAATACATGGGATGCGGGCGTAGGTATATACATCATCCCACCACGGAGACGTTTCCGCTGTTGCCTGTTTCACTGCAAAGTGGGCCGCAGCACGTACCCATACAATAAATTGATTTGCAGCACACCCAGCAGGAATCTGGATGACCATCCGTGCCATTGTCGGCGTCACCCGGCATGCGAGTGCACTGCCACCTGCACGCCACACACTCAAACACAACGCCTCATTGGCAATTTGACATGCGGTTGCGCTCAACGGACGTTCGAGCCGAGTAGTCCATGACACCACTACAAAATGTTGCTCCATCACCGACCTCCTTTCGTACTACTGCATTACCGTTGGCGCAGGCACAAAAGGTCCGCGCCTGATGTGATATCACATCAGGCGCAGCATACAAACCAAATTCCGGATTATTGGAAGCCCCCCGAGGCATCAGCCACACCACGCTCGTTGGCGATTTTGGTGTCGTAGCCGCTCGCTTTATACGCCGCAATCGGGTCAGTGGGCACGCCCATCTCTTGGCGCACCTGTGCCAAGAGCGGACGCACATCGGTGCGGAAGGCATCGCTCAGCAGGCGATGCGCACCGAGCACATCACCCGCCTGTTGGAGCTGAGCCAGCTGGGTGCGTGGCACAATCAACGCTTTGGCGTAGGCTTCTTGGCAGTTGAGCACCGAGTAGATAATGGCCTGCATTTTGCCTTCGATGTTGTGGCACTGATCAAGCATATAGGCCACATCGCGGGCACAACTCCGGGCCGGCTCATCTGCACCCAGCTCAGCCCCTGCCAGCTCGTTGTAGATGAGGAAGAGTTCATAGGGATTGGCACTGCCCACGATGAGATCATCGTCCGCATATTTGCGGTTGTTGAAATGGAAGCCACCGAGGCGGCCTTCATCAAGCAAAAAGGTCACAATCTGCTCGATATTGACTCCTTGGGCGTGATGCCCCAGGTCAACGAGCACCTGTGCCTTGGGGCCTAGTTTGAGTGCCCACGCATAGGCAGTGCCCCAATCGGGAATGTCGGTGCTATAAAAGGCTGGTTCGAAAAATTTATATTCAATCAGCATACGTCCATCGGCAGGCAGCTGTTTGTAGACCTGGGTCAGGCCCTCTTCGAAGCGGCGTTTGCGGGCACGCAGGCTATCCTGGCCTGCATAATTGGTGCCATCCGCAAACCACAGACTCAAGGCCGTACTTTTGACTTTGCCCATAATATCGCAGCATTCGAGCATGTGGTCGAGAGCACTCTCTTGGATGCTCCGGTCGGGATTTCCCAGTGAACCAAGGCGGTATTGGTCATCTTGGAAGACGTTAGGGTTGACGGCACCAATGGTAATACCACGGCTTTCGGCGTATTGGCACATCCCCGTGTAATCGCCATCCTCGGGTTTGTCCCATGGGATGTGCACCGCCACCGATGGCGCAATCCCCGTCATGCGGTGCACCATGGCCGCATCATCGAGCTTTTCACGGGTGGTGCGGGCTGCGCCTGGCCACGCAAAGGCTTTGAATCGCGTACCACTGTTGGCGTAGCCCCAACTTGGCGTCTCAATGCGTTGGGCTTTGAGTGCCACCTTGATGGCAGGCACATCTAGCCCTTGGGCACCTAGTGACTCTGCTAATGCGGCATACCCTGGTATCTCAGCCATCGCATTCCTCCTTTTATATTCCGCGTCGTTGTGCGCTATATTCGGTGGCAGATACAACGCTGCCACGTAAGGCCGTCAAATCAAGCTGTCGCATCATTTCTTCTGAAAGTACATAGCAATGGTTGGTATAGCGTGCAGGTGGTGCCGCACGCCGTTGCAGAATCGCACACGCCATTTCGATGACACGTTCGCCGTAACGTTCTGGAAAGCTTGCCACCACCCCAATCATGCGGCTACCTGAGCGACGCAACTCGCGGAGCGACGTCACATCACCACCAAGACCAACCGTCACACAGCGCGACAGCGTACCATCTTCGGCAAAGGCTGACAATGCACCAAGCACTGCTTCGTCGTTGATGCCGAGAATAACGACACGGTCGTTGCGGCGAATCTTTTTGATGGCTTGGCGCGTCGCTGCACACGAATCCACGCTGGTGTTGCGACTATCGAGATGGATAATACGATTGTCGGACACGTTGATTTGCTCACGCAGACCATCGATTTGCCCTTGCATGCGCGCTGCAGGTACCGGACCAGAAATAGGCAACCCCAACGAAAAGACCGCATCAATCATGCCATGCCACTGCCGCCGCACATATTGCCCCAATAGACGCCCGGTCATCAACCCTGCTCGATAGTTATCAAAACCGAAAAATGTGGCACCTGGAATGGGAATATCAATGGCAATCACGGGGATATTGGCCTGACGCAATGCCTCAACAATTTTGTTGTTGGCACGCGCATCCGTGTTAAAGACAATCGCCAAATCGACTTGTGCTTTGATGAATGACTCTGCATTGGAAAGGGCGACTTCGCCATCACTACAATTATCGGCCAACAATAAATCGATCCCAGATTGCTCGGCTGCGGTGACCATACCTGCACGCACCGCGGCCGCAAATGGTAACCGTTCATCTTGGTTGGCAAAACCGATACGCCAACGACGCACGGGCATGTTTTCGACATTCCGACGCCCACCAGTGCCACAAATCGTCATCGGAATCCCACTACTTGCAAGGCGAGTGATGGTGGAATTGTCGATGGCGTCGTCAGTAATAATCCGCGTCACACTCTCAAATACGTGCAGTTGATCACGCCGCACAACTTCGGCCAACTCACTACTTTCGGCCATCAACACCACTTGGTCACACACGTCCATCATACGGCGACGCAACGTATCACGCCGTAGCGCGACGTCGTATCCACTGTCGTCAATGCCAATACCTGCCAAAAACAAACATCGCGCCCGGACGCCCTGTGGGAGAAACTGGCTCACATCGGGCCAGCCAATCGAACGCCCATCAGCAATCACACCACCGAGTATAGCCACGGTGTGCGTTGAATGTTCGAGTTGCACGGCGATGTCAATTGCATCACTATAGACCATTAGGCCACGTCGCTCTTGCAGCCGGCTCGCCAGAGCCCGTCCAATCGCACCACCTTCGAGCATGATGGCATCATAGTCATCAATGAGTGCAACCGCCCCATTTGCGACACGATCAATGCGGCCTGGCAATCCAGTCTTGTGGGTGTGCCGGCGTTTTTCAGTGCAGTATGCACCACCATGGGTACGCACCAGCAAGTCGTGTGACTCAAGCACATCTAAGTCGCTACGAATAGTCACCTCAGATACACGAAACAGCTCCGCCAGTGATACCACACTCACAAAGCCATCTTGCTTTGCTAATGCGACAATCTGCTCGCGTCGCTCTTTGGTACGTGCTCCCATACCTGCTCCGTTTGTATATGTGTTGACTGGTGGAAGTGTTGTGTACCTAATCGTATAATTTTCTTTCGAATATGTCAAATATTGTGGTTTCGAAATTTCAGTATTGCTGACATCTCACACAAGTTTCATGGTCGGCATCTATACAAACAACATACAAATACTGTATAATGGGCACACGCATCATTCAACGTTGATGATTCGTCTTACACAGTGCCGTCCTACCCTCATTCACAAATAGAGCACATCATCTATGATTCTTGAGCAACGTTATGGTGCAGCCCAGGTAGTTGTGCGGGCCACCAGTGTGCTGCTACAACACGCCGACACAATACAGACCACATCCGCTGATGAGTTTCGCCGTGATATATTCCGTGTCGGTTGGAATTTCATCAGTGAGCGTCACGCCATGGCAGCGCTTGTCAACATGGTGAGTACCGTGCAGTGGGCGCTCGACGATGTCAGTGACGTGCGCGACATGCATCGAATCTTGCCACGCGTCGTCGCAGATATTCGTCACCAACTCAATCAGCGTGTCCTTGATACAGCGGCACACAGTTTGGCATTTTTGAGCAATACACAGCATATTATCACCTACGGATACAGCACCACGGTACAATATGCGTTGCAACATGCGCTACGCAACGGTCACCGCGTGCATGTCACCTGTGTCAATACACCAATGGCATACGAAGTCAATGCGTTGGCCGAACGAATTGCAGCAATTGGGATTAGTGTTGCGGTGGAAGACATGCACACACTCGATCGCTCGATGTCGCAATACGATGCACTCATGGTAGGAGCAGACACACTCGACATGCATGGACTTACCAACAAACGCGGGACAGCCACGTTGGTTGATTATGCGGTTGCATCGGGTATACCCGTCTATACCTTGTGTACGAGTGAAAAATTGCTCGCCAATGACTTTTTTCTTGGTCATCAGCAGCAGTGGCCACTCGATGACGTGGCACACAAAGCATCCAACCTACTCCCATCAGAAAACGACATTACGGCACTCGAACGCATTACCAGTATCATCACTGATCGTGGTGCACTCCCGAGCCCTGCAATCGATGCCTGGCTGGCTCGTGTCGAGTTGCATCCATGGTTGTGTGGTCGTGGTACACTATAATTAGGTGGCAGTGTTCTAACATGATTCTAATTGACAACTGAAAGCATGGGCTTTATCATAGTTACGTATGAATGACAAAAATAACTCACAACTGAATTCGGCTGATGCAGCCGATCTCCTCGAAAATTTGCTCACTGGTCCTATTCCTGTGTTGCGTACACCACGCCCTGCGCCAATTATTCGGCATACGGGTCGTGTGACTGCGTCACAACCTGCAGTCGATGTGCGTGTACGCCAGACCGGCGCTATGCCAGTGACCACAAGCAAAACTGGTGCTATGCCAGTAACCACAAGCAAAACTGGTGCTATGCCAGTGACCACAAGCAAAACCGGGGCGCTGTCGTTAGCCGCCCGCAAAACTGGGAGCGTTGATGTGCGCGTACAGCGCAATAGCACAACGGCCAAGCATGGACGGCCACGTAATACGGTGCCACTCGTCTACAGTGATGACAATGATTTATATCTACATGCCACACATCAACCATCGTTGATATATACGGCTGGGACAAACGTGATATGGGTCACGCTCATTCTCATTTTAGTCTGGTTAGGATTAAGTATTGCGCAACACCAAGAAACAGCGTCACCAAATGTGAGCAACTTTAATCCGGTCATTAGTGCGTTTATGAAGCCAGTGGGTATTGCAGTCACCAATCTGATTAGTATACCGAGTTTGCCTGATACCCCACCACCTGCACGTATTGTGCCAAGTGGCGAAAGTAGCGTTCTCGGGCCACCTACCATTAGTGCTGACCGGATCAACGAGATTCTCCGTTTATACGGGTCACCTGCACAGGGTACTGGTCAGGCATGGATTGATGCTGGTCTCGCATATGGCATTGACCCCGTCTATGCGTTGGCGTTTTTCATGCATGAGTCTGGGATGGGCACAAACCCGATGTGGGCGGGCATCAAGTCAGATGGGAGTACCACACACAACGTGGGCAACATTATCTGTGCTGGGTATGCCAACTGTTATGGGCGCTTTCGCGATTATCCTGATTGGAATGCCGGCATTCGTGATTGGTTCCGGCTGATTTCAGTTGAATACATCGATGGCCGCGGTGTATATACCGTAGATACCATTATCCCAGTATATGCGCCTGCATTCGAAAATGATGTCCCTGGTTATATTGCGAGTGTCAAACAATACGTTGCACAATGGCAGGCTCCATAGCTCGCACATTTTTTGTTCAACATCGTTGATAAAATCTGTGCAAGTCATACATCCACCATTTCACCCATCACGTATACCAGATTAGGCGGCGCCTTTCGCATTCGTTATCGTCTTCGCGCCGCCTTCGATTTTATCTCATGTACGTGTGGCGGGTATGCTCGAGACGCACCAACCCTACAACGTCATTCAGCGCAAGCATGACATCGAATACCGGCGCTACCCGGGCGCAACCGTTGCCCAGGTGCGTGTGCGTGGTTCATACACCATACGACTACACAGCGGATTTCGCGAATTGTCACATTATGTGACTGGGGGTAACTACCAGCATCAATCGTTGCCGATGATTGCCCCGGTGGTTATGACCGCATTTAATACTGATGAATCCCATGTACGCTTATATCTTGGCGCGGATTCACAAGTCACCACTGTACCCACACCACTATCTCATGCAGTTGAAATCATGACCCACACACCACTCATCGTGGCCGCAATTCGCATGGCTGTATCATGCCAACCATCAGCGCTACAGGATACTGCGCTACGGCTACGCCATGCGCTCATGACTGCCAACATCGCATTTGTAGATGCACCAGAATATCGTTTTTATACCTCACCGTGGCAACCGCTCGGACACCACGGTGAAGTCACATTTCGCCTGACGCAGTTACCATTTCCACTTATCTGATGCTACAGCGTTTTGTGAGCACACGGTACCGCGCGATCCGTTATGGATGAATGTCACGATAGACATACCACGCCGGGCGGTAGTGTGTCGGTGCACCATCAGCCGCATAGCAGGCTTCCCCGGGACAAGATCCAGGCACAAATGGAATATGTACAAGTCCCCATTGTTGTGCATTTATCCCACTTGCAGGTGGAAAATCTTCATATTTAAACCAAAACGCAACTGGTATTTCTGGTGTGCCATCTGCAAGTAGGCGTGATGCATATGCACGATAAATTGCACCGAGAAAGAGTGCTTGGCCGGGTGCCGTTTGATTCGCATATGCCACGTTGTAGCCGATTTCCGTGATCCATACTGGACGTAATCCATCATTGAGCGCCTGGAGCGTCGCACGCAGACGATCAAGTGCCGCATGTTGTGTGCGTACACCAATATAGGCCAGCTCAACAGGATACGGATGATAGCCGACTGCATCAAGTGGCCATCTCCCAAGTGTAGCATACGCCGTCGTAAAGGCGGCACTGTTGTAGATGTCACGGAGATAGGCCATGTCTGATTGAGCGGGTGTTGTGCCTTGGGCATTGGTCCCACGTGGATGCAGTCCACCCAAAATAATCGGCGTGCCAGCACACGCAGACTGCAACGCACCACCATTACACGCCTGGTAGAGCGTGGCTGTTAGTTGTGCAAACACGGCCGCAGGGACCGCGTTTCCTAGCGGACCATTACTCGTATAGCGGGGTAGCCGATTCGCCTCATTGAGGATCTCAATAGCACCAATAGAGCGTCCGTAGCGCATCACAATCTGCCATGCACGTTGCATCCATGCGCGCATGTATACATTGTACCCGGGACCATACTGCAGGTCATTCGCATATGGACCACGCATCAGTTCGTTGGCATCCACGCCCATAATCAGATCAAAGTTCAGCAATAGCAGTACCTTGATGCCGTAACGCGGTGCCACGTCAGTAATAAAAAAGTCGTAGCGGCTGATGGCTGCAGTGATGGCTGCGCTACTCGTGGTATAGCCAACTGGCAACCGGATGTCCAGACGCACCCAACGCACACCGAGACGTGCCATTTCGAAACCCATACGCTCTTGTGCGACCATATTGACACGATTATCCACAAACTCAAAATAGGGGTCGCGCCCAACAAGCCCCATCATATCGGCAGGAACTACGGTGCCACCCATGCGAGTGGCCGTTGCCGTCGGCATTTGTGTCAACGACGGTGTCACTGATGAAGTCATACTGCGTGTTAATGTACGCGTCGCAGTCGTACTGCGGGTACGGCTCGCAGTCACCGTAGCCGTCCGACTGCGCGTCATACTTGCTGTGCGTGTACGAGTGGCCGTGCGGCTCCGACTCGGCGTCGCAGTCGCAGTAGCGGTACGGGTAGCAGTGCGCGTATACGTGGGAGGGCGGGTGCGCGTGGCGGTGCGTGTGTAGGTGAGGGGACGTGTCTGCGTGGCGACCTGTGGCACAGCAGCCCGCATGTGGTTATGCTGCGCCACGCCATGCGATAGCACCGACATTGGGGACGTGCTTGCCCAGACGAGCATGACCATCACGCTTGTGCGCACCACTCCATACATTTCTACCATCCATCATCGTCGCAACACATCTGTGACATAGACGCATCAACATCGGTACGAGTTCAATGTCACTTTGGGACACAATACGATGCCCCATCTCTCGCATATTGTACCGTGCATATCAGGGGTGTGGTATCCATTCCATACCCCTACTTGACACGTCCTTGACACGTCATCAATAGATTTGGTATATACTACAATTCATAGTAATAGTAACAGCCCTGTCTGCCAAGACATCACATTCGAGCGGTGTTTTTCGCATACCTGTGATATAATGGCGCCGACAAAATCTACTGCAGGAGGTCTGTATCGTGCAACTTACCACCTATCAAATCATGCTACTCGCATTTATCGGAAGTTTTATAGTGATGGCTGGCGTTGTGATGATGGTACTGCGGACGATGCCGGCGTTTGTACATATTTGGCCACGCTTTGCAGGCTTTCTGCAGCAGCGTGCATTTCCATTGACGAGTGGGCAAGAACGCAACAAATTTGCGGTGTTGCGCATCTGTTTCGGCATTATCATCTTTGTACGGGCCATCGATGTGGCCTCACTGCTCATTCCTGAGGAATACTTCACCCCTGTAGGCATCTATAACGGCATGGAGTTTTTCTTTGCCGTGTTTATCACAATTGGATTTTGTACACAATTTGCACTTGGGTTTTTTATTTTTGTGATGTGGTTAGTGGGTGAAGCGGTGCTCGGCACCAGTACACTCGGCAACGACATTGCTGCCATGGTCGCCGTGTTTTTCATTCTCGCCGAATCAGGGCGCAGCTTGTCCGTAGATAGTCTGCTGATACGACGCTTCCCGGCACTGCGGCTCGTGCTCGGGTACGGAGCACAGATTCCGGGCGACACACCCATTACCATTGCAAAATTTCTGCTGGTTACCTCGTATTGGTTGATGTGTGTCTATTCGTTTTTGATGCATCTGAATGAGTCTGCGTGGATGACGGGTGTGGCTGGCCCCATGCTCTTTGTGAGCAATTTTATGTCGCGTTTCCATGCACTCTTTGAGCCCATCCTACTCGAAAGCAGTATAGCCGTCCTGCTTGCACGTATTTCGTTAGTCTTTATGATGGTCTGGTATGTCATGCTCATGCCGTGGGTACTGCTTGGTGGGTGGTGGCGCAGATTTATCATCATCTGGGGAATTTTGTTTTTCATCCTCTCCGGCGTCATTTTGCAACTCGGCTCATTAGCATACATCGAAGCAGTGATGTGGATTATCCTGTTTTGGCCACGCTGGGGTGTTGACGACACCAAAAAATTGTTGTTGTTTTATGACGACAAATGTAATTTATGTGATCGCACCGTGCAGTTTGTCCGCACCATTGACATCTTTGACCGCGTCGTATTAACACCTGTGTCACGCAATCACGCAACCCTCGCACAATACGGCATTCCTGTTGATGCTGCACTCGAAGATTTACACGGTGTCATCCCACCACACGGTACCGTACATGCGGGGTATGCACTCTACGAAGCATTGGCACGCCATCTCGTGTTGCTCTGGGTCGTCATCCCCATCCTCTGGCTTGGGCGGGTGCTGACAATTGGGCCGGCACTCTATCGCTATATCGCCGCCCGCCGCCGCGCCATGTTTGGCGTGTGCACGTTGCCACGCCCCAAACCAGAATGGCATACCGGACCACGCCCGAGTAACGAACTTTCACCGTTCTTTCATATCATCAGCTGGCACATCGTGGTGCTAAGCATCATCTATGCGGTATCGATGCCCGCTCCGTATGTGGGTATCGCCGGCAACGACCGACATCCGTTGGTGATGGCCGCGCAGTTCTACGGCATTGCGCCTATCAACGTCTTTAACAACATCGATCTCCAGATGGTTGACAACTGGTTCACCTTGGCGGATACCCAAACAGACACCTTGTTGCCGATTCTCGATGTTGATGGCTCTCGTTTGGCCTATCACCGCTCTGATCGCATCTACTTTGGCAACACGGTAGGATTCCGGCGTGGCGAAATCGGCTCTACGGATTGCTCGTTTACGCGGCGCGAAAAAAGCATCCGCTACCTGGCCAACGTCTGGATGGCAGAAAACGGCATCACGGGGACGCGTGCCATACGCTATACACAGTACTATCGACCACACCCTGATCAGCAGCTGTTGGCACAGAACATTTACCGGATTAATCCAGTTACCATTCGCTGTACCGTGGATTTCAGTATCACCCGCTAATGCGCCATCGATAATCTGGGGCGAATACACCCTATTGTTCTGGTTTGTAGCCCACCGCCGCATGCATGCGCCGGAGCACCGCCATACTCAGATAAAACGATGCAATACTACTAAACAATACCGCCACAAGGCACAAAACCACGCGGAGCAGCGTCATGCGCCCATCGACTTCCACCATGCGTTTGGGGGGATAGGTGGCTGCACTTACCGTACCTGCACGCCATGTAGGGGATGCCAGCTGCTCATCGGGCAGCCGCTCAAACAAATGGACCACATCACCCAGTGCGGGCACACTGCTATTGCTCGTCACTGGCAGGATATGAATGAGCGCAGCCCCACTCAGTTGCACCGCGCCCGGTGCATACACCACAATTGGTGCATAGGGGGGGAGCATGTTCAGGATGTCGGTGGGCCACGTGGGGTCACACTGTGCGCATGTGAGTTGCACAAACCGTGCACCGGGTGCTGCATCCTTGGTTGTCAACACCATTGAATCCCGTAGGGTAAATTGCGCCACAGGTCGCGGCACATATGGGGTCTGTGTAGGGGCAGGCGTAGCAGTTGCTTCACCTTTGAACAACAGGTAACGTGTCGATGTGCTCGGGAGCACCAGCTGTGCCACGATGCGTGGCAACGGTGCATCTGGTAACGCACGTGCGTGCACCGCCGGTGGTAGTGCGAGCTGCTCAATATCATTGCGCGCATCACCGAGATCAATCACTAGGCTCCGACTATCGTCTGGTGCAATCACAATGAGTGCCGCCTGTGGTTGTACCACTGGTGTTTGGGCATACGCTTGTGGCATCGTTGCATACAGCGCATACCCGAGTACCAGCGCCAATGTCATACGGTGTACATATGTCACAGTTGCATGACCTTTACAAAATTCGTGGCTCCACCTACTGCAATGGGATGACCTCCAACTAAGACGATAGTGCTCCCTGCAGGCAGAATCTGGTTCCCAATCAGGAGCGTTTGTAATTCTTCGATTAAGTCATCGAGTCGACTCACTTCACGCGCATGATAGGCTTGGACGCCCCAGACAAGTGCCATGCGATTGACTGTCGCATGAGATGGCGATACTGCAATAATTGCAGTAGGAGGGCGATGGCGTGAGACCAACCGCGCCGTCAGACCAGACATCGTAAATGCAACAATGGCCACTGCATTGACTTCGCGCGCAATCGCACATGCAGCATGACTCATCGCATCAGCCATCACATCCGCAGGGCCAAGTCCATCTGGCTCGGGTGCACCAAAATCACCGTAGCGACCACTCTGCTCAGTCGCCATTGCAATCCGATGCATCATTCGCACCGCATCAATTGGCCACGCACCGGTCGCAGTTTCACCACTGAGCATGACTGCATCCGTGCCATCAATAATCGCATTTGCCACATCACTCGCTTCGGCTCGTGTGGGGCGTGGATTACGAATCATTGAATCGAGCATCTGTGTGGCAGTAATCACGGGTACTCCTTTGTGTTTCGCCGCCTCAATGATTCGTTTTTGTGCAATCGGCACCAATTCTGGCGCCATTTCGACACCCAGATCACCACGTGCAACCATCACACCATCACACAATGCTAGAATCGCTTCGAGTTCGCCGAGTGCCTCAGGTTTTTCAATTTTGGCCACCACACCCACTTTTTTACCGTGGGCAGCGATAGCATCACGGATGGTATGCATATCAGCAGCACGCCGTACAAACGACAATGCCACGTAATCGACATCATGGTGCAACCCGAATGCAAGATCTTCACGGTCTTTGGCGGTTAACGCAGGAATACTCACTGCAACTCCAGGCAGATTGATGCCTTGGTGCTGGCGCAACTCGCCTCCTGAGACCACCCGTGTCACCACCGTATCTGCACTCGCTTCTTGCACACACAGCTCAATTAATCCATCACTAATCAAGATACGGTCGCCACTGTGCACATCGTTCGGCAAATGTGTGTAGGTCGTAGATACACCATGCACATCACCCACAATTTCGCGTGTCGTAATAAAAAAAGGCGCATCTGCTTCAAGTATGACCGTTTGCCCATCGCGCAATGCGCCAGTACGAATTTTGGGGCCTTGGAGATCCTGCAAAATCGCCACAGGCTGACCGCTACGTGCTGCAGCAGCTCGAATAGCATGGATGCGCTGTGCATGATCAGCATGGGTACCATGCGAAAAGTTCAATCGCGCCACATTCATCCCCGCATTGATGAGCGCATCGAGCTGACTCTCTGATTCGGTGGCGGGTCCGATAGTCGCCACAATACGCGTGCGGCGGGTGTCGTGATGCATGCAATGTTCCTTTTCTTTGTCACGAAAAACGAATATACGGACCAAGCTTTGTTTGCAGCGCAGGACCAATACCCGGCACTTCACCAAGCTCTTCCATGTTGTCAAAATTACCGTGCGTTGTGCGATATGCCACAATACGTTCTGCAAGGGCAGGGCCGATACCTGGCAATTCTGCGAGCATAGCTGCGGTTGCCGTATTGATGGCAATTTGGGTGGTGTCAGCAACTGACGCGGTATCTGGCACTGCCACATCAATAAGCCCCACCGCAACAACGTGTACGTGTTGCCCATCTGTGACAGGAGCTGCCAAATTGATCGCAACCATGTCAGCATCGGCCCGCAGCCCACCTGCTTGTGACACGACATCGGCAACTCGTGCACCTGCGTCTACCGTATATACACCGGGATGATGCACTGCACCACTTATATATACCACACTCGCTACTACCTGCGTTGCCGTCGTGGGCATATCAGCAACATGCCGCACCAGCGTGGTCGGTTGTACGAGCTGCTCCTCATGCACAGGTGGCACCATGAATACCTGTGCTAACACCAGCACCACACCACCCACAATGAATCCCCAAGCCAACCAAACACCCACACGATATCCTAGCGTTGTTTCCATCTCAGTACTCCTATAATCGCTATACGATTCCATAGAAATACCGTTTGTCCCGTCCAAAAAGGTACGCGCCTGTGTGCAACGCACAACAGACGCGGTATGGTGACTATCGAGTTGGCAATCTTACATGACGATTTTTTTGACTGATTCAACCACATCAGTGGCGCTACTCGCTTTGCGTGCTGGTTTGGTGGCGCTACTCGCTTTGCGCGCTGGTTTGGCGGTGCTACTCGCTTTGCGCGCTGGTTTGGCGGTGCTACTCGCTTTGCGTGCTGGTTTGGCGGTGCTACTCGCTTTGCGTGCTGGTTTGGTGGTGCTGCTCGCGTTGCGTGCTGGTTTGGTGGTGCTACTCGCTTT
>JACCDP010507379.1_pt1 | contig 36312 bp, 54 predicted proteins | sample 7445841 | NCBI WGS metagenome assembly JACCDP01 (sample SAMN15323441, study PRJNA562643) | freshwater metagenome | isolation source: river surface water | place: USA:Blue River Watershed | collected 2017-08-17 | reverse complement strand
TGCCTTCGAGCACACTCTTGGCACTAATAGGGTTTATCTTTTTGATCATTTTGGGAGTACATCAATTGACAACATACTATCAAGAGTCAGATTCATGGCTAAAGGACTCGGATGTAGCTTTGTTGTGCTGGATCATATTAGTATTGTCGTCAGTTCTGGTGATGTCGGTGATGAACGTAAAGCATTAGATGAGATCATGACTAAGCTTAGGATGATTGTGCAGGAGACAGGCATAGCACTGTTGATTGTCAGCCATCTAAAGAGACCAGATGGTAAAGGCCACGAAGAAGGAGCAGCTACTTCGTTAGGTCAGCTTAGAGGATCTGGTAGCATTGCACAGTTGTCTGACATGGTGATTGGAATGGAAAGGAATGCACAGCATGATGATGAACGTGAACGCAATACCACCAGGATTAGAGTGCTTAAGAACCGTTTTTCAGGTGTCACAGGTCCAGCCTGTAACGTCTACTACAGCCACACAACAGGAAGGTTATCAGAGGTCACACAAGATGAAGACTTATGAAGATTTGAAAGAAGATACTAAACGATTTGCTTTACAGCAGATACGTACAGGGTCTACAATGGGTGAAGTAGTTTGTTCGTTCGAAGAGATCATCAACGAGATCAGGAAGACATCAGACTACGTAGAGGCTATGCAAGATGCTAATAGGAGACCATAATGGCTGAGGTACAAAATATTGAAGAGCATGAGGATGGTACAGCTACACTACACTTGGATCTTACTGATGAAGAGATTAAGACGTTGATCAGTTGGGGTATCAAGGAAGCACTTAAGTTAGCTTTACAAAAGGAAAAGAACTTTGACTGGGGTTTGAACAATGAAACAAACACTTAGAGATATGATGAGTCAATGCTGGAACAACCGCATGGATTGTGAGCACTTTGACTATGAGAAGTTTGCTGAGATGGTAGCCTTCCAAGCCAGTGAAGAAAGGTTAGATCGCTGCATTGAGGTGTTACAAAGGCAAGGCTACAGCGATGCAGCAGATATCATCAGGGGAGAGGGTTAATGTGGGTAATGGATAGGCTGTTAGCTGACCATGCAGAGCTAAAGAAGAAGTATGATACACTGCTAGAAGACTATCAGAAACTGGTACATAAATATGAAGAGATTAGTCTTGGACATCGAAACAGACATGAAACAGACTGTTATCTTCTGCGTAGTGACAAAGGATCTGACAACAAGTGAGGTGGTATGTCATACTCATCCAAGTACACTAAAGCCTCTTATAGAGGATTGCGACATAGTGATCGGACACAATCTAATCAGCTTCGACGGTTACCACCTTCGGAGATTGTGGAACATTACGATACCACTCAAGAAGGTGTCCGATACGCTCGTGCTGTCGAGGCTATGGAATCCCAGTATCGAAGGAGGTCACAGTCTCGAAGCATGGGGGAAAAGATTAGGGAATCACAAGATTGAGTTCCAAGACTTTACTGCTCTAACACAAGAGATGATTGAGTACTGTATCCAAGATGTTAACCTTACTGGTGAACTGCATAGTAAACTGTGTACAGAACTGAAGGATTTTTCACAGCAAAGCATTGACATCGAACATACCGTACAGTTTATCGTTGCACAGCAGGAAAGACATGGATTCAAGCTAGACATCCCTTTATGTACTGAGTTTGTATCTCAGTTAACTACAAAGCTATCCACCATCGAGGAAGAACTACAAACTATATTCCCACCGATCATCACTGAACGTGTTAGTGAGAAGACAGGTAAGAAGTTAAAGGATCATGTCGAAGTGTTTAACCCAGGCTCCAGAGATCAGATAGGACGTAGGTTAACATCGTTAGGATGGAAGCCTGATAAGTTCACTGAGACAGGTAAGCCAATGGTTGATGAAGTGATCTTGTCTAAGTTACCTTATCCAGAGGCTAAGGCAATGGCTGAGTACCTGCTTATCCAGAAGCGTATAGCACAGGCTACATCGTGGCTAGAGCACGTTGCTGATGATGGTAGGGTTCACGGTAAGGTCATCACTAATGGCGCTGTCACAGGGCGTATGACGCATCACAGCCCTAACATGGCACAGGTTCCTGCTGTCAATGCTGACTATGGTGCAACATGCAGACAAGTATGGACTGTAGATCCTGGTAATGTCTTAGTTGGCTGTGATGCTTCAGGGCTAGAACTACGTATGTTAGCTCACTACATGAAAGATGATGATTACACTAAGGAGGTGATTAACGGTGATGTCCACACTAAAAACCAACTCGCTGCTGGTCTTGAGAGTAGGGCGCAAGCAAAGACGTTTATCTACGCCTTTCTCTATGGAGCAGGGCCAGCTAAGATTGGATCAATTGCTCAAGGGAGCGCCGAGGAAGGAAAGAAACTCATCGCCAGGTTCCTTAAGAATACGCCAGCTCTCAAGACACTTAAAGATAAAGTTAGCAAGTATGCAGAGAAGGGGTATTTACCTGCCCTTGACGGTCGTAGATTATGGGTACGGTCGGAACACGCAGCACTTAACACGTTACTTCAAGGAGCTGGTGCGATCTCTATGAAGCAAGGTCTGATCCACCTACATGATTCATTGAAGAAACATAAGATACCTGGACACTTTGTGGCTAACGTCCATGATGAATGGCAGATAGAATGTCCAAAGCAGTACGCTGATGATGTTGGTAAACTCGCTGTAGCAGCTATTGAGAAGGCTGGTGTTACCTTGGGTTTACGTTGTCCTCTAACGGGTGAATACAAAGTAGGAAACAACTGGAAGGAAACACACTGATGATTACCAACTTTGATGAGATTGATTCTCTGGTCGTAACTATAAAGATAGGAAAGGATGATGCTGGTTATGTAACGATGGATGTTGAGAGTGATAAGTTAGTATCAAACCGTATGATGTTGGCGTTGTTGCACTCTATTGCTGAATCAGCTACAGAATCAATGATGGCTGAGATACAAAGTAGAGTATTGCTTGACAAATTTAAGATGAACTGATACACTTTGTTTATTACTTCACTAAGGAAAGTAAAATGGAAACAGTAAGAATTGAAGCAACTTTGATGTGGCCCTTCCTCAACAAGCCTAACGATATGTCAGGTAAGTACCAAGTAGATTTGACTAACTTGTCAGACAAGGCTGTAAAGGCTTTGGAGGATATGGGTATCTCTGTTCGCAACAAAGAAGGTAAAGGCTTTTTCATTACCGCTAAGAGTAACCATGAGATCAAAGCATTAGATAAAAATGGTGATCAAGTGTTAGCACATATCGGTAACGGTACTAAAGCTGTGTGTGTCATGGGTTCTTATTCATGGACTTTTAAGAACAAGAAAGGTGTATCGCCTTCATTGAAGAAGCTGGTGATCACTGACTTGGTTACATACAGTGACACTCCTAAGCAGGAAGAAGAGGAAACAGAAGACGTACTATGAAGACTAACCTGCCTATCATTGATGGTGATATCCTCTGCTACCGTGTAGGCTTTGCCTGTAACGAGGAAACAGAGGCTACCGCCATAAAGACGATGGCAGACTTGTTGGAAGAGTTGGTCTACATAGACCTCTCTTCTGATGACTGTGTTGGTTATCTAACCGGTAAGAACAACTTTAGACATGACATTGCTAAGACACAGCCTTACAAAGGAAACAGAAAAGATGCGCCTAGGCCCATTCATCTTCATCGTCTTCGTGAGTATCTCAATACTGCTTGGGACTTCCGAGTGGTTGACGGACAAGAGGCTGACGATGCAATTGGAATCCATGCCACGCTCTTACGTGATCAATCAGTCATCGTAACTATTGACAAAGACTTAGACATGATTCCTGGTCATCATTATAACCCTGTTAAGAAAGAGCATTATTACGTGGATGACAAAGAAGCTATAAAGAACTTCTATCGTCAGATCCTAACTGGTGACAAGGTAGATAACATCGAAGGATTACGTGGTATTGGACCTAAGAAGGCTGATAAGATCCTAGGTGACTACGATACTGACCTAGCCATGTATGAGGCTGTCCTGAAGGCTTATGATGGTAATTCTGAACGTGTGTTAGAGAACGGACAACTACTGTGGATTAGACGTAAGGAGGATGAAGTATGGCAACCACCGACACCATCGTCTACTTAGAATGGGTAGATGCTGTAGCATCTTCTGGATGGCAACTTAAGGGTAAAGGTTCTATAGCTAGTTGTAAAGCTATTGGCTTTCTGACTCATGAGACAGATAATGAAGTACATCTAGCAGCAGCAGTAGGCGATAACGAATGTAATGCTGTGATGATTATTCCTAAAGGATGGATAAGCCAATGGACGGAGATTGACATTGAAGCCTTCAAGCGCAAAAAACAAAGGAAGGCTACTACAAAAACTAGTAGCTAACAAGTTACGAGATACTTTTAACTTATCCGAACATGATTGCAAAAGCACACCAATGGGTACACAGGGCGAGGATGTCTGGCTCTCGACGAATGCACTGGAACGATTTAGGTACGGCATTGAGTGCAAGAACAGAGCAAGAATTGCCCTCTACAACGACTACGAACAAGCAATACGGCACTGTGAAGGTAAAGACAAAGAACCCCTCTTAGTCATCAAGCAGAATAGATCTGATCCTTTAGCACTAGTTAGCCTTGATCACTTCATTGACCTAGCATCAAAGGCTAAGTTGTGGGAACTGCATCAAAAGCAGAAAACTGTAGAGGAAAGTAAACAAGCTACCAGGATGAAAAAGGTTTATGGCAAACATTAAAGTAGACTACATTGACCACATGGGTGATGACTTAACCGTAGTCAATGCTGCCCGTGTGAGCTTCGATAAAGAGTCAGAGGCTGTTGATTGGTATGACACAGAGCAAGGTAATCACTACTTTCCTTTGCCTGTGTTAGATCCTAAAGACATCAAGCTGATTAAGTATCTAGCTAAACACAACCATTGGAGTCCCTTCAGTCATTGCTTTATTCAGTTCAGAGTCAAAGCACCGATCTTTGTAGCTAGGCAGTTGATGAAGCATACGGTAGGGTTAGCCTGGAATGAGGTAAGTAGGCGCTATGTAGACAGTGAACCAGAGTTCTATCAGCCTACGTATTTCAGACGTAAAGCACCTAATGTCAAGCAAGGAAGTTCATCAGAACCTGTAAAAAGTCACACTGATTGGCATGAAACAGTTGACAAGTACACAGGAACTATGTTAGCATTGTATGATGCGATGCTCAAGGAAGGTATTTGCCCTGAGCAAGCTAGGATGATCCTTCCCCAATCCATGATGACTGAATGGTATTGGAGTGGGAGCCTTTACGCCTTTGCTAGAGTATGTCACCTAAGATTAGCAAAGGAAGCCCAAGCAGAGACAAGGATCGTTGCAGAAAACATCTGCCGAACCTGCTCTGAAGTATTCCCTAATGCCTGGGACGCTCTTATGAATGGAGATGAAGATGAGTGATAGTAAAATTAGTCTACATGTGTCGATAATGTCAGAAGATGATGAAGAAGTACAGAAGTACCACGCTGATCATGGTTTTCCACTAAACCACATGGTTGATATCAATGTTACCTACGATAGTGGTATTGCTTGGCCTAAGCTGTTAGAGTCAGCATGTGAAGCTATTGGCGCTTACTACGGTTATGATGTCAAAGAGAAAGTATTCGTTAAACAGTTTAACAAGATTGTTAACATATACGGACATGATGATCCTGGAAACTACGAAACAGACTTAGATGACGATGAGAATCCTGCTACTTGATATTGAATCAGCGCCTAACACTGCGTATGTCTGGGGTCTATTTCAGCAGAACATCAGCATTAGCCAGATCGTAGACAGTAGCAGTGTTTTGTGTTGGTCCGCTAAGTGGTATCAGGGTGATCAGTTAATGTTTAGCAGTGTCCTAAACGGTAAGAAGACTATGTTAAAGAAGATCCATAGTCTCTTAGATGAGTGTGATGCTGTAGTACATTACAATGGAACTAGGTTTGACATACCAACTCTTAACAAAGAGTTCTTAGAGGCTGGTATGTCTCCTCCAGCGCCTTATCATCAGATTGATCTGTTGAAGACCGCTAGAAAGGAGTTTAGATTTCCTAGTAACAAGCTGGACTATGTAGCTAGAGCGTTAGGGTTAGGGCAGAAGACTAAGCATGAAGGCTTTGAACTTTGGATTAAGTGCATGAACAAAGACAAAGCAGCCTGGGAAGTCATGGAGCAGTACAACAAACAGGATGTCATATTGCTGGAGAAGGTTTATGAGCGATTTCTTCCCTGGATTCGAACCCACCCTAACGTCTCAGTTAACAAAGACCACCGAAGCTGTACCCGCTGCGGTAGCATCAATCTACAAAGGCGTGGATGCAGTACCTCGCTCACAGGAAAGTATCAACGTTACCAGTGCCAAGACTGTGGTGGTTGGCAACAACAAAGAAGGAGTGAACCAATTGCTGCCGAAATACTCAAACCAAGCTAAACAGGTTGGTGGTGATCACTACAAGCAGACAACACTACAACCTTGGGATGTGATATCAGCATGGTCACTAGATCCTTGGTTAGCTAATGTTGTTAAGTATGTACAGAGACACCAACGTAAGAACGGTAGAGAAGATCTGCTTAAAGCAGTACATTATCTGGAGTATGTGATTGAGAACTACGATACCGTGATTAAAAAGTACTATAAGGAGTGACTATGGCTTTAACGATTCTGGACTTGTTTGATAAACTAAAGAGGCTAGATGAGATCTCTCTAATGGATATCTTAGGGATAACATCAGAAGAACTGGTAGACAGGTTTGAGGACAGAATCGAAGCCATGTTTGACCAACTTGTTGACGAAATAGATGACACCGAAGAGGAAGAAGAATGAAGTTAAACAACTACTCAAGTTTTATCCACAAGAGCCGCTACAGTCGTTTCATCGACGAACAAGGCAGACGTGAGAACTGGAGTGAAACAGTTGAACGCTATATGGCATTCATGAAGAAACAACTGTTAGACAAACACAAGTATGAGATCCCACAACATATATACAAGACAGTCCACAAAGCAATCTTAAACATGGATGTGATGCCTTCCATGCGCTGTATGATGACTGCTGGAGAGGCTCTTGAGCGTCAGAACATTGCTGGTTATAACTGTAGTTATCTGCCTATCGACGACCCTAAGTCCTTTGATGAGGCTATGTACATCCTCTTATGCGGTACAGGCGTTGGATTCTCAGTAGAGGCACACTATGTCAATCAACTCCCTGAAGTCCCTGATCAGTTATTTGATAGTAAAACTACTATCGTGGTATCCGACAGCAAAGAGGGCTGGGCTAAAGCATTACGACAACTCATTGCTTTACTATACGCTGGAGAAATTGCAACCTGGGATGTATCCAAAGTTAGACCTGCTGGCTCCAGACTTAAGACCTTTGGAGGCAGAGCTTCTGGTCCAGAACCCCTCGTTGAACTATTCAAGTTTGTTATTAGGAAGTTCCAAGCGGCCAAAAATCGTCGTCTCTCGTCCCTTGAATGCCATGATATTCTGTGCAAGATCGGGGAAGTTGTTGTTGTGGGTGGTGTGCGACGATCTGCGATGATATCTTTAAGCGATCTTAGTGATGATCGTATGGCACACGCTAAAGCAGGAGCATGGTGGGAACAACAAGGGCAGCGTAGCCTGGCTAACAACTCTGCTGTGTACGATGTAAAGCCTTCAGTAGGGCAGTTTATGCGTGAATGGTGTTCGATCTATGAAAGCCATTCAGGTGAACGTGGTATCTTCAACAGAGATGCGTCTAAGAAGCAAGCAGCTTTCAATGGCCGTAGAGATCCTAATCATGAATTCGGTACTAATCCTTGCTCAGAGATTATCCTACGTCCTTACCAGTTCTGTAACCTCACAGAGGTCATTGTTCGTGATACGGACACACTTCAAGACTTGATGTACAAAGTACGTGTAGCAGCGATTCTAGGCACTTGGCAGAGCACAATGACTAACTTCCCTTACCTACGTAAGATATGGGAAAAGAACACTGCTGAAGAGCGTCTATTAGGCGTATCACTGACAGGTATCTATGATCATTTGTTACTGAATGATCCTAAGGATAAAGCGTTACCAGCAAGGTTGGAGATGTTGAAAAATGAAGCAATCCTGGCTAACGAAGTTACAGCAAATGCTCTTAATATCCCTGTCTCTGCTGCTATCACTTGCGTCAAGCCTTCTGGTACTGTGTCTCAGCTTTGTGGCACTGCTTCTGGCATTCATCCTCAACATGCCCAGTATTACATTAGGCGTGTACGATCAGATAAAAAAGATCCTCTCACGGCGTTTATGATTGAACAAGGTATTCCTAGTGAACCTTGTGTGATGAGACCAGATAGTACGACAGTGTTCTCATTCCCTATGAAGGCTCCTGATGGCGCTGTCACTAGGGATGCTGTAGATGCAATATCTCATCTTGAGTTATGGCGTGTGTACCAGCTTCATTGGTGCGAACATAAACCATCAGTGACTATCTCAGTTAACGAAGATGATTGGCCTTCAGTAGGTGCTTGGGTGTATAACAACTTTGATATATGTACTGGTGTATCGTTCCTGCCAATGGATGGTGGTACATATCGCCAGGCTCCTTATCAGGATTGCACAGAAGAAGAATACAACGCTTTGTTAGCTCAAATGCCTGTTGACATTGACTGGGATCAGTTAAAAGAAAACGAAGACAACGTTGAAGGAGCACAACAACTGGCCTGTGTTTCCGGTGTCTGTGATATCTAAATAAAAAAAAAGACCCCTGCAAAGGGGTCTGTAAAGGTCACTAAGGAAAACTATGCCGAATGTTTGGGGTTGGTCTTTTTTACCAGGGTTTATGTTAGGGATTTGCTACTCGGATGACTTTGTTGTAACCGACGAGGATAGCTCTGAGATTCTCCTTGAAGGGTTCTTTGTCTTTATCAACATTGCTATCTTCAGCTTTGTTGTTGGATGGGCTAAGGAGGAATAGCTTTGCTTCATCTTCACGACGAAGAACCAAGCCTTTGGTTACTTTACCTGCTGCAAGATTCCAACGCTTTAGTTCTTGAGCAGCTTCCACCCATTGTTCTTGGTTTATTCTTGTTCGCATCGTGGATGATCTCAACCTAGCAACACCTAGGTTATAAGTCCAACTAAGTATTGCAGCAGCTTTGTTATTGTGTTTCGTCAACACTGGACAGGCTTTGTAGACTTGTAGCAGGAACTTCTCTGCATCAAGATCAAACAAGGCTTGTCCTCTTTCTTTTGTTATCTCAGGATCATCTAAGGTAACCCTATCACCATTCTCATACATGGTTGATCCCCATCCTATGGTGGGTACACCAGCACTGCACAGATAAGGTTTACTTCTCCAGCCTTCGAATCTTTTGATTAACGGTTCAGCGATGGCGATTACTTCTTTGATTCCCATACTCGTCCTACAAACCAGAACGTTAATATCAAAGACAACATACCTTCATCGTAATCAGTCCAGCCTGATAGTAACACTGCTGTCCATGAACCATCCTGAAGAAAAGCTAGATATAGTCCAGCAGCTTTAACAACTGAATAGAAAGCTACAAACCAGTATGTCACTGCTGGCCTAACCAAAGCAGATAGCGATGCTACCCACTTCCAAGCCTTGCTATCAGACTCTGCTTGTTGTTTGAATGCTTCTCCGATAGCATCTAATTCATGCTCTTGTAGACGCTGATAACCATGCTGTAAGGCAAACTCTGCTTGCATCTTAGCGATAGAGACTTCAACATCTAACTTCTTTAGCTCATGCTCTCTTTCAAACTTCCTGTCTAGTATCTTTAGGATCTCTGGAGCTAAACGGAAAGCACCACCGATAAGAGCACCAATGAGTTCAAACATCACTGCATCCCTTCAGGCATGTTAGCCTGGATAGCTGGTGTAGCTCTTATAGCACCCATTGCAGCATCATTGATTGCCATCTCTAACAAGTTAATACCGAACTTCTGTGCTGACTTCAGTGCTGAGTTAACTTTCGTTAAATCTAAAGATCCATCAGCCTTAGGTGTAAAAGCCTGTGACAGCTTCTTAACTTCTTGGGGATTAAGTAATAAAGCCTTAAGTTGAGCATCAGTAGCTTCTGCTGTTTGTTTTGCCCAGAACTTAGATAACAAGGATGTTACTACATACGGTGCTGATGTAAACCGATCACGCACTTGTGATGCTATAGACTCTGGCGTAGTACCTGTTATACGCTCAATCTCTGTTTTAGGCAATTCCTGTACGTTAAACTTAACGTTAGCAGGATTGTCCGCTAATCTCCTAGAAGCTTCTGCCAAACTCTCTACGTTTTTGATGTAAGTAGGACCAAAGACTTTATCGTAGGTAGCCTTTCTAGTCCTATCAGTTAGTGCTGCAATAGGATCAGAAGCGGACAATATATCATCTAACATGAAAGACCGTACAGCGTTTAACGTATCTACGTTACTGCCATAGGTACGTAAGAACTGATCTACGTTAGCTGGTTTGCTATAGAGACTGCTGACAATCTCCTGTGCAGTCTTACCTTCTAGTTGAAGTAACTTATTCTTTTTAGCTTCTATAAAGGCATTGTTGATCCTGACTTTTTCTGCATTAAGCGCAGTTACGTTATCAACAGCATTTCTTATTGTATCTGCTTTATCACCTAACAAAGACAATTCAGCATTGTTTGTCTTTAACCACTTCCTAGCAGCGTTGACATCAATGACACCGTTCTTGACTGCTGTCTTGTCAAAGTCTAACAAGAAAGCCTTCATAGCTAAGTCTGAGCCTTCATTGCCAGTAACATCTAGGAATTGAGATAATGCTGACTTATTCTTAGTTAACACAGGAAGAACAGATTCATCAAACTTAGCTCTATCTACTTGTTTAATAGCCTCTGTATTGAAAGGTAAACCTACTTGGTTAAGATAAGCAGCATCAGCAGCTTTGTACTGAGTAACAAACCCTTCTGGAAGTGTGTTGATTACATTGTTTACTTTAGACTTAAGCTCACTTAAAAGCCTTACAGAGGCCTCATCTCTTGTTGTTCGTAGCTGTCTATTGATCTCACGTTTCAACGAATCAAGATCTTCAATCGTAGCTGCTTTAAAGACTTGTTCTCCACCAGGAACTAAAGGAAGACCACGTTCATTCAACAATGCACTTGGCTCTGACAGCGTAGGCTTGAACTGTGTATTGATCTTGCTCCAAATAGATGGAAATGTCTTAAATACGTCAGCAGATCGCTGATCAGTAGCAAACTGAAAGATATCTTCTACACCAGCAGCAGGAAGACCTACGTTGTTTTGCTCGGCGTAATCAAAAGCACGTTGATACAAAGGGGCTACAGCCTTCTTAGCTTCATCCTCTTTTGTAGCAACAAGCGTAGCCAAACGAGAACCTAACTGTTGCTGATCTTCTACGTTAAAACTAGACTCTTTAGCAATCTGTTTATTCAGTGCGTCTAGCCTACGTTGCTGTACTTTATCTAAAGGTATGTCTTTAACAGTCTGTTGAATGATTGCGTTAGCTGTTGCTGGTTGTCCGAACAACCGTGTAGCTCTTCCTTCCAAAGCCTGTTGAGCTTGTTCAAACTGTTGACCATATTGACTACGGAATACAGGATCTCTAGAGGCTAGGTTTCTAACTTGATCAACCAACACCGGATTACTGTTTAGGATAGCCGTTGCTGGTAACTGTGCACCTGTAGTACTGGCTATCTCATTAGCTCTCTGGATGGTAGCAGCAATATTAGGATCAGCATCAGCAGCAGCTCTTAAGATGTTCTCTACAACGCCGCTAGCTTCACGCTGTATTTCTTCCTCTGGTCGTGTTCCTGTTACTTTTTGCCAAGCCCGTTTAGCCATTGGCATACCTTTTTCATAACCAGCCTTAGCAATCCTACCGCCGATCTGAGACTGTGTTAATCCACCAGTAATACCACCAGTTAAAGCACCTATTGCTTGAGGAACAGGACCGTACTTTTCTAAAGACTGTGAACCAACCTCTGCTGTCATTCCTGGTATAAAACCACCTAATAAACGACCAACAAGGCTAGACCCTCCCGCTATACTTAAAGGGTCCATCGTAGACTCAATACCAGCACCGACAACTCTGGCTGTTCGTGATGGGGCCGGTATCTGCTGTGCGCCTAAATAAGTTCTACCAGCTTGTTCTACAGGCTGTGCTATCTGCGACTCAATACCTCTACGAAGTTCTTCTGATGTTGGTTCCATACCACCCATAGCACGTATGATCTGGGCAGGGAAACGAGCTGCTGATTCTTTGACAACATTTCCTAAATAATCTAAGGTAGATACATCACTTTGTTCTCTTTGATTTCTTCTCCTAAATACTTCTGACGCTTGTTGTGTCATAGACTTCTTAGACTCAGTGTCAGGGATGGTTGTTGCAATCTCATCAATCTCTTTATCAGAAAGAGGTGACTGTGTTTCTACAGTACGACCTTTAATCGTATACGTGTAAGTAGGCATTACTATTCCTTACTTAATTGTAAGTTTATATTTAGTTCCTGATGAGGTAGTGCCTTCCTGTACCCCTTGATCCTTAACTGTAGGCGAAAAAGGAAGTTCAAAGAATCTTGGAGCTGTGTTAGGGTTATATCCTTCAGCCTTTTTAGCCAACTCAAGAAACGTGCCTTGCTCTTGTATTGCTCTGTCTTGATTAACCTTTTTAACTAAGTTAGCAATTTTCTTAGCACCTTTAATAGTATCTTGTGAAGGGGTACCTGAAAAGAATATACTTGTACGGTCTACAATAGAACCAACAAGACTAGGATCAATACCATATGCCTCAATCTCAGCCCTACTAATTTGACTATCTCCAACAGATCTAGCTAGTTGTGTGATAGCCCCTCTCCAACCTTGGAAGTTTCCTTGAGAAGCTTGATCAATCATTAGTTCTGCGTTTGCTGCTGCATTTGCTGCTGTAATGTATGGTTTTACGTTAGTATTAAACTGTTCCCTAACATCACCAATAGATTTTAAGTTCTTAGAAAGCGTAACACTTAAAGACGGTTTACGTCTTTCAGCAAGTTCATCAGCTCTTTTATTAACAACAGCCTTTTGATCTGGTGCTAAGTCATAAAAACCCTTACCATATATTTCTTGAGCTATTGCCTCTCTATCTGAACCTACTGATGGAGGTGTTTTATCTTTAGGCTCTCTTGTGGTCTTCATTGCAATTGCAGCGTCAATCTCAGCAATCTGTTGTCGTAATTCTTCTTTTTCTAACTCACTCTCAGAATTCTGCATAAGAGTACGTAAATTATTTCTTTCTCTTTGCAGTGTTCCTAGATCAGAAGGTTTAGGTTGTCCAGCAGCCATAGCTCTAGCCTTACTAGCTTCAGCAGCAGCTTCAGCTTGTCCAACACGAGCACCTGCAAGGCCTATCTCAGCCTCTATTTTCTTTTTACCAAGTTCAGTCTTTTCTCTCTCAGCTTTCATAGACTGTAACTTAAATGTAGCAGACAATGCTTGCTGTGTTAGTCCTCTCTTGTTCGCTTCATCAGCAAACAACTGTAGTGCTTTCTCAGGATCTTGTCCATCCCACTGTGAAGCCACCGCTTTCTTCACTGCATCCATCTCAGCAGCTTCTTTCAGTGCTGGATCTTCGATACCGAATAAACCAGCTATAGACCTACCAGCACGTTGACCAGCACTAGCTGCTTGGTACATCAAACCTTGTCCTGGTGCTAACTGTGCTTGACGCATAGCCAGCATTTGATCTTGCTGTTGTTGTTGACGAAGGATATCCGATGCTGATGGTATACCAAATAAACCCATATCTTGTTGCTGTGCCATAAGTATTCCTTAGAGTGCAATAATGCCTTGTGCTAAGGCATCTGCATAAGTTATATCTGTTCCTGGTACATAGTTAGAAGGTTGGTTAAGTAGTCCAGTAGCAGCATTGACAATGTTACCTACGTTAACACCACCTGGGCCTAGTAAGTTGTTAGCAACGTTAGTTCTACCAACTGCTAAAGCATCCAGTGCAGCCTGTTGAGAAGCTAAGTTAGATGCTATGCCCATACGCTCTGTTTGACCAATCTGATTTAGACCAGCATTATACAACTGTAAAGGCTGTGTATAGGCTTGAACTGCTGGTTGAGCATACAGTTGAGCTGCTGCAATTCTTCCTTGCTGTGCCATCTGACCTAACTGACCAGACAACTGCTGTTGCTGTCCTTGCATACTTAACAAGTTACTAATAGGGCTATAAGCAGCAGTACCTTGATTTATTAACGCACCTCGTTCACCTAAAGCAGCTTGTCTAGACTGTAGTTCTCTTTCTAGTTGTTGTCTAGCAATGGCTTGTTCCTGTGCTAGCAACTCTGGTGAAGAACCACCAAAAGCAGAACCACTTACACCTAATCTACCTTGAGCACGTAACCGTTCTTCTGTTGCTAACCGTTGACGTTCAATCTCTGGTGCTGATAGAGCAGCTACTTTAGCATAGTAATCCTTAGCTAACTGATCAACGTTAGTCATCTCAGCAGCTTTTGCAGACTGTGCTGCTACATCTGCAAAAGGTTTGTAAAGCTTTTCACCATAAGGGGTTACTGTAGTCTCTAAAGCACCTGTTTGAGGATTAACAGTAGTACCAAACAGTTGATTAGTGACACCATAAGGTGTGAAGTTACCAACCATAGAAGCTGCTTTATCAGCAACACCTAACAAACCTGTTTGTGCTTCTTGACCTACAAACCTATATTTATCTTGTAGGTTCTGAGCTAAAGTTGAATACTCTTTTTGACTGAGTGCTCCCTGTGCTCGTAACTTGTCAGCAGCATCCTGCACCATTGATAAGTTAACACCACTAGATAGTAAACCACCAAGTAAATTGCTTGTATCACCACCTAACAAGGTTGTAATAGCATCTTTGATAGGTGGAACAATAGGTGGTGGTGTTGCTGCAGGTGGTGGTGTTGTGGCTGCAGGTATAGTAGCACCGCCTAACAAACTACCTGTTGCGCCTGTAACACCCGCTGTGATTACCCCACCACCGCCAACTACGTTACCAGCGGCTCCAGCAGCGCCTGTGGCAGCAGTTGCAGAGGCTGTTTCAGCAGCACTGGCCAATATAGCAGCATCTGTTAAACCTGAACCAGCTAAACCAGCAGCAGTATCAGCAGCAATAGCCGCAACAGCCGGTGTAGCTCCTGCTGCAATTGCGTTAGCATAAGCGGTAGTTGCTAATTGTGATGCTGCTCCTTCAACACCAGCAACAGCTAAGGCTGATTCTGCACCAAGTAAACCTGTAGTACCTGTTAATGCTCCTGTGCCTGTACCTACAGCACCTGCACCAGCACCAGTGGCTCCAGCAGCACCTAAAGCCTCTCCTAACAAAGGGCCACCAAAAGCTATAGCGGCTGTTAGAGCTAATGCTTTAGTTATCTGTTCCCTATCACTGGTACTAAACCCTTCAGTTGAAAACGTAGGCTTACCTTCTGCATCTAAAGATACACGGTAACCTGTACCGCCTTTACCTGTATAAGTAGATCCTAATTGATCTGGCTTAAATTCTTTGCCTGTAGCGGGGTCTATGAATTTTATTACTTTTACTTCGTTTGGTGGGCCAGCCTCCACGTTGTAATCTAGCTCTGTTACTTCCGTGGGCTTGTATTTAGCAAGGTCATTTACATCTAAGATATCTTGAGAAACTAGTCCTCTTGCCATATCAAGGACAATCATTTCACTAGCTGTTGGGGTTCTCCCAAATAACTTTGCAGCTTCTTTTGAGTTAAACCCTATGTTTGTACTATCAGAAACAGATTCTTGTAAAGCTGTTCCTGTACTAGATGAAGCATTAAAGTTAGGAAGTATCTGACTATAAAGTTTTGCTAAAACATCAGGATCATACGAAGCACCTCTATCATCTTTTAATGGAGGTGCTTTAGTATTTAGTATTGTAGTAAGACTAGCTAATTTAGCGTCTATAGAAGTACTCATCAGTATGTCCCATCATCATAGACAACACCACCAGTAGGTAACGTAACTGTACCAGTGAATGTAGGGGATGCAGAGTCTGCTTTGGATGCTACCGCAGAAGCTATGTTGTCGTACTCAGTATTAATCTCAGTACCTTTAATTAGCTTTGATGGATTACCAGATACCAGCGAATCCTTAGCAGCAAAGTTAGTTGTTTTGACGTAATTACTCATGCTAATTTACCTGTCTTAAAGTATACGTCCATCTGTTGAATAGATAACGAATCAGTAGATATGTTAGCTTCAATACCAATCTGGAAGACTCTACCTGATCCACTTAAGTTTACTTTAGCAATGTTAACGAATGCACCGCTGTTGTACTCTGCAATGTTGTATTCGCTTACGTTGTACTCTGATCTTGTTGTACCACCTATGTTGTTAATCTGTGATATCGAATACAATGAACTGTAGTCAACAGCACAGTATAAAAATATGTTGGTATTTAACCCACCAATAAGGAACAATGACAACTTCTTTAGCATCTTCACCACTGATGGTGCTGTAGCATCTAAGAAAGATGTATAGTATGCGAACCTGAATGAATCACCGTTGTCTGATGTAAGAGCACCATAGTTCCCAATGTAACCTAACCTACCTAAGTACAGCTTACGATCTTTAGTGGTAGCTAACGACTTAGGTGCTATTGTCCACTTTGTTACCCTACAAGAGTTATCCTGTAGTCTATTCTTTAAGTCAAAGCAATATGAAATACCTGTTGTAGGAAATGACAACAGATAGAATCCATCTTTTTCATAATAAGCTGATTTAATGTTGTCTACACTGTTGTTAGTGGTGAAGTCTGCTAACAGATCATCACGGATATTCCTAGAGACATCGAACAAAGGAGGAGACTTCTCTTGAATAATCCTACCTAAGCTACGAACACCAGTATCAGATAAGAAGAAGATATCAGAGCCTACATCCTGTACAGAATCTCTAGCAACACAGCCTACACCATCAATAACCTCTACTAATGACAAGTTAGTTGATGGATCTGTCGTAGCACCTGTGTAGATAACAATGCTTTTCTTACAAAAGATAACTAGGTAACCGTTAAAGGCTGCTAACGCTACGATTGAATCAGTTCCGTTAGTGAATGCCTTTTCTATGCTGATGGAACCAGCGTTACCACCGGTCCATTTATGTCCTGTTAGCGCATCTGACCACCATACAGTAGTCTTATCTGTTGTTGTGTCAGCAACCCATATACGACCATAAGCACCTAAGACTTCATTAGCAAGTTGCACAGTTCCTGAATAACCAGCATGAGCGGACATCAGTGTCCATGTGTTCCCTGCATGGTCATACATGATAGGATCATGAGCACGTTGAAAGAAGTACGTATGATCATTAAAGCTAACTGCTTTCCAGTTCTGTGCTGTCCACGAAGAACCAGTATACTTAAGTGTTAGTGTTGTTGTGCCTGTATAGATCTTGTTGTCACCAATAGAAGCAAGTTCAGTAGTACCTGCTTTCTTAACAATCTCATACAACATAGTAGGCTCTGTACCAGCAAAGCCTGAAGAAGTATTTAAGTTATCCCATCCCTTACGTGACGCTATACGACCATACTGATCAATAACAGCATTGTCAGCCTTTAGGGAAAACTCTTTAGGTAAACCTAACGATGAATCCTGTGTGTTAAGTCCAAAGAAACCTGGAGCAAGAAGACTAACTGATTTTAACTCAGCAGCCATTATGACCACTCCCATGTTGTTTCATCAGCATAGCGATCAGCTTCAATGGCTATGTATGATGCAACTGCTTTGCGATACAGGTCTGCTTGCTGTTCAGATAACCTGCCACCATCTTCACCACGTTCATTGATAGCACGTAGATAAGCACCTTGGATGATTAACTCTGACGGTACGTAAACAGTATCAGCAGACAATGAAAGATCAGCCTGTGGAACAACACAGTCTACCTTTACAGTGATTGAAGAGCCTGGAATAGGCCATAGATCTAACGTTATTTCACCTGATGTGTTAGAGTTACCAATAGCAAAGTGTTGTGGTGTACCGGATACTGAACCTTGTAAGTTAACCCATTCGTGCATCTGGTTCTGTGTTGCTTGTATAAGATCTCTCTTTACTGACGGTATGTACACCACTAACAGTTTACTACGTGGGTTAGAACCTGATATAGCGTAGTTCTGTGTACCGTTAACAGCATTGATTGTCTTCGTTGTTCGAAGAATAGACCAACTCCAAGCATCCTCTACTTCACGTTTAGCTTCGTTAACAAAATCAGCAATGAGTTTAACGTATGGTGTATCAGATACAGATGAGGCTTCAGTCTCCCGAAGCCTACGCAGCACACCGTTAACACAGTCTAGATAGGTAGCCATAGATCACCATTTAACTTTATCAGCAATTGCTTTACAGACTGATACAAAATACTCTTGAGAAAAAGCTTGTTTCATCATGTTTACATCTTTATGTAAAAGTTGAATGTTGTCTTTCAAATATCCTTCAGAAGAATCAATTCTATCAATAGATACTGTAGCTGTCAGTCCTTTTTCTGCCCATCCTATAGGAGTACCTGATAAAGCACAAACACGGTTTTGGTTATTCCACATTGTAATGATATCTTCTGGGGTTATATCCCAAACGTATCCTCTGTGTAAACCACCTTTTCTTTTAGTCTCAAACCAAGTTATAGGCATTGGTCCTATTCTGCCTTTAAAGTTATTATCGTGGTTAGCACAACTTTTGCAAAGCCATCCACCAAGTACCGCTGAGTTAAAATGGTCTTTTCTACCATATGTTTGAACAGCATTACACCTAGGACAGTTTTTTAAAAATTGTTTAGCCATTAACATTGTTTCACCATTTAGTACGATCGGACCAGTAGGCCGCAGACATTTTACCTTTAGCAATGTTCTTTGCATGTCTAGCTTTGAAGGACTTATTCCTTGCAGAACCTTCAGGGGAACCAGAAACACCTTGTTGACCAAATCTAATGGTCTTAACTTGATCACCGTCCTTTGCTACTACGATGTGTGATTTGGTAGGATGTCCAGGTGTTTTTTTAGGGCGATTATATCCGGACACTCCTGCTCTTTCTAACCTAGAATCTTTCTTCATTTCTTCTTAGCAGTTTTTGCTGCCTCCTTGAAGTCTTTGGTTGTTGGAGCACCTTTAGTGCCTGGCTTTCTCATCTTCTCACCAGAGCCTTCAGCAATACGCTTACGCTTGGCTTGGATGTTCGCATACAGTCCTGGTTTCATTTCTTCTTCTTAGGCTTAGACATACCAGCCTCTGACAAAGCAATAGCAACTGCTTGTTTACGAGACTTAACGACAGGACCACCTTTACCACTATGAAGAGTACCTTCTTTGTACTCTCTCATGACTTTACGTACTTTAGCTGGTTTCTGTTTCATGATGGATAACCCATCTTCTTCTCTTTAGCCTTCGTTGACTTTGATTCTTTTTTCTCGTGCATCTTCTTTGCTGTCTTGGATGCGTACTCTTCTGCTTGTTTCTTACCTTTAGCAGTGTAAGGAAACTTCTTGTTATTCACCATTGGCATTGTCTTTTCCTTTTCTATTAAACATACACTGTACTGTATCTGTTTCCCATATACGGATTGCAGTCCATACGATTGTTAACACTGCTGCCATAGCCGGTAACAGTTCCGCTAACGTACCGACAACTGTGATGATTGATATTGCATCACCAACCTGTTTGATTGACTCATCGGTATGTAGCGCCATATCACACCAGTGCTTGTATCTGCTGTTGTAATGCTGCTAACTGAGCTAACAAGTCTTCTTTAGTTGGTGTAGGCGCTACAGCCTCTAAAGTAGGTGTAGGCTCTGTGAATGTACCATCAATATAACCCCATCCTGGTCCTGCATAGTCCGGACAAGGAATCCAACCTTGCTGTACTGCAAAGGCTTCATCAGCCACTGCTACGTTTGTTACTGTATGATTATCAATGATTGCCCATCTCATAGCATCACCTTACAACGTATAAATGATTGCATAACCTGCACCACCATTTCCACCAGTACCTGCTGTATAGCCAGTGCGTGTTGATCCGCCACCGCCACCGCCTCCACCTCCAGTGCCGCCATTACCTCCGTTGCCTCCGTTACCGGTCTGGTGGTTTCCACCGCCACCGCCTCCTGATCCGTTATAATATCCGGAGTTTTGTGTTCCATTACTGCCATTACTACCACTATTACCTGCACCACCAGCACCACCACCACCTGCTGTATAACTTCCAGTAGAACCACCAGCACCACCTGAATATCCTGTTGTGGAGTTGTTAAGCCCACCACCGCCACCACCACCTGCGCCACCAAATATTGAACTACCACCATCGTAAATAACAAGATTTCCTGTGGTAACTATTCTAGTACTTCCCCCACTACCACCGCCCCATTCAGCGTTTCCTGGTAAATAGTATGAACCAACACTACCACCTCCACCACCAACATTGTTTTGTCGATCTACTGCTGCGTAGCCAAAATAATTTGATGATGGGTCTCCACCTTGATTACCAATTCCAGCACTACCAGAACCACCACCACCGCCACCGGTAGAGGTATAGCTTCCCCGATAACCACCAAAAGCTGTGGCATAAGAACCAAAGGTTGTATTACCTCCTGAAGATCCATCACTACCACCACTACCAGAACCACCACCACCGCCAGTTCCCCCAGCACCAATGGTTACAGTAACTGTAGAAGATAATGTTGATGCTAGGATTATCAGTCGTACATGAGCACCGCCTCCACCTCCTTGACCTCCGTAATAGGCTTCGCCAGAATTGTGAACCGTACCACTACCACCACCACCTCCACCACCAAACAAATCTACAATTACAAACTTAGCTCCTGTAGGTTTAGTCCATGTACCAGATGAAGTAAATACCTGAGCAGCAGAGGTGGATAGAGGAAGTGCTGTGCTGTCAGTAATAGAAACACCACTGATATTACCACCAGTGATGTTTACATTGTTGGCATCTTGTGATGCAAGCGTACCTGTTAATGTCTGCACAGCAGTACCATCACCAACAAACAGTTTCTTGTCAGTGGTGTTAACAGCAAGTTGTCTGTTTTCTAACGATGCAGGTACTGCACCAGCAGTTGAAGATCCTTTGATCTTTATAGCCATGTCACGCCTCTTTAGAGTTCTTCGTAACCTTTGGTTTATTATCTTGTTTGACTTCTTTTTCTTCTGTTACTTCTTCATAATCAGGATGTCTACGCATCTCGTTAATATCAAAATCATAGTGTACTTCTAGTAAGTTATTTGACCATATACATCTAAATGTTGCCATAGTAACCTCTTTGTTAAAAGAGCCTCCGAAGAGGCTCCTTCTTAGTTATATCAACCAGGGATGATCAAAGCAACAGCGGCATCGTTACGCAGCTCTGCTGTACCGTACAGGGTATCAGCAGTATACAGCGTTGCTAGATACTCTTGCTTGTACTGAGCCTGTGAACGAACAGCCATCTGCTCTGCAAGCACCATTGCATCTTTGTGGAACATCAAACATGCACGAGGAGCAGTACCAGAGGAACTGTAAGCAGTGTCAGCGTTGCTGGTGACGAACACCTTAACACCATACACATCACCGATCTGACCGTTACGGATGGTGTTGTTCGTACCTTGCTCACCAACAAAGGCTTGTTCGGTGAAACGAGCAAGACCCATAAGCGTGTTACGAGCAACAGGAGGAATCACCAAGCAACGATTATCTTGAGGTACGTTAGCATCATCAAGACGCTGGATGGTACGACGAATAGCTGCATCAGTGATTGCAGTTGCGTTACCAGCACCAGCACCACCAACGAAGGCTGTAGTACCGTCACCACCGATGTAGGCAGTGGTTGTACCAGAAACACTGTAGTCACCAGTAGCGCCAGCAGCGTGAGAACCGTTGAACAGACGACCAATCTGGATCAGATCCGTATCAACCTGTGCTGCAAGAGCGTAACCAGCATCTTCAGTGTAGAAACGACGAAGCGAAGCCAGTGCTTGAACTTCAACAATGTCTTCGATAAGACGTGAGTACTCATAGTGCTTGTTGATGGTAACTTGCACTTCAGATTCAACGTTAGCCTGAATCGTTACAGCAGTGTTAGCTGCTTTAGCGGAGGCTGCGCCACGGGTGGGACTAGGAATGTGAAGCGTATCGCCTTTCTTACCACGCATAGACATTTTATTAACAAGATTAGCCATAACAAGCGCTTTCTTGTACGATGCAATAATTTCATCGCTCCAAATTTCAGGAATGAATTTATCTGCATTTGTCTTATTGACAATGGAGGAACTACCTCCAGGATATGCGGCTGAAGCCATTTTTAATTTCCTTTAAAGTTTAGGTTATCGAACCCTACCTTCGCTATAAGCATCCATGATGTCTGGTTGTAGTGCCATATAGCGTTCAGGGTCAGTCATTTGAAGCCGAATAAGATCAGCTCGACGATAAATTTTCTTGCTCGTTTCCCCAGTACCACCATCAATTGCTACTGTAGCTGCCTTAAGTTGTTTGTTGTTCTGATCAGACACAGCCTGAGCAGCTTGTTGAACAACTTCTTGTTTGATTCTTTTGACTGCTTTGAAGTTACTAAGTAACTCATTAGCGGAGTCAAAGTCAAAACTGTTGTTAGCTTCTACAAACAATCGTTGACGGATTGGAGACTCTTTAACCCATGCAGTAAACTCAGGATCTGATGATACCTGTGCATAGTCTGGATGAGTCTGAGCTAGCCTGTTTGCTGTTTGTAACCTAGCCATCTGTAGTGCAGCCTGTTGAGCTTGTACTACTGCTGGATGAGTTTCAACTGCTTTGTTAACTGCCTTAACAGGATCGGCAAAAAAGTCAGTATCATCTTCGACAGCTCTAGCAGGTTCTACCTGCGGTGTGATTTGCCTCTTGATAAGTTCATCTGCTAACTTACGAACTTCACCAACTTCTTGTGCTTGACGACCAATTAACTTTTCAGCCTCTTGGTACATCTTTACAATGTCTTCGTACGATTTACCCTTTAACTTCTCAGGGACCGCTACTTCCTGTGTTGGTGCTGCTTCAGCTTTAGCCTCTTCAGCTTGAAATTCATCACTTACGATGTCTTCATCTTGAGATTCAACGAAATTCGCCATCTGCTCTCCTAGTCGGGTATAACCCAATTGTTAGGAATTAAAAAAAGCCTAAGTTATCCCTCGTAGTAGGACTTAGACTGTGCCACCTTTGCTGCTTGTTCATGCACCGTTGCCCAACGATCGTAAGCAGTTGGGAAAGCACCTGTGATGCCTTCTAGCTTACTTCTTGGCGATGCTAGTTGTCTTTGTGCTAACAGATCACAGTGCGGACACTGTATCTCTTTGATGTAGTGATCTGTGTATCTCTCAGTGACGTGTCCGTTGTCACAGATAAAGTCATTCAGTATCCTCATTGACCAATTCCTCGTAGGCTTTTTCCCATACTTCTTTCATGGTGAGTAGCCAATCTAGTGCTTTTAGTTGACCTTTACGCTGATGTAGCTCTTCAATGGTTTCTACTGTGGTAATGTCAGCAACAGCATCTCTGTATTCCTGAGCATCTTCCAGCAGTGTTTTCCATCCTGGATGAGCAATCAGATCAAAACGCTCTTCGTAGTACTGTGTTAACTTGATAGTATCCATTGTTGTTATTTTACCACACTGAAAATATTGTTGTAAAGTACCTTGACTATGTAAGTAAAACGTGTTACAATGAGGTTTTAGGAGAGATTATGAAAGCAATGCACTTTGCTAAAACCAAGATGACACCGCAGGAAAGACTTGACCTTGTATATTCCTTAGTACTTCAAGGTAAACAAACTGATGAAATCAGGGTTGACTTAGGTAATGTCAGTCGCCAGCGAGTACATCAGTTGTACAACAAGTTAGTAACCTTAGGTCGTCTTACACACGAACAATTACCTAAACAGGCTTTGTTGCTTAAGAAGCGAACAACTTATAAACAAAAGTGGGGACATTTCCCTGAAGAATCTTATGTTCGTGCTGATGAGTTCTATCAGATCATCAGAGAAAAGTTTAGGCGTAAGAAAGCATCAAACTACAAACATGAATGGAACATAGAGTTTAATGACTTAAGTTTCCCTACGCATTGTCCGATATTAGGTATTGAGTTAAACTACTCAGCTAGTTATCGCTCAGATGACTCTCCTAGCTTTGATAGGATTGATTCCTCTAAAGGGTATGTCAAAGGAAACGTAGCTATCATGTCTTGGAGAGCTAACCGTATTAAGAATGATGGTACTGCTGAAGAACATCAACGTATAGCAGACTTTATAAAAGCTGTGCTGTAGTAAACATAGTTAGTTGATCTGTAGTAAAACCAGTATCAGGCAAAAACGTAGGCTCTGCTTGGTCTTCAAAGGCAACAACTTCAACATTACCCCATCGACCCTCTACCCAAGCCATTTCCAAATGATTCCAATTCCACTGGTAACCTTCTCTGTCTTGTGGCTTAGGGTCTCTAATAACCCACTCCCAGTTCAGCCATACCACTTCTTTGCCTTCTGGCGCATCTGGCTTATCCGGTGCTGGTTGCCAGCCTTCCGTACCATCTGTGGTTTCGTAAGGTATTGATCCGTTCTTTGTCCAAAGCATAGTCAGTCCTTATTGAACGGGGAAGGCTGCGGTTGGTACAGAGAAGTTTGCTGAATATCTTGCATACAGCGTAACTCGTGCATCTTGCACGTAAGCGTTTGCGTTACTTCCTGCCGTCCTGTCAGCAGCAACATACATTGCATTGGTCTGGTTAAAGTCGGTGCTTACCGTCCCTGTCCCATCATTCGTCCCGCCTATGTAAATTTTTGTTAGATTTGCGCCAGTACCTGACCGGACAACAGCAATGTGTGTCCACGTTGTTGCTGAAACCGTACCTGTTGACGTAATGGTGCTTGATCCATAAGTAAAAACAACTTGATTGCTGCTATTAAGCGATAGCAACCAACCTGTCGTTCCGGTTCCCTTACCGATCAATCCATATGTTCCAGAAGCATTACGATATACCCAACACTCAATAGTAAAATTACCTGTACCAATTCTTTGTGACGGGTTATCAGGAATAAGTAAATAGTCCCCCGTCCCATCAAAGTACATCGATGTTGGTGACCACTTGCTCTGTGTCGTACTTACCTGAGCATTACCAACCGTCTCTAGCACATTCTTCGCAGTGGCATCGTAGATACCGGAGTTGGTGAAGTTGAGTAGTAGGGATGTGTTGGTTATAGCGGTAAGTGGTGCGGTTGGGACTGTATAAGTTGCGCCAGTGTATACAGCAGTACCCTTGACAAGTCTTAAATTAGAAATATATGAGTTTGTAACATTCGTCCCACCGCTTTCTGCCCCAATTCCTAAGGCGTTTGCGGAGGTTATGTTTGAGCTGTTTGTATAAGTATTAGCTCTTGCGCCATTGATATATGTATTTAATGTTGTTCCTGATCGTGTAAAAGCAACATGATGCCAAGCATATCTATCAGGCAACGGGATCACATAAGGGGTGCTAGAGATATACCAAGCTATGCGAGTTGACCCACTTTCCCATGATATATCTATGCCCGATGCGTTATAAGCAGCATTTGATAAAAACCGTGAATTAGCGGCTGGCGCTAACGCATAAAACCAGAACTCAACGGTAAAATCACCAGTTCCAAAATTAAACGCTGCGTTACTTGGCGCAGTTAAGTAGTCTCCGTTCCCATCAAAATACCCAGACCCACCAACCGTTGAAGCCGACCATGCGCTTGTGGGGTTGAATGGGGAGAAGGGGACGACGGTTGGAGAGCCAACTAAGGTAATTGTCTTTGCTGCTACTTGCGTGTTTGAGTCTACAAATCTGTTAGCCTGACAAGTCAGCAAGACTGTATTGGTAATTGCCGTTAATGGTGTTGTTGACGGTGTAAAGTCTGCCGTGTACACGGGAGAGCCATTGACAATACGGAAGTTAGAAACCCAGCCTGGAAACTTGATTCCAAGCACTTCGCCCATGTAACAAATGTTGAAAACGCCAGTTATGGTACTGCAATTTCCGCTGAATGTTCCAGTTGATCTAGCAGTCCCATTGATATACATTTTTGCTTGATTAGTGCCAGTGCCTTCCCTAACAATTGCAATATGATTCCAAGCGTTGTTATTGATATAACTCATTGAAGCACTTAGCGGATTTGTGCCAAATGATCCAACATCAAAGTTTAATAAATTGCTATTGTATTGATAATTTGCAACCAGATTCATTTTAGGTTGCGAACCACTACCGCTTGTAGTACCCCAAAGATTGATGTTCTGTGTAGTTACGTCCGTAAAGTAAAACCACCCCTCAATACAAAAAGCATTGGTTGAGAAGTTAATGTTAGGGCAGCTTATATTGGCGCTGCTAAAGTAGTTTGACCACCCTGTCTGACTGAACGGTGAGAACGTACCCTGTGTCGTGTTGCCGTTGCGGGTAATGGTGAAGTTATTCGTTGAGCTGTCTTGGAACGTGTTGTTCTGCTGACCATTCGTTGCCGTGGTTGATAGCAGCAGCGTGGTGAGGTTGAAGTAAGGATCTGTTGAGACTGCGCTACCTGAAAATATAGACGCAATCATTGCTGTCAGATTACCAGCCATATCAGGTCACTCCCGGCCCAGTAACCCACCAAGTATCTGTAGCAACTTTAATCAGTGATGCCATGCCTTTAGTGGCTACGGTGCGGTTTCCTGTTGATCCGTTGGCAAGTTGAAACGTCACGCCAGCACCAGAGATGGTTAAGTTTCCGCTGTTGTTGTTGAGCACTAGGATTGTTGTGCCTGTAGGAAATGCTACAGATGCGTTGGTCGGTACTGTAAGCGTTGCTGTGCTACCGCTAGTAAAGTAAACATGATCACCACCATCAGCAAGCACTAACGTGTACGTAGAACCTGTTTGACTATTCTGTGGGGAATTTAAGTAACCAACTTGGTTTGTACCATCAGGGCCTGTCAGCGTGTTGTTGCTAGCAGATATGGTCTTGTTAGTTAATGTCTGCGCAGTACTTAATGTCACTTCACCGTTAGTACCATCAGTGCCTTTAGAAGCTAATACAGACCAATAAGTTGTGTTAGTAGGTACGTTACCTGTACTTTGTAAAATACATACATAGGTAGATCCGTTGTATGTAGCTACATCGTTAGGGTAATATGTTGTACCTCCTGCATAAGCACCTTGAAACGTCAGCGTGGCATAGCCTAAACTATTCCAAGCAGTCGAACCATTACCAACCTTGAACTTAGTTAGTGACGTATCAACACCTACTTCACCGGAAGCTAGTGTTGGGTTAGCGGTAGACCACTGTGAAGTGGTTCCACGCCTTAGTTGTACTTGAACTGGCATTACGGTGTTCCTCCATCAATAGGATCGATGGCAAGGTAGCTACTATCTGGAGCACCGCCATCTAAATTTGTACTTCCCCCACCACCTCCACCAGATACGGTAGACCATGTGAAAGCAGATCCACTCCACTTAAGATAAGTATCCGATGTTGTTGGTGCAGTAATAAAAGTTGTCGTGTTTGAGCCACTCTGATAAGCTATTCTGTTAGCAGCACCGCCAAGCAAGTTAGTTGCTGAACCAGCACTACCTAGTACATCAATGTTCCAAGTACCTGTTGCGTTAGTACCTGTTGTTGATGGTGCTCCTAACGTGTTGTAACTGATCGTACGTGCTACAGAACCATCAAAGGTAGTTCCTGAAGCAGCGCCAGTACCACTATTGTCAAAGGTAGCGGCATACGTTGTTGTACCGCCTCCACCACCTGTACCATTTGCTGCCGATGTGATACGACCTTGAGCATCAACAGTTATGTTAGCGTTGGTATATGAACCTGCTGTAACTGCTGTGTTAGCTAAGTTAATCGTTCTGTTAGCGGACAAATCACCACCACCAGATAACCCAGTACCGGCAGTGATTGTTGTTGTTCCTAACGCATAACCAGCAGAGGCATGGTTACCCCAACCGTATGCTGTATTCCAGTTACTTATGTTCGTTGATGTGATACCACTAGCAGCACTGGCGGTAAACACAGGATCTGTTTCTGATGTTAGATACGTTGATGTATCTAGTGTCCATGTGTTAGCGGCTGTCTTCTTAAGAAATCCTGATGTACCAGCTAAAGCAGCAATAGCAGTTAAATCACCATCTAACGGTTGATAGGTTGTTGCTGCTGTTGCTGATGTTAGATAACCTGCTGACGCATGATTACCCCATCCATAAGCAGTATCCCAGTCAGACTGTTTAGCTGTAGTTGGTATTGCATAACCAGCGGTGTATGTTACCGATAACGTACCTGAAGAAGTTACTGGTGATCCTGTTACAGATAACCCAGTAGGTACTGACATAGCTACTGATGTTACTGTACCGTTTCCAGACAAAGCAGCAATGTTACTAAGGGTTGTCTTTACTGTGTTACCGCCCTGTACGATAGGTACAACTTCAGTACCAGCCAGTGCTGATGCGTTCGATAGTGCTGAGATCTTTACGTCAGCCATTTTTACTCCATGATAATGTAGTCACCAGCTTCTGTGGTGAGGAAGTCACCGTTTTCAGTAGCCAATATGTTCGCAACACTAAGCCAACCAAGTAAGTAAGTAAATGATGCTTTCTTCCATTGTCCGTCTTGTCTAACAAGAAAGTATTCTGGTACAGGGTCTTCATTAGCATCAGGTAAACCATCTAAGGCAAACTGCTGTGTATTCTGAATGTATATGTTGTCCTTGCTTTTAGAAGTCTGTGGTAACTCACCAGCACTGACTTCAATACCATTAGACAACTTAAGTACCAGTGAGTTATCAATGTCAATGTAAGCATCAACAACTGATACTCCTGGCTTACCATCTTTACCATCCTTACCATCAACACCATCTCTACCGTCTTTACCATCTCTTCCAGGTAAACCATCCTTACCTGCATCACCTTTTGGACCTTGTAAACCTTGCTCTCCCTGTGGTCCTTGCAGTTTCTTGATGGTATCTGCTTTAGAATCAAGGTCAGATACCTTCTTCTTTAACTTACCAACAACTGAAGCTAGTTGTAGTAGCTTTTCCTCATCCATAATTACTCACCAAGAGCATCAGTAAACTGCTTATCTACCTGCTTTTTAGCCTCCATTTGCATCTTGGCGATGTTTTCGTTACTTTTGATATCTTCTTCTTTCAGCATTAGCTCAGCAATCTTGATTCTACGTTGAAACTCTCTTTCTGCTGAATCATCGTTGTTAGGAAGGTTCTGAGTGGCTGCATTAACGATCTTAGCTCTTACTTCTTCAGGCATTAACTGTGCTTCTATAGCAGCTTTCTGAGCCTCTGCTGATGCTTTCTGTGCTCTAGCTTGCTTTTCCTGCACTGTAGCCTGTGCATCCGCTAATTGAAGCTGTGTAGCTTGCTGTTGAGCCTGTTGTTGCTCAGGATTTGGCTGTGTTAGCTGCTGAAGTTGTTGTAGAAGACTCTCACGGTTAGGTAATGATGAGTATTCAACGATTCCTTGTAGTAACAAAGGTACGATAGGACTGTTTGGACCTAACGTAGACATCATTGCCATCATTTGAGCCTGTTCAAACTCTCTAGCAACCATTCCTAATGTACCTGACGGTATAAACTCAAAGTCTTGTACTGGATAACGATCTGGAGCAAACTGCATATACCGCCATGCAGCCTTCTGAACAAACGGAATAAGGAAATCTTCTTGGAAATTAACTAAAGCTCTCTTGTTTTTCTTGATGATACCGCTAACAGCCATTGCTAACCCTGCTGCTGCTGCATCACCACCGCTTACTTGAGCAGGTAAGTTCGCTGTATCTAGCGTACCTGTAGCCTGTAGCATCATTCTTTCGAACAATTGAGCTGTTTCTATGTTTGTTTTATCAGTAACACCAAACTTAAATGGTTGTAGGATCTCTTGTGGGTTACCATTAACCATGATAGTCTTACCAGGACGTATCTCAAACTTCTGTCCACGAGGTAATCTAGAGGCATCTACAGCCATCATTGGTGCTGTTGTAAGCCCTAAAGAGTCTACATGGCTACGAATCTGTGCATCAACAGCTTTTTGCATGTTGTATGCTTTCTCAGCAGTGCCTCTACCCCAGAAACGACCAGGAACACTATCAGCTTGGTAAGCAACAATAGGTCTATCCTGCATCATGAAGGGATTTTCTTCAGCTTTTAGCAGTGATTCACCGTTAGCGATGACAATCAATGCCTCAACCATGTCAGAATACAACTCTTCTTCTTCAGCAGTAACCTCATCTGGGTTATCTAGCAACCGTTTAGGTACTAAACCGTAATACCTTAGTAGTAATATTTTATCAGATTGATAGTAAGTTAAGTCTTGTGTAGGTTCTAAGTCAGTATCAACAGCAGCATCCCCGACACTAACTTGTCGGTAAACACCATCTTCCATACCTTTAATGACGGTATGCCTACCTACATACTCTTCTACAGCACAGCCTAAAGCATCAGCAATGTTAGCTGCGTTAGGATCAATAAGAAAGTTTCTAGGGTTAATAGGTTTTAAGTCTACGGACACACGAACAGAAGACTGTACACCAATCATGTTCAGTCCAGGGTTTGCTGAAGGCTGTGTAGAAGGCTTTAGTTGCTTCTTTTGCTTAACAATAAGCTCACCAATACCAGTACCGTAGATCTCTGCTAATGTCATGACGTTACCAATCTGCTTTCTGATCCTATCTTTCTTAAAGTCTTCAGTTAGCCTGGTACGCATGATCTCAATGTCTGCTTTGTTTTGATCTTCGCTATCATCAACGATATCAAAGAACACTCCTTTAGCGAACACTGCTTCTTCCATGTCTGATTGTTTGTTGTCCACAGCTTGCTGTAGTGCAGGACTGATGAGCTTTGATCGCTCTGAAGACCTAGTTTTATCTTCATCAGCCCAAAGACCACGCCATAGACGTTCATACTCATCCCAACGATCTAGGTAGTTCTCATCACGATGATCACGCCATTGGTTACAGCGATCCATGACAAAAGCTACTAAAGCATTTTGAGGTGTTAGTTCAGAATCAAATTTCATTGTTAGTATCCTGCAACAGGGTCTAGGATTTCATATTCTTCTTCATCCAAGTTTTGGTTCCAATCTGCAACCTGGATTTGGTCAATGTAACTTACAGCATCAATCAAGTCATCATGCGTCTTTGAATCAGGAAACTGCATAAGCTGATCAATGAACTTGTTATTCCAGTCTGCTTCATTCAACACAATCCTACCGTGTTCGAATCGTCCTTGTAATGACCAAACAATCCTATCTGTTTTCTTCTTGTTACCATGTGTTAACTCTTCAATACGAGGATAGTAGTTTAACCTCCTCATCAAATCATTCATGTAAGGCATCACTGCATTCTTCAGTGCACCTTTCTCAATCCCTACAGCATTAACTCTGTAGTCTTTAGCAGCCTTTAGAATCCTTACTGCTGTTTCTCGGACATCCCATCTACCATATTGAATATCAGCAACCCACCAGCCTTTAGTGTTTACCTTAACGATAGCTATCGCTGTTTCATCCAACTTAGAATTCTTCGCTTTGTTCGTCTGAGATGAATCCGTAAAGCCACATAGATCAACCGCAATGAAGTAGTTACCATCTTCAGGTTCTTCGTCACTGACTTTAATCCATTCATCTTTGAAGATCTCCGACTGTGCTGCTTCAAAGGAAGCCATGAACTCTTGTCTGAAAGCAAAGCTAGACATTGATCCTCTAGCAGCTTCAATCTCTTCAGGGTCTAACAAAGGATTATCAAAGCTGGTAAAGTGCCATGACTTGTAATGTTCATCCTTACCGCTATCACCTAACTTAAATAGTTCATAGAAATGGTTTCTACCCATTGGTGTACCTATGAACATTGCTCTACCCTTCTGATCCGCTAATGCAGGTCTAAGGATTTGTTCGAACACTTGTGGCTTCATGTCTGCGTACTCATCCATCACTAAGTACTTCAAACTAACACCACGCATAGTCTCTGGTCTATCAGCACCTTTTAGTGAAATGATAGCGCCATTGACCAAGGTAATCTGCATGTTATTCACATGACTACCTTTGATAACTGGATGGCCTAGCTCTAACAGCGTAGTCCACATAATATCCCTAGCTTGACCCTGTGTTGGTGCTACATACCAGACATGACCTTTATCAGTCTGTAGAGCCTCTATGATCAATGTCCAAGCTGCTAACCTTGATTTACCTGTACGTCTACCAGCAGCGATGATCTTAAACCTTACAGGGTCTTTGAAGACATCCTGTTGCCATGGTAGTAACTTAACTTGTAGATCCATCGTCTTCTTCTTCGTAATCTATCAAGGTAGTTTCTACGTCAACAGGTTCATGCTCAATCATCTCTACTGGGGTATCATTTACTCCAGTGATGTTGATGGTAATAGCTCTAGAGCCTCCAGCAATACCTTTATCCTCAAAGTAAGATACTGGCAACATTCTGTCAACACACAACTTAAGCGCTGCCATCTGATCCTTATCATCATCATTCAGAGCCTTATGCACTATCTTCCTGATAATAGCCTGTGAGTGTGTCAGCAACAGTGAAGCTGTTAGTTCTTTAATCCTTGCTGCTTCACCAGGAGGTCTACCTCTTTTAGGTCTCTTAATGTACTTCTGTACTTCTTCCTTCTTAGGTCTTCCTCTTTTCCTCTTTTTGACAGCCACTTTCTTTTCTTCATTGACTGCCACAACATCCTGGCTGACCGATGAAGGTAGCGAACAAAGATCAGATACTACTTCAGTTTTAATTTCGGACATCACTACCTCTATATAGTTTCTCTGCCGAAGGCAGGACTGTAGGGTGTATATAATTCTATCTACAATGTAGTGTATGACGTTTAGTTATATGTCTATTACTGAATGGTTCTTATACAATGTTTTGTTCATAGCCTACATAGAAGGACTTATTGTAACATACAAATGATATTGTTGTAAAGTGTCTTGACTACTACTGTAGGGTTATTGTCAGTGCAGACTGTGTTTTAACCAGTGCAGATTCAGTGCAGACTACATATCAATCAAGGCTTTAGCGGGACTCCATTAACATGGTATCTTAGGCTCCGCAGAGGCTTTATAGATAACCTATTGATTCTTAAGAGATTTCTTAATAGTAATGGATTATCATTAGCAACTTACTTTTTAGCTTTTTTTGAGGCTAGGTAGCTTTCCTATTTTGCTCTTTTTTGAGGCTAGGTAGCACCACAACAATCTTCATCACTACCACACCCCTCCCCCGTCTATCGAGAATGATTCTCATTTGAGATTCTATGCTGTCTGTGAAGTCTGTGCAGATGAGAATGATTCCTATTTGAGATTCTATCCAGGCTAGATAGACTATGCAGATGAGAATGATTCTCAATTGGTAATCTGTGCTGATTGCTGTGTAGTGCTAACTGTGCAGTCTGTGCAGGTGGAAGAGTGTGACTGTGGAGCATCCTACAATGACACTTGATTGACCCTACAGATATACCCTACAACGACACCTAAGACTGTGCATCCAGTGTAGATGTTCCACGTGAAACGTTGTATTCGAACAACACTACCGTTTATCCTTGGTTATTGTCCGTTTGTCCAGATAGATGCAAAAGCCCATTGAAATATGTTCGGAAAGTCTATAAGATGGTTTTCATCGCAACCAACAAAGGATTAATCAAATGAAAATCGAACTGGACCACGTTGAAGCCCTTAGAATCCTGGAAATTCTACATGACCTACATAAAATGACTATGGACGATTTAACCGACCCAAAAACAGTAGGATCGATACAAGCAAAAGCTTTTACATCGGCATTGGATGTTCGTGCATCGTTGCAAAAAGCCACTGTTAAATAGTGTCCAGCTTACAATGCCTTACAACTTAGGGCATTGTTGGAAGTACACTAAGATTCAATTACCCGCCACAAAGGACTAACTATCATGACCAAATCAACTTACAACGGATGGACTAATTACGCTACATGGAGAATCAACCTAGAGATCTTCGATGGTATGACAGCACGTGAGCTTACTGGAAGATCAGTACCTTGCGTGTCAGAATTGAGGGCTGCCTGTCAGGAATATGCTGAGGAATTAATTGACGCAACGTCGAACGAAGGTCTTGCGCGTGATTATGCTTTAGCATTCTTGTCTGACGTTGACTGGTGGGCTATTGCTGATCATTTAGTATCTGATACTGACGACGAAGACGAAGAAGAATCAGAAGAGGAAGAAACAACATGAACCTAGACATAAAATCCGAAGACGGTTCCAGGTTGTGCTTAAGTAAGCACGAAGATGACATATGGTTATCTATCTGGTTGTTTAGAGGACATGCCAGTATACCGATCACATTGCACGAGGCTACTAAGCTTAGGGATGCTTTAAATATCTTCTTGGAGAATGCTGATGATTACGAACAAATCTAGTGACCTTGTATTGATCCTTGGTGGTAGTGCTTTTGGTGTATTGTTCGCCTTCATGACCTTTATAGGACTATGTATATGATTCAGCTATACTTCAACGGCAAAACATGTGAGATAGTCAGTAGGGACTGTACAGACGGTACAGTCTGTATCAGATACGCTGCTGATCATCCTAACTGGCCATTCCCTACCTATACTTGGGTTGATCCTAAAGTTTTGTCCAAGCATAGGCAGTCTAAACACGCTAAGCGATTAGAGGCTCTACAAGGCATTGAAGAGGCTCCAATGTAGGTAGACACCACCATAGCCTAGATAATCGCTTCTAGGCCTGTTTTAATCGATTCTAGAGGGTATTCTATGACTAAAGAGTTGTTAGATGAGTTGTTGTACTTGATCGAGCTTCAAATCAAGGCTAACTTAGCTTTGTCGCTTGGTCATTACAGTGATGTTGCATCAAAGGAAGCTGAAGCTGAGATGATTCAGTACCATAAGGTTTTGTCAATGATTGACTTACAAAAGGATGATTTGAAATGAGATGTCTCAGTTGCAATGAAGCCTTGAGCGACTACGAAGCCTCTAGGCGTAGTGTTCGGACACACCAGTACATTGACCTATGCAATGCTTGTTTTAAGTATGTACGAGATGAGATTGCTGCCGTAGGCAATGTACGCTTAATCACTGATGGAGATGATGACATTGTAAGCAAACGTAACAGCACTGATGAATGACTTGACAACTTTGTTTTTCTCTGATACCCTAAATCTATATAGGCTATGTAGGCTACTTAGGCTATGTATTATGTATATACTATGTACTTATATTTAATATATACTTAGTACTTAGACTATTTAGCCTATGTACAGTATGGCTTAACTAAAGGAATGTTAGAAATGTATGATGAACCTGTAATTGATGATGGCTTTGATGGAATCACTAAGGGTGAATATGATGATATGCACGAAGATCTCAGCATCAATGATGTCTTAAATCGTTTTGTTCGCTTATGCCAGGAGTATGGCTTTTACTTCATGATGCGTCAGTTAACTAAGGCGCTGAATGCGAAGGGGTTCAATGTATGAGAAAGCGTATACAGCCTAGAAAGCGTAAGCCTAACCCTTATGTAGACTACTTAGAGACTAACGGTGGGACTTGTTCGATCACTGATCTGATAACAGCATTCCCCAACAAAAGCAAGAATTCATTGTTGAATGTAATGCAAAAGCTAGTGGAAAACTACACTGTTGATAGGGATATTTACATACATGGTGACAGACAGAAGCATATCGTTTACTCTTTAGGGTGTTATCCTACGAAGGACAACACTGGTATCTGTTGGCATAACCCTTTTAACTTGAGGTAACCATGAGTGGTGATCATAATCAGTATCAGAAAAACTTGTCCTACTTAGATTTTGAATGTCCACGGTGTGGGCACTGCTGCTATGTTGATGCCGACGACATATCGCAAGATAATGTCGATGAAACAGTGAAATGTAGACAAGAGCCGGTGGCGTGGCGTTATGCACTTGACGCCAGTGTTGAGGGCCCTCGTTGGATTTACATTGATAAAGACCCACATCAGTGGCTTAAAGGCCCTTCACTTGGTCATGCTCTGATCGAATCCCTCTACACATCCCCGCAACAAAGCAAGCCGTGGGTTGGGCTGACCGCAGATGAAATTTGGAAATGCAACAAAGCAAAGAGTGGCAGTGCTGTGGAGTTTCACATCTGCTATGAACATCAGAACTTGGAGGATTTTGCGGAAGCCATCGAAGCCAAGCTAAAGGAGAAGAATCATGGATGAAACCGAGGGATATTACTGCGTGATATGCGGAAAGTTTATTGAAGCCGTAGACGGCGTGATTGTGCATGACGATATTCCGCACCCACCACTGATGGACTTTGATGAAGAGAGC
>JACCDP010484678.1_pt1 | contig 36332 bp, 54 predicted proteins | sample 7445841 | NCBI WGS metagenome assembly JACCDP01 (sample SAMN15323441, study PRJNA562643) | freshwater metagenome | isolation source: river surface water | place: USA:Blue River Watershed | collected 2017-08-17 | reverse complement strand
TGTTTACAGGGACTGTAGGTGCATCCGGTGGCTTACGCGCCGCTCCTGCTACTGGCCTATCCCCTACGCAAAGCGAATATATCATGGGAATCGCAACCCAAAACATAGCTAATAATCAATGGGGATACGTTACTTGGTTCGGTGAAGTCAAAAAAGTCAACACAACGGGCGGCGCTGAAGCATGGGTTGACGGACAAATACTGTATTATAACCCTGCCGTAGCCGGTGGCTTGACAAAGAATGTTCCTTCAGCACCAAACCCTAAAGTGATTGTGGCGTCAGTCGTTCACGCGGCAACCAATGGCATATTGTTTGTCCGCCCTACTTTTGGCTCAGCCCTTGGTGCGACAGACAGTAACGTTGAAATTAGCGGTCTAGCAAACAACGATATGCTGCTTTACGATGGTGTGCAGTTACGGTGGGAAAATAAAGCTCCCGCTGCCATCCGCACCGCCTTGGGGCTTGGAACAATGGCGCTGAAAAATATCGGCGTATCAGGCACGTTTACAACGGCAGACATACCACCTAAAACGGTTACAGTAACCGACGGCATAGTCACGAGCATAGTGTAAGGAATCTGAAATGGCTGTTGCAACAAGAGTTCTAATTCCAGCAAAGACTGCTGAGAGTGCACAAACAACGCAATACACTGCGACAAACGTCACGACCATAATCGACAAGTTCACCGCAACGAACTACAGCGCAACGGCTGCGACGATTAGCGTCAACCTTGTCACAGTATCTGGCAGCGCAGGTAATGACAACCTGATCGTTAAAAGCAAAACGCTTCAACCAGCTGAAACCTATACGTTCCCTGAGCTAGTCGGTCAGGTGCTTGCGTCTGGTGGATTTATTTCAACTATTGCGGGAACAGCTACAGCCATTAACATCCGCGCATCTGGACGGGAGATAACATGATGAAAAAGCCCATGATGATTATTGAGGGCTTCGCTGGTCTACGTGAGAGCGAGCCGTTCATCACCACCGCTGAGAACAAGAAGAACACCAAGATCGTCATTGATGATTGGATGCTTGGCCCTGAAAACCCCAGCAACGAGCGTGACGCTAATCCTGAATACTGGATTGCGCTTGGTAAGGCTATGCAAGTGGATGAGACTGAAGCCCGTCGTCGTCGCTGCTCCAACTGCGAATATTATATGAATGATACAATGACGCAGGCAAAAATGGATCGCATCCCATGGAATGAATGGGATGTAGATGCAGGCTTCCGTGGCTATTGCGAGAAATTTTCATTCATTTGCCACGACTTACGGTCATGCCAGGCTTGGGAAGAACGTGAGGATGAGGATTAAATCACGCAGCCCTCATGTAGCTTACGCTTCGCTGTCAAATAGGCATTGTGGGCATCTAATGAATCTCTGAAAGAGCCAAGGTAAATGCTTTCGCCATTAACTGAGATGGCAGCAACAAATTTATTAGGCCCATGATAACGAACACCTAGATATCCGGTTTTGCTTGTTCTCTTTGCCCTGTTTTGATTTTGAGCGTTTACGCTGCGAGAAACGTCACGAAGATTATTAAACGAGTTATTGGATTTGTTGCCGTCTATATGATCGATGTCTGCAACAGGCCATTCACCAGTCATATAAAGCCATGCAAATCTATGAGCCAGCGCACGAGTACCAGAAATCATAATGTAGACATATCCGTCAAGTCTCAGCGACCCAGCGGTTGTTCCAGCTTTCTTTCTGCCCTTACTTTCAAGATGTGTAAATATGCCAGTTTCAGGGCAATAATGCACGAGTTCGTGCAAACGTTCTTGAGTAATCATAAAACACCTCATCAGAGTGCTGCATCAGGAAAATTACAGCAAGCGATGATGAGTCGCCTGTCCCCCGTCAGGTAAGCTGCATGACGAGAATAAGATACTTTATTGCCAAAGGCAAACAAATTGTGTTATGGCTGGGCTACCGAGCGTTGACGAGCAGCCGGTAGCTCAGTAGCAGAAAGTCTACTATGCTTAAAAGCGGAACGCCTGAATACTGGTTGCGTCGAAACTTCGTTGAGGTTCTAGACTTGCCTGATGACGCCATTGAATGGCTCATTGACCTGTGGCAAGTTGTCCAGCTTTTTGATGATATTGTTGATGGCGACAAGATTGATCGCGACGATGCTGATGCAGCTATCTGGGCTGCGCTAGTAGGATTGCCAGCTAATCCGTTTTATCAAGCTCATTTCACAGTTTTGCTTCCACTTGTCAGCACTGCAATCTTGAAGTGGAAGGCATCTGACACTGTTGAGCTAGCCGGTAATGCCTGCGCTACCAGCTTTGTTTGGCGTGCTGGATATTATGATATTGTTCTTGCCACAGTGCAGTTGGTTCACGGCACACAGGCAGCAATGGAAATAGGTCACGTTGTGTTAAAGCTTTATGGCGAAAGCCTTGATGAATATATGAAGGAAATGTCGAATGCCTGATCCAGTAACCGGAATTGGCGCTGCTGTCAGCATTGGTGGCGCTGTCTTAAAAGGTAAGGCTGCAAGCAAAGCTGGGAAACTTCAAGTTGCCTCAGAGCAAGAGGCTATCGCGCAGCAACGTGCTGCTATTGAGGAACAGCGATTAGCTCGTGAAGAATTGCGGACATTACTTAATCCTTATGTTGCCGCTGGTGGAAGTGCGTTACAAGGGCAGATGGCTGCGTTAGGTCTTGCTGGCCCAGAAGAACAACAAGCTTATGTATCAGGGCAAGAGCAAAGCCCACTATTTCAGGCATTGGCTCGCCAAGGCGAAGAAGGCATTCTCCAGAACGCTTCTGCAACTGGTGGGCTTCGTGGCGGCAACGTTCAAGGTGCATTGGCTCAGTTCCGCCCTCAATTGTTAAATCAGTTCCTTGAGCAGCAATATGGTCGGCTGGGTGGTCTGACTAAAATTGGACAGGCATCTGCCGCTGGTGTTGGCGCGGCAGGGCAAGAGGCTGCAACTCAGATTGGCCAAAATCTTACGAACATTGGCTCTAGTTACAAGGACATCGGATCATACCAATCTGGTTCGGCATTGGCACGAGGCCAAATGTTTGGTGATATTCTTGGTACTGTGGGTGGCATTGGAAAGGGATTGTTCTAATGGTTCAACCTATTGATTACGCTACCTTGGCGGGTGGGTTCCAATCCCCACAAGAAGCATTCACCAATACGATTAAGCTGCGCGAATATTATTTGCAGCAGCAAAAAGCGGCTGAAGATGCGCGGTTAGCTAAAGAGAAAACTGTGCAAATGGAAGCTGAGATGAAGGATTATACATCCGCACCAACTCCACAAAAGCTTGCTAATCTTTACCTGAATTACCCATCGTTAAAGGGTGGGCTTGATTCTTATACGCAGACGCTTTCAGATGCTGATAAGCGCACCACAACCGATTTTGCTACACAGGCTTTTGGTTTAAACCGCGCTGGCAAAACTGATCAAGTTCTTGGTCTGTTTGATACGTATATTAAGGCCGCTACTGATAGTGGTCGCCCAGATATGGCGCGGGTTTTAACGGATTCTAAAAAAACTTTTGAAAACGTAGAAAACTCTGTAGCACCAAACGAGGTTTTGCAAACGCGAGAAGCTTTAATTGGCTCTGTTTTGGCTGGCACAGGGAAAGAAGGACTAGACCTTTATGAAAAGATTTGGAAGTCCGATATTGATCTAGATACTTCGATGATTAAAAACGTTATGGTTTTAACAGGGTCTAAGCCAGGAACGCCTAAATTTGACGCTGAATTTCGTAAGCAAATGGACAAAATCACAATTACTCGTCCGGATGGCACGTTTATTCAGGGCACGCCTGATGAAATTCGAGAAGTGCTTGGTCAGACTGGTGGTCAAGTAATCCCTCGTGTCTCAACTAAAGAGGAAGCCATGCGACTTCCTCCTGGAACAAGATTTATTGGGCCTGACGGTTTGCCGTATGTGGTTCCGAAAAAAGGAGGTCAGACGGAATCACCGTCTGGGAACTTTCAGGGGCAGTGACATTAACCCATTAAAAGATTTAGGCGCTCTTGGTTTTTCTCCTACTAGTGGATTCAGGACGGAGAAGCATCAGCAAGCTTTAGTGAGGCAGGGAATGACAACAACCACCCGTGGTTCACATCCAGAAGGTGACGCATTAGATTTTATGCCACCTAAGGGAATGAAGGTTTCTGAAGCGATTGCTTTGGTAAAACAGAAGTACCCAGGCACTCGCGTTGCTGCTAGTAACAAAGGTGCATTGCACATAACCTTCCCTGGCTGGGGTAAGGCCCCCGACGTAAGCGGTTCTCGCCGCAGATATGGTGATTAATTATGGCTCAGAATACTGATTGGCTTAAAGATTTTGAACGTGTCGATGCACCTGTAAGCAATGCAGGCGCACTAGTCGTTGCTGGAGAGCCACCAAAGCCTGAAAAGCCTAGAGAAGCTCCTTCTGGCTATCGGTATAACGCTGCTGGCAAACTAGAGTTTATTCCTGGTGGCCCTGCTGATCCTAATGCGCCAAAGGCTGGAGCTAAAGATTTAACGGAAGGTCAATCTAAAGCTGTTGATTTTTATCAACGCGCACGCAGTTCGCAGATTGAACTTGAGCGTTTAAACTTGTCGCCTGATGATATTATAGCACTTGCCACTCAAGAAGTTCTGCCTCCTAGCTTAGCTAATAGATTTTCTGATACTGATCGTCGCCTTTATCGTTCGGCTGCAAAGAATTTTGCCATGGCGACATTGCGTCGTGAAAGTGGTGCAGCAATTACGCCTGAAGAAATCAGAAGCCAAGTATCAATATTTTTCCCAGGCCCAGGTGCTGATGCAAAAGAGCGGGAGACTCTTAAAAGGCAGCGAGATTTAACCATACTTGGCCTTGGTAGCGCGGCTGGCCCTTATGGTCTTGAGCAGGCTAATAAGAATTTGCAGAGCCTTGGATTTATTGATGCTCAGGGCAATCCAATTATTCCACCTGCAGCGGGTGCAGCCGAGACTCCAGTAGCTGGATTGGCTGCGGCGCGTCCTGGTGAACGTGTTGTTGCGGAAAAAGACCTTAAAAATGCAAGAGATTTGCAGGCTAAGTGGCAAGGCAGCCCTAACTTATCTACTGAAGAACTAATTAAAGAACTAAACGCCATTTCAATGAGAAATGTTGGTTCAGAATTAACACCTGAAACTATTAAAGCACTCCAAGGAGACACCGAGCGTAAACTACAGTTCAAGCCATATCTGGCTCCAATGGAAGATGTCACAAAAGACATGGGCCTTATTGAGGGCGCGATCGAGACTGTAACTGGATCAGAACGTAGCACTCCTGAGATTGAGGCCGCTCCTGACTGGACAACCATGCCTGAGCTAAATGAGCTTTCTCTTGCTAGCGCGGGAACTGCTCTTGGTACAATGTTCACAAGCCCAGAAGAATCCGTTAAGATTATTCAAGCCAACTACCCTGGTGTTGAAGTGCGTCAGGATGCCAAGGGTAACTACATCCTTCGATCGCAAAATGGTAAAGAGTACGGAATTAAGCCAGGCTTTCGCTTTAGCGATGTTCCTCGTGCTGCTGGTGGCATTTTTGCATTTACGCCTGCTGGGGCCGCTAGGACAGTTGCAGGTGCTGCTGGTGGTGCTGCATTAACGCAAGCCGGTATTGAGGCAACGCAAGCTGCTACTGGTGGCACATTTAATCCAAGCGAAGTTGCTCTTGCTGGTGCTGGTGGCGCTGGCGGTCAAATTATTTCTGAAGCTATTCCTCTGGTTGTTTCTGCTGTTCGCAATTTGCGTAGAGGCCCAGCCGGAGCGTTACCGGAAGCCATACCCGTTCCATCGACACCAGAAGTGCCATCTGGCATGGGAATGCCTTCTCCTGCTGCAATAGTCCCTGAAGCTCCTATCATGCCTACACAAGGTGCACCAATGGCAGCACCAGTAGCTGGAGTTGCAGAAGAAGTTATTACTGAAGCCGCTGCGCCATCTCGCTTTATTCCTACAGAAGAGCTTGATAACCTTATTTCTACAGCAACCAAAAGAGGCGCTGAGGGCAAAGCAGCTCAACAAAAAATCATTGAGTTAGCCGAAGTTAATCCTGAAGCTAAGGCTGCTGCTGAAAGCTTGGGCTTTGAGCTTCCGATCGACGTGTATGCTGATAATCCTCAAATTAGGGCCGCACTTGGCTTGGAACGGTCGCAATTTGGAACCCCCGCCCAAGGCGAATGGGATGTTACCCTTCGCAAGGCCATTAATAACGCGGATGATATTTCACAGCAGTTTGACGCTTTCTTTATTGAGGGAGTACCAGCAACTGGAGCGGTTTCTCAGAAAATCAAAACTGGCCTTGAACAATCTCAAAAGGCTTTGAAAAGCCAAGCTTCAGCGTTGTATAAAAAAGTTGATGAGGGTGTATCTGCGAAAGCTCCTGTTGATCTTGATAATTTGTTTACAACATTGCAGGAAGTAGTGTCAGAAGTTGGTGAAGGTGGTTTAAATCAGCAAGAAAAAAAGCTGCTTGATCTTTTCCAAACTGGCGAAGCCGGTACAGGCGATATTACTTATGGTCGATTGATACGAGAAAAGGGGCTTATCCGACGTGCGAAAGAGGGCAAAGAAAGCCCTTATGGTTCTCTAGATGAAGCTTCATTAGTGCGTCTTGAAAACGCTCTTGCAAAGGATCAGTTAGACAATGTTGAGCGCATTGCAGGCGAAGAAACGCGCCGGAATCTGCGTGCTGCAAACTTGTTGTATGCAAAGCAATCAGCTTTGGGCAAGCGTATGGTTTCGGCTTTTGGGCGTGACCTTGAGGGCGATTTAAATTCACTTCTTCTTGGCGCGATAAGCGAATCCAAAACGGGTGGCGCACGCAAATTCAATAAATTGATGAAAACTGTTCCTGAGGAATATCGCAAGGAAGCTCTGGCTACTGCGATTGCATCAGCAACACGCTCTAAGGCATCGCAAGGATTTGGCTTTGCAGAGTTTCGTGATTTTTACCCTGCATTACGCGCCAACCCTGAAGTCTTTGGACAGATTGCCAAAGAGATGGGGCCTGACTGGGTGAAGGCCATGAATTCATTGCTGACCGTTTCCAAAAGAATGACTGAGGCTAGATCAGTCTCAGGCCTAGGAACTGGAGCAACAACACAAGCCACGCTGCGTAAATCACTTGCGGCACAAGGAAAGCTGCAAAACTTCCTGAATTCAACTATGGCGAAGCGTGCCGTTTCTGGAGTCGCAAGTTATGTTCCTGGGGTCAATGTTTTTATTCCAGACATAATTGATTGGATGAGCACTCTTGGAAAAAATAAATTAGATGCCGCTCAACAGCTCTTTAAAGACCCAGCATTTTTGGACGCCTTAGAGCAAAGCGCATCACAAGGCGCTCCATCTAAAGCTGCTGTAAATAAATTATCAATGAACCAGCGCTTCCGTTCATACGCAAAAGCATTTGGGATTAGTGATGATCCAAAGGTTTGGTTGAATTCTACACTGAGCGCAGCAGCTCCACAAATGGATGGTCAGCAAAAGCCTGAATCACCATCCGGTGCACCAACTGTAGCAATGCCACAATGACCTTTCCACACAACATAATTTCGGCTATAAGCCCAAAGACGCAAGGGATTAAGTTCTAATGGCACTTACTCAAGTTACCGGCCCTTATCCAATATTCACTGATCTAGACGGCACGCCGCTAGATGACGGATACCTGTATATAGGCGAAGTGAACCAAGACCCTGAGCAGAATCCGATTCAGGTCTTTTGGGATGCGAACCTAACCATTCCTGCATCGCAGCCTATCCGCACGAACAACGGATATGCCTATCGTAACGGCACGCCAGCGTTGATTTACACTGCTGGGCCATTCTCGATTACCATCCGCAACAAGCGTGAGGAGTTCGTTCTCTATAGCCCTGTAGGCTATGGCTTTGATCCTGCGGCTGTCTCTGCGTCTGTTGTCAAGAACGACTTTACGGGCGATGGCGTTGAAGTTGACTTCGTGCTGTCGGCATCGCCATCGACAAAACTGGCAACCAACGTTTTTATTAACGGCGTGTATCAGGAAAAGGATAGCTACACGCTTTCCGGTAACACCATCACGTTCTCAATCGCACCTCCGCTAAATTCCAGCATTGAGGTAATGACGAATGAAACTGGCGTAATCAATAGCGGTAATGCAACTGCTATTTCATACACGCTGACAGCTGCTGGCGCTGTTGGGCAGACAGTTCAGACTAAACTTGAGCAATATGTATCGGTCGCGGACTTTGGCGCTGATAATACTGGTGTAGCGGATAGCACCGCTGCATTTGATGCGGCAGAAGCATATTTGGCTACACTTGGCGGTGGAATTATGTTTGTCCCACCAGGCGACTATCGTCTGAATTGGGTTTGCACGACCGACAATATAACTGTTCAAGGTTCTGGAGGGCTGGGCGAATTTGACGCATCTTGCTTACGTCCTTTTTCGCTATCTAGCCCTACTGTTACTATAGCAGACGGCACGAATAACATTCGGTATTGCCAGCTTATCAATTTGCATATTAGCGGTTCGGATGGAACACCAAGCGGTATAACAAATTACGCCAACAATGCACCTAGCGCATTACTTTTGCGTGGCGGTGCTGTTCGCGCCATCATTGATAGTTGCGTATTCTATAACGGCAAAAAGACAGTGTCTCTTGAGCCAAGTGCAACGAATCCGGTAACTGGTTGTCGATTCCTTGGATGCACTATTCGCAATGACATTTTGGATAGTAATCTTTCCCGCGCCATCTACACTGTGCGATTGGCTGATCCAGGCTATAATACAGATAACAAATTTACACTGACAAAACTCAATAAACCTGGTGATGGTTACGCTGCCGAAGTAGATGGCACCATTTCTGGAATTGCGTTTGAAGTTTTCCAATCATATTGGGATTTCAAGCCTGCATGGGGCATCTTAGTAAAGGGCAGCTCCGGTATCGTTTGCGATGATTTGCAGCTTGACCCAGGCGTAAACGGCGCAATTATTATCGAAGCCGATAGCGACGGAGAGGTTGGTCGATATATTACCGGTGTAATGCGTCACGGTGGACAGCAATTCAAATTTCCTAGCTATACCGTTGATATTCCAGCAGAGGCTGACACATTTGCTTGGCAGGCACGTCTGCCAAAGGCACATCTTGGGCTTCAAGTTTTTTGGGGCCTTGCTGACGACCCCTACAACACAGACACGCAGCTTGTTGCAAATCCTGGTGTCGGCGGATCGTTGCGACTTGAGAACGCCGATTGGATTCTAGAAAACGAACTTTACGTTAGGGGCAACAACGCTAATAATTTTGGCGCTTTTATCACCGCAAATACTGTCAGTGGCGGCGCTTATATGGAGGCTCTTGGGACAGACCAAAATGTGCGTCTTAAATCAAGCGGTACCGGCTCTATTACTTTTGAAACCGCAGGTTCAGTGCGCCCTAATGCGGCTGGAACTGTTAGCTTAGGAACATCTGGCTTTAAGTGGTCAGAAGTTTGGGCAGTCAACGGAACAATTCAAACATCTGACGAAACCGCCAAGCAGCAAATTGGCTCTATTGACGAAGCTGTTTTACGCGCTTGGGGCAATGTCGAATACTATCAGTATAAGTTTAATCATGCTGTCGAGGCTAAGGGCAATGGCGCTCGCTGGCACGTTGGCGTGATTGCTCAGCGCGTTAAAGAAGCATTCGAGGCAGAAGGAATCGACCCATTCGCTTATGGCATTTTGTGTTATAACGAATGGGATGATGAATACGAAGATGTGCGTGAATTGTATACGGTTATTGAGGAAGCTACTGGGCAGGAACTTCAAAAATCCCGTTTAACAGGCGAGAAACGCTTAATACGTGCTGCTGGAGCCGAATATGGTATTCGCTATGACGAAGCATTAACACTTGAATGTGCGTATTTGCGTAGCAAGTTGGGCAAATAGAATATGATTACTCCTGCATACTCCCCAACAGCTACTGAACGTGTTCTTCCGCGCATGGCGTTGGATTTTACAACCGGCGTGCTTGATCCTCGCGTTACATTTACACGCGCATCGACTGCAACATTTGTTGGCAGCAACGGCCTTATTCAGGCGGCTGCAATTAACGGCCCACGTTTTGAATACAATCCAGCCACACTTGCACCTCTCGGTTTGTTGATCGAAGAAAGTAGAATAAATCAGATTCAACAGTCGCAAGCATTTGGTACGTCGCCATGGACAGTCAGTGCGGCAACTATTTCGGCAGACCAAGCCATCTCGCCTGATGGCACACAAAATGCAGATCTTCTATATCCTGCATCTACGGGCACAAGCCGCGAAGTCTATCAAGCTGCCGGATATACTGGAGGCGTCGCATATACGCTTAGCATTTATGCAAAAGCAGCAGGAATGTCTTGGATTACATTTGGTGCTGGCGTTGGTTCTGGTGCGGCAACGCGGTTAGCGTTTTTTAACGTATCTACAGGTGTTGTGGGAACGACAGGAGCTAGTATAAGCAACGCTTCTATTACATCTGCGGGTAATGGATGGTATCGGATAACGCTTAGATATACTCCGGCTGGGGCAGGCGGGTTTATAGAAATATCGCCTGTTGATGGTGATAACAACTATACCGGCACTAAAACTGGAACAAACGGCGTTTACCTATGGGGCGCACAAATTGAAGCAGGCGCATTCGCTACCAGTTACATCCCCACAACTACGACTAGTCTGACACGCAACGCTGACGCTGTGAGCATGACGGGGACGAACTTCAGTAGTTGGTTTAATGCTAGTGAAGGCGCTGTTTTTGTTCAAATTTTTCGAGGAGATGCAACAGGCGCGTCTCGTGGAGCATGGCGTATAGACTCAGGCGCTACTAACAACGGCATGGATTACCGTCCATACGGATCAAACAACACAGTTAATATTACGGGCGTATCACAGGTTGATATATACCCAGGTGGCGGCGTTGCGAACTCTGTTGTTCGAAATGTTTTTGGATATAAAGTTAACAACTTTGCTGCTGCCACAAATGGTGCGGCGGCAGTTACTGATACACTGGGCAACCTTCCAACTGTTAACCAGATGGTTATCGGAGGATTGTCTTCTGCTACTGGGCAGATTTTGTGCGGCCATGTGCAGAAAATGTCTTATTGGCCGCAACGCCTGACCGAAGCCGAAATTAGAGCATTTTCAAAATAGGATTTTACCATGAGCCTCACTAAAGCAACTTACTCTATGATCGACGGGGCAACGCTGAACGTGCTGGATTACGGCGCGGTTGCTGATGGCAATTTTTCTGGATCTGTTTCTGGAACAGATAATCTTGCTGCATTTACGGCAGCACTAACAGCCGCTGTGACTACAGGCGTTAACGCAGTTTATGTACCAGCAGGGATTTATTATATCTCCGCTGGATTAACCCTTCCTCGCGGCGTCACGTTGTTTGGTGAAGGTACGGCTCATATGCCCGTCTGGACTAGCGGCTCTAATCGTCGCGGGACAGTCCTGCTAATTGCGGCGGCAAGTGGTAGTGATTGTATTACGTTTGATACGGCGCTTAACTCAGGTCATAGCGTTCTGCGTAGTATTACGATTGCCCACGTTGGATCGTTAACCAATCGTTCGGTTGTCTACATTGCCAATCATCTTTATCCGATTATGGAAAATGTTGAGCTTTTCAGCCTAGTTAAATCAACGGGTTCTGGCCTTTATCTGTATGGCTCAACGCTGTGGGGAAGCTTTAACAATGTCATTGCAACTTGCCAAAATGCTGGTGGTGCAAACGAGTATAGTTTTAGGTATGGCTTACGAGTTTATGGTGTTGATGCAGTTACAGTTGCCAACGCCAATTCCTTTAGCGCAGGACACTTTGTCGGAACATGGGCGGGTGCTATTTTTGACGGCGCAGCGGGAGATACTGGTGCATTGTCAGTTGTATTCCACGGAACAAAATTTGACCTGAACTGGAATGGCACTGCCGTTCCTACATATCTTGCAACTGGCACTGGTCTTTTTGATTATGCAAGCGGCCCTGTATATATCACGCCTGTTGTCCAGGTTACAAAAGGTCGGGATATTGCATTTCATGCTTGTTATTTAGAAGCTGCTGGAGAGCCAGCAACATACAATGATGGCACCAATGGTGTGCATGACCTTGTTCCCGTTTTCCTAAACGAAAACGCTACAAACAACAGCGGCACAGGCGTTCTTGATTGCAACTGGAACAATGTATATCCTTACGATACATCTGTTGAAACTCTTATAGACCCGACAACAGGCGGGTATCGTCACAGTTCGCGTAACGTGCCTGTATTGACAGCTAGGCAAAACACCCCGCAATCCATACCAAATAACACATGGACAGCAGTTAATTTTGATACCTTTTTGTTCGGAAATAATAGCCATTTAAAATACGACGCAGCAACTGACGCAGTGATTTGCACAACAACAGGGACATATCTTGTTACGGCGCAAGTTGGTTATGATGGGTGGGCGACTGCAAGCACGATTGCGCGTATGCGTGTTTCTTTAAGCACGGGCGTTAATTTTTCAGGTGAAATAAAGCCACAACAAGGGGCGGGTGTTGGCATTATAATTCAGCAAAGCTGTGTTGTGAACTTGAGCGCAGGCGATACTGTAACCATCGAAACATTGCAAACGCAAGGAACGGCGCAGAATACCGCTGCAAACTTTAGTATTGTCAGTGTTGTTCAGATTTAACAAGATTGCCAGACTGCATAAGATAAAGGAATAAACCATGTTAAAAGCAGCACCAAACCAAACAGTCTTTCCAACGGTGGATTCTAGTGCCTTTATTCTAAGTGCGGCTGGTATCATCACTGAAGCTGGAACAACGCGCACACTGTCGGCTGGAGACAACGGCAAGGTGATCTATTGCACCTCTGGCTCTGCGGTAACGATTACGTGCGCTGCTGGCCTTGGCGCTGGCTTTACCTGCACGATTATTCAGGGCGGCGCTGGCAAGGTCACTGTAGCGGCTGGCGGACAGACGCTTGTCTCTTATTCATCGCTGTTTAGCACAATGGGCCAGTATGCAGTCATCTCAGCTATCTGCCCTGTAGCAAATACATTCCTTCTAGCCGGTAACCTTGGAGTCTAATTATGGCCACTAATTCACAAATCGCTTTCGCACCACTTGGCGAAACAATCGCTATCACTGCAAACGCAACTTCACCTAACGGCGTTCAGGCTTTGGTGGCTGAGCGTAATAAAGCGCATTCGACTGGACAGTATCGCGTTATCAATGCTGGAACTGCAATTGTGCATCTTGGCGTTGGCCCAACTGTTGCTGCTGCAAAGGCTAACGCTGAAGCTGCTGCATCTGGTAACCCTGCCGCTGGCATCCCATTGCTTCCAGGCGCAGTTGAAATCCTTCGCTTCAGTGCGGAATCTTATTTCAGCGGATTGGCTGCAAGCGCTCAAACGCTTTACATCACACCTGGTCAGGGCATTTAATTAGCTACTGGGGGTAATTGCTGTGAGTGAAGCAAGCGTATTAACCGTCAAAATAGATATGCTTCACAGCGATGTGGTTGAAATGAAAACCGCGTTGAGTGAGTTATCAAAGGCAATCACCAAGCTGGCGCTCGTTGAAGAACGCCAAGCGCAGACGGCTGACGCAATGGAACGTGCATTTAAGGCTATCGGCAAGATAGAAGATCGCATCTCCGCATTGGAGCTTGCAGCGCCTAAGACAAAAGAAACTAACGCTTGGGTGGATAGATTCATCTTGGCTTTGGTTATGGCTGTGGCAGGCTTTATAGGCACTAAATTGGGACTGTTATGAGTGAACCTAGCTGGCTGAAGATCGCAAGGTCTTATGACGGGCTGAAAGAGATTCCAGGCCCACGTCATAACCAGAAGATTATTCGCTGGCTAGTAAAGCTAAAGGCTTGGTGGAGCAATGACGAAGCGCCTTGGTGCGGTGTCTTTGTTGCCCACTGTATGCAGGAAAGCTGGCTGCCGTTCCCCCAGTTATATATGCGTGCAAAAGCATGGTCTGATTATGGTTCATTGCTGCGCCGCGATAGATTAGCGCCTGGAGCAATCTTGGTCTTTGATCGCGCTGGCGGTGGTCATGTTGGCTTCTATGTTGGCGAAGACGCTGGATTCTATTATGTGTTGGGTGGCAATCAATCCAATGCTGTTAATGTAATGAAGCTGGGCAAGTCCCGTCTTGTTGCATCGCGCTGGCCCAAAGGTGAGCCTGTCATTGGCAAGCCAGTATATTTGAACGGTGGTTCTGTTTCCACCAATGAAGCGTAAAGGAAAACGACATGAAGAAGGAACAATTATTTGGAATCGTTCGTACTGTGGCTGCGGCTGGCTTTGGCTATCTGGCTGGAAAAGGTCTCATCGATGGTGCAACGGTTGACCTGTTGGCTGGGGCGGTAGCAACCATCGGCGTTGCTATCTGGTCGTTTGTCAGCAAGCAGCCTGTAGAAGCACCTGCAGAATAATGAAGTTCCTGACGCTCTTGCTGGGTGTTCTGGACAAGCTGTTGGGAGCTTGGGCGGAGCATCGTTGGAAGCGGCAAGGGCGTCAGGAAACTATCAAGGAAATAAACGATGCCATCAACGAGCAAATCGCACTTGGCGAAGCTGCTATTATCGTCCCTGATCCTGAGCGCACTGAGCGGCTGCGCGACCGTTTCGACCGTTCCCGTAAATAGCTATTGTGCTATCGCAAAACCTATCACCTATGACGCAAAGCAAGACACGCCTGAAACTGTTGCGGAAATAGAGCTGCACAATAGCGTCTTGATTTGCTTATGCGAGGATGATTGCCCGAAAGGCAGCTAAATGGGACTTCCATTAAAAATTGATGAAGCGTTGCTTGCATACGCTACGCCTCGCCAGCGCGAAGTGCTAGAAGCAGTCAACTTGCATGGAAGCGCAATGGCTGCGTCACTTGCATTAGGTATTAATAAAGGCGCTGCCAGCGATGCCTATAACGCAGTCATAAAGAAAGCTGCTCGATCCGGTTACTCACCAGAACATGACTTCACTAGGCCCGTTCCTGAAGGATATGTAGCCAAGGGCGTCAGCACCTATTACAACAAGGAAGGCAAGCCATCAGGTCAATGGGTTAAAGCGTCACTAAGCCACGAGCAGGAAAAAGAGTTTTTTGAAAAGTTTGTTCGTGATTTATGTGAACCACTAAAAGGCCTGTCTCCTCTTGTGGCTCCCCCATCTATTGATGATGCAAACCTTCTTTCAGTCTATCCAATAGGTGACCAGCACCACGGGATGTACGCAGAGGCAGAACAGACGGGTGCAGAATATAATACTGATATATCAACTAAGTTGCTGACAACCTCTATTGATTTTCTATGCGCTTCAGCACCTAATAGCGGCACAGCCCTATTGCTTGACGTTGGCGATTTTCATCATGCTAATGATAGCAGCAATCAAACCCCTGCCAGCCACCACCAGATGCACGTTACAGCGTCATACGGTAAGGTTATGCATACAGGAGCTATGGCGCTTGTGCACTGCACGTTGCGGCTCTTAGAAAAGCATCAGAACGTTGTTGTTTGGATTATGCCAGGGAATCACAATCCAGACGCGGCCTTTGCCACGGCGATGGCTATATCATTTTACTTTCATAACGAACCGCGTGTCACTGTCGATTTGGACAATTCAGCGTTCAAGTTTATGCGCTTCGGCAACAATCTGATTGCCTCTCATCATGGCGATGGAACAAAGGGAGCGAATCTTCCATTAATTATGGCGGTAGATCGACCAAGGGATTGGGCAGAAACTGAATACCGCGTCTGGCACTGCGGACATATCCATCACAAGACTTTTAAAGAGGAGCCAGGTTGCGACATTGAAACGCATAGAACCTTGGCCCCATCAAACTCGTGGGATCACAAAAAGGGCTATCGCTCTAAACGAGAGATGCAGCGCATAGATTATCATATCGAACTTGGAGAATGTAACAGGCAGCGGTGCGATGCCAAAATGTTGCAGTATAGATGATATAATGCCTAATCCTGCCCACATATATAAGCAGCGCCTATAATGAAGGCGAACAATAGAAACATTGTCATTAGCCTAACTCCCGCAATGCACGGACAAGCTCAATCGCCCTTGCTGATGTTATGCTTTTCCATTCGCACCATGCGCCGCATCCGCACTCGCCTTCATTACGTGCAAAGCAATCGCACTTCTTGGCGTCAGCTTCTAACGCTTTGGTGGCAAGCCTAATACCGCGACGGATACCAGCTTCATAACCTGACTGCCATTCGGATGCTGGGTCTGTCATTCGCCCTCCCCTATATAGTCCAATATCCGCTTCAACGCCTTGATGTCTTTCCTGTATTCCTTAACATCATCGGGATGGACGTAGTGATAGCCGAAGTTGCCCTCGACCGTCTTGAGTGTCTCCTTCAGCCATATGCGAACAATGTCGTCTAGCTGATTTATATCTAGCTTTATATCAATCATCATTTGCTTTGCTCCAGTGCTGCACGGGCGGTGTCGCCGCCATCAGCATCAACACAGTTGCACCCAGCAGACTTTACATACGCCCAGTTCTTAGCCTCGGCGTAAAACTGCAAAGCCTCCCGCAATCGCTCAATCTCCGCCGCTTGGGCTTCGACCTTCGCCTGTAACCTGCAATAGAAGTGGCCATGCTCATCGCCGACCTTGCCGCCTTCGACATCGCAGGAGCCTGCGGCTAGTTTGAAGTTCTCGGCGGTCAGGGCTTCGATGCGGTCAGCGGCTTTTGTGCACAAAGGATGTGGCGTGTCAGGTTGTTTGGCGCTCCACGTTCCGTCCCGATGGATGTGGCGCAGTTCTTTCACTAAATCGTCGGGGCAAATTTCAATCAAGTCTGCATCCTGTGCAATCAGGTTGTCCATTGCCTCTGTCTTATCAGTCATTGCCCCTTCTCCCGTATCTCCAGCCCACGCGCTTTCAGTGCGGCGTTGAGTGGCTCCATGCCCACAGTGTTGCCCGTGGCTTCCATCCACGCTTCCACCAACGGATCAGGCTTGGGCTTGGGGATGATGAAGCGGTTAAAATTTCTTGGTAGTGTGGGGTATAGCTCTTTAATATACGTCATCACATCACTCACCTTCTGCTTATAGGCTTCGTGCTGTTCGATGGCGCGGCATAGTGCTTCCCAGTTACCGAAAATCAGTGTTGGGTCAGGGCATAAGCGCATCTTGTCATCCTCCCGCGCTTCAATAGCCAGCGCCAAGGCTTTTGCTTCAATATCTGTCATGCTAACCTCGTTATGAAGGTGACGCCGTTCACAGTACGGCACTTAAACGACTTTCCCTTGCTGATTATATAGCGTTTCATTTTCTTTGCTCCTGTTCCTTGCGACGCTCTGCAAACGTCTTTCCATCGACACCGCGCAAAGGCCATGCGCTATCCGATGACACGCGATGCTTCTTGCCCATAGGAGCTGCTTGCTGTGCCTTAATCATGACCACACCGGATTTTCTGTAAGAAACATAGTTATGACAATAACTAGCCATATTGTGACCAGCCAGAATTGTGTTTTTGAAATTTTATTCATGATCTACTCCTCGTTGGCGGGGCCTTGCCCCTTGGTTGATGCCCTCTTTTAAAAAAGCTCAAACTATATGTAAAGCGTTTTTTTCATTACAAACAAAAAAGGCGGGTAAGACAATGCAAACCCGCCCTTTTCCGTTATGCCAGCAATCGTGCTGGGACTTGTAATATCCAACCATAATCGATTGCTGTCTGCACAAAGCGATCTTTGTCTAATGCGTGCTGACCTGTTGTCAGTTGAGCCTTCAAAAGTGCTTTGCTGGATTGTGCCACCGATTCGTTGTAATGCCGACTGAGCCATTCCTGGCGGCTGCTCATGGGCGGTGCTTTGCGTCGATGGTCTAAATTAAGTCTTGATCCTCGTGCCATTTTATATCTCCAACATCAGAAAGGCACATCCGAATCAAGATCATCATTCAAATCTTTTGTGGCATCCCATGTGGAACTAGAGACACGTAGGCTATTGATTGGTTCAGCTTCTAATCGCGGCGCTGTATCAATGCTACCTACGCGCACGTTAAACTGTGGCTTGCCTTCGTATTCGTCATGCGTAAGCTCACCAGATACAAAGACCTTAGTGCCTTTCTTGATGCTCCCAGCAAACGCTTCTGCTGCCTTGCCCCATAAACTGCACCGATACCAAACGCTGCCAGCATCTTTACCAAATCCGTTCTTGACGCCAACATTGAAGCTGAGAACCTTGCTATCGCGTGTGTCGCGCAATTCGGCGTCTTTGCCTACGTTCCCTGATATTGTAATTAACTGCATAAATATTCTCCTATAGTCCTAAGGCGGTTAGGTATGTGTCGAGGATTGCTTGATATTCCGCACGTTCATTTGATTCCATTGCGCGAAGGCGGATCACCGCTCGAACAATCTTGGTATCATAACCATGCGCTTTGGCTTCATTGTAAACATCGCGGATATCGTCCTGGATACCTTTCTTTTCTTCGTTCAGGCGTTCGATACGCTCAATCAAAAGACGAAGCTGTTCGCTATGTGGTTCACTCATATTCTTCACTCCATTTTACGTTGTGTTGCGCCCCATACGCATAGATAAACTCAATCAGGTCTGACATCTGGGGCTTGGTTAGTTTTGATGTCTTGAACCCTATAGGAAATGGTTGATCGTTAAGGCCCATTGTGAACATCACTTCATGCCCCAATGCTGCCATAAATATGCACTTCCAAACTTCTGGTATGTGTCGCCTTTCTTCTGGGGCTGCTCGACTAATGTCTGACAGCATGGCCCACATCTTTGCATTCTGGTCATCTGAGCGTTTGGCTTGGCTGATCTTAACAACTGCGTCTTGCGGCGCTTTGTCAATCAACTGGTGAGCCAATCGCCTTTGATACTCACCGCGAAGCCAAACTGTTTGCGTCATTGGCTTTGCGCCTCTTTAATCTCACGCGCCTTTGGGCTGGCTTTGCAGAATGCTTCAATCAAGCCCTCAATGTCGATGCCTTTCCAGAACGTCTGCTCACCTACGTTGTGCTGCTGGCTGTGATGTTCTCGGCACAGCGGGACTACTCTCCAATCATCTGGCTTTTGTCCCATCCCTGCGCCACTGCCAAGCCTGACATGAGCGCATTCTGTAGGCACGCCCTGGCAACCATTAATCGAGCAATGAAACGATCGAATGAAGTTCAAGTGACCTTGAGAGCGCCAGCGCAATGAACGCTTAGGCTTCTTGGCAATGCGACTAGGCAGCATCTTCAAGTTCCAGGCTATACTCAGCAATGTAAGTGGATTCACCCCAGCGATTGACCGCCTCAACCTTTTTGGTGTGGATTTTATGCCCAGCCTTTCGCAGATCATTAATCCGCGATGCTAGGCGATAGATGCCCAAATCATTCCATGCTGTCATTGGGCGAATAGGCCCAACGGTGTTTAAGTGATCTAAAATTCTGTCGTTCTGTGACATCATTGGTCTCCTAGTTTTGATAACGCTTTTACGTCTTCATCAACTTCTGCAAGAAATGCGGTAACTTCTGATTCCAAAGTCGCCAGCATATCATTGTCGCGCTGCACCCGTGCAATGTAAAGCATTAGATGGTCTGGCATACGTGGATCGAAGCTCACGAAGTCGCACCATTGACGATTAGCGCAAGCCATCTGCCATTGCATCTGGAGTATATATTTGTGCGCGATTTGATTAGTTTTGAGCACTTCTATGTGTGTGGCAGAATTAGGGCATTTAATCTCAATGCAGCCATCATCGCCCACAAGCCCGTCAGGGCTGGCGTGAGTGCCTATAATGGTAGGATGCTTATATAGTCCCACCTCAGTCACATCATGGCCTGTCATGAAGCTGTAGGCGATTCTGGCTTCTTCTTCCTTGTCAACTCCCCACTGCATTGCTGCACTGCGGATAAAGCCTTCTTCCTGCTGGCCTGTGAGCCTTTCGACTACAAGGGTTGCACGAAGGTTGGCGCGTGACGCTCCCCAGCCTGATTTTGTCTTGGCTAGTGCGTCTGCCAGTTGGGAAGCGCCAAGGCTTCCGCAACGTGCTGCATACCACTCAGGGCTGCGCTGGATAATAGCTGCGTCTGTCATGCGAGTTTCTTTTCTAATGCAGCCTTGACCGCATCAAAGCGGGTTTCCTGCAATTCCTTGAGTGCGCTGATTTTGTAATGTTTGCAGAGCAAAGCCAAGTCGGTCTTGGTCTGGTCTACCAAAGCTTGCAATTCAGCAAACTGTTCGTCGCTGATAAACTTAATGCGTGGCGCTGGCTCACTCTTGCCTGTGGTGGCGTCCAATGCGTCATGCTCGACGATGCAAAGGGCTGCTGTCCAGAGATAGCGGGTTGAGTAAGTCTCACAAGCGCCAATGTTCTGTATCTCGTGGCAGCCTTTAAGATTGGCTGAACCCATTGGGCTGTGAATGATGACTTGGCTACCATCTTCGACATCGACGATGTGCATCGATGCTGTGGTTTCCGAAAAGCTTATGATCGCGCAAAGCCCAACATCGTTAAAGATGCGAAGGGCTGGAATCACAAAGTCGGCAAGCTCGAAATATTTGTATCCAGCAAACGTGTTATGGCCGGACTTTTTCAGCGGTAATGCGTGGAAGGCAATCCGCGCTTCGTTAATCTTTTTATGAACTGGCATTGTGGTATCTCCTTTTATTTGCCAAACCCCTTGTAACTAATCCGTAGAAGATTAAAAGCGTTTTTTATCCACAATCGAAAGAAAGTTTAATATGACCAATGTAGACCAAGCGATTGCAGAGTTTTACGACCTTGCCAGGGCGCACAAGATCAGGGCTTATCAGATAGCAAACGAAGCTGGGTTGACCCGCGTCACCTTGTCTAACTGGAAAAGTAAACGCAACGAACCGACTCTTGGTGCATGGCTACTGGCTAATGAAGCACTGAACCGATTGGTCGAACAAAAAACCAGCGCATGAAACGCTTCGGCAAATACCGCGCTGTCAAGTCACAGTGCAGGGCTGGGCATACTCATGACAGCAAATTAGAATCTTTCCGATGTGATGAGCTTTACGAAATGCAGCAGTCTGGAGAAATAACAGACTTAGTTGTGTGGCCAAAATTCTGGTTTGTAATTGATGGCAGACAAGTAAAGCATGATAACGGTAGACGCTGTGGGGTAACGCTTGACTTTGGTTATTATTTATTAGATGGAAAGCACATCTGCGAAGATGTTAAACCCGTTTCAAAAGCTGCAATTTCTAGGGATTGGCCCCTTCGCAAGGCAATATTTAAGGCATTATTTCCAGGAGTAGAGCTTCGTGAAACGCAACCATCCAGAAGTAGCAGAACTTTTAAAAAGAACCATTAAAGTTAATGATTGCCTTGAGTGGTCTGGGAAAAGAACTCGACGAGGATATGGTAGGCTAAATATCAACACGGTAGAAACCTACGCGCATAGAGCTGTTATTGTAGCAAAAACTGGAATGCCAATTCCCACGGGAATGTGCGTTTTACATTCATGTGATAATCCATCTTGCATTAATCCAGATCACCTGAGAATTGGAACTCACAAGGAAAATTCACAGGACATGGTTTCAAGGAATAGGGTTAGTAGGCCCAATTCGGTATTATGGTCTGGTTCAAATAATCCAAAATCAGTTTTAACTGATGAACAAAAAAATGAATTAATAGAACTCATGCGCTCTGGAATGTCCGCATCCGAGGCTGCTGATATATTTCCAGTTTCACCAACAAGATGCGCCCAGATAAGAAAAGCGGCTGGTATAATTCAAAAGCGAAAAAGAAGGTGGTTTAAAAAGCCACCAGCTTCGTGAGACTAAATAAAAAAAGGGTGACCGAAGCCACCCAGTTCGTTCGGTAAGGAGATACCAATCCGCGAAAGATACGCCATTGGCGTATTGCTGGTCAATCAGTCGCAAAAATTATGTTTTACTAATGCGCGTTTTGAGTTATGTAAGAGCGAGCGGGGAGTGCCCAAGAGAGGAAAGGCACTCAACCCGCTCTAACAACGCCTAGATCAAGGAGGCATCGCTGTAATGAGTAATACACGCCACAGAACCATCGCGCAAGATATTGCGTCATGAGTATCAAATTAATGACAGCAGTATGGGATAGGGAAGACCTATCATCCACGCAAAAGCTTGTTCTTCTGTCTTTAGCAGATTGGGCAAACGATGAAGGCTTATGCTGGCCCTCCATTGAACGATTAGCAATTAAGACCAGTATGGCTGGCAGATCGGTTCAACGCATCATCCGTGACTTGGAATCTATGGGCTTTGTTAAGCGCGATGAGGTGCTTGGCAAAGGGAATCGTTATTGGATTTCAATACCCCTGACAGAGTGTCACCCCTGTCACAGTGTCACCCCTCCCCTGACAGAGAGTCACCCCACCCCTGACACAGTGTCACCCAATACACCAATTACACATCAATCAAACACCAAGTATATAATAGAGGGGTATCCCGTTTGGTTGCCAATAGATGCTTGGCAGGGTTGGGTGGAGATGCGGAAGCAACGCAAGCGCCCATTAACCGATAGGGCGAAAGCAAGGGCACTCAACAAGCTGGAAGCCTTGCACTTAGCAGGACATGACATCAACGAATTGCTAGACCGTTCGACAATCAACGGCTGGCTTGATATATACGAACCTAAGGAGACCAAACGTGCAGGAAATAGCCAACAGGCAACAGAGCCAACTAACCCAATGGTCAGAGCCGTCCTTGCCAGCCAAGCTAAACGATCTGCTAATGGGGAGCGATTTGCCGACGATTGGGCCTAAATCTGCTGAGACATTGCGGCAGTATGTGGATGCACCGCGCCCACCTATGCCGGATCGTGAACAGGTCGAGGTGATGATCGCAAAGCTATCGCTTGCCACTGCCAGCCAAAAGCGCAGCCAAGACGAGGAAGCGGAGCGGCTGGAATTATACTGGATGACGTTACGCATTTACCCGCTGATTGATTTACGTAGCGCATTTGTGAAACTGCTGCGGACTTGCAAGTTTATGCCGACGCCTGCTGAAATAGATTCCGTTGTGCAGGAGGAAGGAAGGGAACGTAGGCGCAAATTGATGCGAGCGGAATATCTGCTGATGATACATCACAGAGATTATGTTCCACCTCAGGAATACGTCACAGCTGAAGAATTAGCGGAACTTCGGAGCCAGCTTCAAATTGGCCAAGGTTGACGGCAGCGCGGCGACTAACTTGATGTGCGATCTGATCCGCTATCAATCAGGAAAGATATCATTGGATGATATACGCAAAAACTGGGCTAAGGGGCGATACAAAGGCGCACCCGAAGCCTGGGCGATTGAAGCCATAGCGCACGCAAAACGACAAAAAGCATAATTAATGAAAAAAACGCTTTACAGAATAAATCAGCATTTATATAAGAGGGCATCAGCAAGGGAATTATCCCGCCAACAAGGAGACTGATTATGACAATTACTGCAATTACACCGGACACAGTTTTTGCTGACGTAGAAACGCTTGCAGAAGCAAAATTAATTGTACGTGATGTGCGTTTAACCGCAATTGCCGTAGAATCAAAATATGGCCCAGACCATCGAATTACAAAGATGTTCTCTGAACGATACGATTCATATTTAGATGCACTTGCATTTTATGCGAACAAAAAGGCATTTGCAGCATGAGCATTACCCTATATCAATTCGAACGCATCGATGGGCTTTTAACAAAGCAACTTCGCGCTGGCCCATTTGAAACCTGCGAAGATCCGCACCAATACATCAAGAACAGCAACCTCCTGTTTGATGCTTGCATCGATGCAATGGGCTTTGTCTACATGGATCAGTTTTCAAGCGCAGAGGATTGTGCCGCAGCCATCGTAACAGAGGCGCTTTTGAATGTTAGCTTTGTTGGAGACGACGCATGAGCCAGAACCTCACAGACTTAGCACAAGTCGCAATCGACGCGCTTAAAGCATTCAACGCAGAACGCGACCGCCAGCAACGCGAATGGGCGCAGTCACGCTTCGGAAAAAACTTCCGTGGCAATGGCCCTGACATTTATGAGCATCAGCACATTGAACTTCGCCAAGAGATTGTTCACTTTGACGAACAGCCACTGGAAACATTGGAAGAACTGGTTTGGCTCAACGAAACAGTAAACGCATAAAGGGAGTGCATAAAATGATTTACGCAGACTTAATTCGCCAATGGGCAAAAGACCGCAACCTGATCGAAGGGAGCGACCTGAAAAGCCAATTTGTCAAACTGATCGAAGAAGCTGGGGAGCTGGCTAACGCTATCGGCAAAAAGAACGACATAGAGTTCGCAGACGCTATCGGTGATATGTTTGTCGTGCTGACGATCATGGCTGCACAGAATAGAATGCACATTGAAGATTGCATCGATGGCGCATGGCAGGAAATCAAAGACCGCAAGGGTAAAATGATTGACGGAATTTTCTTAAAGGACGCATAATGTTTGATGACGATTTTCTCCTGGAAGAAGAAGAACAAGAAGTTGAGCTTGTTGACAGTCTAGGCATGACGCCTAGGCAAGCCAACTTGCTGCAAGTTGAAGCTATTGCTAAAGCGCATTGCTTCACTTTGGAGGACATTTTAGGGCCACGCAAGTTCAAGCCATTGGTAGCAGTAAGGCGCAAGTGCGCTGTCATGCTGCGCGAGAAGGGACATACAATGACAGAAATTGGCCGCATACTTCGTCGTGATCACACCACAATCGTTCATGCGCTGCAAAAAAGCAAGGCAGAGGCATGACACCTGAAAAGCTAAAGCTTGCCCGTCACCGCATGGGATATAGCGTAACAGAGATGGCTGACGCTCTCCGCCTATCTCCAGACAACGGCGCAACAAGCGTTCGCAAGATGGAATCTGGAAAGGTTCGTATCAGTGGGCCTATCATGGTTGCAGTAGATGCAATGCTAAAGGGATATGACCCGTTCTGCTATTTGGATGGGGAGGACGAAGATGGTGAATCCTAATTCACATCAAGTAGGGGGTGACCATTACGCATCCAAGAGCGTTCAGCCATGGGAAGCAATGGAGTCCTGGATGTCGCCAGAAGCTTTCGCAGGTTATCTGCAAGGTAATTGCATAAAGTATTTATCCCGCTATCGTGACAAGAACGGCACGCAAGATTTGCAAAAATGCCAGCACTACCTTGCTAAGTTAATTGAAGTAGAAAGCTATTTAGACGCGATGGTTGAAGGAAATGATTGAGGTGGTAACAAAGTTCTCGTGCTATTGCGGCTTTCAATGCGAAGGCAAAGGCGATGCACCTGATTGCCATAGGTGCGGAGATAAGATGCACTCTTGGGGAACAAGGGAAGTCACAACAAAATCATTTACCTTGGCTGGCGAAATCGCCGACAAGCGCACGATTAACGGAGGGTACTGATGGACGTTAAGATCGAAAAGGTCAGCATTGCCAAGCTGATTCCATATGCAGCGAATAGCCGCACACATAGCGACGCACAGGTGGCGCAAATCGCGGCAAGCATTAGAGAGTTTGGATGGACAAACCCCATTCTAGTGTCGGATAAAAACGACATCATTGCAGGACATGGCCGACTGCTGGCAGCAAGAAAGCTTGGCATGGAAGAAGTGCCGGTGATTGTCCTGGATCATCTCAGTAAGGCCCAGCAACGCGCCCTTGTGATCGCAGACAACCAGCTTGCTTTGAATGCAGGGTGGGATATGGGTATGCTAAAGGCAGAAATCGAAGACCTTCACCTAGAGAATTTTAACCTAGAGCTTTTGGGATTTGATGATGATTTTCTGGATGGATTGCTGGAGACAGTGCCGTCCGTTAGATTAACAGATGAAGATGCTGTCCCTGAGATGCCGAAAACAGCGAAGACCATTGTTGGTGATGTCTGGATATTGGGTAATCACAGGTTAATGTGTGGAGATTGCAAATCCTTCAGTGATGTCGCAAAGGTTCTTGATGGAAGAATGATTAACCTAGTGGTTACATCACCTCCGTATGCTTCACAGCGGGAATATGATAAAGAATCATCCTTCAAACCTATTCACGTTGATGAGTATGTGGATTGGTATGAGGACATTGCCACAAACATTTATGCCAACCTAGAAAACGATGGTTCGTATTTCTGCAACATCAAGCCGAATGCTGAAGGCATAAAACGCGAGCTATACGTATTTGATTTGGTGTTAGCCCATGCTCGCAAATGGCAATGGAATTATGCAGATGAGTTCTGTTGGGAAAGAGCCGGAATACCTCAGCAAGTGGCAAGAAGGTTTAAGAACCAATTTGAGCCAATCTATCATTTCACTAAGGGTGAATGGAAGTTCAATCCAGATGCAGTGAAGCATCAATCGAAGGCCGTTCCTAAAGCAAAGGGCAAAGGCGCTGGCAACACCAATGCGGCTCAACGCCAAGGTCATGTGTCTGCTGTTGATGGTAATGATGTATCAGCAGGGATGGCTTATCCTGGCAACAGACTACCAACCTTTCAATCTGAGGCATTGGGACATCCAGCTGCTTATCCAGTAGGGCTTCCTGAGTTCTTTATAAAAGCGTATACTGATCCTGATGATGTAGTGTTCGATCCATTCATGGGGAGTGGTTCAACTCTCATGGCAGCGGAAAAGAATGGTAGAAACGCTTATGGATTGGAATTGAGTCCATTATATATGGATTTAATCATTAATCGTTGGCAGCAATTTACAGGTAAGCAAGCAATCCACGCAGAGACAGGTGAGGCATTCGATGGCTGATGTTAAGCTAACCGCAAAGCAGGAAGCATTCGCTCAGGCCATAGCTGATGGCATGGGACAAGCAGACGCTTATCGAATGGCTTATGATGCTGAAGGCATGAAAGATAACACCGTTTATCCCAAAGCTTCTCGCATGATGAACGAGGGCAAGATAAGGGCAAGAGTTGATGAATTAAAATCTCAGGTGGCTGAGAAGCAACTGTGGTCGCGTGAAATGTCTGTCAAAGCACTTGTACAAGCTTATCGTGAAGGCTCTGGATCGGTAAAGGTATCGGCAGTCAAAGAGCTAAATGCGATGCACGGTTATAACGAACCTTCAAAGCTAAGTATCACTGGCAACATGGTTACCCGCATTGTCCGCGAAGTGACTGATGACAACGCTGAAGATTAAAACCCCGCGCTGGTTCAAGCCATTCCTAAAGCCTAGCCGCTACAAGGGCGCACATGGTGGTCGCGGTTCAGGCAAGAGCCATGCTTTTGCTGAAATGGTTATAGAAGCGCACGTAATGGATCAGCGGCGCAGAACAGTTTGCGTTCGTGAGATACAGAAGTCGCTATCGCAGTCGGTCAAGCGTTTGCTGGAGCTAAAGATTGAGCAGCTTGGCGTTCAGGATTACTTTGAAATTCAAGAAGCGCAAATCAAGTCACGGCATGGAGATGGCTTAATCATCTTCCAAGGTATGCAGAACCACACAGCCGATTCCATTAAGTCGCTAGAAGGTTATGACTGCGCCTGGGTGGAAGAATCACAGACGCTTTCGCAACGCTCGCTCGATCTACTGCGTCCGACAATCCGTAAGCCAGACAGCGAACTGTGGTTCACATGGAACCCGCTGAACAGCAGCGACCCGATTGATATGCTGCTGCGTGGCGAGAACCCACCGCCTGACGCTATCGTCGCACAGGTAAACTATCGAGACAATCCTTGGTTCCCTGATGTGCTTAAAGCAGAGATGGAATACGACAGGGAGCGCGACCCTGACAAGTATAAGCACGTTTGGCTTGGCAGCTACGCATCGAACAGCGAGGCGCGTGTATTCCGCAACTGGAAGATAGAGGACTTCGAAACACCGGATGACGCAACGCATCGCTTCGGCGCTGACTGGGGCTTTGCATCTGACCCGACTGTTCTAATCCGCTGCCATGTTGTTGGTCGCACAATATATGTTGACCATGAAGCTTACCGCGTTGGCTGTGAGATTATGGACACGCCAGACCTGTTCTTCACCATTCCGGACTCTGAGAAGTGGCCCATTGTTGCTGATAGCGCGAGACCTGAAACCATCAGCCACATGAGAAAACATGGCTTCCCAAAGATTATGCCAGCAGTCAAAGGGCCTAAGTCTGTAGAGGAAGGCGTCGAATGGTTGAAGTCATACGACATCGTTGTTCACCCTCGCTGTCAGCACACGATTGACGAATTAACGTGCTACAGTTATAAAACTGACCCCTTGACAGGACAAATCTTGCCAATCCTTGCGGATCGTGATAATCACCTTATAGACGCGCTACGTTATGCGTGCGAGGCCATACGTCGAGCAGTCCCTCCAAAGACTTTCGATGTGCAACCTTTGGCAACTGTGAGTAGGTGGTAAATGGCTCGACTGAATAGAGAACAAAGGTTTGCGAACATCCATCAACAGGCGATGACGGAGTTCGACCGCGTTCAATCGTCGGTGCGTGATGAACGTCTCCAGTGCCTTCAGGATAGACGCTTCTACTCAATCGCTGGCGCACAATGGGAAGGCCCACTGGGTGACCAATACGAAAACAAGCCGCGCTTCGAGGTAAACAAGATTCACCTTAGCGTCATTCGTATCATCAACGAATATCGTAACAACCGCATCGCTGTAGACTTTGTAAGCAAAGATGGCGACACGGATGAAAAACTAGCTGAGACTTGCAATGGTCTCTATCGTGCAGACGAACGGGACAGCGGCGCTGAAGAAGCATACGACAACGCTTTTGAGGAAGCAGTCGGCGGTGGCATTGGCGCGTGGCGCTTACGCACTGCTTATGAAGATGACGAGAACGACGAGGATGAACGCCAGCGCATCCGCATAGAACCAATCTATGATGCTGATAGCTCTGTGTTCTTCGACCTTGACTCTAAGCGCCAGGACAAAGCCGACGCTAAGTATTGCTTCGTTCTGTATTCCATGACCTATGACGCTTATAAAGCTGAATGGAATGATGACCCAGCGACATGGCCTAAAGAGATTCACCAGTACGAATTTGACTGGGACACGCCTGACGTTGTGTTCGTTGCTGAATACTATCGCGTTGAAGAAACACGTGAGACTGTCCGCATCTTCCTGACAATCCAAGGCGAAGAAGAACGCTACACGCAGGCGGACTTCGACGCAGACGAAACGCTAGAGGAAACTCTCGCTGCTGTTGGCACGGTCGAAGTTCGTCAGAAGCGTGTTAAGCGTAAGCGCGTCCGCAAGTATATCATGAGCGGCGGCGGTGTCCTTGACGACATGGGCTACATTGCTGGCAAGAACATTCCTATTGTTCCTGTCTATGGCAAGCGTTGGTTCGTTGACAACGTAGAGCGTTGCATGGGCCAAGTTCGTCTAGCGAAAGACCCGCAGCGCCTGAAGAATATGCAGCTATCGAAGCTGGGCGAGATCAGTGCGCTTTCATCCGTTGAAAAGCCAATCCTGCTTCCTGAGCAAGTCTCTGGTCACCAAGTGATGTGGGCAGAGGATAACCTTCGCAACTATCCTTATCTCTTGGTCAATCCTATCACTGGCCCTAATGGTGAGACGCAAGCTGCTGGGCCTGTTGCTTATACCAAGTCGCCACAGATTCCGCCAGCAATGGCTGCACTGTTGCAGATCACCGAATCCGACATGGCTGAGATACTGGGCAACAACCAGCAATCAGACAAGATGGTCAGCAACATCAGCGGCAAGGCTGTTGAGCTTATCCAGACCCGCTTGGATATGCAGACGTTCATCTACATGAGTAACATGGCTAAGGCTGTGCGTCGGTGTGGTGAGATATGGCTTTCAATGGCTAAAGACATCTACGTTGAAGAAAAGCGCAAGATGAAGACAGTCGGCTCTATGGAGGAAGTCGGTTCGATTGAACTGATGAAGCCACAGATCGACGAAGAAACTGGCGAACTGATTTACGAGAACAACTTGGCTGACGCTTTGTTTGATGTCGCTGTAGACGTTGGCCCATCGTTCAGCAGCCGTCGTGACGCAACAGTCCGTGCGCTTACAGGCATGATGCAAGTTACCACCGATCCGACAACCCAACAGGTTCTGCAAGCTATGGCTATCATGAACATGGAAGGCGAAGGCATTGGCGACATCAAGGAATATTTCCGCAAGCAGCTAGTCCAGATGGGCGTTATCAAGCCAACGGAAGAAGAACAGCAGCAGATGATGGAAGCGCAAGCAAACGTGCAGCAAGATGCACAGACCACGTACTTGCTTGCTGAAGCCGCTAAATCACAGGCTCAAGCTATCCAAGCACAAGCCAACACTGAATACACCTTGGCACGTTCTGAAGAAACGAAAGCCAAGACAGCAGAGACCATCTCAAACATCGACATTGACCAGCGCAAGTCGGCAATTGAGACTGCTGAAAAGATTGGGGAAGCATTGCGACCCAGTACGAATGTGGTTCCACCCTCCACACAATTTGGGTGAGTTAATGGGGTTAAAACATGAAAACGGCAGAACAGGATAACGACGACAACATCGACACAATCGACATCGACACAGACTTCAATGAGCAATCGGATGATGAGACCAATTCCATCGACGATGAACAAGAAGACGAAGATGACGAAGATGAAGTCGTAATATCTATCGGAGAGGAATCGCCACCTCAAGATGAAGAAGTTCGTGCGCCTGCTTGGGTGCGTGAATTGCGTAAATCAAATCGGGAAAAAGAGCGGAAGATTCGTGAGCTTGAGGCAAAGCTAAATACGACAGCAACTGAGACCAAGCCAGTTGCACTAGTATCAAAGCCAACGCTTGAAAGCTGCGATTATGATTCCGACGAGTACGAGCAAAAGCTTGCTGCTTGGTATGAGCATAAACGCGAATACGATGCAGCCGAAGCCAATGTTGCAGCCCAGCGAGATGCTGAAGCTAAGGCATGGCAGGACAAGCTTGATTCCTATGCGAAGGCGAAAGCCTCGTTAAAGGTGCGGGACTATGACGAAGCTGAGGCTACGGCTTTAGATACGTTTGACGTAACGCAACAAGGGATAGTTCTACAAGGCTCTGACAACCCTGCTTTGCTTATCTACGCAATTGGCAAAAGCACCAAACGAGCAAAAGAACTTGCAGCAATCACCGACCCCGTGAAGTTTGCCTTTGCGGTAGCAAAACTGGAGACTCAGTTGAAAGTAACTAACCGTAGGGCGACAACCGCGCCAGAACGTACAATCACCACAAGCGGTGGGCGTGTGTCTGGTTCCATTGATTCACAACTTGAACGCTTACGCGCCGAAGCTCTGAAGACCGGAGACTTGTCAAAGGTCATGGAATACAAGCGTCGTAAGAAATAAAACTAATTTAGAAAGAATAGGGAATTAAATATGGCTAACGCTTTTTCGAAAGAAGAAATTGTTGCTTTTGAGGACATCCTCGAAGGCTTCAACGATGCTTTGATCCTGTCAAAGAACATCAACGTATACAACACCAACGGCGTAACGATGGAACGCGCACGCGACACCATCTGGCGTCCACAACCTTACATCGCTCAGTCGTTCGACCGTACTGTTGGCACTTCGATTGCCTCCGACGTTTCGACCATGACTCAGCTTTCTGTTCCATCTACTCTCGGTTTCAACAAGTGCTCTGCTTGGCAGATGAACGCACTGGAACTGCGTGACGCGTTGCAGGAAGGTCGTCTTGGCGATTCCGCAAAGCAAAAGCTTGCTTCTGACATCAACCTTTCCGTTATGGATTTGGCTGCTGCTCAAGGCACGCTCGTTGTTCCAATCGCAACCGCTGCTGGCGACTATGATGACATCGCACTTTGCGACAGCATCATGAACGAACAGGGCGTTATGGCTGGCGATCGTTACCTCGCATTGTCGAGCCGCGATTACAACGGCATGGCTGGCAACTTGGCAGTAGCGACTCGTTCGTTCACTGGTAACAAGTCGGCTAACGCATATGAGCGTTCGTTCGTTGGTGAAGTTGCAAGCTTCTCCACTTACAAGCTTGACTATGCTAACCGTTGCGCTGCGAACGCGGCAACTGTCACCATTGCTACCAATGGCGCTCAGGTTCGTTATGTTCCTAAGGCGACCACAAGCAGCACTGGCGGCATCTTGAACGTAGACAACCGCTATCAGACCGTCACTGTCTCCACGACAACTGGCGTTGTTGCTGGCGATGCGTTCACGATCGATGGCATTGAAGCTGTTCACCACATCACGAAGCGTTCGACTGGCGAACTCAAGACGTTCCGCGTCATTGAAGTTGTCAACGGCACTTCGATGATCATCAGCCCTCCAATCATCGGTGCAAACTCGTCGCCAACTGATGCTGAACTTCAGTATCAGAACGTTGAAGTAACTGCGACTTCGGCAACTGCTGATGTCAATTTCTTGAACGTAGCTGCTTCGAACATCAACCCATTCTGGCGCAAGGATTCGATTGAACTCCTCCCAGGTCGCTATGCTGTTCCAGATGGCGCAGGCGTTGACGTTCTTCGTGCATCGACGGATCAGGGTATCGAATTGGTCATGACCAAGAAGTTCGACCCACTGACCTTCCAGACGCTTTACACGCTGGACACACTGTATGGTGTGGTCATGACGAACCCAGAAATGGCAGGCGTTCTGCTTTTCAACCAAACTTAATAAGACTGGGGAGGGCTTCGGCTCTCCCCTTTCATTTTCTGTAGGAGCGAACCAATGCCATTGAAAAAAGGTTACAGCCGTTCAAGCATCGGCAAGAATATTAAGATGGAAGAAAAGGCTGGTCGCCCTAAAAAGCAAGCCATCGCCATTGCGCTCAATGTAGCACGCGATGCAGCAATGAAAGCAGGGAAGCCATCGAAGGCTCCTAAGCGGAAGGCAAAGAAGTGACCGACTTTCCAACTATAGTTTACCGCATACCTGGCCCATTTAAGAAGCCTCGTGGTGGCACATACGCTATTCGTCCCGCTGCGGACAAAGAGGCATTCGACGCATTGATCGCCAAGGGCTGGTCTGCGTCTTATGAGCAAGCCAAGGGTGGCAAGGACGCCAAAGAGATTATTGAATCTGCTGAAGCCTTTGAAGATGCCGTTGACGAAGTATCAGACGCGACCCGCGATGAGCTTGAGGCCAAGGCTAAAGAATTAAAGGTATCGTTTAATGCGCGAACTTCTGATAAGAAGCTAGCAGAACGCATTGCAACGGCGTTGGAGGAATAAATGGGGTATACAAAGCGCCAATTCGTAACGTCAGCCTTTGAAGAAATAGGCTTGGCAGATTACGTCTTTGACCTTCAGCCTGAACAGCTAGAGGCTGCTTTGCGGCGCTTAGACTCCATGATGGCTGAATGGAACGCTGCTGGCATCCGCCTTGGCTACGCAATGCCAAGCAGCCCACAGGACAGCGACCTTGATACAGAAACCAATGTGCCTGACAGCGCATGGGAAGCCATCATCACAAACCTCGCCATTCGGATTGCCCCAGGGTACGGCAAGGCCGTATCTCCTGACACTAAGGTATCGGCTAAGGGCGCTTACAACGTGCTATTGCAACGTGCGACCTATCCGCTTGAACAACAGCTTCCACAGACAATGCCAACCGGACAGGGCAACAAGCCTTGGCGTTGGGATAACCCATTCGTCCCTCGCCCTGCCGACCCTATAGATGCTGGGCCTGATGGCCCCCTTGATTGGAGTTAAACCATGCCTACCATTAATCAGCTACCAACTGTCACACAGGTTTCCGGTGGAGATCAGTTGCCCTTGTTCGTAACCAACCAAGGCGATGCCCGTCGCTGTTCTGTTACGACACTTATTGAATACATTCAGGTTAATCTCGGCGCTGTTACCTGTGCCTCGGTTCAGACAACGCCTATTCGCTTTGACCAACTTCCTAATGCTGTTGGCAATGCTGGCGCTCGTGCGTTTATCACTAACTGCACCACTACAACGTTTAACGCTGCCGCTGCTGGCGGTGGATCGAACCAAGTCCCAGTATGGAGCAATGGCACTAACTGGTATGTCGGCTAAATTAAACTTAATTGACGGAGAATTGATATGCCAATGATGGGAAAAAAGAAGTCTGGCTACGAAGCAAAAGCTATGGGAATGGCTAAGAAAGCTGTTGCCAAGGCTGGCAAGTCAATGATGATGACAAAAGCCAAGAAGAAAAAGAAGTAAGCGCTAAGTGAAAAAGGATTCGCGCCTTACTCGTGCAGGTGTCGCTGGCTATAACAAGCCCAAGCGCACACCATCGCATCCGAAGAAGTCGCACGTCGTGGTTGCCAAAGAAGGCGATAAAATCAGGACAATCCGTTTTGGGCAGCAGGGCGTTATGGGTTCACCCGCCAGCAAAGGCGAAAGCGAATCCAACAAGAAGCGCCGCGCATCATTCAAGGCTAGACACGCAAAGAACATAGCCAAGGGTAAAATGAGCGCGGCATTCTGGTCAAACAAGGTTAAGTGGTGAAATGACGCAGATTCCAATCCTTAATGGCATCTACACGGACAATGGGCCGGACTTTCGCACGTCTTATCCTGTAAACATGATTCCAGTGCCAAAGAGCAATGGCATAAGCGAAGGCTTCCTGCGTCCTGCTGATGGTTTGGTAGCTAACGGCACTGGCCCTGGCATTGATCGTGGTGGCATTAACTGGAATGGCGTTTGCTATCGCGTGATGGGTTCTAAGCTCGTCACGGTGTCCAGCACTGGCGTTATAACGGTTCTAGGCGATGTTCAGAACAACGGAAAGCTGGTTACCTTGGATTATAGCTTTGACCTCCTAGCTATCGCTTCGAATGATAAGCTTTGGTATTATTCGCCTAGCACTGGCTTGGATCAAGTAACAGACCCTGACCTTGGCATCGTTCTGGATGTGGTGTGGGTAGATGGTTACTTCATGACCACCGACGGTGAGTTTCTTGTCGTTACGGAACTAAGTGACCCGACGCAGGTTAATCCTCTGAAGTATGGTTCGTCTGAAATTGACCCAGACCCTGTTGTCGCATTGCTCAAGCTACGCAATGAGATTTACGCGCTGAACCGGAACACCATAGAAGTCTATGACAACGTAGGCGGTGACCTATTCCCATTCCAGCGCATTGAAGGCGCACAGATTGAAAAGGGCGTCGTCGGCACTCATGCTTGCTGCGTCTATCTGGAAAGCATCGCATTCCTTGGTAGCGGCTTTAATGAAGCTCCAGGCATTTATCTTGGCGGCAATGCCAAAGCGAATAAAATCAGCACGCAAGAGATAGACCAAATCCTGCTTCAGTTTACCGAATTGGAATTGTCTACGGTTAAGCTAGAAGCGCGTAACGATAAGGCGCACGAGCATCTGTATATTCACTTGCCAGATCGCACGCTTGTATTTGATGGCGCAGCATCGCAGGACTTGGGGCAGCCAGTTTGGTTCACTCTGACAAGCAGCTTGGTAGGTTTCTCGAAGTATCGCGCACAGAACCTTGTGTGGTGCTATGACAAGTGGCTGGTGGGCGACCCAACAAGCACATCTGTAGGCTACATGGTTAGCAACATTTCAACCCATTACGGGCAAAAGGTGCGTTGGGAATTTGGCACGACGATTGTTTACAACGAAGGTCGTGGTGCAATCATTCAGAACCTAGAGCTTGTTGGTCTAACTGGCTCAGTTGCCTATGGCACAGACCCGACAATCAACACCAGCTATTCGACTGATGGCGAGACATGGAGCCAACAGAAGTTTATCAATGCTGGTAAAACAGGAAAACGCGCAAAGCGTTTGGTGTGGTTCCAGCAGGGTTGGATGCGTAACTGGCGCATACAGCGATTCCAAGGCACGTCAGACGCGCATATGTCTTTTGCCAGACTAGAGGCGGCAATCGAGCCGTTGGCTTACTGATATGGTTCAGAGGCTCAATCTTACCCGCGACCAACTGGCGTCGTTCCTGCAAGATCATGAACAGATTAAGCAGTTTGAACTGTTGTTTTCCAGCACTAACGCTAACTCTATTTTGATTGATGAAGTGAGCATTAATGCTGGTAATGCGAACGCATCCGCCAATGAAGCATTGTCACAGACCGAAGCTATCTCTCAGATTCTTGAACAGATTGCTTTAGCGCCAAGAAGCGAACTTGGCACAATGTCAGAACTGCAACAGGCTAATGTGCCGTGGCTTCAATTTAGCACCCAGCCCAGCGGGTATCCAACTGGCCCAGACGCGAATGGAACTGTCTACTGGGACGATGCTGACGCCATCAAGACTCTAAACATCGTCATGGAAGATAGTGGCGAAGTCATACAGCACGTTGGCGAAGAAACATATTACCGCGTTAAAGCGTCGGCTGCGATAACCATTGGCCAAGTCGTTATGTTTACAGGGACTGTAGGTGCATCCGGTGGCTTACGCGCCGCTCCTGCTACTGGCCTATCCCCTACGCAAAGCGAATATATCATGGGAATCGCAACCCAAAACATAGCTAATAATCAATGGGGATA
>JACCDP010892556.1_pt1 | contig 36335 bp, 70 predicted proteins | sample 7445841 | NCBI WGS metagenome assembly JACCDP01 (sample SAMN15323441, study PRJNA562643) | freshwater metagenome | isolation source: river surface water | place: USA:Blue River Watershed | collected 2017-08-17 | reverse complement strand
TAGGTCAGTTCTGGTTTGAATACAGAGATGACGAAAAACTTGGGGAGTTCATTTCCTACAACGACATTGGCTTGCCTTTGTCATGGTTTATTTCTACAGGGGTAGTAACACCAAACCCTATTGCAGAGGACTATGTAAATGAAACCTTCGCATTATTTTTGGCAGCATTAGAACTAACCGAAGATGATGTTGATGGATTAGATAATCTCAACGATGTTCTTGAGTTAGTCGAGTCCAATTTAGAAGACAAAGACTAAAAATCTTAGTCCCCCTTGCGGGGGCTGCCTAGATCATCATTTAGCATATAACAAACCATCAAACCAAATTTGCAAATGTATTACGAACCATTGTAAATTTTTCCCAGAAAGATTACGATCAAACCATAAAACCCTCTACCATAATATATTTGGTTTGTCAAACCATCAAACCATAGTGTATCCTATATAGTGTATTTACTATAGGGGTATTACGAAGGATCTTTTCTATTCCCCGCCGTTTTTTTGAGGCGGGTATCAAACCAGTGTTATAATGAATGTATGCCTAGAGATCATTTCGCTAAATTGTATCAAACCAGTTCCCATAGACATGATCAACCTAATGATGGAGATCAATTCAATAGGGATATGAAGGTTTTGACTGGTATGTTATACACAATTGCTAAATGGCCTATCAAACCATTCCTCCCTGCATTCTATAAAACAGCCGATGAGTATCAAAAGGATTACGAACCTATCTATAATGCTCCCCAGGATTGTCCTTGTGGCTGCCCGCCCAATAATTGCACCTGCTGCTGCTCAAAGGCAGAGGGCTGCGGGCACCGCAAATAACGGCGGGGATAAAAAGATTACGATCATACCCTAATTCCCCCTATATATACATATCAAACCATTTTTCCTGGTTTTAAAACATTTTTAAAAGTATTACGAACTTTCTGGAATTTTTCCCAGAAATTTGGCAATTTTAATTCAAAATAGATTACGAAGATACTTGACAAACCATGGTTTTGAATGTATAATGCCCAAACCTTGATATGATGGTTTGACAGATATGATGGTTTGTGGTATAAGATGGCATGATGGTTTGTTGGATAGGATGGTTTTGCGCCAAAGGATTACGAACGCCATCTATAAAAGCGTTCCATGCACCACTATCCTCCACTTCACTCCACTTTAACCCTATCCAATAATATAATCAGTAAGATTTATCTGTGGATAACTTGTGGATAACTGCACCAATGGGATAGTATCTCTATGCACTAATGGTATACCAAACCATCCTGTGGATAACTTTATTAAGTAAGTGGTTATAGACACTTAGTCTGTGGATAACTCTGTCTTTTCCCATCCACAAACCAAACAAAAATGTATGACCTTATCCTCATATATGTCTGTATTGACCCTATGTAAATGCATTGGATTATTATAAAACCATTATTTGCGACGGTATATAGAAGTCAACCCTTTATAGCCTTATTGACCAAACCAATCAACCTTCTCTTGGTTATTTTCTTGGCATTAAATGTCTCCGTATATCCCCCATATGGCATATCTTCCTTATGTAGGTAATAGCCGTATTTATCCCTTAGTGTTTGTAGTACTATAGATTCGACTCTTCTGGCTCCCCGCCTATTTTGAAAATACCAATAGCAAACCAATTCCCATCCCTTGGTCCTATGTTGGCGAAACCTTTTACCAGTTATATCTCCAACACCTATCTTTATGGCATTGTATTCTTTATGGTAGATAATATATAAGATAGTAGGGGTCATAGGCATATTATAGGCTACTAAACCATAGTGCTCGTTTAGAGCATATGTAGGTTTGATATTCTATTTTCCGCCGAACTTTAAAAACTTTCTTTATATCCCCAAATGCCACGGAACTCTCGATCTTCTGCTTTAAAACCACCTGTAACGGCGTGTGCTAACTTGAACATATCAGGGATAACCAGGTCGCCCTGCTGCCATTTATGAACAATACGTATATCCTCATTGTTCCAGATGATATTCTCAATTTTTCTAATTATCGTCTCAAAGTATGTCAGGTCGTCCTGGCTTGGCTCAATGCCCTTATAAGATACTAATCTGACCATATGTGGCTGAGGCAAAATAGTAAACCTAATAATTGGCTTTCCTGTTAGCCAGTGTTCTGCAACAATAGGATATTCGTCCATAAAATTTAAGGTTCCACTTGCAAAACCATTTTTTAACTGTGCCTCTTTAATAAAATCTGGCTCAGTAATTCTGCTATTTAGCAAGAATTGCTTTTCATCATCTGTGAGCATTTCAAACACTACATTAGTATCTATAAAATATGTCTTACCATTTTCATTGTCAGTCTTAAAATTATACATATTCCAGGTGGAGGCTACTATAGGGTTAGCATAATATGTATGCTCTACATGCCATTCTACAATAATGTCATCTGGGCCAGAGACTATATTTGACTTCCGCTCATGATTTTCCACATATTTACTTTCATCGTTAATAAGTGACCAACCAAACAGACTGCCTAATTCTCTACAAAACTTAAACTGTTCCTGTTCAGTTAGATTAGCATTTCTAAAACATATTACAGAGTCATTAATAAATTTATCTTTATAGTACTCTGAATTGCTTAAGACCCCATCAATACCAGGAAATTCCACAGGTTGTACATATATCATTTTATATCCCCTTCGCTGTACACGGCTCATCCACTCTATGGGCTACATATGCGCCACAACGGCAAGATGCTGTAGTGCATTGACATTCCCAAGTTCGTGTTTGTTTTTCAACTTCATCATTATTTACATCGCATGGCTCTGTTACAGGATGTGTTATAAAGTCACCACATGGACACAGTCCAGGAGCGTCATTACAAACATCTGGATCTATGTCTGCATAAATCATAAATTCAGGTGGAATGGGCAACTTAGTTTTATTTTCTTCAGTAATTAACGTAAAAATATTTGAATTACAAGCACCGCATATCAAACCATCCCCAGTTTCTGAAGGTAAATGATTGCCACATTTGTCACATCTATACATGTTTTCCATTGTCTTTAGTATATCAGATAGCCCATATAGTCTGGTATAATCAATATATGTCTAAAAATCCATTTGATCCGTCCCTAAGTTTAGAGGAATTAACAGAACTTTGGGAACCTAAAAAAGAGTATATAGAAAAAGATTTATGGGTAATCCGTAATTTCTTAACAGAACAAGAATTAGTCTATCTTAACAATGAGGCCAACGATCCAGAAGGCTGGTATACAACAATGCGTTCACCATATGGTGGAAATATAAAAAATAAATTTATAGGATATATACCAGAATATGACGAGAATGGATCTTTATTAGTACCAAATGAGAAATCAAAATGGAAAAATAGAGACATAATGTCTTTAATTGAAAAAAGAATAGAGTCAGTTGTTCCTAAACAATTTGGTGGTGCTGGTGCTCTTCAGTCGTTGTTTGAAGTTCCTGATGATCAAATTATGGCAGAGTTAGGCAGAATTCCAGATTACGCAATGGGATGGCACTATGAAAGAGATGATGAGGATGATGAAGAAGATCAAAAAACAATAGTTCAACATTCTAAAACTCAAGGTAAAAAAATCGTAAGTGCTGGCAAAATTTCAGGATCTTTCAACGTTTATCTTAATGATAATTTTGATGGTGGAATTCTTGAATTTCAAAATAAAGATTATGTAATAAAGCCAGAAGTTGGTATGTTGGTAAATATTCCTTTATATAAAGAATTTACACACAGGGTCACAAAGGTTACTAATGGTAATAGACATACTATTTATGGCAGAAGTTGGGATAATGTTAATGATAAATATTTTTCAACCAACGAAGATTGTTAATTTATGAATAAACGTAAATTAAAAGATGGCAGCGAAGTAGACTCTTTTGACCATCCAATAGATCTTATTCTTCATACAAAGGCTCCTGGCAAATGGCTTGTCATAGACTTAGAAACTGGTCAGGAGTATAGGGGGTCTGAGATAACTCACCCATCCTTTGGAGAAACATTAAGGCAAAAGGTTATGGAATGTAAGATAGGCTCTTGGGTTAAAATAAAAGATAAAAATGGCAACAACGTCATATAATTGAGGTAGTGTATAATGAATAGTATGTTACAGGTTAAAAAGATCTGCTCTCATTGTGGTACTTCCTTTGAGGTAGATATAGATGCTAAGGATAAGGACTCTATGTGTCCCGCCTCAAATTGCTATGCCAAGAAAACTAAGTGTGTCAAGTGTGATGATTTTGCTAAATTTACCCAGCCAGATAAAGAAACTGGTCAGATTGTTGATGTATGCGACAAGCATTTTGTTTTTAAATATATGGGGTAACTTATTAAATGAAACAGTCTAATGAGATTAGATCAGAGACTCAGCGTAAAAGGTCTGAAAAAAATAAAGATCGGCTTGCTGACAAACCACATCTTTCTAAGCATGAGAGATGGGAAATAAGGGAAAGGCTTCGTATTATATCTGAAGCATTTTCTGACGACAACTTTACAAAATAGGTCGTTTACTGTATACTGGATATATGACTGGTAAAGTTGTGATTTGTCCCGTGTGCAAAAAAGAAACTGAAGTGCGTTGGGGTATCTTTGCACATGATACACTAAATAGACATATGAAGGAGCACAAATGAATGAAGCACAATTTGACGAGGAATTTAATATTGAAGACATTACGAACGCCATAGTTAATCAGGCTAAGGCTGACATCAAGGCTAAGTTTGGTAATAAGAAGAGGCATAGACAATAGACTTGACTTATCCCGTCGCAAAGTGTATACTTATAATATAACTACTAACTAAGGATAAAAAATGAGTACAGACAAGGCAATGGAAGCGTTAGAGGACAGCCTATCAAATCTTGAACATATTGCAGTATTTAGCAGATCAGGCAACACCAAAGAAAACATTATGGTCTACAAACAAAGAATTCAAAATGAGATGCTTCATATGACTGGTTCGGAAGAAGAGTTGCTGACATATTGCTATGCAGAGTGGGAGTATTTTAATAAAACCTATCCAGATGTAGATCAAACAAATGAAGTATATGTAAACATAAAAAACCTACTGCGTGTTGATGAAGCAATTTATTATTTTAGCGATGAGGCCAAGGCACAAAGAGAATTAGACAAGCAATTAAACGAATTGAGGGCAGTATGTTCTGCTAAAAATTTCTCATTGTTAAGTCAGATTGGTGCCACTATTATGGCTGCTCAATTAATTTTTGGAATATTTTTAATCTTTTCGTCCTATACATTTTTAGCAATTGTTCACTGGCCTTGGCTTGCAGTATGGGTGACAATCCTATTGATTGGCAGTAATATAGACACTAAAAATACTAATATTATGTTTGAGGAAGAAAGAAAAAAGTTGGGCATTTAGTATTATGATCTGTAAAACCTGCGGTATGGACAAAGAAAACATCAACTACTGGGATACCCATCAAACTATGAGTGATTACAAGGTGTGGTGTGCCAAGAGAACCTAAGATTACGAAGATGGACTGGAGAGCCTTGGGCTACTGGCCTGTCTACAGAAACGGCAAAAAGATATGGGAAAAAGATGATAAGACTAAGTTATCAAAAAAGGAGTCAGAATGAAACAATATAAATTTCCAGATACAGATAAAGAGGGATATGAAATTATTATTCCTGATAATGTAACACGGGATATTATTAGAGACTACCTACAAAAAACCTATTATTGGTCTGTTGCTATGGGTTCATTCTTGATTGGATTACTTTTAGGAGTTCTAATATGAGAAAACAAGTAGAGTTTGAAGAGATGCAAGAAGAAGTAATTGTAACTTTAAGAACAAAGTGTCCAGAGAAGTATCTTCTTGTTGACAGAGAAAATGGTAATGTATTTGTTGCTAAAGAAACTGGTGAATGGGAATTGATTCGTGGTAGATAAGATTGTTAATTTGATTTTTAGATGGGAAAAACTTCGACTTGCTTTATTTGATGAAGTTAATTTTTATAATTCATTTACTCGCATCCTAAATGATCCAGAGTCTATGAAGACAGCATCTGCTTTTTGGGATGAAGGAGATGGTTGGCGTGGATGGACTGTTAAGGATGATGGAAATTATTACTTTCATGATTTGCCAGAAAAATCTTTAGGTGATATACTTGAGATAGTATCAGGTAAGGAGATATAGTAAATGAAAAAGTTATTGCTGCCATTAATTATTGCTATTGGTGTTGCTGCTGGGTTAGCAGGAATATCTTTAATTAGATTATCAAAAAGTATGGAAGACTGGGAAATGTCTTTAGATGAAGAAACAGAGGATAAGGAATGAGTATGTGTGGATGTGGCTTTTCAACTGAGTACCCAGTTTGTAACGGTACCCATAAGGTTGTAAAAGAAATTAAAGATAAAATTATTGCTGAAATAGAAAAAATACCTCTTGAAAGTAATGGTGCACAACTAAACGCTTTAGGCATGAGGATGCTGGCAGTCGATGTAATTAAAAAGGCTAAAGGTGTCTAACTGGGTTTGCCCATGTAACGGCTGTAAAAAGGCACAGAAGGTCATCATAGACCAGATCATTGAGGAATATAGTTCTTGTCTTAACATAGTTGAGGCTGATGGAAAACTGTATTGTTATACATGGTGGAAGCATGATGACTGTGAAAGACTGAGACAGTTACTACATAAGATTACGAACAATGATTTATACACCCTGCCAGAAATCAAGCCATCAGTTAAAGATGCTATATCAGAAATGATGAATGATCCTAATACTGCTGAAATCTTAAAAAGGTTAGAAGATAATGGAATATAATTTTCAATCAGATTCTAAAAAAAGCGGAGATGAGTTTGAAGATTTTGTTTTAAAAGATTTACAAACTCGTGGCTTTAGTAGGATAGATAAAAACATTTACATGCCTGGAACTGGATGCGAAGTAGATTTTATTGCTTACGGAGAAAGAGATGAATATGTTGAATCTAAGGGTGGACGAGACGATGGTAAGAAAAGACCAGGGGCACAAAGAACTGATAATGTAAAGAAGGCCATAGCAAATGGTGCATTGATTAAGGCTAAGTATCCAGATATATATTATGTTGTTTATTTCTCTGCCAAGCCTATTACAGGTAGTTATTCACACGAAATGATTGAAGTAGCATTGTGTAATAAAATAATTAATGAAGTAAGATATTTAAAATATGAATATCCTGATATTGACAATCAGTTACTTTTGTTTTACAATTAAATAATGGAGCAGTAGCCAAGTTGGTCAAGGCCCCGAACTCATAATTCGGTTATCGTAGGTTCAAGTCCTACCTGCTCTACTCGAAATATAAAACTGAACATTTTATATGGAGATCGTTTATCCGAAACTGACTGTGTAGGCGCATCATACGAAGGCGTTCAGGCCGAAGGAGATTGCTCTGCTAACCTACTAGGATAAACAGCCATTGGCTTAAGGACAGCGAATAGAACTGTGATAGCGTGAATGGCAGTATTCAGAGGCATGCATGATTGATGCTTAGGCGTGTGGTCATTACTCTCTGAATACCCTGCCCTTGTAGCCCAGTGGTAGAGGCACACGACTTAAAATCGTGACAGCGTTGGTTCGAATCCAACCAGGGGTACGCATCTGTAACTCAGTTGGTTAGAGTACCCGCCTTATATGCGGAGAGCCGAAGGTTCAAGTCCTTCCAGATGTACCAGACCTCTGTAACTCAGTGGAAGAGTAGCGGACTTCTAATCCGTTTGTCGTAGGTTCGAATCCTATCAGGGGTGCTACAATTTAATAATTGGTCTGTAGTTCAGTTGGTAGAACACTCGACTGTTAATCGAGATGTCGCAGGATCGAGACCTGCCAGACCAGCAAAGTAGTTAAGGTATAATGTAAATATGCAAATTTATTATTTTGGTGGTCAAGTTTCTACAACTTCATCTAATATAGATCAACTTGAAGATGCTCATTGTGACGGTGTTCTTTTTACATATAGACAATTACAGGGAGACTTTTTTGTAAATATTGCAAGGACTATGAAAACTGATCAAAAAATAAAATACATGGTTGCAATTAGACCACATGCCCTATCAGCACAATATTTAACAATGATAAATAAATCTATAAATGATATACAAAAAAACAGATTACAAATTAATATTATTGTTGGGTATATTAAACCTGATGAGGTTGATTTTGGTGGAATACTTGGGACAATAAATGATTCATCTTCTATTCCAGATAGAACAAACTATATGATAGATTATATCAAAGAACTTGACAATATGAAAAAAAATAATATAGACATTCCAGATTGTTATGTTTCATGTACTAATATCTATTCTTTAGAAGCAGCAGCAAAACTTAATTATAAAATAATATTCCCATATTTTAATTATAAATTTGGATATTTTTTAGATAAAAGTATTGATGGTCAAGAAAAACCTGGAGATACTTTTGATTTATCAGGTAAAAAAATTATGTTGGCTATATCTCCAATCATTAGAGATACTCAAGAAGAGATAGATAGTGAATTCCCTAAAGATGTGGTTGTTCATGCTCCTGGAGGTAAATCATATAAAGATAGGCCAAGATTTGCAAAAGATACAGCATATTTTACATATGATAATTTTGTTGCTTTTATGAAAGATTTAGAATCAAAGGGTATCCATGAAGTACTTATTAATGGATCTCCAGAAGATGAAAGAGATAGATTAATAAGTTATATAAAAAAATATAAAGAAAACGAATAACTTGAATTATTGTTAGTAATACGCTATACTTAAATGGTTGGTCCGTTAGAATAGTTGGTTAGTTCGCTACCCTGTCACGGTAGAGGTCACGGGTTCAAGTCCCGTACGGATCGCAGAGAAGGTGGGTGCTTGTGTGTACCAGGGAAAAGGGAAATACACATTAAGCAAGTTGCAACCCCACCTTCTCCTTATCTTGGCTCCATCGTCTATCGGTTAGGACATCGCCCTTTCACGGCGGAAAGACGGGTTCGATTCCCGTTGGGGCTACTATTTAAACTTATGGTATGATATCATTATGCAAAAACAATATTTAGATGAAGATAAACAGGTTTGGATTATTGAAAACTTTCTTACTCAGGAAGAATTAGCATGGTTTAAAGAACAGACAGATGATCCAAATGGGTGGTATCCTACAATGAGATCGCCATATAGAAATATTTTAAATAAATTTTTGAACATTGTCCCTAAGTACGACGAATCTGGCAATATAGAATTTCCTAATGAAAATTCCCAAGTATTAGAATTACCAATTTTCACAAAGCCCAACGGAATTTGGGAAAGACTTGAGTCTGTTTTGCCACCAGTGTATGGTAGACATGCAACCTTACAAAGTTTTAAATATATGACAGATGAAGAAATTGCAGAGGCAGTCAATGTCAGCATGTTACGAGAATATCAAGTTAGTGCTGATGAAATAGATTTTGCCATGTACTGGCATCAAGATCCAGATCATGAACAAAACATTATATGTTCTTTTAGTCTCTATCTAAATGACGATTTTGAGGGTGGAGAATTAGAGTTTGCAGAAGTCCCAATCAAACTAAAGCCAAAGGCTGGTACTCTTGCTGTAATCCCTGGAGGTCATAAGTATAGACATAGGGTAAATAAGGTCTTGGGTCCTAATTCAAGGCATACTCTATATGGAAACTCTTTTATAGACCCGTCCATGATACCTCAAAGCACTAAAGACGACTGCTAAAATAGTGTTATAATAATACCATAACCTTCAGGAGGTAATTGATGAAATCAATATATGATATCGAATTGGCATCAGCCGAAGGCGAACCACATTTCTTGCAGCAATTTAAGGGCAAAGTGGTTATGCTTATTAATACAACAGTTGGCTGCGGAAATGCTGGTCAAATGGAATCTATTCAATGGATACAAGAAGATCTTGGGGGAGAAGACTTTACAGTTGTTGCAATCCCAACCAACGACTTTTGCGGACCAAGCATTACAAAGGGTAAGTGGTCTAAGGGCATTGAATGTGGATTAGACTCAAAAAATTATGGAATAGATGTATATGGTGTTACATTCCCATTTTCAGAAATGATTACATCTAATCCCGCAGAAATTCCATTAGAGGAGCCATGGGCTGGTAAGGGTCCAGGATTGAATGGCAATGGCCAGCCTTTTGGAGAAAGACATGAACTTTATTTAGAAGTTTCAAGACAAATTGTAGCAATTCATGACAAGATAAGAGAATACAATATTCCACAAAAAACAGATTACGAATCAAGATATTTAAATGAGCATAATGGCGGTATTACAATGAATTGTAATTTTGAAAAATATTTAATTGATAAAGATGGTTATGTAGTCAAGCATTATCCTTGCACAACACTAAACTATGATGTTGAAAGAACACTCAAGGAAGATCTTTTGGCAAAGGGAATTAAGGCAACAATGGGTCCAGACCGCTCTCCTTCTATTTTTGAAGAAGAAAATAAGGTTATCCGTGATCACATCAAGCGTCTTATGAATGGTGAAAAATCAATCATTAATCCTGATAATGTTTTGATTCAAGAATTCCCTGAATTGCTTGCAGTTTAATAAAAATATCAATTATTTTCTCCTATGGTATACTTAATATATAGCATAGGAGAAAATTTTTATGAGCATATATGATTTATCTTTTATAGATAATAATAAAAATGTTATTGAATTAAAAGATTTTAAAGGTAAAAACATACTTATTGTAAATACTGCTAGTTATTGTGGACACACTGTCCAGTACGCTGATTTACAAAAAGCACAAAGTGATTCTTTAGTAGTACTTGGTTTTCCATGTAACCAATTTGGTAATCAGGAGCCAGGAACAGCAGAAGAAATAAAAGAATTTTGTACAACAAACTATGGAGTTACTTTTCCAATTTCTCAAAAAATTGAAGTAAATGGTCCAAACGCCCACCCAATATATAAATATTGCAAAGATATTGCTAAAAATGGGCAGGACATTGGATGGAATTTTGAAAAATTTTTAGTGTCTACTGATGGATCTATTACTAACTATCCTAGTTCTTATCAGGTTGCCGACATTATAAATATGTTATAATAAAAACTACTAGTAGAAAGAGATAGAAATGAGAACTATCGGAGATAAGTTAGAGCCATTTCGCATTGTCGGAGTAAAGCCAGGTAGACTGGATTCTGCAGATGATGTGTTTGAAGTATTAAGTGAAAAATCTTTTCCAGGAAAATGGAAGGTAATTGTATATTATCCAAAAGATTTTACATTCGTTTGCCCAACAGAGATTGTTGCGTATGATAAGTTAGTCAATGACTTTAATGATCGTGATGCAGTATTGTTAACAGGATCAACAGATAATGAATTCTGCAAAATTGCTTGGCGTAATGCACATGAAGACCTAAAGAAGACCAATTCATGGTCTTTTGCAGATCAAATTCGTGAATGGGGATGGGATAACGAAGAAGGTTATACTGGACTTGCAAGCCAATTAGGTATCTTAAATAAAGATGGAGTCGCTCTTCGTGCAACCTTTATTGTGGATCCAGATAATATTATTCAGCATGTTACAGTAAACAATCTTAATGTTGGAAGAAGTCCAGAAGAAACATTGCGTATTCTTGATGCTCTTCAAACAGGAGAACTTTGTGCATGCAACAGAAGTCTTGGCGGAGAAACATTATGAGTTGGGTAGATGAGATTAAGGAACTCGTTCCTGAATACGCCAAAGATATTAAATTAAATCTTGATACAGTTATTAATAGAAGTACTGTAGACTATGATTATGCTTCATCACTCGCACTTGCAGCAGCATTAGCAACAGGTAATCAGGATATTGTTGCTATGATTTCGGCTGGAGTTACTAATGAAGTAGAAAAAAATGCAGCATTTACAGCAGCAGCATTAATGGCACAGAATAATGTATGGTATCCATATACTGAAATGGCAGATGATCCTAATCTAACTGGATTACCAGCACAACTTAGAATGAATGCTATATCGTCTCATGGTGGTACAACTAAGGCTAAGTTTGAGTCGTATGCGCTTATTGCATCTATTATTGGAAAGTGTCATTTCTGTGTAAAGGCTCATTATGAAACCTTAAAACAAGAAGGATATACTGTTGAGCAACTTCGTGATATTGGAAGAATTGCTGCAACAATTAATGCTATTGCTAAGGTTGTTGTAGCGTAATGGCTGCCTCCTTAACTCAGGGGTAGAGTACCCGCCTTGTAAGCGGGTTGTCGTAGGTTCAAATCCTACAGGAGGCTCAAATGAATTTAGAAAATGAAATAAAAGATATACTTTTTGAAATTGGTAAGGAAATAAAAGTCCATAAACTAATAGACGGTAATCTTATTATCGAAATAGATTATGATAAATATACTATTGCTTTAATGGAACTTATGGCTAAATATTTGTCTGAAGGTTAGGTTGCCAAAACAAAGAATTGTTTTCGTATATTTCTTTATCAAAGTTAAAGTTTTGATAAATAAAACGCTTATCTATATCAGTTAATTTATTAAATAATTTTTCTGATGCAGCATTTTTAAAATAATCTTTGCTCATTGAAGAAAAATCTAAGGTTAGATCCACATCCAAGTCTTTAGATAGTTTATTTAATAATAAAGAATAATCCATTGACTGAAGATCTTTGTGCCTAATCATTAAATTAGTTCTTTTAATTCTGTCATATATTAATTCTATATTAAAATGTTGCTTATGATTATATAGTCTTCTTGATGTATGCAGAAGTGGTTCGCCGTTAGGTTCTAATAAAAAGTTTTGTGCTTGAAAGTTTTTTAAATATTTTAATTCTTCCATCACATTATAAATTTCTTTTTTATCAATATCTAATTCTTTAACCTTATCATTAACAACAAAATTTTGATCTTGATCCATCAGACCCTGTTCGTTGGCAATCATATGTGCAATAATACTTACAAAATGTTCTGCTGGATCTCTAAAGATACTGATTATATAAGTATTATCATCTATTGACTGATGCCAACCACCATGCTTTAAAACATTTTCTGGTAATTTAATTAACTCAATATTATTTTCTTTTAAAGTATCACTCAAAGGATCAAGAATATATTTAGTTAAAAACCTACCACCAGTTTTTGGAATGTGTAGGAAATAAACTTTATTGTAATGTTTCACTCTTTGTTTTTCTTGTATTCGCCATACTTGCCAAGTACTGCTTTAATTGTTCCGTCTTTACGAAGACGAACAATCATTCCATCTTTGATCTGTATTGGATTAAATGGATGCTTAGACCTAAACTTACCAGATGATTTTCTTTTTGACATTATCTCTTCTTTCTATCAAATGCTGATCCTTCCCAAATTGCCTTCTCTACTGGAATACAATTAGGGACCATCTTGCCATTTTGTTCTTTCATTCCACGCTGTACATAACCATCCCAGCAAGGTGCTTGTTTGTTAACATTGCCACAGCAATCTGATTTCATTTCTCCGCTTTGGCATACTGGACAATCTTCACAACTTACATTTAATTCTTTACATGTTGGGCATCCGCATCCTTCATATACCTTGCCTATATTGCCCTCAGAGCGGTTTATAGCGTATATCTGTGCTGCAGCCTCAGAACGAGTCTCATGGCACCCCATAACCTCTCCTGTGTCCTTTAAAGCGGGGTATCCAGAACAGCCACTGGATCCTTTATCACCTATACGATACGGCATATAAATAGTATATCATAGGTTATGATAGAATTGGACTATGAATGAAGAACTTACTACAGAACAGCAAGCAGAGATTATGGTGCATCAGATTATTCAGGCAACAAAAAATAGGATTATTAATCTATTAAAGCCTCAGTTTGATAAAATAGCCGAAGGCCACCATCATTTTGATAAAGGTTTAGCGGACGCTATCATTACTGACATTAAAAACGCATAATAAAAGAGCAGTTTTTCCACATGCTCAGGTGGTCAGTATGACAATACTGTTACTTACTTGATTTTGATAGTTTTTGGTTTCTTTTCTTCTGGGATGTTTCTTTCCACAAAGACGCTAAGAATACCGTCTGCCATTTCAGCACGATCAACCTCCATATACTCTCCAAGAGCAAAGGTGCGTGTGAACTTTCTGGTTGCGATACCCTTGTGTAGGACGTTAGTTGAGTCCTCTTCGGATTTCTCACCCTTGATAATTAAACTTCCATTATCCACAGAAACCTCTACCTCATCCTTGCTAAAACCAGCAAGCGCCAAAGATAGTTTGTAAGTGTCCTCATCAAGTTTTACCACATCATATGGTGGATAAGATTGACGAGTTGCCTCACGATGGATATTTGAAAGACGGTCCAACTCTCTGTTGAAACCAATAAAAAATGGATCCTTAAATAGATCCAATGCAAATGAACTTACCATTATTTCCTCCTTGTTAAGCGAGTTCGTTGTACCCCCCTTTGGGCAGGTACCTATATATTATAGCAGATTATATATGGTTTCTGCAAGATGCATATGCTTATGAAATCCCCAATGGCCCATATCTAACTCTTCAACATAGTCTGCAGCATGGTAAAATAATTCATTCTTTGAAAAATCTAAATGACATGAATTATGACCAGTAACACTGTCTCTCCAATTAAGGGCAGGGTCACTAAAATGACTATCTAAATACGTTTTATTTAATAATTCATTATTATTTCCTTTATACTCTAAATCATTGTACACAGTCCATAAAAATTTAATATTATTTGATTTGCAGTATTGATGCAGCATATGTATAAACATTAAATTGTAAAATATTGCTACCTCTTCTGGTAAAATTTCGTCTATACTATGTGGTAGTTTAGAAAATTTTTCAATTTTTGTGTTTGAAATAAAAACATTCTGAATATATTTTAAATTTGGATCTATTATTCTAGGATTTTTATCTACAGCAAACATATCTTTTACATAAGGCATTTCAAGCCTTGTTAATGGGAATAACCCAAAAATATATTTTGGATTGTGAAATTCTTTAAAAAACTGAAATGCTTTAATTACTTGTGCCTGCATTCCATCCCCACCCTTTGCCAAATTAATATAGGGTTTATTCATTTTATTGGAAAGCATATGAGGCCAGGTTAAATCTAATGGAAGTCCATCACCTCTTGTATAAGAACAACCTAAAATTAAAACTTCTTGACCATTAAATTCTTCACATCTATATCCATATGAGTTGTGCTTATATAATATTTGTATTCGATCTTTTTCCATTGGGAATGGCGTATCTTGAATTTTTCCACCCATTGATTTTAATGATCTTGAAAATAAATCATCAAAGTCATATATATTTCTATAAGTCATTATGTAATTATATCAAATCTATTAATTTCATTAAAAATTTTCACATCATTCATATCATTTAATAATGGTTGTCCTTTAATATTTAAACTTGTGTTTAGTAATATAGGAACACCAGTGACTGAATAAAATTTTTCTAATAAAGTATATAGTCCAGGGTGCTGATCTTTTGTTACTGTCTGAACACGAGAAGTTCCATCCACATGAACTACTGAAGGGATTAAATCAGGCTTCAAGCATTTAACAGCATACTGCATATATGGAGATTCATAATTCATGTCAAACCATTCAGATGCATATTCTGCCATAACTACTGGGGCAAATGGTCTAAACAACTCTCTCTTCTTAATTAAATTAACTTTATTCTTTATGTCTGGATCTGTAGGATCAGCCAGGATAGATCTGTTTCCTAATGCTCTTGGACCATATTCTGCTCTACCTGATGCTACTGCTACGATTCCGTCTTCAAATATACCGTCCAAAATTTTCTGAACTGGATATTCTCCACCAAGATCATAGCCAAGATAAGGTGATTGCCAATTTAAATGCTTACCGTACAGGGCTGCTGCTGCGCCCAAAGAACTTCCTGCATCTCCTGGATTTGGCATAATCCAGATATCACTAAATATATCCCATAACTTTGTATTTGCTGAACAGTTAAGTGCACATCCACCCATAAAAACAAGATTTTCTTTTCCTGTTTTGGCCTTTGCATATCGCATAAACTCCATGAGTCTTTGTTCATATACCTTTTGAACTGCAGCAGCAATATCAAATTTTTCCTGTTGTCCAATAGGCTCATCCCAATCAAGAATACCCTTGTGAAAGTTATATTTTTGTTGAGACATTGATGGGAAATACTCTTTTACTTTATGCAAATATCTTTCAGGGTCTCCATACCCAGCCATCCCCATAAGAATGTACTCTTCTTCGTTTGGCTTTAGCCCTACAAGTTGAGTGAATGCAGAATAAAATAAACCAAAACTAAATGGATAGTTAAACTTTTTAACTGACTTAATCTTACTGCCTTCTCCAACCCATATGGTTGAAGTATTGTATTCTCCTATTGCATCTAAAACTACAATTACTGCATCATTAAACTTGCTTGTGTAATAACCAGCACATGCGTGTGAGTAGTGATGACTAAAGTATTTTACTGGAAGGTCCATCGGAATATTAGGTTTCCAGTCTGCTGCTCCACCTCTTAATAATATTCTTGATCTTTTAAGTTGAGGGTGTTCATAATATGCTATATGTGTAGGCGTTCCATAATTAAGCATATCTGAATAAATATTTTTATTGTTATACCAATCATTTTTAACCTTAGAATATCTTTCAGCATGACCAGCAAATAGTATTTCACCATCTTTAATTAAAGACACAGAAGCATCATGTGATGTTTCATTAATTCCAAGTATAATCATTTAATATATAAACTCTCTATTTATATCTTTTTTCTTTTTAAAAAAAATAATGTTTTTTATTTTTTTAAAAATTTTATAACAATAATATTTAATTATCACGCTTTATCCTTTTAATTAGAAATAGGGATGTCAATAACCCATCCCTATTCCTTTATAAGGCTATTATGCCATTTGTGATGGCTTTCCGCCACCGCCAGACTTCTTTACAGAAGCCTTCTTCTTTGGAGCAGCCTTCTTAGCCAACTTCTTGAGTTCTGAATCAACTACATTTGCTACTAGACCAAATGCTGGATCCTTTGGATTAATTGCTCTTATTGCTGGTCCTACTACTGCAATTAGACCTGCAATTAATAAACCCTCTATTCCAAGATCGCTATTAGCCTGATATGATTGTGCTACAGCAACACCAAATGATGCAATATAAGTCTCTAGCACTTTCTTTTGTTTTTCTTTAAGTTTCATTTTTTCCTCCTAGGATATGAACCTTGTTATGACATCGTATCCGAGCCATAGTCCAATTATACCAGCAACTCCAGCAAACACTGGTGGCGCTGGGACAGGTAGTTTAAAGATTGCAAACACCAAACCGCAGCCAAAACCAGTTAAAACTGAGAATATAATCTCTTTCATTTTTCTCCTTTTTGAAAACCTGGATGGTCAAGTGGAGTAGCAACGGTAACTAAAGCACCACATTTAGCACACTCCCCATCCAATGTATATAACCCTATCTCATAATCTACTGGATCAATTTTTACATTAACCTTTAAAAGATCGCAACCGCATTCGGGGCAATTTGCCGTAGGTATTCCTCTTGCATTAATCATTTGGAATGTCCTTTGGATAGATTTTTTCTAACTTTTTAAAAGCATTTTTAAGTCTATGTATAGATAGTTCACTTGGATTGTTTAAATCATATTCTATTTCATCTCTATACTCTAATAAAGCAGCATGAACATCTTCTATATATTTGTATGCAATGTCACGAGTTTCATTTAAAAATGATAATAGGTGTTCTTTTTCAGTAGGACTATCATTGGTTCGTGCACTTAAAACTTCAATATCTGCAATGGCTTGATCTATTGCAATAATTAACTGCAAGTTTACATTTTTTAATCTTATAATTATTGCTGATAGTATAGTTATTATAATAAAAACAATTAAAAATATAAAGAACTCAAGCATTTCTACCCTCATGTGTTACCCAGTAATACTTGCACTTAGAACAGCATGGACTGTTATAGATGCTATGCTTTGCATAACCAAACCTTGCGTAGAACATAGGATCCTTATCAAATAGACTTGCCTTATGTGTTGTAACTACACGCATAAGTTTTGTCTTATCGTTCCAAAAAGATGGAGGGTTGTCTCCCCAAATATCCCAGCATAAATCTTTTAAGTTATTAAGATTAGCCTCATTGTTTTCTGTACGAATACCTCGGCTGCGAGCCTCAACAATCATAGCCTGAACATATTTCCAAAGTCCTTTTTCATAGCCTTTCCACATTAGCACTGCAGGATGATTTCTCCATCCGCCACCTTTAGATTTGCCAGAGAGAACATTTAAAATCTGATAGCACTCAAGAATTTGCTTGTTTAATCGTTTGCTATCAAGCATACTAGCGGCTATTGTTGCATTGGCTGAGGGCAAAAATGTTTGCATTATTCTTTACCACCTTCACGAACTAAAAGAACAATGGCACCATTGTCCTCAAGGGCTTTTTTAACCCTTATCATATATTCTACAGCACGACGCTTATCTTCGTCAAGTAGTGACATAAAAGATTTTTCAGACGCACGAACTGTAATAAAACTATCATTATCTATTAAATCTAATATAAAACCTTTAGGTGCAAAATGATTAAGAGAGTTAAATGCCCTACGCATAGAATCTGTATACATTATTTTCTACCCCATTTAATTTTATTCCAACCACGCTCATGGAAGTAATAAAGAATTGTTTTTGTAAATACCTCAAAACTTGCAATAGCACCTGCTTTTACTGGCTCTTTAGTTATAGCCCAAGAGATAACAAAGGTATCTGCTGTTCCAATAATCCGCCAGGTGATTGCTTTTAATGCTGATCTTTGTTTGGTTACATTCATGACGGCCACTCAATATTGTTGGGCTTGGTTATGAAGTTCCAGACTTTAGATACCCATTTCTTTACGCTTTTGCGTAGCCGATATAGCATGAATGTCTGCCCCCAAATCTACTTGCTCTATTTTATATCCTACATCACGACCATAAATAATATTAGTAATGTTAGGTAATCTTAGTACCATTGCCCCATCCATAAATTCATCTTTAGCAATATACTCTTTAACCTGATCAAACTTGAGAGGATCTTTTTCACTTGTATTATATGTATTTCGTACTCCAAGTAATACTTGATCTGTTCTCTTGCCAGCCTCAACATAAAGCGCATGATGACCTTCGTGCCATGGCTGATACCTACCCAGCATCAAAGTTGTTGGTGCAGACCAATCATGTAGGCCAAAGTCCTTAATAATTTTTAACGCTTTTCCTTCAGCAGTATATCCATGACTTACAAAAGAAATGTCATAATTTGAAGGAATTTCAAACATTCTATTTGTATCTTCAAATCTACCCTCATCAATGGTAGCCATCCAAACCAAAATATCTGGTTTTCCAAATGCTGCACGAGTTAACTCAGTCGGACAAACAAAGTCTACAATGACAGGTGCAACTCCTTGTTTGGCAATAAGTCGTGCCATCTCACCCATGCGACGTGCCTGTTCAATTCTATCCTCATGACTAAACCCTAAGTCTGAATTGACTGTTGCACGAACCTCATCTGCGTTAAGATGAATAGCATTAATTCGTTCTTTCAGTGCCTTGGCCAGTTCAGTTTTACCTGATCCTGGAAGACCTATAATCTGAATAATCATTCAAAGTCCCTCTGTTTCTCAAATATTGTATTGATATCTTCTTCCATTATATCAAATGATCGAGTATCATGTTCTTTACATACAGGCTTAATGGCATAGCCATCAGCGATTATAGTTATGGCAAAGCCACTGCAATAATAACATTTTGATAAAATATCTTTATTTTTCTTCCTTAAAAAATCTAAATATTCTTTGTTGTTCATTTATAGCCTTCTTCAGTGGTGAGATGCTTCCATGTATTGCCCCAGTCACTTTCAGTTTTATGGCTATTAAACTCTTTAGAGATTGCTCCTGCTTCTAAATAAATACCGCCCCATACACCATATTCTTTGCTTGATACTCCTACAGCAAAACATGTTTGTACTACTGGACACTCAATGCATAAGGCATCAATTGCTGGTCTTAGTAACTCTTCTTCTTCGTATTTATCAAAGAATAAGTTTGTATCATAATCTAAACAAGAAGCAGAGTCTTTCCATTTAAGTTTGTGCATACCCCAGCACTAGCCTTTCTGGAATATCCCAGCCATTCCTATTTGGCTCAAATCTTTTTGACATACACCAGTGACCGTTTACATAAACCCCATGCTTTGATGTCTTAGCCTTGTCAGATTTATATACGCTAACTACAGTCCACCCGTCCCAAAATAAACTTTTATTTTTGGATACAATCTTTTCCATTTGATCTAATTCTTTTACTATCATTTTTCTCCTAGTATTGAAATATTCCAACTTCGATATTATTTAATTGTGCTTGTGCTACTAACTTTGATACATTTTCTTTTGGCTTTGATAAAAATACAAAATAGTTAATATCTAAAATATTTTCTGACAGCCATTGCGGTGCCACCTTAAACATTTTAATTTTTTTACCACGGGACTTCATTCCCTTTTCAGAAACATTTACAAACTCCATTACCATTTTATTTACATTTGCTGGACCAGCAGTGTATATATAAAAGTACTCGTCATCTTCGCTCATGCTTGATAAAGCAACGCCTACGGCACGAAGAAAAACCTGGTAGTCATTAAAACTACTAGTTCCCTGCACCCCAACGATCATCAAAAGCCTCTTCTCTTAATCTATCTATGATGAATATCATCTTATCTAATTGTACCTTATTCATAGCCATTGTGTCAACTACTCTGGTGGTTTCCTTATCAACATTTCCATAACTCATATCAGCCATATAAAAGGTGTTATCTTTAATCCAATAAGCCTGATCGTCCATAATTATTACCCTTATATTGACATTTTTATCATGTTTTGTAGATTGTCTGTTGATTTCTTTTTTCTTTTTCTTTATAAGATTAGCATCCCTTTCAAATAAATAATGGTTCCTGCTCTGAGTCGACTTAGAAAATTTTAGTTTTACCCTTAGAACATCATATTTATTTTGAATACGGGCAAGAAAATATACAAAAACAATAGCAGATAAAAATCCTATAATATATTCCATTATATCACCAGGACAATTATACTACTGTCTTAATAAGTTTCTCTTAATTTCCTTCAAGGTATAAAGTTCTTCATCATTTAACTGAGATATTAACTCATGGTCGAAAGATTTTTCGGTTAACTGGACCAATGGATTTTTATCAGTAACATCCATACTAACCAGACCTAACTCCCATAGCCTCATGACATGCGAATTAAAAGCATTATTTACCTCTTGATGTAAAAGAGGGCTAACATCTTTTAGTTTATCTGTAAAATTATAAAGCATTTCACCAGTATCAGGATCTACTCCTGCTGGCTCTATGGCACCACTTAAGATTAAATCGTCTATCTCCATTTTAACTCCTTATTCTCCAAACCATTGATTCTGGACCACGCTTACCAAGAACAAATAGATGATGCTTAAACTGATCATCCAATTCCTGATATAACTCTGGAGCCATATCCTTTAACTTATCGGTTATAGTATAGTATGTTTCACCAGTTTCAATATCAATATCTTCGATTTCGATACCGCCCTGTAAAACCAAATGCTCTATTAAAGCATTAGTTCTAGCATCCATTTACTTTACTTTCTTTTTTGCAATTTCTCTTTGCTTGGCAAGAGCAGCAAAATCTTTTACCTTGGTATCTCCAAGATAGCCCCACGCATATCCGTCTTCAATCATCTGATCGTTAACAGAAATTGTGTTGCCATCAACATATAGCCACCCCAAAATGCGACCATACTTCTCAGAAGAGTCTGGCTTTTCTGTTTTGATTACTACAAGTTTAGCATCTTTTAACTTAGACTTCAAGTACTCTTTAGACTCAAGGCCCAATACCTTTTCTGCTTTATCAGATGTTCTTGACTCTGGCGTATCAATACCAGCAAGCCTTACTCTTTGTGAAAAAGATACATTAAACCCTAGATCTATATCAACATCTATTGTATCTCCATCAACTACTCCAGTGATCTTTTTTACTCTATACTCGTACATGATTATCTCCTATGATCTCGTATGGCATGATGTCTATTAATAAATGAACTCTATCTATTTCGCTGTTGTTATCTACCCAGTGAAATCTGTAATTATTTATTTCCCAACATTCGCCAGTTTTCATGCTGATGCGTTCAGATCCAACTCCAAATACTACATCTCCAGTAGTAATGATTGGAACATGGTTTCTGCGGGACATCATTAAATAATCTCCAGCGTCTTCATGCATAGCAACATCTTCTTTTGCCTTAAGTTTAATCAAAAGCACGTTACCACGAACACCATTATGTATTCTTTCTAAATCTTTCACTATTGGCTCTACTAATTGCAATAGTTTTTCGTCTTGAGATATTTTATTAGTGACAAACTTTTCTCCATTCTTCCAATGGATACTGCTAGTATAAACATTATACGTATTAGTTTGTTTATGTGGTGTGTTTGGTCTATTCTGTCTGCTTACATCTAGCAGCCACTCATCTGAAAAATTATTTACATAATCCTGCAATTCTGAAACGTCATATTCTGCATGCTTTTTTACATTAAAATCTTCTTCTGATTTTCTCATCGGTACTCCAAGGTTTCTTCGAAATTAGTAGAATACCCAAATATACTAAAATCTAATGCATAATACTTTCTAACAATGTCTATGGCAATGTCTGTATATGCTTCTTTATACATATCTTTAGTATAGTTACCAATGTGATATGAGCCTATCTCCCAATTAAGATCTTGCTCTAACTCTTTAATGTTTTCAAACTTATATAACTTTGTTACTAGTATATTATTATTTGAATCTGTTACATACCATGCTTGCGGTAAATGTAGCAAAGGGCTAATCTTAGATATTCTTTTTTCTAATATATTATTAAGATATTCCATAAACGATAGATTAGTTTTGTTTGCTTTATTATATTGATGCAAAGAACTATATGTACGAGTATAAGGATTTCTAATGGTAGAAAATGAAAAAACCTTATCATCAACATTATTTGCCTGTGCTAAATAAAAATATGGATCATGGTGCCTTGGATATGCCCTTGTCCAATTATCTAAATTATTGTCCTGCAACACCTTGGTGATAGACGACCCAGCAGTTTTAGGTATGTGAACATAGAGCACCTTTTCATAATCTTTACCCAAGATATTCATTGTTAGCCTCTAATTAGTTTTCTGATCCGACTGATCTATTTTCGATTAATCTATCTCGTTCATCAAGAATTTCTAAGGCAAACTTCATCATATTGTCATATCCAATTGCATTATCCATCGCCTTATTGTAGTGATGTCCGCAGAACAAAAGGGACGAGCCAGACTTACCAACAACCTTGACATATGCCTGAGCAGCACATCTGTCACAGCGATCATTGGCATCAAGAAGCCATACCTTTTCTTCTTCTTTACTCTTGAGCATACTAAACATATTATACCTTTCTATTATCAGTTTGATAAAAACCAGAGCCGTTGAATGTAACCCCTACATTAGAGTATACACGAACCAGGGTAGCATTGCAAGTTTCACAGGTATATCCTGGATCACTTTCCTTAATAGATCTTTCTTTTATATACCGTTTTGCACAAGGCATACAGTCATACTCATATGAAGGCATTACTTTTTCTTTCTTAACTGCCAGGTTTGAACCCCTCTTGGGGCGTTGCTTAGTTCATACCCTAGCACCTTAACAATAAATCTAATAATTTTAATACGCATTACTTAACCTTTCTAAATGCTTTAGGCCATATTCTTTCAAAAATATAATACCCAAAAATTTCCCAGGCAAGATAAGCAATAAAGCCCATACTTATTGGCTCTAAATATTCATACTCCCATTTTCCAGTAATCAAATATATTACAGTAGAAAAAATTAAAGTAGCAATAGTTACATGATATATTGTGTAGCATATTGCTTTTAAGGAAGTTCTTTTTCTTGATTCCATCATTTTCTCCTATTTTTATTGTAGGCAGTTTTTAGTCATGCCTAGGACTATTATACTATTACTTAGAAATGTATGGATATGTTAGTACCTTTGAAAATGTACTAATAAAATTATTAACATTTCTGTCTGTATTTTTATTTACATATAAAGATGCTGCAATTGGAGATGCTATAGATGTACCAAATGCTTCTACAACTGTGCCGTTATATCTTGTTACCACAGTGTCTCCTTGTGCAACAATATCTAATCCAGGCCCCCTGTTAGTTGACTTTGCAAATATAGTATATGTTAAAGGTGACTTAATCTTTGAAGTTGATGCCAATGCACCCACTCCTACTACACCTGAAACACATGATGGGAATCCAACCTTATCTAACAAACCATCATTACCTGTGGCAGCAAAAACTGGAATTGACTGACTATTCAACAGAGAAACAGAGTTAATGGCGACAGTATCAGTTGTGCATCGTGCTAGATTATTTTTTGAAATGCTTGACTGGCTAATAGATACAGCATCAATACTATACTTTGAAGCATTATTCGATACCCATCTAATTGCCTGAACAATAGATTCTGGTTGGTTTAATGATCCTCCAGAGGCAGTTACGTTTGCAATTCTTACAAAAACAATCTTAATGTCTGGACTGGTAACGAGTGCAGCCTGAGTTACATTATGTCCATGGTATATATCACTTGTAATTGATGTTGGCCAGATTGGTGATGCTGCTGACCCAATACCTTCCATAAAATTAGTCTTGTTTGGGCATGATTGATTTTGTGTAAAGCATGCCTCATAAATTACTGATGCAACCTTCTTAGAATCAATTGCGGTATCAATAATAGCAAGAACCTTTTGATCATTTGCCTGTGCCAACTGCAGTGGTGCCAAAGCAATAGTTAGTGTTAGTAGTGTTGTTAGTAATTTTTTCATTGTATTACCTTTCTGTTAGATGAATATTCTTATTACGTGTTCGCATGGGTCGCCTCCTGCTTCCCATTCTTCTACTTCTTCTTGACTCATATACTGATAGCCACCGTCATGCGTGTGGCAATAAGGGTCACTGATCCAGCCTCTCTCAATGCCGTTCTGTAACCAGATACCAAACTCTTGCTCCTCTGGAGAAAGATCTTCCATACCCATATGATTCATACCTCTAGTATATCCTTAAATGCTTACTATGTCAATAGGACCTTTGCAGGAAGTTGAATGATTTATTGCAGCCTGAACTGCCATATTTGCTCTTTTTCTTCCATCTTTATATAATTTAGTTGAATATAAAGACCCTAATGCTAAATCTCCGCCAGACCCCATAGCAAGATAGTCTTGATCGTATTGAGTTAATGACATATCTGCTGCATTGTGTTCATATATCTTACCCTTAACACAAATAATTAATCCAAAATCTGATGATGGTGAAACATCTACCCACCATTCTTCGTAAAACTTTCTAAGTGCTTTAAGGAATTTGCTATACATAAACTTATCAATATTTACTCTTGGTTCTGGTGTTGGTGGAACAAACAAATGCTTTATTCTATCACCATCCATTGATCCAGCGTAACCAAAAAGATATCCTTCTTTTTTCCAAACCTTTGGACTTGAACAAACATTGATAGTATTGTCGTCAGAGACACCACGATCTCCAGCCATGTATATTTTATTTGTTGCAGCATCTCGAACTACGGCAATACAAGTCATTTGACACCTTCCTATATTTAGTATTCAGTATAGCATTGAACTAAAAATGTGTCAATTACTTGATTGTTTGTCCACATTCTGAGCATGTTTTAGGCTTCTTAACAGTCTTATTAGACTCAGATTTTGTAGTAGATGTTGCTGCTGCCTTACCACCAAATTTAGGGCGACCAAAGCCAACGATTGAAATCATTACATTTTTCTTATTTTTCTTATATGCACGGAGTTGCTTGCAAACTTCTCCGCCATTTCTTTGACTTCCTTTTTTATTTGAAGATGTGTTTCCTTCAATACACCAAACAGTTCCATCTCCATTGTCTTCAACAACAATACCAACATGTGAGATTCTATCGACACCGTCTGAGGGGAAATCAAAATAAACTATATCTCCTGGTTCTGGATCTGCGATGTCTCCATCAATCCATGCACCAGCCTTCTTAAATGCTGCTGCTCCACCTGGTGTATAAACAGTATTAGGAATCTTTACTCCTGCTTCATTAGCGCACCAGTTTACAAAAGACCCGCACCATGGTTGAAAGTTTGCTTTCATAAACTTGCCATATTTGGTTTCGTTATCTTTTGGACCTTCTATAGTTCCAAGTTCGCCTTCTGCAACTTCAATAAGTTTTTCTGGTGTTCCCATCTCTGCCATGACTACTCCTTGTCCCAATCAGTATCTATTGGTTGCTCTTCTGGCATAGCGCCATCTGGTTTCTTTGCAAGTCTTGCTCTTACTTCGTCAAGTTCTGCGTCAAGTTTATCTTCAGCCATTCTAATTTCAGATTCTAACTTTTTGTCTGCCTGAGTATTTTTAGCATCTACCTCTTTATTTGCAACCTGTGCTGCCATAACATCTTTAGCACCTGATTGACCAATTAATAAACCAGCAAGCGTTCCTGTAATAAATGTTGCAACTGATCCCAAAACATTAAAGAACATCTTGTCATTTTCTGACTGTGCTCCGATAGGCTGTGTTACAAATATAAGAGCATACAAAATTCCTAATGCTGTAAAAAGAAGGATTGCTCCAAGTGTACAACCAAGAATAAACTTTAGTCGTGCATCAAGATCCTGTGGCGTTAATCGTTGCTTAGACATTACTTACCTTTCGTTTTCTGATACTCATCCCAAGTATCTTTTCCAATTATATCTCTTGTGCATGTTCCAGTAGTTTCACATATTGGAACATTACATTCTGCCTTATCCCAGTTGGCTGGGTCCTGGCAAGGGTAGCGATAATGACCGTCATACCCGCAGCCAGAAAGGCCTAATATAAGTATACACGATAATAAAATATGACGAATCTTCATATTGACATTATACTATTCTTTTTCTTCACGAAGCGGAATGGTAATAAGCCATAGGGCTATTGATATCAATGTGGCTACTCCAACTACCTGCTGGGCGGTACCTGTAAGGGTTAGCCAAGCAATAAAGAAGCCAAGAATAGTAAAGACCTGGGCTATACTCTCAATAATAGCAGCCTTAAACCACTTAAAGAGTCCCTTAACTACCTTCTTAATCATGTTCATATTATAACCTCCTTAGTGACATAACTGAACTAACGATATTTCCTACCAAAATAACAGGGATAACGACTTCTTGAACCTTCTCTCTTTGATCATCTGTCATATCCTTACCCCATTCTGTTGGGCTTAATAACTTTTCAAAATCTATATTAGTTAATGTTCCGATAGGATCTGCTAAAAATGCTTCTGTTTGTACCTCAGTAATAGCATCTGCTAATGTATATGGCATTGGGGCATCTGAGTTTTCTTCTGCTCTACCAGCAAACTCTACAAAGGCTACCGCTATTGCTGGATTGTCTTTAATTGCTTCTGCAATTATTGATACTTCTTCTGCTTTAATGCCAAGATTTTCTGCTATTGCCTCTTCCTCCTTTGGAGATAATTCGGTTAGCATGTTTGATAATTCAGCAGCCAACTTAGCATCGTTTTGTCCAATTAGTTTATTTAATTTATTAAGTTCATCTGCTGAAATTGGATTACTGTCGTCTGTGTTATTATTATCTGGTGCTGGCATTGCAGGCTCTTCGTCAACAGGTTGCTCAGGTTCAGGCTCTTGAACTGGATCTGTTTCCTCTGGCTGAGGTGTTGGCTCTTCTGAAGGCTCTGGAGTTGGATCAGTCTCTTCGCTGTCCCCATCTGTTGTATCAGGGCTTGGAGAAGGAGTGGGATCTTCTGGTTCAGTTTGCTCATCATCAGGGAATCTTGGATCCTCTGGAGTAATAATCTCTGGATCAACTTCAACATCAGGTTCAGGTAAATCTGGATCTTCTGTAGAATCAGGACTTGGCTCTGGCTCTGGTTCAGTTGTAGGTTCTGTTTCTGGTTCATTTATTTCTTCACCATTTATTGCAGCAATAAGATTATTTAGGTCTGATATTTCTTCAGCCAACTGAACTGCTTCTGCTACCTGCTCTTGCTGTTCTTCTGGCGTTATAGGGGCTTCTGTGGGCGTTGGAGAGGGTTCTGGTGATGGTTGCTGTGTAGGAGTAGGAGAAGGCTCTGGAATAGGCTCTGCCTGCAATACAGGGACTGGCTCAGAAGCAGAAACTTGGGTTGCTCCCCACGCCTCCAGAGAAACAATATCCCCATTATGTAACCTTACTCCTGTTCTAAGATTTGGATATTCAGGACCCTGATAACTATAGGACACCGCTAAATTACCAGTATTAGTAATAGCCACTAATATATTTACTGTGCTTGGTTGTGCCCCATAGTTACCAAAAGGAACCATGTTTAGATTTAGTTGAAACCCGCCCTCTGAATAATATATATCCAAACCAGATGTTCCGCTTACTCCTGGAAACCAGTCCATTGAATATAGAGAGATAGATGGTGTATTAGGATATGCCCAGTATGTCGGATCAGGTTGACCAAAGGTAATTACTGAGTTAGTTGTAGCGTAAATGTTTTCATACTGTACCCCGTCAAAAGTCACGGTAGTTGCGATTGGTATTTGATATCCTATGTCATCTCCAGAACAGGTGTCCATGTGGTGGACTGTAGGTTCTGCATCGCCTTCGTATGCTGCTGCTATGGTTTGTGATTGAATATGGTTTATACAGGTAGCATTAGCGTTTTCTGGAATGAAAAGATTGAATCCAAAAGCCAATAAAGTTGCTGTAAGTATTCTTGTTAATTTTTTAATTATCCTTTCATCCTCCACAATTAATAGGATAATTATAGCATTTTTATTTTAAATATTTGGTATTGAGATTGTCAATTATAAGCCCTAATCGTGGTCCAATACCCCAAACCTTATGTGCTGTTTCAGTAGGTAAATAAATTAGATCTCCTGGGTTTAATTCATATGTTTCTTTTTCATCTACTTCCCACAAAGATGGTCCAAGTATTTGCCAAAAAATTGCATCAACGGTATCTTGATGATAACCAGTAACTCTATCAGTCATTGATATTCTTATTCCCTGAAGGTGCCAATCACTATTACAGTTACAGGCTTTGCCTTCATAATAATCACAGTTTGTGTTATCTATAGACTTATTTAATTTATATAGTAATTCAGTTACACCTTTAAAATGACTAAAAATTGATCTTCTGCCTTGCGGTGCAAACCACAAACCTGATTGAATCTCAACATTACCTCTGAAAGAACCGCCTTGATTTAAAATTCTATCCTTAAGAATTTCATTTGGTATAAGTGACTCACTATATAAAAATTTTGCTACATCCTCCCATGTGATTTCTGAAGTGTAAAAATTTTCAAATACTAAAACCTTACTATTTTCTTTTGCTTTTTCCATTAAATCAAACATACTTAATTATATCACCTCAAAACAAAAAGGGGAGCAGGTTTCCCCACTCCCCAAGTTGTTGTGTTAATTACTTAACAAGTGTAACCTTTGCCTTTGGATTCTTTGCGTTCCACTTCTTGGCAAGATCATTGAATGCCTTCTTCATTGCAGCGATTGCAGCAGCATTGTCTGCCTTAACCTTTGCAAGTTCTGCAGCATGTGCAGCAGTTGCATCAGCAAGTGCCTTATCTGCAGCAACCTTAGCAGTCACGGCATCTGCCTTGACCTTAGCCAATTCAGCAGCAGCAGTAATAGCAGCAGCAGCAGCCTTATCCTGTTCTGCCTTTACAGCAGCAGCAAGAGCAGCAGCAGATGCGGTTGCATCAGAAGCACGACCAGCCTTTTCAAGAGCAAGTGCAGTGTTAGCAGCAGCAAGTGCAGATGCAAGATCAGATACTGATACGATTGCAGTCTGAGAAGTTGTTGCCAACTTGATTGTTGGAACAGATGTTGGAGCAGTAATAGATGCTCCTACAGCAACAGTTCCAGCAGTTGCAGGAAGTGAGATCTCTGATGTGTAACGACCTGTTACAAGAGCATCAGCAGTTACTGTTCCAGCAGTTGCGCCACCAAGAGTAGTAACAGTTACTGTATCAGCAACAGCGTTGCCGAAAATATCTGCTACATCAAGAGTTGCAGTTACCTTGCCAGAAATATTTCCTGAAGCAGGGATTGACATCTTAAGTTCATATGCAGGACCTGCAACACCCTTAAGATAAATTGTTGTGCTTGCACCGACTACAGAAACTGTAACCGCAGATGCAGCAGTACTTGTTGTGTATGCATATACAGTCGCTGTTGTTGAAGCAGGTGTGACTGTGATTGATGAGGATCCAGCAGATGCATTGACTGTTGAACCAATTGCAGATACGAGACGTGTGTTAGCACCTACTGCAGTAAATGTTACTGGTGTTCCAGCAACTACTGTAGCAGTGATAAGAAGTGCTTCGTTGTTTGTTGCAGTTGTGGTATCTGCAACGCTTACTACGTTGTCAGAAGGAACCTTTACTGTGAATGGTGAGGCTGCTGTACCAGAACCAGATACTTCAGTTGTTACGTCTACTGAAACGGTATTGGCACTTGCAGGTGTCACTACGAGTGTGCCCAATGTCATGGCTGCAACCACGGCAAGAGCGATCTTCTTAAATGAATTCATTTTTCTCCTTTTATTATTCATTTGGTTTATATTGTTTTTAGTCTATCCAGATAGTCTTTTATATCTTCTATTTGGTTAGGTTTATATTGTATCACGTTCTCAGGGAGCGTGTCAACTCTACGGGGCTGTCCTCTAAATGTATGAACCTCGACTTCAAGGTTTTGATCTCTGGGTGTATAGGATATGGCACCAAAGATAGAGCCACACACGGCATCAGCAAGGTCTTTAGATTTTTTGCGTGGGTGATCTACCTTGTCATTTTTCATAATCTTAAGTTCTGTTAGTTCTTCAAACAAAAGTTCGATAGCAGGCATTACTAGTCTTTGCTCATACACAAGCATAGCCATATCTTCATAATGCTTCTTGGCTACAGAGACTGTTTCTGTTCTCATGCCTACAGCCTGCAATTCATTCTGGATGTCAAAAGATTGCCAACGGTCAAAGGTTACTAGCCCTATATTAAATCCAAGCCTGCGTAGATTTTGTATCCACTGCTTTACCTCTGAAAGGTTGACTGGCCCTTCTACTTTTGGTTCCCACCATGCAACAGCATCTACAACAACAATAGGTGATATCTGCTCATAGTCTTTAATTACCTGAACATTAACCCACTTTTCAACATGTGCAATTGCAACAGCACACTTATCGTGCTTTTGTGCAAGGTCAGCATGAACATAATAAACCTTGTCTGGATCTGGCTTAAAGTTTTCTTCAAATCTTCTGAATTGATCCAAGGGATTTCTGGCTGTCATACAAGCACGAACCTTATCTGCTTGTTTAAAAAATGCATCTGATGCATATGTAGGAACGCAAGCAAAGCGCATCATTGCATCGCCAAGATCTGTCATAAAAGCAATCTTAAAATCATCTACCTGTCTTGTAGGATTTACTTCCCATGTAGGTCTTTTAATAGCAAATACTCCAGGATATTTGTATGATTTGATGTGATCCTCATCCCATGCAATCTCGAACCAATTATCCTTGTCATCCTCTGGAAGTAGAGGATTGATTATGAATCTATGTGTTTTGCTTACTACTTCTTTGTCAGCAATTACTGCTTCATACCGCTCAGAAATAAAGTCACCATTATAACGGGGGAATGAAAGAAGAACTACCTTTCCAAGATCAGGGAAACGAGAGTCCACTGAACCACGGAATGCTTTATAAATATTGTCAGCAGTCTTACCCTGTTCATTGCCAGTTGCAACCTCAGATGCAAAACCAGAAATTTCATCGAGCACTGCAAGCAAAAGATTTAAACCCTCATGAGATTCACGCTCAGAGTGTCCAGAGTAAACTGTAACAGATTTATCAAAACCAATAGAGTCTACCTTGGCTTCATACTTACCAGCAAACCATGGGGATCTTTCAATCTTTGATTTGAAACCCTTAAAGAAAACATTCTTAGCCTGTTGAGCGTTAATAGCAACGTTAATTAAATCTATTGCATCCCCTGCTGGTTTTCCAAAGTATTTTGCTGGATCTTTGAGACATAGTAGTTTGTATACAATATAAGCGCAAGCCACAGTAGAGGTGAAATCTTTACCGCTACCTTTGCCAAGTTGTAGAATGATTTCATTCTTTGTGTACTTATCATAATATCTTGCCCCCTCTTCTTCTCCCATAATATTTATAAGATCTTCTTTGCGATAAATCTGACTCATTGCCTCAACAATGTCATACTGGATATCAGATAATCCTGGCTGACCTAAATAGTCTGGAGACTCAACAAACGTCTTTGCATCGACTGGAGTTTCTTCAAAATGATTATCTTTTAATGCCTCAAGAAAATCATCAAACATCGTGGACAATTGTTATCACTTCATCCTTTTTAGCAACATCAGAAAGTCTACGCATAATCTCATCACGAACCTGCGGATATTCAGATGCTATATCTCTAAGAATTGCCATCAAAACTTCTTGCTTTTTTTCTATCTGTAGCATTTCTTCTGCTAACTCTTTATTTTCTAGAAGGCCTGCCTTTTGCAACATGTCTATTCTTTTTGACTCAATATCCATAACAAGTTTAATTGCTTGTGTTTTTGCTCCAAGGTTGTTTGTCAAAGATGCCTCATCAATTACCTCATAAGACTTTGCAATTAATTTATTATAATGTGTATCTGCAACTGCAAGAGCCTCTTTTGCACGAGCACGAATAGCATCGTTAGCAGATGCCATTACCTTCCACTCATTGATATGCTGTACTACACGAGTTCTTGGTATTGCAAGGTCTTTTGAAATCTTTGTTGCATCATTTCCCTTTAAATACTCTCCTACAACAGTATTAATTTCATCAAGATGCTTAATTAAATCTTCTTCAGTTGACAAGTTGATAGTCCCCCTGAGTTCCTAAATCATTTGACTTTGCTATTTTAAGCAAGACTAAATAACCTATTAGATCATCAATATCATTATCTCCTGGATACTCTGTACCCTTCATAAGTCTATTTAACTTATCATCAATACGAACATGGAGTTGCTCTCTTGGTCCCGCTTTTGAAAATATACGTACTGGTTCAAGGGCTGAGTTACCGTAAGCAATATTCTTTTTAACTAGCATGTGTGCAATTTCATGGCAAGTCTCTAGAATTTCTTTGCCTGCTTCTGTACCTACTGTAAGCAAATACAAGTCTTGACAATTAAATCCTTTTGAATCTGGAAACACTGGCTCTAAACTCATCTCTTTGACTTCCTTAATCCAAACTTAGCAAGATATACATAAATAGTTTCCACGCTTACCCCGCATTCTTTTGCTATAGCCTCTGGAGATTTCTTATCAATATGATATCTCTTTTTAAGCCATAATTCACTTGTATATAGTTTAGCACTCATGACTCATCCTTGTCAAATCCAATAGCCTTGTTCCAGTTATTTATTGACCAGTGACCGATGCCACATGCGTCTGCAACATCGTTGTCTGTTATTTTTTTGTCATAAATAACATCTAAGAGTTTTATTGTTCTTTGTTTTCTGAATTCACGCTCATAAGACTTATACCATGAGTCTGACTTTCCAGGATTCAAAGATCTAATTCTAATCTGTTCTTCTTTAGTTAATCTTTTATTTCCTAAATAGTTTTGCCAAGTAATTGGAGATACCTTGCCAATAACATTTATACCAGATAATCCAGCGCCACCCAGGATTCCTCCCTGTATTAATGCAAGATCTGCTGCAGTTTTAGGACTGTTCATAAATACTGTATGCTCAATAACAATGGCCTCAACCAAGTTATAGTGATCAAACAACGCCTTAGATTTTTTACATGCATCAGTGATCTTCTCGTATATATCTCTACCATTAAATGTTATTTTCCCATAACAATCTAATTTTTTATACGAATATATTGCAAAAGCAAGATTATTAGTACTAGCATCTATAGAGCAAATTACTCCAGGCATCCTACCTTGGTTGCCTTCTGGATATCTATCTGCTTCTTTTGCCTTTGTCATTTGACAATCCTTTTACTTGTTTTAAAACTTTTTTAACATCTGCTGGATTAATTACGCATTGATTGCATAATGGTTCATCGTTGTATATGGATAACTTTTCTCCACACTGCTTACAAGTTCTATTCTTACCCTTACGTTTTTGTCGTCTAGTCTGAATATATCTTTGTGCAATTTTTTCTTTTGTGGCTTGCTCTCTGCATTTTTCTGAACAATATATCTGATAAGATACATCTGATTCAAATGTATGATCGCACCATCTACAACTTTTCATTTTCTAGCAACTCCAGAGGTTTAATTTTAATTACCCCTGTCTCTGCTTCGGCACATGCTTTTTGGATTGGGCACACCTTACAAATTTTAGAATTAGATCGATAAGGCTTTTGTGGCAACTCTCGATCTTTCCAAGACTTGTGTACTGTTCTCATCCAATCAAATGCCTGGTCTACCCACCGACGGTACTGATCGTTTACTACTACTGGTAAAGTCAACAACTCATGATTATTTTTATTTTCATAAATCATTACACCCTTGCCGACTTTCCAAACCTTCATATAGATTAGTAATTGCATAAGATGACCCATCTTAGGCTTTCTACTATTCTTTTTGTATTCAAAACCTTCATTCATTATTGTTTTGATTTCACCAATAATTCTTTCACCATTATGATTAAGCATGACATCTCCATACCCGTCAAAAGGTGGGTCGTCTAGTTTAACTCTAAACTCCATTGCTGGATGAGTTTGCTTATTATATTTTCTTTCAATGGGATCGAATTCCATATCTTCATCAAGTAGTCCTGAAGCCTGAATGGCTTCCTGAATTCTTTCATGACCAAGGGTTCCGTTAGTTCTATTAGCAACACCGAATGCGTCAGAATTATCATAGTGAACCTGTCCATCAAATGCAAGGTACCAGTATCTTGGACACTCACCTGCGCCGTAAGTTAAAGCAGATGCTGAAAAATTTGTTTTCTTGCTAAATCTTGGCTTTGTTTTTGTCATGTAGCCAGATTCTATTTTTTCTATTATTCCGTCAACAAAACTTGTGTCTTCTTTAGACTCATAGTTTTTGTCTGGATTTTTTATCATTACTTGCTTTAATAAATTTTTAGTCATTGTTATCCTTTGTTTGTATTAATTATAGCAGATATCACTTAATTATGTATTTAAGAGCAGACACGAGACTGTTTATTGACTCTGCTGCTGTATAGTAAATATTTTTCTTTCCTCTATTTGACTTATCCACATTAGCCATCCATGTAGCCCTGAATGCCATCTTGGCTGCAATTGCCTGTAGTCTAACTATCTCTACAGTAGCCACGCTCATGGGGATATCTGGCTTTATAATTATCTTAGCAATAAATGTTAGGGCAGAGGTTAACTCTTCGTCCTCCATATACTCTGCTATTTCTGACAAACCATTGACCATATCAAGCGTTGTATTACTCTGTTCCATTATTCACCATCTGTTCTAGTAGTTCTAACTCTATTATAGCAAGCCTTACCTTCTTGCTTCCCTCGCCAAGGACCACAACAATTGCTGGATCGTTACCATTTCTTATAGCATCTGTGACTGCTTTAGCCCATACATCTTGATTAAGTGTAAAAGATTTTGAGTTCTCTTTAAAATCTACAGTAAAGTTTTCCCAAGTAGCATCACCTTTCTTAGTATTTCTACCAGAATTTTTGTGCTGCTTGGCACCTATTCTTTTACTCTCGCCTCTTTCACTCATCTCTTTTTACTTTCTTATACCCAACTTTATATAACTGCACTTCTGATAAATGTTTTTCAGAACACATCCAGGATGCCATCCCAGTTGATGTATATACTCTGATAGTCTTTACTTCTTTTTTACAAGTTTTGCAAGGAAACTTTCCTTCAAATATTGTGTACTTATCCACTGATCTTAGTCTTAATCATTTCTTGTAGATCAAGATCCTCTCTTACTCTGTTAACAAATCCATCTCTGCCCTGAACCTTTGACCCATCTGGAAGAACATACCAGGCTCCAGTTCTTTCAACTATGCCCAAAGATTCAGCAGTATCAACAAGATCAGCGACAGAGTCAATGCCCAAAGTATCGCCTCTAAAATAGAAATCATATTCACCAGACTGAAAAGCAGCACTAGTTTTTGAAAACTGGAGTTCCCATCTAACCTTTCTACCAATCTTTTCTTCAATAGCCTTGTCAC